>Ga0210378_10000045_pt1 | contig 53079 bp, 41 predicted proteins | sample PLM1_60_b1redo_FD_155465 | JGI IMG/M metagenome (GOLD analysis project Ga0210378, IMG submission 155465) | Groundwater sediment microbial communities from an aquifer in East River, Colorado, USA - PLM1_60_b1 redo | ecosystem: Environmental > Terrestrial > Soil > Riparian zone | place: USA: East... | reverse complement strand
CGCGGTTGGTGAACTGGGCTCGAACCTCGAACGTCTGGCCGGGCACCACGGCGCCCATCGTCGGCGGCGGCGCGAACGCGGCGAAGGGGCCCGTCGGCTCGGCCACGCCCGCCGGGCGGGCGTCGGCCGCGAAGTCGATGCCGAGTGCCATCGTGATGGCGTCCTGGAACTGCTGTGCTTTGACCTTCAGCAGGAAGACCGCGTCGGGCTCCGAAGCGACGGCCTTGAGCGCGTCCCGCGTCGCCTCCAGCCCGCGGGCCAGCGCCGGCACGCAGGCCGAGGTGTCGGTCACCTTGTAGGCCTGGACGGCGGTCGCGACCTCGCGCTCGATTACCCCCAGCGCCTCCGCCGCTCCCGCGGGGGCAGGCCGGCCGAGCGCTTTGAACATCCCCGAGAGCGTCGTGTCGATGCCGTCGAAAAAGCCCTGCTCCTTCTCGGGGACGGTGACGGTGCTTCCCACGCGCTTGTAGTAGCCCCACTGCGGCCCGCGCCCGAGCACGAGCCGGCCGCTGTTCTGGGAGCGCTGGAACGAGAGGCCGATGCGGGAGAAATTGTGGTAGGTCTCTCCCAGCCATGGGCCGTACTCTCCGGGATCGACGCGCAGCGACCACTCCTCGTTCTCGCGCGCGCCGCCGATGTAGACCTTCATCGGCTGCCACGGTCGGAGGCCCTCGGCGACCTGCTCGGGGTACATCTCGGGGTCGCCCGCGGCTTTCCAGGCCTCCTGCGTGATGAGGCCCGCCGTCTGGTGGTTGCCGTGACCGTCGCGCTGGTTGCCCTGGAAGCGCGAGATGAGCACGAACGGGCGGTTCATGCGGATGATGCGCACGACGTCGCGGAGCACGTTGTCCTTGCCCCACTTGTCGAGCGCCTCCTCGAGGCGCTTCGAGAAGCCATAGTCGATGACGGTCGTGAAGTACTGGTCGTCCACTCCGTAGTAGCGGCCGGCAGCCAGCAGCTCCTCGGTGCGGATCAGCCCGAGGCCGTCGAACAGCTCCGAGCCGATCGCGTTGTCCCCCGACTCGCCGCGGTTGAGCGTGAGCAGCGACAAGCGCGCGCCTTGGCGGCGCGAGAGCTGGGCGAGCATGCCGCCGTGCTCGTCGTCCGGGTGGGCGCAGGTATGCATCGCGCTGGCCGTCGTCTGCAGTTTCAGCAGCTTCTGCCAGGTGCCGGGGGCGCCTTTGTCTTCGGGCAGCGTGGCGCCGTCGAGCGCGCCTACGAGCAGCCCCCCGAGGAAGAGCGACAGCGTCAACGGCGCGGCGGGAGCCGCGCGCCTCGAGCGCTTCAGCATGGCAGCCTCAGTAGTAGAACTTGATCGCGAACTGCATCTCCCGCGGCGTTCCGACCGAGCCGGAGATGACGCCGAAGGTGGCCGGGGCAGACACGTTCCGGCCCGGGATGGCGTAGTTTGTCCAGTCGAGCACGTTGAACGCCTCGACGCGGAACTCGATCCGTCGGTCGCTGGGCAGCGGGAAGCTACGGAACACCGACAGGTTCAAGCTCTTGAAGCCCGGCCCGCGCACGGTGCCCGAGCCGCACGTGCCGAACAGCCGCGTGCCGGGCTGGGAGAACTGCGTCGTGTCGAACCACTTCTGCACCCTCTTGTCAAAGCCTGAGGGCTGAGCGTCTCCCAGGCAGTTCGCCCGTGTGATGTGGCCCGGACCCGTGCCCGTGTTGTCGTTCGCCTGGATGGTGAGCGGGCGCCCGGAGTTGAGGCTCAGGATCCCGTTGATGCTCCAGTCGTTGAGGAGGGCGCCGCCCAGCCCGGAGAGTTGTGTCTTGCGGCCCTTCCCGGCGAGGAGCTGGTAGACGAAGCTCAGCACGAAGCGGTGGTTGACGTCGAACTCGATCGGACCGTAGTCATTCGCCATGTCGTAGGCATTCTGGGGAGTGTTGCCGCTCACGTTGTTGGTCGCCGCCAGATGCTCGAGGAAATCGCTGAGCGCCTTGCCCCAGGTGTACGACGCGGTGAACGCGAGGCCACCCGACATGCGGCGCTGCAGCTTCGCCTGCAAGGCGTGGTAGTTCGAGCGGCCGTTGGTGACGATCTGCTCGAGGTAGGCGGAGCCGTACCCGTACTGGGCGTACGGGAAGACCACGGTGTTGCCCTGGATCATTCCCTGGTTCAGGTTGCGCAGGCGACGCCCGTTGCGCACGAGGTTGCCGACGTACTCGACCCCGGCCGTCATGCGGTTCATGAACTGGAACTCGGGACCGAAGCTGAACTGATGGATCGTCGGCGTCTTCTGGTTGGCGTCCTGGATCCGCCACTGGACGGCGGCCGGGCTCACGTTCGCGGCCGAGACGGGGGCGAATCCGTCGCGCAGCAGCATGACCGGCGGATCGTTGGCGGAGTTGGCGTTCAGGTTGACGTCGATGAGCTGCGGCGGGTTGAGCGCGAGCTGGCTCTCCGAGCCGTAGCGGTCGGTGTGCTGGTAGAACAGCCCGTAGCCGCCCCTGAGCACCCAGCGCGACGAGGGCGTCCACGCGAACGACAGGCGCGGTGCGACGTTGTTCTTGTCCGGATGGATCAGCGTGCGCTCGTACAGGCTGCCCCCAGCCGTCGCGGTGATCACCCGACCCGTGGCCGGGTCGATGTTGGTCATCACGTCGTTCGCGTCCTGCATGGGCGTGAAGAACTCGTAGCGCACGCCGTAGTTGATGGTCAGGCTGTTCCATGCCCGCCAGGAGTCCTGGCCGAAGACCGACCAGCCATCCGTGTGCAGGTCCGCCTCGTGGAACAGCGTGAGCCCCTGGCTCGAGGCCATCCCGACCAGGAAATCGCCGATGCCGGAGTTGGTATAACGGCCGTTGCTGAAGGTCAGCAGGCCGTTGAGGGCGCGCAGGTCGATGTAGTCCACCTTGTCGCGCCGGCGCTCGACGCCCAACTTCATCGAGTGCGGGCCGCGGTTCCAGGTCAGCATCGCCAGCGCCTGGTAGACCTGCGAGGTCTGGAACTGGGGCCGAAAGAACGGCCCGCCCAGCCGCGTGAGCCCGCCGATGTTGGTGTTCGGGATGCCGCCGCTGTAACGGGGGTCCTGCGGGACACCGCGGATCCCGAACTCGGCGTTCGAGTCGATGCCGAACGCGTGATGGATGGTGTCGCCGTCCATCTTGTTCCAGGCCCCGCGCACTTCGGCGAGGAGCGCGGGCGAGAGCACGCGCGTCCAACCTGCCACCGCGCTCTGACCCTTGATGTCGATGAGGCTGTTGAAGTCGCCCGAGGCGATGGGTCCGAGCAGCGGCGGCTCGTCGCGCGAGGTCTTCGACTGGCTATAGCGCGCGAAGAACGAGTCGTTCACGCTCGGCTTCCAGTCGAGGCGCAGGTCGAACTGATCGATGTTGACGTCCAGGACGCCGTTGTTGATGTAGTTCGGCAGGCCGAAGCTGCCAGGCTGGCCCTGCCGGGCGACGGCGCTCGGGATGTTCGGCTGGGGGTAGAGGTTGATGAGCCGCATCGCCACCGGATCGAGGCACGAGGCGACGATGGTCTGGCCGTTCAGGCAGGTCGCGGGGAAGAACGCGGACGGCCGGAGGGCGTTCGCGGCCGGCAGCTCGCTCAGGTTGCCCTGGCGCATCAGCGGCGTCGGCACGGTGCCGGTCAACGACAGGGCCTGCTCTTGCCGCGTGCCCTGGTAGTCGCCGAAGAAGAACAGCTTGTTCTTGACGATCGGCCCGCCGATCGTAGCCCCGTAGATGTACTGGTTGTACTTGCCTTTGGCGCGCTGCGCTTGTTCGTTCTCCCAGGTGTTGGCGTTGAAGGCCTCGTCGCGCACGAAGCCGAAGACCGTGCCGCGGTACTGGTTCGAGCCCTGCTTGATCGAGGCGTTGACGACGGCGCCGGCGGAGCGGCCGAACTCGGCCGAGTAGGTGCGGGTCTGGATGCGGAACTCCTCGAGCGCGTCGACCGGCGGCTGGATCACCTGCGGCGTCCTTTCCTGGAGGTTCGTCGAGAAGGAGTTGTTGTCGCCCCCGTCGAGCACGAAGTTGTTCCAGGTGGCAAAGTTCCCGTTGGCGTTGAAGAAGCTGTCTTCACCCAGGCTCTGGATGCCCTGGCCTCCCTGGACGACGCCGGTCTGGAGGAGCGCCAGCTCCGTGTAGCGGCGTCCCAGCAACGGCAGCTCCGTGAGCTGCCGCTGGTCGACGGAGTAGCCCATGTCCCCCGTCTGGGTCTGGAGCAGGGTGGGCTCGCCGCTCACGACGACCTCCTCCGTAAGCGCGCCCAACTCGAGGGTGAGGTTCACCTCCAGCCTCTGCTGGATGCTGAGCTGAACGTCTCTGCGGACGCCGCGCTTGAAGTTCTGCCGTTCGGCGCTCAGCGCGTACTTGCCGATGCGCAGCGTCGAGAACACGTACTGGCCTCTCGAGTTGGTGGTGGCGATCGTGGTGAAGGCCGTGCCGTCCTGGGTTGCCGTGACCGTCACGCCCGGCAGGACGGCCCCGGAGGAGTCGGTCACCGTCCCCACGATCGAAGCCGTGTCGATCTGCGCCTCGACGGGTGGCGCAAGCAGCGCAAGGCCGAGGGCCGGCGCCAGGAGCAGTGGCGCTCGAAGACTGCTTCTCATGGATTCCTCCCTAGGAGCGTGTCCCGGCAAACGACGGAGGACACGCTCCTAACATGAGAGCCCGAGGAGCGTGGCCAAGTTCCGCTCTCCTGCGGCCCGAAGGGCCTCACTAGGAGTCCGTCTCCGATATTACCGGGACGGACTCCTTGATACGCGTCTTGGCAGCTTCAAGTCAAGGGGCTCATCTTGCGCGGGGATCATGGCCCTCGCTCAGCCCGCAGGCCCCGCCCGTCTATGGGACACCGCCGTCCCATGACCGGACAAGCCGAGGTGCTACATCCCCACCGCCGGCGGTGAATGCCGCCGTGACTGAGCATCCTGTCGCCCGGACGTTCCTGGCACGGACCTTGATGCCTCTCGCCGCAGCGAACCGAGGTGAGCGATGTCGACCCTGGTCCACGATCTCCGCTACGGCCTGCGGCGGATGGCGCAGGCACCGGCTTTCACCGCCGTGGCCGTGCTCACGCTGGCGCTGGGCATCGGCGTCAACACCGCCATGTTCAGCCTGGTCAACGCGGCGATGTTCGGCTGGGAGGCCGCCTACGAAGACCCGGCGCGACTGGTGATGATCTGGCAGCGCAGTGGGGACGAGCGATTCGCGCCCACCCCCGCCGATTATCGGGATTGGGAGGAGCGAGCCCGGTCATTCGTGCGCATGGGCGCCTATTACTACGAAGGCGTCAACCTCTCCGGCGCAGGTGACCCCGAACGGCTTACGGCCGCGCTCGTCTCCCCCGCCCTGTTCCCAACGCTGGGCATGCGCCCGCGGCACGGCCGTGGCTTCGCGGCGGAGGAAGCGCAGTGGGGCCGCCATCAGGTCGCCCTGCTCTCGGATGCGCTCTGGCGCCAGCGGTTCAACGGCGACCCGTCGGTGGTTGGGCAGGGAATCGCCCTCAATGGTGCGGCCTACACGATCGTGGGCATCATGCCGCCCGGGTGCTGGTTCACCGGCACGAGGGCGGAGCTGTGGCTGCCCATGGCGTTTCCGCCCAAGGACCCGACCAACGATCGTCACAGCCACTTCCTCCGGGCCGTGGGTCGACTCAAGCCCGGCGTCACCGTGGACCAGGCCGGCCTCGAGATGGAAGAGATCGCCGGCCAGCTCGCGCGGGAGTATCCCGAGAACCAGGGCCTGAGCGCCACCGTCACCAGCCTGCGCGCGACGGTGCTGGGCGACATCCAACCCGCGCTACTGGTGCTGACGGGCGCGGTCGGCCTCGTCCTCCTCATGACGTGTGTGAATCTGGCCAATCTTCTGCTGGCCCGGTCGGCCGCGCGCGAGCGCGAAATCGCGACCCGGGTCGCCCTGGGCGCAGGCCGCCGCCGGCTCGTCCAGCAGCTCCTGGCCGAGAGCCTGTGCCTGGCCCTGATCGGCGGTGCGGCGGGTCTCGCGTTGGCGTTCTGGGGCGTCGATGCCGGCGCACGCTTCGTGCCGGAAGAGGTGCCACGGATTCACGAGACCGGCGTGGCGATCGATGGCTCCGTGCTGGCCTTCACCCTGGCCGCCTCGTTGATCACGGGCCTGCTCTTCGGCCTGGCGCCGGCCCTGCAGGCTACTCGGCCGGATCCGGCGGAGGTCCTGAGGGCCGGCGGACGGAGCGCCACCAGCGATCCGCGGAGCCGGCGCTTTCGCGCGGGCCTGGTGGCCGCCCAGATCGCGCTGGCCGTGACACTGCTCAGCGGAGCCGGGCTTCTCCTCAAGAGCTTCCTCCGCTTGCACCAGGTCGATCCCGGGATCCAGGCGGGCCACCTGTTGACGATGGGCCTCGAGCTTCCCCGCGCCCTCACGCCGGACCGCGAGTATGTGCCCCGCTTCTTCGAAGCCGTCCTCGAGCGCGTACGGGCGCTGCCGGGGGTGGCTGTGGCGGGCGTCAGCTCGCACCGCCCGCTCGGCGGAGGCGGGATGTCGCGGAGATTCACGGTGGAGGGGCAGCCGCCGGCGGCCACCCTGTCCGAGGTCGCCAACGTCTCCGCCCGCCAGGAGAGCGCCGAATCGCTTCAGGCCATTGGCGTGCGCCTCGTCCGCGGCCGGCTGTTCGGCGGGCAAGACCACGCCGGGAGCGAGCGCGTGGCGATCATCAGCGAGACCGTAGCCCGCCGCTTCTTTGCCGGCCAGGATCCTCTCGGCCAGCGGATCTCCCTGGACTCGCCGGAGCACTTGTGGCCGGCGGCGGAACTGCCACCCGGCGGCCGCTATCCCCGCTGGAAGGTCGTGGGCGTGGTGGCCGACGTCCGTTACTGGGAGCCGAGCCGCCCGCCGGAGCTGGTCGTCTACGTGCCCTACCTGCAGCGCAACGAAACCATGCCTTGGGCCCCGGCCTATCTCGTCGTGCGCACGGCGGCCCCGGGCACGGGCGTGGTGGCCGACCTCCGCCGCGCGGTGGCTCAGGTGGACCCGGCGCAGCCGCTGTCCGATGTCAGGACGCTCGACGACCTGTGGCACGCCTCGCTCGCGCGGCCGCGCTTCCACCTCTGGCTGCTCGGCGCTTTCGCGGTGTTCGCCCTGGCTCTGGCCGCGCTGGGGATCTATGGCCTCACGTCCTACGCCGTGGCGCAGCGCACCGGCGAGATCGGGATTCGGATGGCGCTCGGCGCGCGCCGCTCGGACATCCTTCGCCTCCTCGTCGGCCACGGCATGCGGCTGGTGTTCGTGGGGCTGGTCCTTGGTCTGGCGGGCTCGGTGGCGCTGGCGGGAGCGCTGTCGAGCCTGCTATTCGGCGTTAGCCCTCGCGACCCGGCCGTGCTGCTGGCGGTGCCGACGGTGCTGGCGATCGTCGCGCTCCTCGGCACGTATGTCCCCGCCCGTCGCGGCGCCCGCCTCGATCCCCAGGTCGCGTTGCATAAAGAGTAGCGCCTTGACGCGCCGCCGAGGCCGGCGTAGCTTGTCGGCCTCATGACAAACGAACTGACGCGACGCGAATGGCACCGCCTCGTGCTCGGAGGGCTGGGCGCTTCCGCCCTCGCCTCCACCGCGCGCGGCGCGGGCAAGAAGATCGACTCGCGCTTCCACGGCGTCCTCATCGGCGCGCAGAGCTACAGCTTCCGCGACCGCCCCCTCGACAAGGCGATCGAAGCGTACGCGGCCGTGCCCCTCGGCGAGGCGGAGCTGTGGCAGGGCCACGTCGAGCCGCGGCCGGACGCCGCGCGCCTGCAGCAGATGAGCGCCGAGGAGAAGGCCGCCGACCGCGAGGCGCTGCGGAACTGGCGGCTCACGACGCCGCTCTCGACCTTCCGCGAGATCGGGGACAAGTTCCGCGCGGCGGGCGTGGACGTCTACGCCTACAACTACAGCTTCCAGGACAGCTTCACCGACCCCGAGATCGACCGCGGCTTCGAGATGGCCAAGGCCCTCGGCGCGAAGGTCATCACCGCCTCGGCCAACCAGAAGACCGTGCCCCGCATCGCCGCCGCGGCGGACAAGCACAAGATGCGCGTGGGCATGCACAACCACTCGCGGATCGACCCCAACGAGTTCGCGACCGCCGAGGACCTCGAGAAGGCGATGGCGGCGTCCCCGTACATCTGCACGAACCTGGACATCGGCCACTTCACCGCCGCCAATCAGGATTCCGTCGCCTTCCTCAAGAAGCACCACGGCCGGATCGTGACCCTGCACATCAAGGACCGGAAGAAGGACCAGGGCGACACCACGCCCTTCGGCGAGGGCGACGCCCCGATCAAGGAAGTGCTCGGGGTCCTGAAGCAGAACAAGTGGCCGATCCCGGCCAACATCGAGTACGAGTACAAGGGCGGCGACAGCGTGGAAGAGGTCCGCCGCTGCTTGGAGTATTGCAAGAAGGCGCTGGCGTCCTAGACCTTCTCCCAGCGTCCGGAGTTTGCTGAGCGCTCGTGGGCGTCCAGGACCTTCTGGTTGCGCACGCCGTCTTCGAAGTTGGGACTGGGGACCTTCTGCTCGTGGACGGCCTTCAACAGGTCGAGCACCGTATGAACGAAGGTGTGCTCATAGCCGATGATGTGCCCCGGCGGCCACCAGCCCGCGATGTAGGGATGGTGCGGCTCCGTGACGAGGATCGTCTTCCAGGCGCTGACCTTCCCCTCGTCGAGATAGACCTCCAGCTCGTTCAGGCGCTCGAGGTTGAAGGCGATGCTCCCCTTGGCGCCGTTGATCTCGAACCGGTTGTAGTTCTTCCGTCCCAGGGCGAAGCGCGTCGACTCGATGGTGCCGATGGCGCCGTCCTGGAACTTCACCATCGAGAGCGCCGCGTCGTCGACGTCCACCTTGCCCTTGCCCTTGCCGTCCGGCAGCGGACGCTCGCTGATGAAGGTCTTCAGGAATCCGGAGACCTCCGCGATCTCCCCCACCAGCATGCGCGCGAGGTCCACGGAGTGGGAGGAGAGGTCGCCCAGCGCGCCGGAGCCGGCCTTGGACTTCTCGAGGCGCCAGACGCGGGGAAAGTCCGGCTTCACGATCCAGTCCTGAAGGTAGGTGCCGCGGTAGTGGTAGATCGGGCCGATCTTCCCGTCCTGGATGATCTGACGCGCGAGCGTCACCGCGGGCACGCGCCGGTAGTTGTGGCAGATCATGTGGACGACGCCGGCCTTCTTCACGGCGTCGAGCATCTTCTGCGCCTCGGGCAGCGTGTTGGCGAGCGGCTTCTCGCAGAAGACGGTCTTCTTGTTCTCCGCCGCCGCGATGGAGATGGGCATGTGGCTGTCGCCGGGGGTGCACACGTCCACGATGTCGATGTCCTTGCGGGCGACGACCTGCTCCCAGCTCGTGGCGTGCTCCTGCCACCCCAGCGTCTCGGCGGCCTTCTTCACTCCCTCCTCGTTGCGGCCGACGACGACCTTCATCACCGGCTCGAAGGGGGGATCGAAGAAGCGGCTCACCTGGCGCCACGCGTTGCTGTGGGCGCGCCCCATGAACTGGTAGCCGATCATGGCGACGTTGATCTTCTTCTTCATGGCGCAGGAGGCTACCCCTTACCTACGGCGCCGGTCAACGGGCAAGCATTACTCTTTAACGCAGAGGACGCAGAGGAACGCGCAGAGGCCGCAGAGATAAAACGGCGAACGCAACGGCGCAATGGGGTCAGGTCTGCGATATGGGTTCTACATACCCCATACAACAGACCTGACCCCAGCCCGCCAGCCCGTGGAGGCAATGCAATGAGGTCGATCGTGGTGGGGAGCGTGCTGCTGGCGATGGGAGCGTCGACGGCGCAGGCGAAGCCGCTGCCGAAGGTGCTGTTCGTGACGCACTCCGGGGGGTTCCGGCATCAGGTGGTGACCCGGTCCCCGGACGGGTCGCTCGCCTTTGCGGAGAAGCAGCTCCAGGCCGCGGCCAGGGACCGCTTCGACGTGGTGGCGACGCAGGACCTGGGTGAGCTGAGCCGGGAGAAGCTCAAGGACTACAAGGCCGTCGTCTTCTACACGACGGGCGAGTTGCCCATCGACGTCGAAGCGCTGACGGACTTCGTCAAGGGCGGCGGCGGCTTCGCCGGCATCCACAGCGCCACCGACACCCTCTACAAGTCCGCCGCCTACGGCGAGCTGATCGGCGGCTACTTCGACGGCCATCCCTGGCACGAGAAGGTCCGGATCAAGGTCGAAGACCCGAAGCACCCGGCGACGGCCCACCTCGGCTCCTCGTTCGAGATCGCGGACGAGATCTACCAGTTCAAGGACTGGGACCGGAAGAAGCTCCACGTCCTGCTCAGCCTCGACGCCGGGAGCGTGGACCTGACGAAGCAGGGCGTGAAGCGCGCCGACCGCGACTTCGGGACGAGCTGGACGCGCGAGCACGGCAAGGGGCGCGTCTTCTACACCGCGCTCGGCCACCGCGAGGAGGTGTGGGCCGATCCACGCTTCCTGACCCACCTCGTCAACGGAATCGCATGGACGCTGCGCGCCGCTCCTCCCGCCCGCCCCGCCGCGGCCACGGGCGAGGAAGACTTCACGTGGCTGCTCCAGGCCGCCGCCGTTCCGCCGGGATGGAAACAGGCCGGGCCGGGCGGCTTCAAGCTCGACAACGGCGTCGCCACCGCCTACGGCGGCATGGGGCTTTGGTACTATGCGCCCACGCCTTACAAGGACTTCGTGCTGCGCCTGCAATATCGCCAGGCCAAGCCGAGCGCCAACTCGGGGGTGTTCGTGAGGTTTCCGCGCGTGGACGGCGATCCCATGATCCCGGTGAACGAAGGTTACGAGATCCAGATCTACAGCGATCAGCCGTCCAAGAACTCCACGGGCGCCATCTACAGCTTCCAGGCGCCGATCGCGGTCCCGCAAAAGCCGGCCGGCGAGTAGAACGACCTGGAGATCAAGGCCTTGGGCACGCAGTACACCGTCGCGCTCAACGGAAAGGTGGTCAACACCTACACCGGCGAGCGGAGCCGCGAAGGGCTGGTGGGCCTCCAGAACCACGGCGACGAGGTGTCCTTCCGGAACGTGCGGATCAAGGAGCTGCGCTGATGAAGACTCCGGTTCGGCTGAAGCTGTCCGCGATGATGTTCATCCAGTACTTCATCTGGGGCGCCTGGTACGTCACCCTGGCGACCTACCTGGGCGAGACGCTGGGCTTCGCGGGCGAGCAGATCGGCCGTGCCTACGGCACCACGGCGCTGGCCGCCATCATCTCGCCCTTCTTCGTGGGCCTGGTGGCCGACCGGTTCTTCTCCACCGAGCGGATCCTGGCCGTGCTGTACCTTCTGGGGGCAGTCTTCATGTGGTACGCCTCGACCCTGACGGCCTTTGGGTCCTTCTACCCGGTGCTGCTCCTCTATACGCTCACCTACATGCCGACCCTCGCCCTCACCAACTCGCTCTCCTTCCGCCACATGGACGACCCGGGCAAGGAGTTCCCGGGCGTGCGTGTGCTGGGAACGATCGGCTGGATCGTCGTGGGGCTCATCGTCGGAACGCTCGGCCTCGAGCGCTCGGCCGCACCCCTGCGCATCGCGGCCGCCACCTCGGCGCTCATGGCCGTGTACGCGCTCTTCCTGCCCCACACGCCGCCGGGCAGGCGCGGCACGAAGGTCACGGTGCGCGACGTGTTGGGGCTCGACGCCCTGAAGCTGATGAAGGAGCGCTCCTTCGCCGTGTTCGTCATCGGCTCCTTCCTGGTCTGCATCCCGCTGCAGTTCTACTACACGTTCACCAACCTGTTCCTGAACGAGCTGGGCGTCATCAACGCCGCGGGCAAGATGACCATGGGCCAGATGTCCGAGATCTTCTTCATGCTGGTCATGCCCTTCTTCTTCGTGCGCCTGGGCGTGAAGAACATGCTCCTCATCGGCATGGCGGCCTGGACGGCGCGCTACGTGCTCTTCGCCTTCGGCAACAACGGGCCCCTCGTCCGGATGCTCTACCTCGGCATCCTCCTCCACGGCATCTGCTACGACTTCTTCTTCGTGACCGGCCAGATCTACGTGGACCGCAAGGCGCCGGGCGACCTGCGCGCGGCCGCCCAGGGCTTCATCGCGTTCGTGACCCTCGGGGCGGGCATGTACATCGGCGCCGAGATGTCCGGACGCGTGGTGGACGCCTACACGGTGGCCGGCGTGCACCAGTGGGGCCGCATCTGGCTCGTGCCCGCGGCCATGGCCGGCGTGCTCATGGTGATCTTCGCCGTGCTCTTCCAGGATCGCGAGCGCACGGAGGAGCCGCCGGCGATGGCGGCCCGGGCGGCGGGAGGGCGCGCGTGAAGCCGCGGAGGCGGACGGCGATGCTGAGCGCGGCGCTCGTCGCCGCCGCGCTCCCGCTCGTCGCCCAGCCCGCCTCCCCGCCGCCTCCCGCGAATCTCGCCGCCCGGCAATGGTTCCACGACGCGCGGTTCGGCCTCTTCGTCCACTGGGGCGTCTACAGCGTGCTGGGCGACGGCGAGTGGGTGATGAACAACCGCCGGATCCGGGTGGCGGAATACGAGAAGCTGCCCGCCCTCTTCAACCCCGTCGAGTTCGATCCCGCGGAATGGGTCGCCCTCGCCAAGGCGGCGGGCATGAAGTACATCACCATTACCAGCAAGCATCACGACGGCTTCGCGATGTTCGACTCCAAGGTGTCCGACTGGGACATCGTGGACCGTACGCCCTACAAGAAGGACGTGCTGAAGGCGCTGGCCGACGAGTGCCATCGGCAGGGGATCAAGCTCTTCTTCTACCACTCGCACCTCGACTGGCACCATCCCGACTACTACCCGCGCGGGCGCACCGGCGGCGACGCGGGCCGTCCAGAGAGCGGCGAGTGGTACCGCTACCTGGACTACATGGACGCGCAGCTCAAGGAGCTGCTCACCGACTACGGCGAGATCGGCGGGATCTGGTTCGACGGCTGGTGGGACCGGCCGGACGCGGACTGGCGGCTCGCCAAGACCTACTCGATGATCCACCAGCTTCAGCCGGCCGCGCTCGTGGGCAACAACCACCACCGCCGCCCCTTCCCCGGCGAGGACTTCCAGATGTTCGAGAAGGATCTGCCCGGCAAGAACACCGCCGGCTTCAACGCCGAGTCCGAGATCGGCGACCTGCCCCTCGAGACGTGCGAGACCATGAACAACGCATGGGGTTTCAACCTCACCGACCGCGCCTACAAGAGCACCAAGGACCTCGTCCACTACCTCGTCCGCGCCGCCGGCAACGACGCCAACTTCCTCCTCAACGTCGGCCCGATGCCCAACGGGAAGATCCAGCCCGAGTTCGTCTCCCGGCTGCAGGAGATGGGCCAGTGGCTTTCGCGCTACGGTCAGTCGATCTACGGCACCCGTGGTGGCCCGCTGCCGCCGCGGCCCTGGGGCGTGACCACCCAGAAGGGCACCACCGTCTACCTGCACGTGCTGGACTGGCCCGACGAGACCCTCGCGATCCCGCGACTGCCGGGCAAGGTGACCGCGGCCCGTTTCGTCAAGGACGGCAGCCGAGCCGCCTTCGTCGAGGACGCGTCAGGCGTGCGGGTGACGATTCCGACAGGCGTCCGGGACGACCTCGACACCGTCGTGGCACTGACATATCACTCGCGCTGACCCGGGCTCACGGTATTGCTTTCGGCCATTCACGGCAGTAGAGTCCAGCCATCGTTTTCCTGTTTCTGGTGAAGGAGTCCGGCGTGGAGGAACGTCCACGTACCGGCCGTCCAGCGGGGGCATGACGTCCCCGCCTCATCCGTCGCTCCCTGCGCATCGCCCCCTCCCGGGCGACGAGCGTCAGTCCCCTGCGCGGAAGGCCGGATCTGGCTGTACCAAGTTCGCACGACACGTTCTGGAGGAAAGAAGATGAGATGCCTCGTCGGTCGAACGGGCCTCCGTCTCCTTCTGGCCTCGGCCGCATTGCTAGCGCTGGGGACGGTAGGAGTCGGGCCCGTGGATGCGCAGGTCCTGTACGGAACCCTGGTCGGTGACGTCAGCGATACGACCAAGGCCGGGGTCCCGGGAGCGGCGGTGACCATCACCCACAAGGAGACGAACCTCTCGCGGGAAAGCACTACCGATAACAGCGGATCTTACCGGTTCATCAACGTCCAGCCGGGCACGTACACGGTCAAGGTCTCCATGTCGGGCTTCAAGGAGTACTCCAAGGAGAACGTTCCCGTCACGCCCAACACCATCAGCCGCGTCGACGTGTCGCTCGCGGTCGGCCAGCTCACCGAGGCCATCACCGTCCAGTCCGAGCGCGCGCTGCTCCAGACGGACAAGGCGGACCTGCACTCCGAGCTGAGCGCGAAGGAGATCAGCAGCCTGCCCCTCAACAACTACCGGAATTACCAGAGCCTGTTGAACCTGGTGCCCGGAGCCACGCCGGCCCGGTTCCAGAACGCCGTGACGGACACGCCGGCGCGCGCGCTCACGACCAACGTCAACGGCACCAACCGCATGACGAACACGACCCGGCTCGACGGCACGACCAACGTGTTCATCTGGCTCCCGCACCACAGCATCTACGTCGCTCCGTCGGAGACGGTGGAGACGGTCAACGTGACGACCAACAGCTTCGACGCCGAGCAGGGCATGGCGGGTGGTGCCGCCGTGACGGTGCTGACCAAGTCCGGCACCAACGACTTCCGGGGAACGCTCTTCGCGGTCCACGACAACGAGAGGTTCCGGGCCCGGAACTTCTTCCTTCCGAAGAAGGCCGACGGCTCCCCGGGCGTGAAGCCGAAGACGCGCCGCAACATCGACGGCGTGACCGTGGGCGGGCCGATCGTCAGGAACAAGCTCTTCTTCTTCCTCGGATGGGAGGGCAACCACGAGGAGGCGGCCCGCACCCGCACCGGCACCGTGCCGACCGCCGCCATGCGGAACGGCGACTTCAGCGGCCTGAACGTGACGCTCTTCGATCCGGCCACCGGCAACCAGACGACGGGAGCTGGCCGCACGCCGTTCCCGGGCAACCAGATTCCCTTGAACCGCATGGACCCCGCCGCGCTGAAGCTGCAGGCGCTGATACCGCTGCCGACGACCGGGGGCACGACCAACAACTTCACCCGGAGCGACACGCAGAAGCTGGACCGCAACAACTACGACTTCAAGATCAACTTCAACCGGAGCTCTTCGCACCAGATCTGGGCCAAGTACAGCCAGATGAACGCGCTCGTCACCTGCAGCTTCTTCCTGCAGGATGCGGGCGGTGTCGGCCTGTGCGACGGCGGATCGGGCAGGGGCGACGTGGACGTGAGGATCGCGAGCGTCGGCCACACGTGGACGCTCTCGCCGCGGCTGGTCCTGGACGGCGTGTTCGGCCTCACCCGCCACAACCAGGACATCCGGAGCCCTGACTTCGGGAGCAACTTCGGCCTGGACGTGCTGGGCATCCCCGGCACCAACGGTCCTGACGAGCGGCAGAGCGGCATGCCCATCTTCAACTTCGGCGACACCTACAACACCCTGGGCAACGCCGACAACTGGAGCCCGATCTTCCGCGACGAGCGGACCTACACGGCCAGCAGCAGCCTGACCTACGTCCGGGACAAGCACGAGTTCAAGTTCGGCGTGGACGTGGTGAGGATGGAGTTGAACCACTGGCAGCCGGAGCTGGGGCTTGGGCCCCGGGGCGGCTTCCGGTTCCTGGGCGGGCCCACCGCCATCCCCGGCGGAGCGGCGCCCAACCAGTTCAACAACTACGGCGCTTTCCTCCTCGGCTTGCCGACCTCGATGAACAAGAGCCTGCAGTACGAGGAGATGACGGGCCGCGAGTGGCAGCTGGCCCTCTACCTGCGCGACCGGTGGCAGGTCAGCCGGAGCGTCACCCTGAGCCTCGGCGTGCGCTTCGAGCGCTATCCGCTCATGACCCGCGCGGACCGCGGGATCGAGCGCTACGACCCCGCGACCAACAAGGTTCTGCTCGGCGGCAAGGGCGGCAACCCCACGGACCTGGGCCTCAAGGAGACGTACCCGTTCGTGGTCCCGCGCCTGGGCATCGCATGGCGCGTCACGGACAGCAGCGTCCTGCGCGCCGGCTACGGGATGACCATCAGCCCGATCCCGTTCTCTCGTCCGCTGCGCGGCTTCTACCCATTGACGATCAACCAGGATTTCATCAATGCCAACCAGTTCGTGCCCTTCGGCTCGCTCCGGACCGGCATCCCGGCGATCGTCGGGCCCAACCTCGACACTGGCGCCGTGGACCTGCCGCCGACGGCGGACATGCGTTCGCCGTATGCCGACACGATTCACCGCGGCTACATCCAGAGCTGGAACCTCAGCTACGAGCGCAAGCTGCCGGGTGACATCGCGGGGACGATCAGCTACGTCGGCACCCAGACCACCAACCAGCTCGTGGACAAGGACATCAACGCCGCCGAGCCCGGCGGAGGAACGGCGGGGCAGCCGCTGTTCGCGCAGTTCCGCCGCACGGCTCCGACGCGTATGTGGGACGGCTGGCTCAGCGCCCACTATCACGGGCTGCAGGTGGCCCTGAACCGGCCGTTCACCAAGGGCATGTTCATCAAGGCCGCCTACACCTACTCCCGCGCGATGAACTGGAGCGATGACGAGGGCTGGGCCACCCTGACCTTCAACTCGCCCTCCGCTCTCACGAAGAACTACGCTCGCGCGGGCTACGACCAGCCGCACGTCTTCCAGCTCGGCTTCGTGGCCGATCTGCCGTTCGGCAAGAACAGCAATTCGGTCCTCGGCGCCCTCGTCAAGAACTGGCAGATCAACGGCATCGCCAGCGCCTTCTCGGGGCGGCCGTTCACGCCCACCGGGTCCACCGCCTCGCTCAATGCGCCGGCGGCCGTCCAGACGCAGACACCCGACCAGGTCGGGGACATCAAGGTCCTGGGCGGCAAGGGTCCCGGCCAGCCGTTCATCGACCCCAGCTCGTTCAAGCCCGTGACCGAGGTCCGCTTCGGCAACATGGGCCGCAACTCGCTGCGCGGTCCGTCCACCAAGAACCTGGATCTGTCGCTGTTCCGCCGCTTCCCGATCCGCAACCGATTCAACCTCGAGGGGCGGATGGAGGTCTACAACGTGACCAACACCCCGCACTTCAGCGGCATCAACGACTTCCAGCCGCTCACCACGACGATCGCATCGGCGGCGTTCCTGCAGCTCAACCGGGCCGACTCTGACGAGCGTCAGATCCGGTTCGGCTTGCGCCTGAGCTTCTAGCAGGCGATAGTCGACGGCGGGTGCGGGCAACCGCACCCGCCTTTTCCTTTTTAGGGATCCTTGGCCCTCGCTCTCCTGTTGGCCCTGCTGGCCGGCCCCGCGGACGACGACCTCGCGGCCAAGGCGCAGCGTGGGAAGCAGGCCATGGCCGCGAGCCGCTTCGAGGAAGCGGCGAGCGTCTACCGCGAGATCGTGCGCGCGCTGCCGAACGAGCCCGGCATGCTCCTCAACCTCGGCATGGCCGAGGCCATGGCCGGCCGGCCACGCGAGGCTCTGCCCCACCTGCGCGCGGCGGCCAGGCTCAAGCCCGACCTGCTGCCGGCCTGGCTGTTCCTCGGGGCCACCCACATGGAGCTGGGTGAGCCGGCGGCGGCCGTCGCGCCGCTGCAGAAGGTCGTCACCGCGCAGCCGGACAACGTCCAGGCGCGCCAGATGCTGGCCCAGGCGCTGCTCGAGCTCGAGCGCTGGGAGGCGGCCGCCCGCCAGTTCCGCGCGCTCTCGGAGCGCACGCCCCAGGACCCGCAGGCGTGGCACGGACTGGGTCGCAGCTACGAGGGCCTGACGCGCTCGTCCTACGACGCGCTGCGGCGCGCCGTGCCCGAGTCGCCCTACGTCTTGCTCCTCACGGCCGACGCGCTCGCCGCCCAGGGCAAGCACGCCAACGCGTTCCGGCTCTACCGGGAGGCCGCGGACAAGCAGCCTCGCTCGCGCGAGCCGCGGGAGGCGCTGGCGAAGATCTACGAGCAGACCGGGCACGCCGACTGGGCGGCCGTGGAGCGCGAGAAGGCCGGGCGCGTTCCCCTGCCCGACTGTCGCACCCGGGCGGGCCTGGAATGCGACTTCCGCTCGGGCCGGTACGCACAGGTGTTGGCGGCGGCTCGGCCGCTGCGCACCGCGGGGGCTCGCTACTGGACAGCGCGGGCCGCGCAGGAGCTCGCCCTCCAGGCGTTCGCCCGCCTGGGCGGCCTTTCCCCCTCGGCCGAGGCCGCGCTTCTGCGGGCGCAGGTGCTGGGTGGCCAGGGGCGGCACGTGGAAGCGGCGACGGAGCTGCGGCAGGCCCTGCCGTCGTGGCCCGACGACATGAGGCTCCGCCGTGAGCTGGCGACGTCGCTGTACCAGGGCCGTGACTTCGAGGCCGCGCAGCCCCTCTTGGAAGAGCTGATGAAGCATGATCCTGCGTCGGCCGACCTCGCCTTCATGCTCGGCGACGCCTACCTGCAACTACAGCAGGCCCCGAAGGCGATTCCGGCGCTGGAGTCCGCGCTCACGGCCGACGCGAAGCTGCTTCCCGCCCACGCGGCCCTCGGCCGCGCCTACATGCTGGCCGGCGACGCCGCCGCGGCCCTGCCGCACCTCGAGGCCGCTCGCGAGACGGACGAGGACGGAAGCCTCCACTATCAGCTCTCGCGCGCCTACCAGGCCCGCGGCCAGGCCGACCGCGCGGAGCAGGCGCTGCGCCGGTCGCAAGAGCTGCGCGAGGCCGCCGCAGCCCGCCAGCGCGAGATGCAGCAGGAGTTCGCGATCACGCCGCCGTGAGGACGTTGAGCTACGCGGGTGTGACCAGCTCGAGAAAAGGAAAGACACGGTAGTCGCGCGCGTTCAGGGTGGCGAACCGTCGTATGGCCGCAGCCTCCAACGTCGCCGCCAGTGCAGTGTCCAGGAGACGCTTCCGGCCAAGGCCGAGCTGTGTGAGCAGCTCGAGGGTTCGATGGACGATGATTGGCGCCTGGGCGACGCGCGAGACCTCCTTTGCGTCCCACAATTCCCGGACGACTTGGACGCCCTGATCCATGGAAAGCGGCTGCTCGAAACGCCTGGGATCGGTGCAGACGTGAAGGAACTCGAGGAGCACCTGGGGAACCAACCCGACCTGGCTACCTCGGTCTCGCACCTCCTCCTCGATGAAGCGCCGCACGACCCGATGTTTCGGCGCTCCTTCCATGGCCCAGGTCACGAGGACGTCCGTGTCAAGCGCGAGGATCACCGGCTGAGCGTCTCATCGAGGATCTCGGACCGGGTCCACCGACGTAGGAGACGTCCGCTCTTGTGCGGCGGAAGTTCAAGGACCGAGCCATGAGAAACGCGCTCATGAGCGAGATAGTCCATCATCGCCTCGCGGATAAGCTCGGCAACCGGCCGCCCTGACCGTGCGGCGATGGACTTCAGCTCCTGGTAAGCCCGATCCGGCACGTGGATAGATATAGCTCTCATATATCCATTCTATATCTACCGCACATGCTGAGTCCAACATGCTACGGGGCCCTAATGACCGTCAAGCGGTCGGGATGCGCAGTGCCTGCGGACGTCGTTGGTGTTCGTCGTCGCCGTCGCCGGCGAGCAATCATCGAGTGCGGCGACCGCCTTCGCGGCCATGGGGAGCGTCGCCGGCCGCGGCTTGGATAGGCCGCATGCTAGCCCCGAATGGCCGGAAGGGCCCCGCGGATGCGCCCCGCGTGGAAGGCTACCTTGCCCTGCTCGAGCCGAGCCTGTAGATCGGCGGCCGTGGCTCGACAAAGCTCGCCGGCATCGGTCAGCACGCAGGTGCCGACACGGTCGGGCGGGAGCACGTCGGTGACCTCAGTGGCCTCGCTCAGCATTGCCCGCCAGGTGCGTGAGAGAGCCGCCGCATCCGGAGGCTCGCCAGCAAAAGCGAGCTGGCCGACGTCCACGGCTGAGTAGCGGCCCGTGCGCGCCGCCTGCTCCAGGATCGACCGCGGACTGAAGCCCGGATCCTTCCCTGAGGCCGCCCAAGCGAGATAACCCAGCGGCTGGATCCTCTGGTCGCTGGTGATAACGTCGATCCAGTCTCGCACCTCCAGCCGGCCGACCAGCGCGAGGACCTTGTTCGTGGCAAGATCGAGCGGGTGCAGCGTCAGGCCCAGATCCGGGTGACGCACGAGCGGGAAGAAGCGGAAGCTGCTGTCACGAGCCCACTCCATGCGGACGCGGTCGCCCTGACGCCCGACCTCGGCTTCCACGAACGACGGGCGCTCGCGCAAGAGCGCGACCGAGAAGCCATGCTCCTCCAAGAGCCGCCGATCCGCGCGCCAGGAGGCATCGAGGGCCTCATCGGTGTCGTGAAAGAGGTCGATGTCCCGTGAGATGCGACTCGCTATGAAACGGCAGATCGCGCGCTGGAGGTCTGTGAGAGCCATCGCCGCATCTCTCGCGCGCGCCGGTAGGCGTCGCGATCGCCATGACGCTCGATGTACAGGAGCACCCGGATCCGCTCGGCGTCGGTGGAAGGGTAGTAGTCGGGACGGAGGAACCAGAGGCAGCGCAGGCGGTATTCATCCACCAGGCGATCAATCGCCGAGCGTTGCGCGGGTTCGGCGGGGGTGATCGGTGCGTCCATCGCCGACATTGTACCAGCGCGGCAGCGGATGGAGCATGCGTGCTTTGGTTCGCGCCGGGCCGAAGCCTCGCCCTCAAGGCCCGTGTATACTCCGCGCACTCCCAATGCCTGAAGCGCGCGTCCTCATCGAGGCCTGCGTCGACTCCGTGCCCTCGGCGCTCGCCGCCGAGGCGGGAGGCGCGGACAGGATCGAGCTCTGCGACAACATGATCGAGGGCGGCACGACGCCCAGCGCGGGCACCATCGCCGAGGCCAAGGCACGCCTGCGCATCCCCGTCTTCGTGATGATCCGTCCGCGGGGCGGCGACTTCCTCTATTCGGAAGTCGAGTACGGCGTGATGCGGCGGGACATCGCCCATGCCCGCGCGCTCGGGGCCGACGGTGTCGTACTTGGGCTCCTGGACCGCGGCGGCGCCGTGGACGTGGAGCGGACGGCGGCGCTCGTCGACGCGGCGCGGCCCCTGCCCGTGACGTTCCATCGCGCCTTCGACGTAGCCCGCGATCCCGACGAGGCCCTCGAAGCGCTCGTCCGCCTGCGTGTCGAGCGGGTGTTGACCTCCGGTCAGGCGACGACGGCGCCCGAGGGGGCCGCATTCATCACGCGGCTCGTGCGGCAGGCCGCGGGGCGCATCGGGATCCTGCCCGGGTGCGGGATCGACGAGACCAACATCCGCGAGTTCGTGGCTCAGACCGGTGCCCGTGAGGTGCACGTGCGGGGCACCTCACCCGTCCGCACCGGCATGGCCCACCGCAACCCGCGCGTCAGCTTCCGCGCGGCGGTCGACGACGACGACTCCGTCCTCGAGGTCACGGATGCGGCGCGGATCCGGGCGATGGCGCGCCGGCTGCTTGGCGAGGAGGCGCGGTGAACGCGGAGCTCAAGACCTCCCTGCCCCCCGAGGCGCGCTCGGGGCTCGAGGCGTGGCGGCGTGGGGAGCTACCCATACCGCCGTCCACGGAAGGTTTCAAGCTCCTGAAGGTGGTCGGACCGGGCGTGATCGTCCTCGGCACCTCGATCGGCAGCGGCGAGTGGCTGATCGGCCCTTCGACCCTCGTCAAATACGGGCTGGCGCTGCTCTGGGTCACGAGCGTGGCCGTCTTCCTGCAGACCGTGTTCAACACAGAGGTGGTCCGTTACACGCTCTATACCGGCGAGTCCGCCTTCACGGGCTTCATGCGCACGAAGCCGGGCTCGACCTTCTGGGCCTGGGTCTACAGCATCCTCTATTTCCTGCAGAACGGCTGGCCGGGTTGGGCGGGTGCCTCGGCGGCGGCCGTGTTCTTCCTGATCGCCGGCCGCGCGGCGGGAGCCGGTGACGCGCGCATGGTCTACGTAATCGGCCTCGGCGTCTTCGCGGTCTGCTTCGGGCTGCTCGCCTTCGGCGGCCAGCGCATCGAGAGGATGCTGGAGCTGCTCAACTGGATCATGGTCACCGCCATCCTGGGCGCGCTCCTGATCTTCTGCCTGATGTTCGCGCCCCCGCGCCAGTTCCTGGCCGCCGGCCTCGGGTTCTTCGGCTTCGACCTGGCCGCAGGGCGCTTCCTCTTCCTCCCCGCGGGCGCCGACTGGTTCCTGCTCGGGGCCTTCGCGGCCTTTTCGGGCTGCGGCGGGGTGACGAACATCGCGCTTTCCAGCTGGGCCCGGGACAAGGGGTATGGCATGGGCCAGGTCACCGGCTACATCCCCACCCTGGTGGCCGGGCACACCGTAAAGCTGGCCCACACCGGGGTGACGTTCGTCCCCGGCCCGGAGTCGCTGCCCCGGTGGCGCGGCTGGTGGCGCATCGTGCGCATCGATCAGTGGGGCATCTTCTTCGTGGGCGCGCTGGCGGGGATGGCCCTGCCGGGCATCCTCTACACCACCGCCATCCCCGCCGGTACGGACATGCGGGGCTTGAACGTGTCCTCGGAGCTGGCTCGTGGGCTGGCGTCGCGGGGCGGGAGCTGGATCCCGCTCGCCGTGGCGATCATGAGCGTCTGGATCCTCTTCAAGGCCCAGGTGGACATCATGGAGGGAATGGTCCGCTCGATCACGGACATCCTGTGGAGCGGGAGCGGCCGCATCCGCGCCTGGCGCACCGGGGACGTGCGCGTCGTGTACTACTCCGTGCTGGTCGTCGTGCTCGTGTGGGGCCTCATCGCCATGGGCATGACGCAGCCCATCATCCTGCTGCAGGTCAGCGCCAACGTGGCCGGGCTGGCCTTTGTATTCGGCTCGCTGCACATCCTGAGGGTCAACACGACGCTGCTGCCGAAGCCGCTCCGTCCGGCGCTCTGGCGGCGGGTGGCCCTCGTGTTCATGGCGGTCTTCTACGGCTTTTTCGTGTACCTCTGGCTCATGGGCGGCCTCGTCCCCAGCCCCGCGCGCGGCTTCCTCTTCATGCTGTTGCGGCAGCTGGGTGTGATCTAGATTCGGGTCGGAGCATGGTGCTGGCCCGGATGCTGATTCTCCCGCTGCTCGCCCTGATCGTCCTGCCGGCGGCCGCCGGCGCGCAAGCCCCCGCGCCGTCGAACGACATCCTGCTGCAGGCCGTGCGGAAGGGCGACGCGGCCGCGGTGAAGGCGGCGCTCGACGCGGGCGTCCCCGCCGACGCGAAGTTCCGCTACGACCGCACGGCGCTGTCCTTCGCGGCAGACCGCGGCCAGGTCGAGATCGTGAAGCTTCTGCTCGACCGCGGCGCCGACGTCAACGCGAAGGACAGCTTCTACGGCGTCACGCCGCTCGTCTGGGCCGCCAACAACGGCCACGTCGAGGTGGCCCGCATTCTTCTGGCGCGCGGCGCGACGGGCGCCGGCGACGTCCTCGAAAGCGGGGTCGAGAAGCGCAGCGTCGAGCTGGTCGACGCGGCGATCGGCAGCGGCAAGCTGAATGCCGAAGAGCTGTCCTTCGCCCTCGAAGAGGCCGACAAGGCCGGCGCGGTCGAGGTCGGCGCCGCCCTTCGGAAGGCGGGCGCCGTGCCCCCGCCGAAGGCCGACTTCAAGGTCGATGCCGCGACCCTGGCGTGTTATGCCGGTCGCTACCGCGAGGGGGGTGCACCCTCGCCGCAGACGCTCGAGCTCTCCGTCGCGGATGGGGCGCTCCAGGTTTCGTTCGGGGGACCGCCGCTCAAGCTGGGTGCCTTCGACGCGGTTACGTTCCGGTTGCAAGACAACGGCCGCGTCCGGCTGACGTTCAAGGTGGAGGACAGCCGCGTGGCGGGATTCACCTTGAACCAACCCACCCGCGAGCGCTGGTTCGCCCGCGAGGAGGCGCCGTGAGCCCCCTCACCCTACCCTCTCCCCCGCGGGGGAGAGGGCTGGCACTCCTGCTGGCGCTGATGCCGCTGTCCGCATTCGCGCAGAACTGGCCCTCGTTCCGCGGCGAGAAGGCGTCGGGCGTGGCGGCGGGCCCGCACACGCCCTCCGCGTGGGACGCCACGAAGGGAACCAACGTCCTCTGGAAGGCGGAGATCCCCGGCCTCGCCGTGTCGAGCCCGATCGTCTGGGGCGACACCGTTTACCTCACGACCGCGGTGAGCAGCGATCCCACCGCCGTCTTCCGGCCCGGCCTGTACGGCGACGTCGAGCCGTCGAAGGACGTCTCGCGGCACTCGTGGCGCGTCTACGCCATCGACAAGCGCACCGGCCGAACGCGCTGGGAGCGCATCGCCCACGAGGGAGTGCCGAAGACGAAGCGGCATCCCAAGTCGAGCCAAGCCTCGTGCACGCCGGCGACCGACGGGCGGGTGGTGATCGCCAACTTCGGCTCCGAGGGACTCTACGCCTACGACACGCAGGGCCGCCTCCTGTGGAAGCGCGACCTCGGCCTCCTGAACACGGGCTGGTTCTACGACCCGGACTACGAATGGGGAGCGGCCAGCTCGCCCATCATCTACAAGGACCTCGTGATCGTGCAGGCGGACCGCCAGGAGGACTCCTTCGTCGCCGCCTTCCGGCTGAAGGACGGCCAGCCGGTCTGGCGCACGTCACGGGACGAAATCCCCTCCTGGGGCACGCCGACCGTCTACGAGGGCCCTCCGCGCGACGAGCTGATCACCCACGCGACAAAGTTCATCCGCGCTTACGATCCGCTCACCGGGAAGGAGCTGTGGCGCCTGGGCCCCAACTCCGAGGTCACGGCCCCGACGCCGATCGTGGCCCACGGCCTCATCTTCATCACCAACGGCTACCGCGGCATCCAGCCGATCTACGCCGTTCGGCCGGGCGGCTCCGGCGACCTCACTCTCCCGGGGGACGCCACCTCCAGCGCCTTCGTGGCGTGGAGCTCGAAGAGGGGCGGGCCCTACATGCCAACTCCCCTCGTGTACGGCGACCATCTCTACACGCTGACGAACAACGGCGTCCTCGCGGCCTACGTCGCCCGCACCGGCGAGCGCACCTACCAGGAGCGCGTCGCCGGCAAGGGCGGTTCGTTCAGCGCGTCGCCCGTGGCCGCCGACGGCAAGCTCTACCTCGCAAGTGAGGACGGCGACGTCTTCGTCGTCACGACGGGCGCCAAGCCCGAGCTGGTCAGCACGAACCCGATGGGCGAGGTGCTCATGGCGACGCCCGCGATCTCGGACGGGCTCTTGCTCGTGCGCGGCCTCAAGCACCTGTTCGCGATCCAGGAGCCGACGGGCAAGTAGCCTCTCACTCGGGCTCCTTCACCCGCAGCACCCGGTTGACGGACACGCCCGAAAGGCGCTGGACGCGGCCGCCCGGCCACGTCACTTCGACGTCCACCTGGTCGGCGCGCCCGAGACCGAAATGGACGCCGCCATGGCTCGACGAGGCGTAGCCGACGGCGGTGGTCATCGCGTTCGTCTGCGCTCCGACGCGCACGACGGCCCCGATGCCGTCACGGTTGGCGCGCACGCCCGTCAGCTCCACGCGCAGCCAGGACGGGCCGCCCTCGCTCTCGTTGACCCACAGCTCGGCCGGCTCGCCGAGCGCGCTCGTCACCACGTCGAGGCGGCCGTCGCCGTCCAGGTCGGCCACGCCCAGACCGCGATGGGCCCGCGCGACCTGGAACGCGGCGCCCGACGCGGCGGACGCGGCGGCGAACGTGCCATCGCCGCGGTTCGCGAAGACGGCGTTGGGCAGGCGGTAGCGCGCGGCCTCGAAGCTTTCGATCTCGTCGTTTACGTGAGCGTTCGCGGTGAAGAGATCCTTCCATCCGTCGTTGTCGAAATCGGCCAGGACCACGCCCCAGCCGCTGAGGCGGGCCGACAGCGCCGCCAGGCCGCTCGACGCGGTGGCATCGCGGAACTGGCCCTTGCCGTCGTTGTGGAAGAGCGGAAACGTCTCCCCGGCGAGCGCCGTCACCACCAGGTCGGGCCGCCCGTCGTTGTCGTAGTCCCGGAAGTCGGCCCCCATGCTCGACACGGGCGTGCCGCGGTCCGGCAGCGCCGCCCCCGCGCGCAGCGCCGTCTCCTCGAAGCTGCCGTCACCCCGATTGCGGAAGAGGAAGTTGGGCAGGGCGTCGTTGGTCACGTAGGCGTCGATGTGGCCGTCCTGGTCGTAGTCGGCGAAGGCCACGCTCATGCCCTTGCCGGAGTGCTTCGCGATACCGGAGGGCTCCGAGACGTCTTCGAAGGTGCCATCGCCGCGGTTGCGGTAGAGCGCGTTGGGCAGGCCCTCGAAGTAGCGCGGGTGGCAGTAAACGCGCAGCTTGCGCACCGGATCGCCACAGAACCGGTCGAAGGACGGCGACCACTTCACGTAGTTCACCACGAAGAGATCGAGCCGGCCGTCGTCGTCGTAGTCGAACCAGCCCGCGGCCACCGACCACACCGCGCTCTTGATGCCCGCCCGCGCGGTAACGTCCTCGAAGGTGCCGTCCCCGCGGTTGCGGTAGAGGACGTGGCGGTTCACGCCGGCCACGAAGAGGTCCACGTGGCCGTCGTTGTCATAGTCGCCGGCGGCGGCGCCCATGGAGTAGCCCGCCCCGCGGACGCCCGCTCGCTCGGTGACGTCGGTGAACCGCAGGCCGCTCTCGTTCCGGAACAGGCGGTTCCAATCCTGCGGCGACTCCTTCTCGAGCGACGGAAGTGCGGCGCCGTTGGCGAAGTAGACGTCGGGGCGGCCGTCGCCGTCGTAGTCGAAGACGGCCAGGCCGCCAGCCACCGTCTCCACGAGGTGTTTCTGCGGGGTCGCGTGGTTCTCGAGCCGGAAGACGAGGCCGGCCGCGGCCGCCGTCTCGCGGAAGCGGATGGCCGGCGGCGGCGGGGCCGCCGCGAGCGCCGCGAGGAGCGCGCCCCCGACGAGGCCGGCGCCGGCAAGGCGTGCGTGTGGGCGGGACACTTCGAGAAGGTATCACCTGAGGAGAGCGCCGGCCTTGCTTTCCGCAAGCGACGGCAGTAGAGTCCGGCAACGTTCCCTGCCGTAACGAGGGTCCCCTCCACGAAGTACCGCGCCGAAGTCCGCCTTACTGCCCAGGCCGTTTCGCACCGGGCCTGCGCCCATCATCCCCTGCACGAAGTCCCGTTGGATTCCTGTCCCCCATACATTGATTTGAGGAGAAAAAGAATGCGATGCCTCGTCAGTCGAAAGCGGCTCGGGCTGGCTCTGGGCTTGGTCGCGCTGCTGGCGCTCGCCGCCGTGCTCCCCGACGTGGCCCGCGCCCAGGTCCTCTACGGCAGCATCGTCGGCAACGTGGCCGACACCACCAAGGCCGCGGTGCCTGGTGCGACCGTAACGATCATCCACAAGGAAACCAACCTCGCTCGCGAGAGCAGCACCAGCAGTGACGGTACCTACCGTTTCGTGAACGTGCAGCCCGGAACCTACACCGTCCGGGTCGCCCTCGCAGGATTCAAGGAGTCCGTGAAGGAGAGCGTACCGGTCTCCGCCAACACCGTCAGCCGCGTGGACTTCGGGCTGGAGGTGGGTCAGCTCACGGAGGCCGTCACCGTTCAGTCGGAGCAGAAGCTGCTCCAGACCGACTCGGGCTCCCTCACGGCCGAGCTGAAGTCCAAGGAGATCACGAGCCTGCCGCTCGGGAGCTACCGAAACTACCAGAGCCTCCTCAACCTCGTACCCGGGACGACACCCGCGGGGTTCCAGAACGCCGTCACCGACACGCCGGCCCGCGCGCTCACCACGAACGTCAACGGCACCGCCCGCAACAACAACAACACCCGGCTCGACGGCACCGTCAACATCAACGTCTTCCTCCCGCACCACGCGCAATACATTGCGCCGGCGGAAACGGTGGACACGGTCAACGTCTCGACCGACAACTTCGACGCCGAGCAGGGAATGGCCGGAGGCGCCGCCGTCACCGTGCTGACCAAGCAGGGCACCAACGAGTTCCACGGTTCCGCTTTCGCCGGGCACACCGACGACCGGCTCCGGGCGCGCAACTTCTTCAACTCCGGGGACAAGCCCGAGAGTCACCGCAACATCGACTCGGCCACCCTGGGCGGCCCCATCATCAAGAACAAGCTGTTCTTCTTCGGGGCCTGGGAGGGCACGTTCGAGACCACCGCCAACACGCGGACGGGGACGCTCCCGACCGCGGCCATGCGCGCCGGTGACTTCAGCGCGTTCGGCACCACCATCTACGACCCCGCCACCGGCAACCCCGACGGCACCGGCCGCACACCCTTCCCCGGCAACAGGATCCCCGCCAACCGCATCAGCTCCATCGCGAGCGCTCTCCAGTCCCGGCTGCCCCTGCCCAACGGGCCAGGCACGTCGGGGAACTACAGCGAGACGGGGCCGATCGACCTGAAGCGCAACAACTTCGACGGCAAGCTCAACTACAACGTCGGCTCCGCGGGCCAGATCTGGGCAAAATACAGCCAGATGAACGCCACGGTGACATCCGACATGTGGCTGGGCAATCCCCAGGATGGCGGGGCGGGCGGTTACGGCTTTGGCGCCGGTTCGGGCGTCGGCGACACGAAGGTCAAGCTGGCCACCCTCGGTTCCACCTGGACGCTTTCACCGAGGCTCGTCCTGGACGGGACCATCGGCATGAGCCGCATGGACCAGGAGTGCATTCCGCCCGACATCGGCACGAACTTCGGCACGGACGTCTTCAAGATCCCGGGCGCCAACGGCGACGGTGGCAGCCTGGGCGATCCGAGGACGTCGGGGATGCCCGGGTTTTTCATCGACGGCTACGAGCCCTTTGGGGGCGTCGACGGCTGGACCCCGCTCTACCGCCATGACCGGACCTACAACGGCTCCGCCAACCTTACCTGGAGCGCCAGCAAGCACGAGATGCGCGTCGGCGTCGACATCGTCAAGATAGAGCTGAACCACTGGCAGCCGGAGCTCGGAGATTTCGGGCCGAGGGGAGGCTTCAACTTCAACGGCGGGGGGACCGCACTGGGGCCGAACGGCTCACCCGACCAGTTCAACTCCTATGCCCAGTTCCTGCTCGGGCAAACCACGACCGCGGGCAAGTCCCTCCAGGCCGAGCTCCAGACCGGTCGTGAGTGGCAGTATGGCGTCTACATCCGCGACCGCTGGCAGGTCAACCGCAACCTGACCATCAACCTGGGCCTGCGCTGGGAGAAGTACCCGCTCATCACGCGCGCCGACCGCGGGATCGAGTACTACGACAACACGACGAACCGGGTGCTCCTGGGCGGCCTGGGGGGCAACCCCCGGGACCTGGGGATCAAAGTGAAGCATCCGCATTTCCTGCCGCGGCTCGGCTTCTCTTACCGCATGGGAGAAAACAGCGTGGCCCGCGGCGGCTACGGCATGACCGTCAGCCCGGTTCCGTTGTCGCGGCCGCTGCGCGGCTTCTACCCGCAAACGATCGCCCAGCTCTTCGTGGGCCCCAACAGCTTCGCGCCGTTCGGGACCCTGGCGTCGGGCATCCCGCTGTTCTTCCCACCCGACACGAGCTCGGGTTCGGTGGAGCTGCCGACCACGGCCGACATGCGCTCGCCCTACGCCGACCATCTCAACCGCTCCTACATCCAGTCCTGGAACCTGACCTACGAGCGCCGGCTGCCGGCGCACTTCTCGCTGGCCACGAGCTACGTCGGCACCCTGACCAAGAACCAGATGGGCTTCTACAACATCAACGCGGCGGGCGCAGGCCAAGGACAGGCGGGCCAGCCGCTCTTCGCGCCGTTCGGGCGCACGGGTTTCACCGGGCGGCTCGACGGTTATCTCAGCGGCAACTACCACGCGCTGCAGGTGGCCCTCAACCGGCCTTTCAGCAAAGGGCTCTTCGTCAAGGGAGCCTACACCTGGTCGAAGGCGATGAACCGCCAGGACGATGACGGCTGGGACACCATCCTTTTCAACGACCCCGCGGCGCTCTCCAAGAACTACGGCCCGGCGGGGTACGACCGCACCCACATGTTCCAACTCGGGTTCGTGGCCGAGCTGCCCTTCGGGAAGAACGGCTCGGGCGGACTCAACGCGGTCGTCAAGGGTTGGTCGCTCAACGGAGTTTTCAGCTACGTCACCGGGGCGCCGTTCACCGTGATGGCCTCCGGCGCCTCGCTAAACGCGCCAGGGAACAGCCAGACGGCCGACCTCGTGGGGACTCCCAACAAGCTGGGCGGGATCGGCTCGGGTAACCCGTATTACGACACCAGCGCGTGGGCGCCGGTCACCGAGGTCCGTTTCGGCAACACCGGCCGCAACACGGTGCGTGGAAAAGGCGCGGGGAACCTCGACCTCTCGCTGTTCCGCACGTTCCCGATCGGGAAGCGGTTCAACCTGCAGGCGCGCGTCGAGTCCTACAACCTGACCAATACGCCGAATTTCGGAGGGGCGTGCAACCTCGGACAGGCCGGGTGCCCCAACAACAGCGTCAACTCTTCGGGGTTCATGACGATCACCAGCGCTTCCGGCGAGCGCAGTTTCGCCCTCGCCATGCGGCTCGGCTTCTGACCGGGCGACGTTGAACGGCGGGTGCGGGACGATCCCGCACCCGCCGTTCTTTTTTCTGCACACTCCGTCTCGGTCCGGTCCCGCGAAAGCTAGTGCGGGGGGCTTCCCGATGAAGCCGCTCGACGTCGCCACGCACGCGCGGCGTCTGTGTCCCCCATGAAATCGAGCGTCTTCGCTCCGAGCAGGATCGTCTCTCGAACCGGGTTCGCCTTCACCATGGAATCGAGGATCTCGTGGATCTCGCCCCGTGACCGGCCCTGGAGCGCGACCACGACGGCGAGGCTGGCGTACGTCTCCGATCTCCCCGGGAACGAGCGGATCTCCTGCTTGAGCACCGCCTCCGCCTCGGCGAACCGGCCGAGCCGCGCGAGCACGTCGGCCCGCAGGTAGTCCAGCCCGGCCGCGGGAGCGCGCCTCTGCTCGATGGCCCGCGCGCGCGCCATCTCGAGCACCGCGAGGGCTTGCGGCAGCTCCGACCGCCGCACATGGACTTGTGCCAGGACGATGGCGCCCTCAGACTGAGACGCGGCATCCGCCATCGCCAGCCGGGCTTGGCGCTCCGCCTCCGCCAGGTTGCTGCGAGCGAGGGCCACCTTCGCCAGGAGCTGGTGCGCGTGACCGGGATCCTCCTGGAGCGCGGCCTGCGCGCGGGCGTCCGCTTCCTCGAGCTTGCCCATCTCGAGTTCCACCAGTCCGAGCGATATGGCCACCGAACCGGCCAGGCCGGGGGAGAGCCTGATGGCCTCCTTGTACGCTGCCGCGGCCTCCTCGTATCTGCCGAGACGCGCGAGCGTCCCGGCCAGCTCCCGCTGGACCTCGAAGGAACCCACGTTCCCCTTGAATAGGCTTCGGAGGGCCGCCAGGGCCTCTTCGTCTTTCCCCTGACGGGCAAGCTGGGAGGCCGCCTTCAGTTCTTCATGCACGTGGATCCGGTCTTTCGGGTTCGGCAGCACCTCTCCGTCGTGGGTCATGACCGCCTGTGAGAGGTAGCCCAGCGCCTTCAGCTTCTCAGCTACGTCGGGATCCACGCGGCCCGGATTCGAAAAGCCCGTGGCGTAGCCGTCCAGCTCCTTCTTCATCGACCGCGCGACCCCGGGGTCGGCAAGGACGGTGTCGGCGGTCTCGCGGGGGTCCCGGATGACCTCGTAGAGCTCGGGCTTCGGGCCGTCGATGTAGTGATGGCGCGCGTCCACGAGTGAGCGCAACTGACTCCAGCCGAAATGTATCCGCGGGTAGTACGTTTCGGCGTAGATCCCCCGGGGCCGGGCCCTTCCCCGGCGATCTCGGTCCAGGAGGGACGCCCCCTTGAGAGGCTCGGACGCCCCGAGCTTCAAGAGGGCCGTGACCGTCGGCACGACGTCGATCAATCCGACGGGCTCCCCCACGCGTGTCCCGGCGTCGCGCGAGCCCGGAAGCTTCAGGAGAAGCGGCACGTGGAGGACCTCGCGATAGAGCAAGATCCCGTGCTCCTGCTCGCCGTGGTCCCCGAGCCCCTCCCCATGGTCGGAGACCAGGAGGATCATCGCGCGGTCGTAGATGCCGTCGCGCTTGAGCTGCCCGAGGAACTCCCCGACGACGGCGTCGCTCGCGGCGACCTCGCCATCGTACGTCGCTCCGTAGCGGCTCCGGAAAGGCTCCGGCGGCTCATAGGGAAGGTGCGGTTCGTAGATGTGCAGGAAGAGAAAGAACGGCCTCGTCTTCACGCGCTCGGCCCAGGCGAGCGCGCGACGAGCGGTCTCGCCTCCGGGGCGTTGGAGGAGGCTGAGGTCCTGCGTCCATTCCACGCCGCCGCCCACGGAGTCGTCGAAGAAGTCCAGGGACTCATTGATCCCGGTCGCGCCACGCAGCACGTAAGCCGACACGGCGGCCCCCGTCGCGTAGCCTTGCGCCCGGAGGATCCGAGCCAGCGTCGGGTGTGCGGCGCCGTCGAAGCGGTAGCCGAGGTTGGTCCTCACCCCGTGTTCGGCCGGCAGCAGGCCCGTCAGCATTGAGAGATGTGAGGGGAGGGTCAGGGGACAGTGGCTATAGGCGTTCTCGAACAGTATCGAATCGCGCTGCAGGACATCGATGTTCGGGGTCTCCACCTCGAGGTAGCCGTAGGCGGGGAGATGGTCTGCGCGCAGCGTGTCGACGGAGATGAGAATCACGGGAGCGCCCGGGAACTCCGGAGAACGAAGGACTCTCGGCCCGCACCCCGCAACCGGCGTCAGCGAAACGAGGAACAGGAGCGCTCTCATCTCGGCCGTCAGTCTACTCCCTGAGTTAGACTCTCCTCGTGGTTACGGGCGCGAATCGGTGGATCGGCCTCGTCCTGGCTGCCTCATTCGCCGGGAGCGCGGCCGTCGCCCAGACCGCCAGGTCCCCGGAGGCCCCTCCTAACTTCCCCGCCCAGGTCGAGCAGGTCACGGTGGACGTGGTCGTGACCGACAGGAAGGGGGAGCCCGTCACGGGCCTGAAGAAGGAGGACATCGAGGTCTACGAGAACGGAGCACCGCAGACGATCGTGAGCTTCGACGCCATCGAGGTCGCGGCCGCACCGGCCGAGAAGCCCGCTCCCCGCCCCAGGGTCTCCACCAACACCAGCCAGGAGCGGCGGCGGCCCGGGCGCACTTTCGTGATCTTCTTCGACGACATTCACCTCACGCCCTCCACGGCCCAGCGGGCCAAGGCAGCAGTGGCGGATTTCCTGAGGACAGAGGCTCGCGAGGGGGACCGGGTCACCCTGGTCGCCGCCGGGGGCGGGGCCTGGTGGAGCACCCGCATGGCGGCCGGCCGCGACGAGATGATCGATCTCGTGAAGCGCCTCCAGGGCCGCTCCTTGCCCGACACCGGCCGCGACCGCATGTCCGACTACGAGGCGATGCGCATCCACGTCTTCCGCGACGAGATGGTGATGAATCGCGTCCAGCGCCGCTTCGAAGCGGCCGGCCTGATGACCTCGACGCAGCAGAGCCAGCACGTCACCGGTCCCCGGGCGGTGGAGGACCCCGTCGTGACGGGCCGGGCGACCGAGATCTACTTCGGGGTCGCCGCCCGCAACCGGATCACCCTCGAGGCGCTGGAGCGCTCACTGCAGGCGCTCGCCGGCGTGGAGGGGCGCAAGTCGCTGATCCTCGTCTCCGATGGGTTCATCTACGACCCCCAGGTCGACCTCTTCAGGAAGCTCGTCGATGCCTCGCGGCGGGCCAACACCGCGATCTACTTCGTCAACAGCCGCGGCCTGGAGGGGTTGCCGATCGCGATGACTGCTGAGTTGTCGGCCCCGCTGCCGCCGGAGGACATCGGCTCCGCCTTTGCGGAGTCGTTCGAGGCCACCGAGGGCTCGGAATCCGTGGCCGCGGACAGCGGCGGCTTCACCGTCCGCAACACGAACGACCTCACGAGCGGCTTCAAGCGCATCGCCGACGAGACTCGCGTCTACTACCTGATCGGCTACAACCCCACGAACGCGGCCCGCGACGGCAGGTTCCGCAAGATCCAGGTCAAGGTCCGCCACGGAAAGGGGATCCAGATCCGGGCCCGCAAAGGCTACTACGCCCCCTCCCCCCCGCGGACCGCGCTCTCCCCGAAGCCGGGGGATCCCGTCTTCCAGCACGCCCTCGACTCGCCGTACGAGGTGGACGACATCCCCCTCCGGATGACCCATTTCGTGAGAGAGGAGACGCCGCTCCTCGGCCGGGCGCACGTGCTGGTGGCCGTCGAAGTGGACATTCGCAATCTCGGGTTCGAGGAGCAGGACGGCCGGTCGACGGGGGCGCTGGAGTTCCTCCTCGTCACGGCGAACCGGGACACCGGCGAGTTCTTCCGGCACGACCAGCAGGTGGAGCTCAAGCTTCCTCCGGCCACCCGCGAGCGCATCACCCGCAGCTGGCTGCCGATCGTTCGTGAGTTCGAGCTGGGCACCGGACGCTACCAGGCCAAGATCGTTGTGCGCGACAAGGCCACGCGTCGGATAGGGACGGTCGTCCACGACTTCGAGGTCCCCGATCTCGGGCAGTTCCGCGTCACGACCCCGGTCTTGAGCGACGTGCGTGGCAACACGGAGGAGGGCGGGACCGGCGACCAGTTGGCGGTCGTAGCTCAGCGCGACTTCCCGCAGGGGGCCTCCCTGTTCTGCCAGCTCGAGGTGTACGGGGCGACCAGGCTGGAGGCATCGCGCATGCCCCGGGTGTCCATGGGCTACGAGGTCCGGCGCAGCGACGGCACGATTTACACGCAGGACCGCGCCAGCATCATCAACCCGACCCCGGCCGGGGCGCTGTCGCGCATGATCGGCTTCTCCCTGGAAGACGCGGCCCCGGGCGACTACGAAATCGTGATGCGCGTGAAGGACGACCTCTCGGGCAAGTCACTCGAGCTGCATGAGCCCTTCAGCGTCACGGCGCCGCTGACCTCGGTTCCGGAAGCGCCGGGCAGCGAGTAGCGTGCGCATCCACACCGCCTCATTCAGTTGCTGGCTCCTGGCAGCCTCCTTCTTGGCGGGCGCAGCGCGCCCGGCCCGTCCGTCCGCGGACGACCTGGCGGCCAAGGCCCAGAGAGGCAAGGAGGCGATGGCCGCGGGCCGCTTCGACGAGGCCGCCGCGCTCTACGCCGAGATCACCCGGGCGCTGCCGAACGAGCCGGGCATGCTCTTGAACCTGGGTATGGCGCTGTCCATGGCCGGACGGCCCCGCGAGGCCCTTCCTCGCCTCGAGACCGCCCTGAGGTTGCGGCCCGACCTGTTGCCCGCCTCCTTGTTCCTCGGAGCGGCGCTCCTGGAGCTGGGCCATCCCGCCCGGGCGGTGGAGCCCCTGCAGAAGGTCGTGGCCGCTCAGCCGGACAACCTGGAGGCCCGACGGAGGCTGGCGGACGCTCTCTGGTCGCTTGAGCGCTTCGAGCCGGCCGTCCGACAGTACCGGCACCTCTCGGAACAAGCCCCGCAGGACTCGCGCGCGTGGTACGGTTTGGGGCGCAGTTACGAGGGCGTGGCGCGCATCGCCCGCGAGCACCTCCAGCGCTCCGCGCCGGATTCCGATTACGTCCTGCTGCTGGTCGCGCAGGTGATGGTCGCCGAGGGCAAGCCCGCCAACGCCTTCCGACTCTACCGGGAAGCGCTGGAGAAGCGGCCGGGCCTGGCGGAGGCCCACGACGCCCTGGCGCGGATTTACGAGGAGAAGGGCCACGCGGACTGGGCCGCGGTCGAGAGGGAGAGGTCGCGCGCGATCCCGCCGCCCGACTGCCAATCCCCAAGCCTGGAGTGCGACTTCCGCGCCGGGCGGTGCCAGTCGGTCTTTGCGGCTGCGCAGTCTCTCGGTACGGCTGAAGGAGTCTACTGGCGGTCCCGCGCCGCCTCCGAGCTGGCCCGCGAGGCCTTCGGTCGTCTCGGCCAGCTCGGACCGTCGCCGGAGGCGACGCTGCTGCGGGTCGAGATCCTCCGCGTCCAGCGGCAGCGACTGGGCCTCCCGATCGACGAGCTGAGGAAGGCGGCGGCCGCGTGGCCCGAGGATCTTCGGATCCGCCGTGAGCTGGCGACCGTGCTGTTCATCGCCAACGATCCCGAGGGGGCCCGGCCGCTCCTGGAAGATCTGCTGAAGCGCGAACCGGATTCCGGCGAGCTGGGCCTCCTGCTGGGCGAGACGTGGCTCAAGACCCAGCAGCCTGCGAAGGCCGTCCCGTTGCTGGAGGGCGTGGTCCGCCGCGACCCGAAGCTGCTGCCGGCCCAGGCCGCGCTGGGGCGCGCCTACCTCGAGGTCGGCGAGATGGCGAAGGCCATCGCCCCCCTGCAGGCCGCCCTGGAGACCGACAAGGACGGCAGCCTGCACTACCAGCTTGCGCGCGCCTATCGTGCAACGGGCCGGCCCGAGATAGCGAGCCAGGCGCTCGCGCAGTTCCAGGAGATCCGGAAAGCAGCCGACGCCGAGACGCAGAGCCTGCAGGAGGAGTTCCGGATCACGCCGCCCTGAGGTGATCCAGGCGGTATCATCCGACGCGATGCTCGCGGTGCTCCTGCCGGCCCTCCTGCTCGCCCTTCCTCCGCTCCGCCTCGATGCGTTGCCCGCGGTCCTGCGCGACCGCGTGGCCGCGGCCTACCGGAAGGCGGAGGCCGAGCCGGCGAGAGCGGACGCGAGCGGGTCCGTGGCCATGCTGCTCCACGCCTACGACCAGTTCGACGTCGCCGAGCCCTGGTACCGTCACGCGGCGCAGCTCGACCCCGCGGCGTTCGACTGGGCCTATCTGCTGGGCGTCGTGCGGGCGGAGCGGGGCCGGTACGAGGAGGCGGCCCGCTCGCTGAGTGATGCGGTCAGCAAACGCCCGCGCGATGTGCCCGCCAGGCTCAAGCTGGCCGAGGTGCTGCTCGCGCGGAGCGACCTCGACGCCAGCGCCGCGCTCTGCGAAGAGATCCTGAAGGAGCGCCCCGAGACGCCCCAGGCCCACTACGGCCTCGGCCGGATCGAGGCGACCCGAGGACGGCCGGCGGCCGCGGTGGAGCGCTTCCGCCGCGCCACGGAGCTGTTCCCCGGTTACGGCGCCGCGTACTACGCGCTCGGCCTCGCGTATCGCGACCTGGGCCCGGCCGACGAGGCGCGCGCGGCCCTCGAGGCCTACGCGGCCCATCGGATGGAGGCGCCCCCTCTCGACGACCCGGTGCTGGCGCGCGTCCGGCAGCTCAAGACGGGCGCGCTCGCCCGTCTGGCCGAGGGCGTGCGCCTCGGCAAGGCGGGCGACGTCGAAGGCTCCATCCGCGAACATGAGGCCGCTCTGGCCGCGGACCCCGGCCTCGCGCAGGCCCACGCCAACCTGATCGCGGTCTACGGCCGGCTCGGCCGGTGGGACAAGGCCGAGGAGCACTACCGGGCCGCCATCGCCCTCGGTCCGGGCCTGGCCGAGGCGCATTACGACTACGGTGTCTTGCTCGTGCAGCAGCGCCGCCCGCAAGAGGCGGCGGAGGCCTTCGAGCGCGCTCTCGCCATCAGTCCCAACTACGCCGCCGCCCACAACAACCTCGGCAACATGCTCGAAGCCGAAGGACGCACCGTGGAGGCGGAAAGTCATTACCGCGCGGCGATCGCGAACGATCCCACGTACCGCCTGGCCCGCTTCAACCTGGGGCGGATGCTGGTCGCGCAGCAGAAGCACACAGAGGCCATCGCCGAGATGGAGAAGACGCTGGAGCCGGAGGACGCGGAAACGCCGCGTTACCTCTACGCACTGGCCGCGGCCTGGGTGCGCGCCGGCGACCGCGAGAAGGGCCTGCGGTACGGCAAGGAAGCACAGCAGAAGGCGACGGCCCTCGGCCAGACGGAGCTGGCGGCGACGATCGCTCGCGATCTCCGCCGCCTCGAGGGCAACCCGCCTTGAAGAAGACGCTGGCGGTGCTCGGCTCGATCGTCGCCGGCCTCGCGTGGGCGGCCCCGCCTCCCCTCTTCCGCGACGTCGCCGAAGAGTCCGGGTTGCGATTCCGACACTTCACCGGCTCCAGCGGCGAGTACTTCATGCCGGAGATCATGGGCGCGGGCGGCGCGCTGCTCGACTACGACACGGACGGCGACCTCGACGTGCTGCTCGTGCAGGGCGCGATGGTGGACGAGGGCAAGGCGCCGGCCGAGGCGCGCTTCCCGCCCGCCTCCGGCCAGCCGCCGGGCACGCGCCTGTTCCGCAACGACCTCGACCGGCGCGCGCGCGGCACGCCGCGCCTGCGCTTCACCGACGTCACCGAGAAGGCCGGCATCCGCTTCCTCGGCCACGGCATGGGCGTGGCCGTCGGCGACTACGACAACGACAGCCACCCGGACATCTACCTCACCGCCTTCGGTTCGAACGCGCTCTACCACAACAACGGCGACGGCACGTTCACCGACGTCACGCGGACGGCGGGTGTCGACGATCCGCGCTGGAGCACCAGCGCGACCTTCTTCGACTACGACGGCGACGGAGACCTCGACCTCTACGTGGCCAACTACCTCGACTTCACGGTCGCAGGCAACAAGACGTGCTTCGACGCCGTGGGCGCGCGCGACTTCTGCAGCCCGGCGCGCTACCACCCCGTGCCGGGGCGCCTCTTCCGCAACGACGGCGGCGGTCGCTTCGGCGACGTCACCGAGTCGTCGGGCATCGCGAAGGCGTTCGGTCCGGGCCTGGGCGCGGTCGCCGCCGACTTCGACGGCGACGGCCGGCTCGACCTGTACGTGGCCAACGACGGCACCGCCAACCAGCTCTGGCTGAACCGCGGCAACGGCACGTTCGACGAGCGGGGCCTGCTGTCGGGCACCGCCTACAACGCCGAGGGCCTGCCCCAGGGCAGCATGGGGGTGGCCGCCGGCGACGTCGACGCGGACGGCGACGAAGACCTCCTCGTGACCAACCTGCCGCGCGAGGGCAGCACGTTCTACCTCAACCAGGGCCAGGGCCGCTTCCAGGACATGACCGACGCCTGGGGACTGCGCGCCCCCAGCCTCCCTTTCACGGGCTTCGGCACGGGTTGGCTCGACTACGACAACGACGGCCGGCTCGACCTCTTCGTGGCCAACGGCGCCGTGAACATCGTCGAGGCGCAGCGCGGGCAGCCCTATCCTTTCCAGCAGCCCAAGCAGCTCTTCCACAACGAGGGACGGCCGCCGCTGCGGGAGGTACCCGCCGACGCGGCGGGGCCGGCCGTGGGCCTGACGGAGGTCAGCCGGGCGGCGGCCTTCGGGGACGTCGACAACGACGGTGGCATCGACGTGCTCGTGACCAACAACAACGGCCCCGCGCGACTGCTGCTGAATCAAGCCGCGCGCGGCCACTGGCTGCAGGCGCGCCTGCGGGGCGTGCAGGACAACGCCGACGGCCTCGGGACGTGGGTGGGGCTCGCCCGCAAGGGAGCGCCCACCCTCTGGCGCCGCGCGCACACCGACGGCAGCTATCTGGCCGGCAGCGACCCCCGCGTGCACTTCGGCCTGGGCGGCTCGACGGCCTACGAGTCGCTCCTCGTTCGGTGGCCGAGCGGACGGCGGGAGAGGTGGACCGGCCTCGGCGCCGACCGCACGGTCACCCTGCGCCAGGGCACGGGAAAGCCCTGAAAACGGTTGCTAAACCGAGCCAGCCGTGCTGGAATCAATTGGCTCCAGACAAATTTGCCCGTCCCCGCTCCGATGGGGTCAGGTCTGGTGTATGTGGTATGCAGACCTCATACAACAGACCTGACCCCCGGGCGCGACGGGTGTGAGGCGCTCATGAGCGATCGAACGTTGCGACGGCGGCAGTTCCTCCAGGCCTCGGCCACCGCGGCCGCGGGCTTCGTCATCGTCAAGCCCGGCTCCGTCTACGGGACCCCGGCCAACGACGCCGTGACCCTCGGCATCATCGGCTGCGGCGGGCGCGGAAATGGTGTCGGGCGCGAGATGGTGGGCGCGGGCGCCCGCGTGATCGCCCTGCACGACCTCTTCGACGACCGGCTGGCGGAGACGCGCGAGAGCTTCGACACGCTGGCCGAGGAGAAGAGCCTGCCCAAGATCGCCGACGGCATGCTGTTCAAGGGCCCCGAGGCGTACCGCAAGCTGCTCGCGTCGGGCGTCGACGCGGTGCTCATCACGAGCCCGCCGTATTTCCATCCCGACCATTTCGAGGCGGCGGTGGACGCGAAGAAACACAGCTACCTCGAGAAGCCGGTGGCGAGCGACGTGTTCGGCGCCCGGCGCATCGAGGCCGCCGGCCGCAAGGGCGCGGGCCAGCTGAGCATGGCGGTGGGCTTCCAGTCCCATTACGCCGAGCCGTACCAGGAGATGGTGCGCCGGATCCACGCCGGCGCCATCGGCGACATCGTCTGCGCCCAGACCTACTACTACACGGACGACCTCAAGCGGAAGGCCACCCCGGGCATGGCGCCGCTCGAGGCGCGCGTGCGCAACTGGGTCTTCGACCGCGTGCTGTCCGGCGACATCCTCGTGGAGCAGAACATCCACGTGCTCGACATCGTCAACTGGGTGATGCGCTCTCGCCCGGTGTCGGCGGTGGCCACCGGGGGAAAGAAGGCGCGCCTGGACGTGGACTGCTGGGACCACTACAACGTGCAGCTCAACTACCCCGGCAACGTGCACGTGAGCTTCAACTCGACGCAGTTCAAGAACAGCTACGACGCGAAGACGCAGCGCTTCCTGGGCACGAAGGGATACGCCGAGGCGAACTTCGGCAAGGGCGGCGTGCGCATCGTGGGCGAGGAACCCTGGGAATCGCCCGCCGAGGAGGGCCTGGCGGGATCGGTGACCCGCAAGGTCGCCGCATTCGTGGAGAGCATCCGCACGAAGCAGCCGCAGGACGAGGTCGCGGGTGGCGTCGAGAGCACGCTCACCGCGATCCTCGGCCGCACGGCCGCCTACGACGACGAGGAGCGGTCCTGGGAGAAGGTGGCGGGCAGCAGCGCCCGCTGGAAGGAGAAGATCGACCTCGCGTCGCTCGCGTCCGCGCCGCGGGCGTGACGTCGATCGATCGCCGGGCGTTCCTGGAGGCGGCGGCCTTGTCGGCCGCCGCCGCTTTCGTGCCGCGGCCGGCCTTCGCGGCGGGCTCGCCGAAGAAGGCGGTGCTCATCTCCATGCTGCCCAAGGAGCTGAGCTATCAGGACCGGTTCAAGCTCGCGGTCGACTCCGGCTTCGCCGGGATCGAGATGCGCACGATTCCGGACGCGAAGGAGTCGGAGGAGATCCGCGACGCCTCCGCGAAGACCGGCCTCCGCGTCCACTCCGTGATGAACTCCGACCACTGGACCTATCCGCTCTCCAGCGACGACCCGGCGGTGGTGGGCAAGAGCATCGCCGGCATGGAGACCTCCCTCCGAAACGCCAAGCTGTGCTCAGCCCGCTCGAGTTCGCGCGCTACGTGGACGAGTTCGCCTCGCCGTGGGTGAAGGCCTACTTCGACGTCGGCAACATCGTCTTCTACGGCTACCCCCAGGACTGGGTCCGCGCCCTGGGCCCGCGCATCGTGCGCGAGCAGACCGGGCGCGACCCGCGAAGGGCTGTAGAATAGGGCCGTCATGGCGACAGCGGCAGCGACGGTGTATCCCCACATCGAAAAGACGCCAAGCGTATGTGGCGGAAAAGCCTGCATCGCTGGGACCCGCATCCGCGTGATGGACATCGTCGTGCTCCATCGGCAGGGGATGCCGCCCGAGCAGATGCTCGAGTACTACTCCTCCCGGCCTCTCACGCTGGCGGAGATCCACTCCGCCCTCGCCTACTACTACGACCATAAGGACGAGATCGAGGCCTCCTTCGAGGAAGACCGCAAGTGGGAGGCGGAGCACGAAGCGCGGAAGGCGGAGTACCTGAGTCGCAAGCCAGCGCGGTAGTGGCCGGGTCCTTCCCGCTCCTCACCGACGAGCACATCTCCAAGGCGCTCATCAAGGCCCTCCGAGACCGAGGCTGGGACGTCGTCCGTGCCGTCGATGTCTTTGGCCAGCGGACCGACGACGAGATCCTGCTCGAGTACGCTGCTCAGCAGGGACGTGTCCTCGTCACCACGGACGTGAGGCTCGAGGCGATCGCCGTCCGCTGGCTACGCGAGTGGCGGACCTTCCCGGGGCTTGTCCTCTGGGCCCAGGAGCACCAGAGGGCGATGAGCGAGGGGGACTTCCTGAGGGAGTTCGAGGAGCTGGCCGCGCGGGAAGACGCGTTCACGTACCCGATCCATCACATCAAGCCGCGGCGGTAATGACGTCGTCGCCCGGTTCGACCGGTTCCGGGCCGGCCAGAAGGCCGTTTGCTGACGCGCGCGGTCGGGCCGAGCGCGTCGCATTTTCGATTCAGGCCAGCTCCGCGCTGATGGCCCGGAGCGCGCCGAGGGCGGCAGTCATCTCGCCCTGGCGCACGCGGCGGACCTCGCACGCCTTCCACAGCTCGGGCATGCTGTGCCGCCGGGCGGACTCGAGCGCGGCGTCCAGGTAGCCCGGCAGCTCCAGCGTGCCGCCGCCGACCGCGACCACCGCCGGGTTGAAAAGGTCGATCACCGTGGCCACACCGAGGCCCAGGGCTTCCCCGGCCGCCCGCAGCGCCTGCAGCACCGCCGGCTCCCGGGCCGCCGCCCGCGAAAGCACGCTCGCGGCCCCGCCGCCCAGCCGCTTCAGGATCGCCGCGCCCGAGGCGAGCTGGTCGAGGGTCGCGACTCTCTCGGGGCCGACGAGGGGGATGCTCCCCAGCTCGCCCGCCCACCCGCGAGCGCCGCGCAAGGGCCGGCCGTCCGCCACGAACGCGGCCCCGATCCCCGTGCCCGCCATCACCACCGCCGCCGTGGTGCCCGCGGGCAGGTCGTGCAGCTCTTCGAGCGAGGCGGCCTCGACGTCGTTGAGGAGACGGACGGGACAGAGCCGGCCGAGCGCCTCCCCTCGCCATCCGACGATCAGGGGCAGCACGTCGCATGTCTCCACCGCGCCGGCGGCCCCCACCAGGCCCGGGATCGCAACCCCCACGCCCAACGGGGCGGTGCCGAGCGCGCTCACGAAACGGTCGATCTCGGCGTCCAGGTGGCGGCCCGTGAAGGCGGGGCCGGTCGGAACCCGATCCACGTCGCGCCGGTCCGGCCACTGGGCCAGCAGCAGCAGCTTCGTCCCGCCGACGTCGATTCCCAGGAGAGGGCGATCTGACATGGGTGCAGTATAACGACCGCTGTCGCGAGTAGAATCCCAGCAACCAACAAGTAAGGAGGTGGTATGACCTGCAACACTCGGGCAGGGAAGAGCCGTCTCGCCCCAGGCCTGGCCGTCGTGGTCGGGCTCCTGGCGACCGCCGCCTGGGCGACCCCGGCGGCCGCCGCCCCGGCCGGAGACGGCAAGCTGCGCATCATCACCTTCGGCGCCCACCCCGACGACTGCGAGCTGGACACGGCGGGCGTGGCGGCGAAGTGGGCCGCACTGGGCCACAAGTTCAAGTGCGTCTCGGTGACCAACGGCGACATCGGTCACTCGGTGATCGCCGGCGGGCCGCTGGCCCTGCGCCGCCGGGCCGAGTCCAGGCGCGCCGCGCAGATCCTCGGCATCGAGACCGAGGTGCTCGACAACCACGACGGCGAGGTGATGGTGACGCTGGAGAACCGGCGGAAGATCGCGCGGCTCATCCGCGACTGGCAGGCGGACATCGTGATCAGCCACCGGCCCAACGACTACCATCCCGACCACCGCTACACCGGGGTGCTGGTGGCGGACGCGGCCTACATGGTGCAGGTCCCCTACTTCACCCCCGAGGTGCCGCCCCTCGCGCGGAACCCGGTCTTCCTGTTCTCCGAGGACCGCTTCCAGAAGCCCAACCCCTTCAGCGCCGACGTCGTGATCGCCATCGACGACGTCATGGACAAGAAGCTGGCGGTGGTCGAGGCGATGGAGTCGCAGTTCTACGAGGGCGGCTGCTGTGACGTGCCCGCGGGGGGCATGCCCCAGCATGCGGCGGGCAAGGAGGCCCGGCGCAAGCAGGTCCGCGACCTCTTCACCGCGCGCTTTGCCTCCACCGCGGACCGGTTCCGGTCGCGCCTGGCGGAGCTGTACGGAGCGGACCGGGCCCCCGGCATCCGCTACGCGGAGGCCTTCGAGATCTGCGAGTACGGCCGCCAGCCCAGCAAGGAGGAGATCCGGCAGCTCTTCCCGTTCCTGCCCGCGCGCTGACGCGGTTGACTTGAGGGCTCGTCTGCCGATAGGCTCCCGGCCAAACTCGCCCCGCCTGGAGGTGTGCCCATGAACACGCGCAGGCTTTTCGTGGCCAGCTGCCTCGCGCTCCTCACCACGTCGATGGTGTTCTCGATCCGCGGGGACATCGTGGACGCGCTCACCCTCGACTTCCACATCACCAAGGAGCAGATGGGAGCGATCCTCAGTCCCGCCTTCTGGGGCTTCACGCTGTCGATCATCATCGGCGGCTCGCTCGTGGACTGGCTGGGGATGCGCAACCTGCTGCTGACCTCCAGCCTGGGCTACGTCGCGGGGGTGCTGGTGATCGTCTTTGCCCCCCGCCCCACCGGTCCCGTCGACTCGATCTTCGGCAACACCGGGACGACGATCCTCTACGCGGGCATGCTCGCTCTCGGGCTGTGCCAGGGCCTCGTGGAGGCCGTGATCAACCCGCTCATCGCGACCATCTACTCGAACGACAAGACGAGCAAGCTCAACATGCTCCACGCGTGGTGGCCGGGCGGGCTCGTGGTGGGCGGCCTCATCGCCTTCGCGCTCACCAAGGCCCTCGGCCTCGACGCGCCGGGATTGAGCCCGGAGGCCGCCACCCGCGGGTGGCAGATCAAGCTCGCGGTGGTGATCGTCCCCGCAGTCCTGTTCGGCATCATGATCCTCGGCCAGAAGTTCCCGGCCACCGAGCGCATCACCGCGGGAGTTTCCACGGGCGAGATGTTCCGCGAGATGTTCCGCCCGATGTTCCTGTTGTGGTTCGCGTGCATGTGGCTCACCGCCGCCACCGAGCTGGGGCCGGCGCAGTGGGTCAGCTCCGTCATGTCGCAGGTGGCGCACATGCAGGGCGTGCTGATCCTCGTCTACCTGTCCGGCATCATGTTCGTCCTGCGGTTCTTCGCGGGACCCCTCGCCCACCGCCTCTCGCCCCTGGGCCTGCTGACACTTTGCTCGATCCTGTCCGCCATCGGCCTCTTCGCGCTGAGCAAGGCTGACACGCCCGCCCTCGCCTTCGCGGCCGCAACCATCTTCGGCGTCGGCGTGAGCTACTTCTGGCCGACGATGCTCGGGGTCACCTCGGAGCGATTCCCGCGCGGCGGGCCCTTGCTGATGGCCATCGTGGGCGGGGCCGGCATGCTCTCGGCGGCATTCATCCTGCCGATCATGGGCCGCTGGTACGACCAGCATGGCGCCGCCGCCGCGTTCCGCTACGTGGCCGTGCTCCCGGTGCTCCTGACGTTCATCTTCGGGGGGCTGTATCTCTACTACCGCGCGCGCGGCGGCTACAAGGCGGTTGCCATCGGCGCCCAACCCACGGCTTGAAGGAGGAGGGATGGAGCTCACGCGCCGGCAGGCAATCCTGGGGACGGGACTGGCGGGAGCGGGAGCGTTCCTCGCCCGCCGCGGCGCCGACGCGCAAACGGCTCCGCCCACCGGCCGCGTGGTGACCAAGGGCCGGCTCAAGCAATCGGTCTCGTGGTGGTGCTATCAGCGGATTCGCGTCGAAGGCCGGGATCGACCGCTGCCCGAGTTCGCCCGCGCGGTGAAGGAGATGGGCCTCACCGCGATCGACCTCCTGAAGGAGGACGAGTGGCCGGTGGTACGCGACCTTGGCCTGACGTGCTCGATGGGCTATGGCGGAGGCGGCACCATCGCCGACGGCCTCAACAACAAGGCCAACCACGACGCCATCGTGAGCGGGCTCGAGAAGAGCCTGCCCATGGCGGTGAAGCTCGGCGTGCCCAACCTCATCACGTTCTTCGGCAATCGCAAGGGCATGCCCGATCAGGAGGGTCTGGACAACTGCGTCATCGGCCTCAACCGGATCAAGAAGGCGGCCGAGGACGCCGGGGTGACGATCTGCCTCGAGGTCCTGAACAGCAAGGTGGACCACAAGGACTACCTCGGCGATCGCAGCGCCTACGGCTTCCAGGTCATCAAGGCGGTCGGCTCGCCCCGGGTCAAGGTGCTCTACGACGCGTACCACATGCAGATCATGGAGGGCGACCTCATCCGCACGATCCGCGACAACCACCAGGCGATCGCCCACTACCACACCGGCGGCGTGCCGGGCCGGCACGAGCTGGACGACACGCAGGAAGTGCAGTGGCGCACGGTGGCCGCGGCCATCGCCGACACCGGCTTCACCGGCTATTTCGCCCACGAGTTCGTCCCCACGCGAGACCCCCTCACGTCGCTCCGCGAGGCGGTCGCACTCTGCGACGTGTAGCGACGGAGGTGTCGATGACGATGCGACCGCGACTGCGCTCCCTGGCCTGGCTCAGCGCCGGCCTGCTGGCCGGCCTCGCCGCCGGGCTCGCCCTCCCCATCGTCCGCGGCCAAGCTCCGGCGAAGCCGGCGGGCCCGCTCCGCTCCGCCCGCGTGACGTGGGCGGAGGCGCCGGCGACCAGGGCCGACTGGGGCGAACTGCGCGCCCACTTCGAGGGCGAGACCTTCGGTCTGGGCGGCGCGCTGGCGGCGGTGGCGGTGATCAAGCCCGGCCAGGAGAACCATCCTCCGCACCAGCACTCCGACGAGGAGTTCCTCTTCGTCACCGAGGGCTCCGGCCGCTGGCATCTCGACGGCAAGGAGTTCCCCGCCGCCAAGGCGGACGCGATCTACGCCGCGCCGTGGGTGATGCACGGGATCAAGAACACGGGCGGCGTTCCTCTGACCTGGGTGGTCTTCAAGTGGAACAGCAAGGGAGTGAAGGCTCCCGAGGCGCCGAAGAAGGACTGAGCCCGGGCCGCGGCGAGGCGGGATGAAAGACCTCACCAAGGGCCCGGTCGGCGGCCACGTCCTGCAGCTCTCGACGTTCATCGCCCTCAGCACGCTCTTCCAGACGCTCTACTTCCTCGCCGACCTCTATTTCGTCGGCCAGCTGGGCAAGGAAGCGATCGCGGGCGTGGGCCTGGCCGGAAACCTGATGATGCTGGTGCTCGCGCTCACGCAGTCGCTGGGCGTCGGCGCCACGTCCCTGCTCGCCCAGGCTCTGGGGCGCAAGGACCGCGCCCACGCGGAGCTCATCTTCAACCAGGCGTTGGTGCTCTCGAACCTGACGGGGCTCGTCTTCGGGATCGTCGTCTTCGCGCTACGCGTTCCCTACGTCCGCTGGCTGGCCGCGGATGCGGGCACCGCCCAGCGGGGTGTGGAGTACCTGGGCTGGTTCATCCCCGCCCTGGTCCTCCAGTTCCCGCTCGTGGCCATGGGGGCGGCGCTGCGCGGGATGGGCGACGTGAAGATCCCCACCGCCATCCAGGTCGCCACCGTGGTCCTGAACATCATCCTCGCGCCGGTGCTCATGTTCGGGTGGGTCACCCGGCATCCGCTCGGCGTCGCCGGCGCGGCCGTGGCCTCGCTCGTCGCGATCGCGGTCGGATGCGTGGCCTTCAGCGCCTACTTCCTGCGCGAGGGCAGCCCGCTGAGGTTCCGGACGGATCAATGGACGCCCCAGCCCCGCCTGTGGGGCGCAATGCTGCGCGTGGGGCTGCCCGCGGGCGGGGAGTTCGCGCTCATGTCCGTGTACATGGTGCTCGTCTACGACATCATCCGGCCCTTCGGCGCCGCCGCCCAGGCGGGGTTCGGAATCGGCCTGCGGGTGGTGCAGGCGCTGTTCCTGCCCACGGTGGCCATCGCCTTCGCCGCCGCTCCCGTCGCCGGCCAGAACTTCGGGGCGCGGCTGGGCGATCGGGTCCGCCGGACCTTCTATTCGGCGGCCGCGATGAGCGCCGCCGTCATGGTGGTCCTGACCCTGCTGTGCCACATCGCGCCCGCGGCGATGATCGGCGTCTTCAGCCGGGATCCCCTCGTGGTGGCGGTCGGGTCGGAGTACCTGCGCGTCATCAGCTGGAACTTCCTCGCTTCGGGCATCGTGTTCGTCAGCTCGAGCATGTTCCAGGCCATCGGCAACACGCTCCCGCCGCTCGGCACCTCGGCGCTGCGCCTGATGCTGTTCGCCTTCCCCGCCTACGTGCTCGCCCACCAGCCGGGCTTCCAGCTCCGGCAGGTGTGGTACCTCTCCGTGGCGTCGGTCACGATCCAGCTCTGCGCGAACCTGTGGCTGCTACGGCGCGAGTTCGCGCGCAAGCTCCCGGCCGCCGCAGCGCCCGAGCCGGGGGTTCAACTCGCGCCCATGTGAGCTCATGACTCGCAGAGTGTTCACGCTATCCTCGCTGTATGTCGAGGGGCAACACGGTGTCCATGATCGATGCACCACCATCCACGTGGAGGATCTGACCGGTAATGAAGCTCGCTTCATCCATGCACAGGAGCGTCACGGCGTTCCCGATATCGGCCGGGGTGCCCAACCGGCCCATTGGGGTCCACCCACCCTCGTGCCAGGCACGAATCGCATCCTGGACCTGTTGCGGCAAGACGCGCAAGACACCGCCCTCGACCACGTTGGGCGGGCCGAAAATGCCCCCGGGGCTGATGCCGTTGACGGTGATGCCACGCGGCGCGAGGGCCACCGCGAAGTACCGAACCAGCGAGTCCAGCGCTGCCTTGGCGGATCCCATGGCAACCCAGGGCTGCCAGCTGCCTGTGCGGCCGCCGGGGGTATAGGTGATCGCAATGATTCTGCCCCCCTCCGGCATGACGCGGGCCGACTCCTGGGCTCCCAGCAGGAACGCGCGGGCTTGGGAGTCGAGCGCCATGTGCCATTGCTCGAGGGTGATCTCCAAAGGCCGCTGGTAGAAACCCGGCAGGTCAGGCCGCGCGTTGTTGACAAAGATGTCGAGGCCGCCGAGAGCGCCCTCGACCTGCTTGAACATGCGGCGGATCTCCTCGGGACGCGATACGTCGGCTTGAACGGCGAAACCATCGACACCGCGTTCCCGGACCTTCGCCAGCGCGTCTGTGGCCGCTTCCTTGTTCTTGTAATAGTGAACGGCGACCTTGACGCCGTGCTCCGCCAGCTTCAGTGCGATCGCTCTTCCAATGCCACGCGAGCTCCCCGTGATCAGGGCACGTTTTCCATTGAGCGACATACCAAACTCCTTCCGCTGACGCTCTTGGCGTGGTAGCTGAACCGCAGCCTAACACCGCGTCAAGCTGCGAACCATCACCCTCGCAATCACGTTCTGCCCGCCTTCCACCGCATGGCGACCCGGTGCTCCGGCGGGAGGCCGCGCGCCGTCTCCTCGCGCATCCGGCCGGCGAGTGCCGGCGTGAGGTCCTCTGGGCCGAGAGGAGTGAACCCGAGCCGCTTGTAGAACGGCGCATTCCACGGGACCTCGCGGAAGGTGCAGAGGGTGACCGAGGCGCCGCCCCTCTCCGCCCATTCGCACACCCTGTGAACGAGCGCCGTGCCCAGACCCCGGCGTCCGTGCTCGGGAAGCACGTCGAGCTCTTCGAGATGGAAATCGGCGCCGAGCCGCTGCACCAGCGCGAACCCCACGGGTGCGCCCTCGGAATCGCGGGCCACCCACAGGATGCCCTCCCGCCGCGCGCGCTCGAAGTGCCGCAGGGGCGTCGGGAGCGCCGGCAGCGCGGCCGTGAACGGGACCTGCAGGAAGAGATCGCACGCCCTGCGCTCGACTTCGGGAGACTTGGCACGTCCCGAGCCTTGGCCAGCTCGATCCGGTATCTGCCGTGTGTCGCGCTTGTCACGTCAGTTGAGATAGACGACCAACCCCTGCTTGCGCTCGACCGCCTGCGCGAGGAAGCCCCTCAGCGTTCGGGTGTACTCGAGCAGGTAGCCCAGCGTGTCATCCTCTTCCGGGCTACGGTCCCAATTCTCGGGATAGATCTTCTTCTTCATCATGTCCGCCGGATTGAAGCGCGCGCGCAAGTCGTCTTCAGTCAACCGAGCGAGCGCTTCGTGCGCCGCGCGCGTCTCCGCGGACGACAGTACGCGGGCGGGACCATATCCCACGTCGATGTCGCCCACCGGGCGACCACCGGCCACGAGGAAGTTCAGGGGCTTGTCGCCCTCCCATGCCGTACCCGTCAACAGGTAGTGAATGCCGTGCCCTGACTTGTCCAGATCCGTGCGCAGCCCCTCGCCATCCGCGAGCGCGAGAGCCGCGGGCGGATCGCCAGGCGCCGCCGATCCTGGCGCACGCCTCCCGCCAAAGAGCCTTCCCAGGAAAGATGGCTTTGCTGCTGCCTGGGCGGCCTGCTCGTATGCTTCCGGGTTGAAGGGCGCAATCAAGCGCCAGGCCAGCGGCGGATTGGCGAGGACCCGGGCAATGTTCGCATCCGCGAGCGTGGCCAGGCCGAGGATCATGCTCGTGGATTCACCCGCACCTCACGGGATCACCAACGCGTAGCACAGCGCATCGCAGGGTTCACCGGGGCTCAGATTGGGGAACTTGGAGTGTCGGCTCAAAATACCTTCGCGACCGAAGCCGCCCTTCTCCAGCACACGCCACGATGCCGCATGGTCGGGGTGACAGAGGGCATACAGCCGGCGAACGCCCATGTCGCGAGCCAAAGACACGATCGCGCGAAGCGCCTCGGTCGCATATCCCTTTCCCCAGGCATCCTTCGCCAGGACGTATCCCGTCGAAGCTCGGCGGGGCGTTTCGAAGGCGAGCCCGGTGCCGCCGAGAAGCGCGCCGTCCGCGCGGGACTCCACCAGGTACGGCCCCGCGGGCCATCGGGCCCATTGGGCCTCGCTGAACTCCAGAAAGGCCCGCGTTTCATCCAACGACCGATGCGTCGCCCAGCTCAGGAACCGCGTGACCTCAGGGTCACTGGCGTAGCGCGCAAAGACCGCCTCGGCGTCGGCCACGGCCGGCTTCCGGAGCCGCAGCCGCGTCGTTTCGACCCGCTCCGGCGCTCTCATGCGGATCAGCGCGGCCGGCGACGGTCGGGTCGGACGCCGACCGGCTCGGAAGCGAGCGAGCGGGCCGACCGGTAGATCGCCTCCACCAGCTCCACGCTGCGGCGGCCCTCGTGGCCGTCGCAGGCGGGGCGTGCGCCCGTCTCGATGGCACGTAGGAAGTCCTCGATCACCCGCTGGTGGGGGCCCGCGTCGGAGACCACCGGAGACGAGGCACTCTCGGCTTCGGCGGCTTTCGCTTGCACGAGGTCGGGCCGCGGCGTGCGGAGGTCCGCGGCCACGATGCGGTCGTGCTCGAGCGCAACCGTGCCCTCGGTCCCCCGGAGCTCCACGCGCCGCGGATACCCGGGATAGGCGGCGGTGGTGGCCTCCAGCATGCCCACGGCGCCGCTTGCGAACTCGAGCAGGGCGAGGGCCGTGTCCTCGCTCTCGATCTGATGCAGGAGGGTCGCCGTCCGGGCCTGGACGCGGGTGACGTCGCCGACGAGCCAGAGGACCAGGTCTACGGTGTGGATCCCCTGGTTCATGAGGGCGCCGCCCCCGTCGAGGGCCGCTGTGCCGCGCCAGCGAGAGAGCCGGTAATAGTCGGGCGGCCGGTACCACGGCACGCGGGCGGAGACCTGGAGGATCCGCCCGAGACCTCCCGATTCGACGAGCTTCTTGAGCTGCACGATGCCCGGCTTGAGGCGGTCCTGGAAGAGCACGCCCAGCCGGACGCCCGCCTCTTCGGCGGCCGCAATCAGCTCGTCGGCGCGCTCGGCGGTGACGTCGATGGGCTTCTCGACGAGCACGTGCAGCCCGCGGCGCGCCGCCGCGACTCCTTGCGCGGCGTGGACGGCGGAGGGGCTGCCGATGATGACCATATCCATCGGCTGGTGGCGCAGGAACGCGTCGTAGTCGTCGTACGCCGTCGCACCGTGCGACGACGCCAGCTCGCGCGCCTTGCCGGCGTTCGCGCCGTGTACGGCGGCGACGGCGACGCCGGGGATGGCCGCCGCCGCCCGGGCGTGGGTCTGGCTGATGTTACCGGCGCCGACGATGCCGACGTGGATCAATGCGCTCCCTTTCCTCATTCCCCTCTCCCCCTGGGAGAGGGCAGGGTGAGGGCCGCCGTCGCCTCAGGGCGCGGCCGAGGTGAACTCGCGGTAGCGCTGCTCGGCCTGCTCGGGCGACAGCGCGCCCGATGCGATCACAATCCGGTGCCGGAAGGTGGTGGTACCGCCGGCGGGAAGCGTGTGCTTCAGCTCCTCCTTGCCGTTGCTGAAGACCTTCTGCCCCAGGGGATTCGCCGCGAAGAGGCCGTACCCGCGCGCGTGCCAGTAGGTCGGGAACCCCGGGTTCTGCGGGTGGTCCAGCATCAGGATGGTCACCGGCGCGCCGTCCACCGTGCCCGACAGCGTCACCCAACGCCCGCGGGTCCCCCACACGTCGTCACCCTTCTTGCCTTCGCTGCTCAGGTAGGAGCCGGTCACCCCGTCGTTGTTGAGCACGGGGACGGTAGTCGGCCGGCCCTGGGCGTCCGTATAGACCTCGGGCGTCTTGCTCGGCTGCTCGAGCCCGCGCGCCACCCGCAGGCCGAGGACACCCTCTTTGTTGTCGTTGAAGACGACGGGGCGGTCGCCAGCGGTGAGCGTCGTGATGCGGTCGACGCTGCGCCAGTCGGGACCGGCCCTGAACACGTAGCGCGTCTTCTCGCGAATCGGCGTCCTGCCGTCGGCCGTGACCCAGTCCGACTCCACCACCAGCTCGCCCCGGTCCTTGCCGCCCCGGGCGGACACGATGCGGCGGTGCCGGATGCTTCCCATGTGGGGACGATCTTCGGCCTTGACCGCGTCCGAGTTGTTCCAGTAGTCGATTCCGTCGACGTCGCCGTAGTTGAACCACAGACCTACGTGGTGGGGATGGTCGACGCGCTCGCCGGGCCGCGGCTCGAGGGGAAAGCCGCGGGTGACCAGCGTCCCCCGCGCGGTGCGCAACGGGTAGAGCACTGGCTTCTTGAGCGTGTCGGGCCACACGTACGCGGTGAAGGGCTGGCCGTCGACGGTCACGTCCACACGGCGCCGGGCCTCGTCCGGGACCACCTTCACCTCCGCCGCTCCGGCCACACCGCCCACGGTCAGCACGGCCGCGATGGCGACACCGGCGCTCTTCCTCATCTCAGGCACGACCTCCTTCCCATGGCTGCGAGCGGAGCGGGATTCACTCCCGCGGAGCGAGCGGGGGGTCTGGGGGGCGCGCCGCTAGCGCCCCCCAGCTCAACACGGAACCCCAACTTCTCCAGATAGCTCTTGCTGATCTGCCCCGATTCCTTGGGCGTGCGGGCCTTGTCGGGGACGGCGTCCAGCT
>Ga0210378_10000044_pt1 | contig 53723 bp, 51 predicted proteins | sample PLM1_60_b1redo_FD_155465 | JGI IMG/M metagenome (GOLD analysis project Ga0210378, IMG submission 155465) | Groundwater sediment microbial communities from an aquifer in East River, Colorado, USA - PLM1_60_b1 redo | ecosystem: Environmental > Terrestrial > Soil > Riparian zone | place: USA: East... | reverse complement strand
AGGTGGGGCAGGATCGCCGTGAAGGTCGCTGCCAGTACCGCGTCGGTGTCCACCCGGTGACCCTACCCCAACCACCCCATCCATTCAAAATAATTCTGCGGCAGCTCCTTAGCGGGCGGTGTGGGGCGCGTTGTCGGCACAACCCCGTGTTCGCCGCCCGCTACACCCACCTGACCAGCCGCCAGACCAACCCGCTCAGCGACACCCAGGCCCGCACCGCGGTCGCCGCGGCCCTGCTGCGCCAGCTGTGGGTGATCTGCGTCAACCGGATCCCGTGGAGCTGGCGGTGGCTGGCGGCGCCGCCGGCAAGGAGGTGACCGACCCGGCCGCCTGACGCGACCCCGACGTGGCGGAGCGAGCCCGACCTGGCCTTGGGAACAACCCGCTGATCAGCCCGGGCAGCCCCGCTCACCTCCTCCAAGCTCGCATGAGGGCTGTAGGGACAAACCCGATCGGAAGCTAGGTGGAGCCGGGGGTGAGCGGCGGCACCGCCGACCTCGATAGCGCACCACCCTCCGTCTTCAGCGTCATCCCGCCACCAGCCCGGATCGACGGGACGATCCCGCACGCCCACCACCGCTACAGCCCGGAGTTGACCTCCGCCTCATAGGCTGTTGATCAGCAGCCTGTCCAACCCGGGAGGGTCGTGACCCGTCACAGTTCCGCCGCGCGGTGACTCCTCCCAGGCCGAAAGGGACCACGGCAGACCCCACATCAGGAGGACCACCGCATGGCCATGCTGGCAGAGCTCATCGACGGCGTCATCGGCGTCGACACCCACCGCGACACCCTGACCGCCGCCGCCGTCACCACCCTCGGCGGAGTGCTCGCCCAGACCACGACCAGTGCCGACGCCGCCGGCTACCAGCAGCTGCTGGACTTCGCCCGCCTCCACCTGCCCGGCCGTCGCTGCTGGGCGGTCGAGGGAGCGGGCAGCTTCGGCACCGGCCTTGCGGCGGTGTTGCAGCAGCACGGCGAGCGGGTCGTCGAGGTTGGTCGACCCAAGCGGCCAGCGCACCGCACCGGCGCCAATAGCGACGCGCTGGATGCGGTCCGGGCCGCCCGCTAGGCGCTCGCCCACGACCGATGGAATGACCAGCCTGGCGGACTCTCGATGGAACCCGTTTGTCAGGCACGGGTTCGCCTTGGTTCAGGACTTGATGAAGCGTCCGCTACGCGCCAATGGGCTCGAAGTCGGGGCCACCGAGCGGTGGAACGTCGTCGGGCCAGCGAGCGGCTAGCCGGCACAGCAGCCGAAGGTGGGACGGTCCGTTGCGGTCGCCGATGTGCTCAACGTTCACTTGGACTGCATCAGAGCCGCAGGCATCGAGTGGACGGTGGACGAGTGAGGTCAGATAGGCTGGGACATAGCCGACGAGGCGGTAGTCGCCGGTCCGTAGCAGTACTGCCAGGTTGTCGACTTCGTTCTCGGGGTCGGGCAGAACATGGAGCGCCTCGCCGACGGTCAGGCCATCGATGGCGTCATGGGCGCCCGCGATGTGACGCACACCGTGGACGAGGAATCGGCACGTCACAATGCCGTTGGTATCAAGGATCGGCGCAGGAAACACCTCGATGGCGTCCGTGGCTCGTCGACCTTCGCTGTAGGCGAGAATCTCGAACGGGTCGGCATCGATGGGCAGGCCGAGCGTTCCGACGTAGTCCACGTAGTCGTCGCGGGTGCGGGGCATGATGCGGTTCTCAAAGAACGGGAAGAGGTTGGTCGACTGGTAGGACTTGTCGAGCGATGAGAACCCGACGAACGGCCGGAAGCGCGGGAGTTCGCGGGCTTGGCGGAGGTAGCGGAACTCGAAGGTCTCGCCGTCGCTGCCTTGTCGACGGGTCAGGCAGCCGACTGGGGTGATCGAGCGGGTTTGGGGGTCCTGCCATGCGACGAACAGCCGTTGGACGCCGCCCGCGCGTGGCGCGACACTGCCATCAATGAGTACGGTCGAGCTCATCGAGCAGCCTCCTTCCGTTCTCGGCTAACAGTCTGCTCGTAAACATACGGGATGCCTGTGACATTCGCGCATCGGGCACCTTGTCAAGGATGGCATCGAGGTCGCCTTGGCTAAGCTGCTCGATCCGACTAAACCAGTCGCCGGCGGGATGAGGGCACGTCCGAACGGCTTCCGCGGCTAGCTCTACGAGCGTCGGGGAGCCCGCGAAGTGGCGGCTTCGTCCACGACGCGCGTAGGCCTCGACGGTCCGGTTGCGGTCGCCGGTGCCAAGTCGTTCGATGCGCTCCTCGTCGGGGAGTAGGAAGCCAAGCGACGAGGCATGGTCAAAGGTTGGCGCCAGCGTCTTTGTTGATGCCGGGTCGTCGAGCACACCCCAGTTCTCGTGGTGGCGGTCGGTGTTGCCAACGAGGGCGTCCAGCACGAGGTAGGAGGCGAATACCGAGCAGGCATCCTGCTCCCGAGGTGACCTGGGTGGCGGCTGGACACCCAGTTGCTGGAGCGCGTCGTAGATCGCCTGGACCGTGTACCCGCGCACCCCGCGGCGTTCGCCCTTCGGGTACGCGGGGTCGCATTGGAAGAGCACGACGTTCCCGAGCACCAGGTCCCGGCCCACAGAGACGTCGCCGGAGACGATCCCGAGGATCGATCCCCGCCGTGCGAGTTCGATACTCGCAGCTGGGACCTGCATTGCTTGCGCGATCTCGCCTGCGACCTTCTCCGCCCAGTCATCGCCCTTGGGGAAGGCACCGCCAGGGTCCTTCTGGGTAGTCCGGGGCTTGAACAGCCACTTGACGCGATCTCCGTGTGCCGCCTCTGTCGTACCCGGCTCAAGGAGCCAGCGCTTGTTCGGCTTGCTCCCCATCTGCTCGAATCCGACCACCTCCCAGTCGGTGACGTCGAGTTCGGGATACGGGTCTGTGGTCATGAGCGTCGTTCCCAGAAGGATCAGGAGTCGTTCGGGCAAGTGGCTAGGCAAGCGTGTCTTGGGCGGTAGTCTAACTGGCCGTTCGGGTGAGGTGCGGCGAACCAAGGGGGGCCCATGCGCCATGGACTAATCGGAGTCACGTCACTCCACGCCTATCACTCAGCGATCCTCAGCGGCTATGAGACAAGCTCGTTCTTTAAGCGAGCCGCTGTCATGTGTGATCATATTTTCATTGATACACAAGGTCTCCCGGCGGACTCAACGACCCTATCGAAGATTCAAGACGACTTCATATATATGCTCGTGGGCGGCAAGGAGGCCCCGTCGCTTGCCAAATCGCGAGAGTTTCGCAGGCTCATAATCAGACCACAAGATCTCGGCGATGAAGAAGACATCATACGAGAACTCTACCCACGCGGGCCATGGGAAGAGAGGGAGCAAAAACTTTACGAAGCGGCGTTCAGCACCATCAAGGACTTGACCGACCAGCAGCTAGAGACGATTGCCATTCGACGAGATGATGACTATAAGAAGCAGGGGACCCTAATCCTTGAGCTTGTCACAGATCTCAATAGAGCCAGTCGACTGAAGCGATGGCTTGATGAACCCGTTGGTCTACTAACTCCACTCCATCAGCGTGTGCTCACAGCATGCCTCTCAGGAGACGATCAGCCAGTTGCTTCGCCCTTCCTCATCTCTGCGGAGCTGGAACAATTAGGGGCCATCGACTTTGCAGCGCTTTCGTGGCCAGAGATTCTACGATTACGTCGCAGCTCATTCAGAAATGACTTCCGAGATCGCCTCGATGCCATCAGCAGGTCAGGTGACATCAACGTCAGTGAAGCACTCTGGCAGGATCTCTGGCGAATCGCCAGAGAGGCAAGACCCAGCGCCCTAAGGACTACCATTACCGGCATCATAGGCGGCGCTCCGCTGCCACTTGCGACTCCGCTTGGCGTGGTAGCCACCATAGCTGAGACGCAGCGTGCGCACGAACTAGCCCATGAGTTTGGCTGGCTCTTCTTTATTCTTGCCGCTAACCCGGCGCTGCCCTAAGCGGCTCGTCACCCGAGATCGCAAGGAAACCCGACGCTCAGCACTCTGGCCGCCACAGGCCAAGAGCGCCGAGGGATAGGCGCAAGGCACATGCAGGAGAGCTGAGCCTGACTCCGCCAGATGATGCTGCTAGACCCCGCCCGACCGCACTGTCAGGGTGCAGTCGCGACTCTGGGACTCTACCCAGAAGTCACCGCTGAGTTGGAATGATGTGGGCCGTCCAGCTGGAATCTGGGGGGTAACCTTCTGGCCGGAGGACGAGCGGAACGCCACCGCGTTGCAGCCAGTTGTGGCCTCGGTGATGACGGTGAACTGTCCGGTTGAGCGAAAGACCTGCATGGCGCCTCCCTGGCTGGTGCGGTCGACCTGGAGGGTAGCGTTGACGAGGGAGTAGACCGGCCCGACCCCGTCATGACGAACGATCGAGGCGCAGTCGTGGGCCTTGTCGACCTCGAAGGTGTCGGCGTCGCGGACGTTAATGAGAATGTCGAGACCTTTCACGTACTTCCATGCTCCGTTGTCTCGGAGCAAGGTGAAGTAGCAGGGTTGATTGTCGCGACCTGTCGCGGTGAGGTACCAGGGCCCTTCGACCTTGAAGCGAGTGTCTGCCACGACGAGCCGCCCGGTCGAAGGCGGCCTTGAGCGAGGGTTGGTATCACCGGTGCCCGGCGTGGTTGTCCTGGGAGTGCGGCTGGTCATTGTTGGCGGCGTGCCGCTGGGCGAGGAGCTGGCCGTTGTCGTAGGCGGGGTAGGGCCCGTTGGGATGCTCGTTGGCACCGGTCTTGAGCGGTCTGAAGGTGCGAGGCCTGTCCCTTCCGAAGAGGCCGCCGAAGAAGTCGGAGTCTGTGATCTGCGCGATTCCGGCGAGCACCGACACCGCGAGGGTAGGCGGGGCGGCATGACCGGCGGGGACGCACCGCGGGTGCGCCCATACGTCGGTAAGGCCGTGATCGTCACGCCGGGTCGGGTGGCCGGGATGCTCGCCGACCCCGACGATCCAGAGTCGACGCCGACACCGCCGCCTGACCATCCTCAGCTCCGGTCCAACCTGGCCGCCCACGTGCCGTACAGCTCGCTGCGGCCATGGGTGCAGGTGCGGCTGGACACCAACGAGAGCCCCTGGCCGCCACCGGCCGCCCTGCGCGTTGGGCTTGGGGAGTTGGCGGTCGGTCATGACTGGCATCGCTACGGCGACCTGGACGCCCTCCGCCTCCGAACCCGGCTCGGCGCATGGCATGGGCATGCCGTCGAGGGGGTGTGGCTGGCGGCCGGGATCTTCGAGGTGCTCCAGCAGGTCCTGCTCGCCTATGGCGGCCCGGGTCGCACGGTGCAGGTGCCCGAGCCGACCTGGGGTGGCTACCGGCACCTGGCCGCCTTGACGGGTACGCAGGTGACCGGCGACCACCGCGCCGACGTGCTGGTGGTGTGTTCGCCCAACAACCCCACCGGGGAGGCCGCGGCGCCGCGGATAGTGGCGCGGTTGTGCCAGGCCAATCCTGCCAGCCTGGTCGTGGTCGACGAGGCCTACCACGAATACGCCGCCACCCCCAGCGCGCTCGAGCTGCTCGGCGAGTTCGCCAACCTGGCGGTGGTGCGCAGCTTCTCCAAGGCGCTTGGGCTGGCCGACCCGCGGCTTGCCTACCTGCTCGCCCATCCTGAAATCGTGGCGGGGCTGAAGAAGGTGCGGCTGCCGTATCACCCGTCGGGTTCGCGCAGGCCGCCGGGCTGCTGGCCCTGGACTACCTGGGGGACCTGCAGCCGACCATCGACCGGGTGGTTGCCGAACGTCAGCGGCTCTACGGCGCTCTTGAGGGGCTGGCGGGGCTCGGTGTGCGACCGCGGCCGAGCCAGGCCAACTTCGTCTGCTTCACCGTCCCTCGGCCGCCTGCCGAGGTGTGGCGGGCGCTGCTGGACCGCCAGGTCGCTATCCGCGACGTCTCCGGCCTTCCGGGCTTGGCCGCGCACCTGCGGGTGACGGTGGGCATCCCGGCCGACAACGACGCCTTCCTGACCGCCTTTCGCGATGTACTGGAGACCCCGGCGTGAGCAGCGTGGCCGCGCTCGCGGAGCTGGACGACCTGGCGTTCGCCCGGGTCCTGGCGGATGCCGCCGACCGGATCAGCCTGGAGCTGTACCAGGGGGCCGAGCTACTGGTGGTCACCAAGCCCGACCACACCGAAGTCAGCGAGGCCGACCAGGCCGTCGAGGACCGGCTGCGCTGCCTGCTCGGCAGGCACCGGCCCGAGCAGGGCGTGCTCGGCGAGGAGCGCGGCGCCCACGGCAGCCAACGGGTCCGCTGGGTGATCGACCCGATCGACGCCACACGGAGCTTCATCCGGGGCCTGGACTGGACTGGTGGGGCCACCCTGCTCGCCCTGGAGGTCGACGGCCGGGTCGAGGTGGCGATGATCTCGGCGCCGGCGATGGGCAGGCGCTGGTGGGCGCTGCGCGGCCAGGGCACGTTCACCACCGGCCCGCTGGACCCGACACCCGGCCGCTGCACGTCTCGCGGGTTGCGGACCTGATGGACGCGCACCTGGCCTACGGGGAGCTGCGCCGCGACCCCTGGTTCCTCGACTTGGCGGCACGCTGCTGGCGCAGCCGGGGGATCGGCGACTTCCTGATGTTCTGCCTGCTGGCCGATGGGGTGGTCGACGTGGGGATCGGCCACGACGGCGACCGGCTGTGGGACCTGGCCGCCCCAAGGCTCGTGGTCCAGGAGGCGGGCGGCTGCCTGACCGACCCGGCCGGCCGGCCCTGGGCCGAGGGCAGGTCGCGGTTGCCAGCAACGGGCTGCTGCACCCGGCGGTGCTGGCCGCCATCTCACCGCCAGCCGCCCCGCACGCGCCACGGCCAGCCAGGATCGCGGCGCCTGGGCCGCCCCGACCACCCCCGCATCCCGAGCTGGAACGCCAGCCCCAGCCGCTGGCCGCCCCCGATCCGCGCCCACAACCAGGAGGACCGCCCACCCAATGCCCACCGCCACCGGCCATGCCCCTCGTCCTTCCCAGCTTGACGATGATGGGCTGCTCACGCGGCTCGGCTACCGGCCCGCCTTCACCCGGACGCTGAACGAGGACGCGTCTTTGCGGTCGGGTTCTCCTTCATCTCGGTGACGACGGGGATCTTCACCACTTTCGGTTTCCTGCTCGCCACCGCCGGCCCCCGCGGCATCTGGACCTGGCCGATCGCTATGTGTGGCCAGCTCCTCGTCGCCCTCGTGTACGGGGCACTTGCTGCCCGGCTGCCGCTGGCCGGCTACAGCTACCAATGGGCCTCACGGCTCATCAGCCCCAAGATCGGCTGGTGGCTGGGCTGGCTGTCGCTGTGCTTCCTCGTCGTATCATCTGCTCGGTCGACTACGCCCTGGCCCAGATCCAGCCCGTCCGGTCTGCACCGTCCACCCGGCAGATGGTCTGACCCCTACCCGCGGTCGCCAAGGGCGGCAAGCCGCTCGCGGCCCTCCGGCTGTTGCAGGCGGCCCAGGGCCGACTCGTAGGCGCGGCGCACGACCGGGTAGCGGCGCCTGGGGTTCATCGAGTTCAGGCCCATCACCTCGAGGTCGACCGCGGTGGGCTGGAACGCCACCACCGGGGTGCCCTGGCGGCGCACACGCCGCGCCTCGTCGGCCAGGCGCAGGCGCAGCGCCCGGCGCGCGGGCAGGTCCACCGAGCGGCGGCGGACGCCTCTGGCCACCGACATCGGCGCGCTGACCACGACCAGGTCGAGGCCGAGGCCGGCCACGGCGTCGAGGTTGGTGGGGGAGTGGACGCCGCCGTCGACGTACCACATGCCGCCGATCTGGACCGGCGCGAACCAGCCGGGGATGGCGCAGGAGGCGGCCACGGCCGTGCCCACGTCGGTGGCTGGCGCGCCAGGCTGGCCGAGCACCACGCGCCGCCCGTCGCGCAGCCGGACCGCGCACAGCCACAGCGCCGCCTCGGGCCAGCCCGACTCGAACAGCCAGCGCAGGCGGGCGGCGAACGGGTCGAGCGAGACCCGGCCCCGGGGCAGGGCGGCCGCCGTCAGCGACCCCAGCCGCGGCGCCTGCCACGGGCGCACCACGGTGCGCAGCAGCAGACCGGGCGAGGCCATCCCGATCGAGCGGCTCCGCGGACCGGGGATGGGCTCGTTCGGGCCGATCCGGCGCAGGATGCGAGCGCCCTCGGCGGAGACCGGCTCGCCCGCGGTCCGCGCTGCGATGTCGGCCGCGCTGAAGCCCCCGCGCAGCAGGGCGCCGACGTGCGCCCCGGCGGAGGTGCCGACGATCACCTCGGCCGAGCGCGGGTCCCAGCCGGTCGCCTCGGCGAGCGCCCGCAGCACGCCGGCGTGGAAGGCATGCCCGACAACGCCCCCCGCCCCGAGAACCAGACCGACCCGGCCCATGTGACCTCCCGCCTGCCTTGCAAGTGTAGAGCGGCGCCCGGGTATCCCGCGTACAAGAGATCGACACAGCAACGCCACGGCCCCGGCGGGATGCCGGGGCCGTGGCCATGGAAGCAGTGCCTGCTCAGCGGTTGCGCAGCGCCGAGATCAGCTCGTCCTTGTCCATCGAGGAACGACCCTCGATGCCGAGCTCCTTGGCCCGCTCGCGCAGCTCCTCGACGCTCCGCTCCTCGTAGGAACGGGTGTCGCGGCCCTTGCGGGGGGCGCTGGCGGTGGTCGCATTGGCGGCCTGGGGCCGGGGAGCGGCAGTCGTCCGGACCTCGACGGCCTGGTCGGTGCGGGCGCTTCCGACGACGACCTCGCGGTCGGCCTTCGGCTCGGTCTTGCCGGCGACGATGTCGCCAGCCTTCCCGACGGCCTCGGCGGTCTCGCCGGCGGCCCGGGTCACGCTGGTGCCGGCGGCCTTCACGCGGCTGCGGGCGCTGCGGACCTGGTCGGCCGCGTCCCTGGTGGCGGAGCTGGTGCGGATCGAGTGGACCAGCTCGCGACCGCGCCTGGCCAGCCCGTCGAACTCCTGCCCGGCCTGGTCGCGGAGGGTGCGGAGCCGGTCGGGGGCGTCCTTGCCGAGGGTCCGGACCTGCTTGGGCGTCTCGACGCGGATCCGATCGATCGACCGGATCAGCTCGACGGCCGCCTCGCCGGCGCCCACGGTGGCGTAGGCAGAGTCGGCGAGCAGCGACCGCAGGGTGCGCTGGGCCTGCATGGCCTGCTCACGAGCCGCGTCGACCTGCTTGCGGGCGCGGTCCCTGGTCCTGCTGGTGGTGGTTGCCATGTGGTGGCTCCCTCAAGTTGTGTGCGACAGTAGGTCTGCTTACTGCGGTGCTCCTATGTTAAACAATTGCAAGCACAGGCGCAACCCAGAGGCCGCGGGTGCTGGCCAAGACCCGCATGGGCGTGACCGCGCACCGCGGCCACCTCTTCTACCAGGACTTGGGGAGCGTGTCCCGGGCTTCGGGCTGAAGGCCGGAGAGGATGTCAAGATGGGTCCATGACCAAGCCCGCGACCGACCCCCAGCCCAGGACCGGACGGCAATGAGCGACCGGGGCGGGGACGACCCGAACCCGGCTGCCTCGAGCACCCGGCTGCACAGCCGGGTGCTGCGCCTGGCATCCGGCCTGGACCTCCTCGACCTCGCCGCGGAGCCGGGGTTCGCCTGGGCCTCGCCAACCGGCGAGCTGGTAACCGCGGGCGTGGCGGCCCGGATCGAGGTCGGGACCGGGCGGGACCGGGTCCAGCGGGCGGCTGACGAGGCCGGCGCGCTGCTGCGCAGCGCCCGCATCGACGACCCCGAGGGCAGCGGGCTGGGACCGTTGGCCGTCGGCGCGATCCCGTTCGGCGACGCCGCCCCGGGCTGGCTCACCGTGCCCGAGCTGGCCGTCCGGCGCAGGCCGGACCGCACCGTGTGGGCGGTGGTGACGGCCGCGGGCCGGCGGTCCGTCCCGCCCGACCTGCACGCCCGGCCGCCGGCCGGTGCGAGCGACGGCGCCTGGCCGGGGGTGTGCGCGGTCCGCGCCCCCGCCGGCCAGGACCGCGCCGGCTTCCAGGCCGCCGTGGCGGCCGCCCTGGACCTGATCGCCGCGGGCCGGCTGGACAAGGTCGTGCTCGCCCGCGAGCTGCTGGTCGAGGCGGTCGGGCCGTTCCGGAGCGCGGCCGTGCTGCGCCGCCTCCGCGACCGGTCGGCCGGCTCGTTCGTGTACGCGAGCGACGGGTTCGTCGGCGCGAGCCCGGAGTTGCTGGTCGCGAGGAGGGGGAGGGTGGCGACCTCCCGGCCCATGGCCGGCACGGTCGCCCGCGGCGGCACCGCCGACGAGGAGGCCCGCCGGCTGGCTTGGCTGCGGTCCTCGGGCAAGGAGGCCGTCGAGCACCACCTGGTGGTCGACATGGTGGTGGAGACGCTCGCCAAGGTGGCCGACGACGTCGCGGTCGCGCCGGTCGAGGTGGTGCGCCTGCCGACCGTCGCCCACCTCGCCACCGGGGTGTCGGCCGAGCTCACCGAGCCGGTGCCGTCCGCGCTCGAGCTGGCCGGCCTGCTGCACCCGACCCCGGCCGTGGCCGGGGCGCCCCGGGACGCGGCCCTGGAGGTGCTCGCCCGCCTGGAGCCGTTCCCCCGGGGTGCCTACGCCGGGCCGGTTGGCTGGGTCGACCATCGCGGCGACGGCGAGTGGGCGGTCGCCCTGCGCTGCGCGACGCTCGACGGCCCGGTCGCGCGGCTGGTGGCCGGGGCCGGGATCGTGGCCGGCTCCGACCCCGAGGCCGAGTGGGCCGAGACCGGCTACAAGCTCGAGGCGATGCTGCGGGTGCTCACCAGCGCCTGAGCCACGGACCTTCGGGGCCGACCCGAACGCCCATCGGGGCCGACCCGGACGCCTGCCAGGAGGTCGTCCAGCTCACCGACGAGGAGCCGACGCGCTGGTCGGCAACCTGCGCGCCGCCACCCCGGCCGGCCTGGTCGACCTCGCGCTCAACTTCACTCCCGGCGTGCTGGCCGGGCTGCTGCTGGGCTGGTCGCAGCGGTGTTCTTCGTGTTCTTCGGCCTGCGCACCGACCCCGGCTCCATCCCGGCCGTCGCCCCGAACGCCTACGGTCGCCCTGACCGGTCGCGCCCGCCCAGGGCCTCGGCCACGGCGCGGGCCACCTCACGGTGCCTGGCCAGGTTGACCGCCCGGTCGCCCGGGACCAGCAGCACGGTCGTGCGGCGCGCGCCGAGCGCCTCGGTCACAGCCGGGACCAGGTCGCCGGCACGGGTCACCCGGCGGCAGGGCAGGCCGGCGGCGGCGGCCAGGGCGCCCAGGTCCAGGCCGTGCGGGGTGCCGAACAGGGGCTCGAAGATCCGCTCGGGAAGCTCGGCCTGGGGCAGGAACGAGAAGATCCCACCGCCGTCGTTGTCGCAGACGACGAACACCACCGGCTCGGCCCGGCGCCCGGCGCCAAGGACGCTGCTCGCGTCGTGGAGGAAGGTCAGGTCGCCGCAGAGCGCGGCGACCTGCCCGCCGCCGGCCGCCGCGACGCCCAGGGCGGTCGCGACGAACCCGTCGATGCCGCTCGCGCCCCGGTTGGCCACGAACGCCAGGCCGTCGCGGGCCCGGGCGAAGCCGTCCACGTCGCGCACCGGCATGCTCGACCCCACCACCAGGGTCGCCCCACCGGGCAGGCCGGCCACCAGGTCGCGGGCGACCCGGCCCTCGAACGGCTCCTCCCAGCCGTCCAGCAGGGCGTCCATCACCGACCCGGCCAGCGCGTCCGCGGAGGTCCAGGCGTCGAGCCAGGCCGCGCCTCCCGGGGGCCGCTCGGGCCCGGTCAGGTCCGGGGGCCGGCCAGCTCCCAGGCGGGGCGCCGGTGCCGAGTCCCCTGGCCCGCGGCGACCCGGGCCGAGCGCGGCCGCGACCGCGCCGAGCAGCGCGGACGCATCGGCGGCGAGGCGGGTGGCTGCGGCTCGGCCCGGGTCGGGCCAGGCTCCGTCCGGGTCGACGAGCACCTGGGGCACGCTGGCGTCCAGCCAGGCGGCAAGCGCCTTGCTGGTCGGGGCGGCACCGACCCGGACCACCAGCTCGGGCCGGTGGGCGGCGGCGAACCCGGGCACCCGGAGCAGGGCGTCGTAGGCCGCCACGGCGTGCGGTCCGCGCCGGTGGCCCGACAGCGGGTCGGCCAGCACCGGCCAGCCGGCGGCCCGGGCGAACGCGTCGGCCGCCTCGAAGCGCAGTCCCGAGCCCCAGCCCACGACGAGCAGGCCACGGGGGGCCGCCCCGACCCGCTCGGCCAGGGCGTCCACGTCGGCGGGGGCCGGCCGCCGGGGGAACGCGGCCGACACGGTCCAGGGCGCCCCGCCCGGGCGGCCAGGGGCGGGCTCGCCGCCGAGCTCGCGCGGGACCAGCGGCTCGGCAAAGGCGAGGTTGAGGTGGACGGGGCCGGCGGGCGGGCCGGCCGCGGCGGCGACCGCCCGGGCGGCGAGCGAGCGCCAGTACCGGCCGGCGCCCGGGCGGTCCACCGGCAGGCCCACCTCGCAGAACCAGCGCACCGCGCCCCCGTACAGCCTGAGCTGGTCGACGGTCTGGTTGGCGCCGGTGTCGCGGAGCTCCGGGGGCCGGTCGGCGGTCAGCACCAGCAGCGGCACCCTGGCGTGGTGGGCCTCGAGCACGGCCGGGTGGAAGTTGGCCGCCGCCGTCCCCGAGGTGCACACCAGCGCCGCGGGCCTTCCCGACCGCTTGGCCGTCCCGAGCGCGAAGAACCCGGCCGACCGCTCGTCGACGTGCACGTGCACGCGCACCCGGGGGTGCTCGGCGAGGGCGAGGGCGAGCGGGGCCGACCGCGACCCGGGGGCCAGGCAGGCGTCGGCCACCCCGCCCCGGACCAGCTCGTCCACCAGGGTGAGGGCGAACGCACGCCCCGGGTCGCTCACAAGACGACGATCCTCGAGTGCCCCACCTCGTCGCCGCGAGGTCGAGCTTCACCTGGAGGCCTGGTCACTAGTGCTTCGTCAGTTCTGTCATGTTCTTTCGTGGTCGCTGTCCATGGCCGCCGGTCCAGCATTGGACCTTACAGAAGTTCGGCAAACAGGGTGACAGTGAGGCTGTCAGTGAACCTTGTGGCCGAAGGCAACGAGAACAGAGCCGCTTGTCACCTCATTGCGCGAGGTTCTGTAAGAATGCCTTTTCGTAGATTCTGAACTTCTCTAATGCAACCACCGTCCGGACCACCGCAGGCAATGCCGACAACGGCCCCCGATAGCCGGTCCCCAACACCTTCCACTGCTTCAACAACGTAATTGCCCGCTCCACCGGCGCACGAGCGCTGGCATGCGCCCGGTTGTGGACCTTCTGCGTCTCGCGCAGCTTCCCGCTCCGTGGCTTCTTGAACGGCGTGTGGATCCCGCACCCCTGATAGGGAGCCGGTCGGGTATCCCGATCGGGCTGATTGCGCTTCTGCCGGCACGGAAGACGCGCAGGTCATGACCACACCCGCTTGTTTGCAAGTCGGACAATCGCTGATACACGACCGGCTCTATAGCCCTTGTCACCAAGCGTCGGATGGTCGGCCAGCAGCGTAGCTGTTCAGCAGGGGTCGGCGGGTTCGTGAGCCGGCTGGTGCTTGGTCAGCTGGGTGCGAGTCCGGGGGGGAGCCAGGGCTGGCCGGTGAACAGGCGTCGGAGCGCGTCGAGCTTGTCGATGCCCCACTTGGCTGCGGTGGACAGGTAGGACTGCACGACGGCGAAGTCGGCGAGCCCGTGTAGGGTCCGCCAGCATCCGCCGGAGGCGCGCATCTGGACCTTGACCGGGCGGATCGTCCGCTCCGATTCGTTGTTGGTGAAGATGTCCAGGTCGGGGTGGGTGATGAACCGGAGGATGCTGTCCTGGTGGTCATGAAACCGGCGGGCGAGTCGGCGGGCGTCCGCCGCGGTGGCGGTGCGCCGATGCTGGTTGTCGGCCAGGCCGCGGGCGGCCAGCGTCCGGTAGCGGCCGACCAGGCTGTCCAGGACAGCCTGGTCGGGTTCGGTCTTGCCCTGTGCGCGGGCGGCCGCCGCGATGGTCTTGGCGTCCAGGAGCAGGTCGGCCATGGCCCGCGCCCACGGCTGCTTGGCGGGCTCGAACTCGTACAGGTCCTTCAAGTCGCGGAGCAGGTGCGCGCCACACCAGGCGTGCAGCGCGTCGGTGAGGTGCGCATAGCCGGCGTACCCGTCGCGGACGAGGACGCCCGTGTACCCGAGCAGGACCCCACCCGCGTCGATGTCCTGCGCCGACCGCGAACCGGTGTGCAGCAACGTCAGTGCTGGGTGCAGGCCACATGCACATAGCGGGTCGTGCTGTTCGCGCGGGCCGGGGTCTCATCCGCATGCACGGCGGGCGCGGCGCGCAGCAACGCGCGGAGGTGGTCGATGAACCCTGACGCCTCGATCAGCCTGGCGGTCTTGCCGCGGACCCCGGCCATCCACCCGGTCGAGGGGCGGATCCCGCCGAGCTGGGCGAGCAACCGGGCGGCCCGCCAGATCGGCAGGTGCTGGCCGCAGACCAGGTTCGCGGCCTGCGCGTGGACCTCGACCCCGAACTGCGCCCGCGCCGGGACGTCCGCTGGCAGATCCCCGACGCTGGTCTGCCCACAGTCCGGGCACACCTTCGCTTGCAGCAGGTACTCGATGGTCTTGGGTGGTGGGGGCGGCGCGATGTCGGTCACCTGCCGTCGCTGCTGCGCGCTGACCGGCGCGTCGGACAGGTCTCGCTGGCAGCCCGAACAGCCAGCCGGAGGGCACGCGACCCGTGCGTCCGGATCCTCGACCAGCTGCATCGTCGTCCCCGGATCCCCGGGCTGCTTCCCCGGACGCCGGCCGGTCCGTTCCCGCAACGACCGGTCCCGCTTCCTGGCCGGCTTCTTCGCAGCCTGCTTGGTGAAGACGCTGTCCGAGCTCGGCGGCTTGGACGAGTTCGACGAGTCCCGCCGAGCCTGGCGTTCCAGCTGCTCGACGCGCACGGTCAGCTGCTGGACCTGCTCCAGTGCGATCAACAGCTGGTCGACCAGCGCATCGACGGGGAGCTGGGCGAGCTCCTCGCGGCTGGGCAACCCGGTCGATCCTGCCATGCCCCACATTCATCACCATGCCAGGGTCACCAGGCAAGTCCCCAAGCAGCCGACCACTTCCCAGGTCAACCGTGCTGAACAGCTACCCAGCAGCCGCTCCAACCCGGTCTCCACAAACGCCGCGGCGTCATGGGTCGCACCCGGCAGCGGATCGCCGGCATGCACCAGCCTGCCCCAGCGGTCGCTGACCACCTGAAGATTCACCCCCGCTTGTGCAGCTTGCCGCTGTACAGCCCCTTGCCTTCCTGGCCAGTGCGGTTCCCGGTCGGCACCAGGGTGCCGTCCAGCAGCAGCCGCTCGCCGGGCTGGCAGTCGGCCAGCCCGGCCTGGCCGGGTGCCAGCGCCAACAGCACCACCTGTCGCAGCCGCGCGACGATCCGGGAGATGGTCGGCTGGCTCACCTTGGCGACCCATGCCAGGGCTTGCTGGGAGTTGTTGTGGCGGAGCGCGAACAAGCAGAGCTCGATCGCCTGGCGGAGGGTCATGGCGCGGTTGCGGCCACGGGGTGCCTGCCAGGGGTCGGTCATCGCCCGGACGCGGACTTCGAGCTGGTCGAGTTGTGCGGGGTCCAGGCCGAGAATAGACTGGGTGTGCAACAGCCCCTCCAAGACGCCAACGGTGCACTGGTAATGGACCGGCGGAGTCTACTGGCAGGGGCTGTTGCACTCAAACCAGGGAAACACTCCCAAAAGCATTCTGAATAATGCTCCCTGTTGACCGAATTCCGACCGTGGAAATGCGGAGACGGCCATTCGGTCTGCTCCATACCCTCGACGTCAGGCTGCGGGTTGCGAGGTCTCCTGGATGCCGCCGGATCGCCGCTGGGTGTTGCGAGGGGGATGCCCGTGCTCACGCTCTACGGCTTCGGGTTTCTATGCCCTCGATGTCGGGCTGGGTGTTGCGAGGGCGTCCTCGTGTGCACCCAGCACACCCCCGTTCGTTTCTATGCCCTCGATGTCGGGCTGGGTGTTGCGAGCTCTGGGTCATTGTCAACGCCGAGTGGGTCGACGCCACAGTTTCTATGCCCTCGATGTCGGGCTGGGTGTTGCGAGTCGCCTACGCCATGGCGTACAGGTAAGTCGGCTCCGTTTCTATGCCCTCGATGTCGGGCTGGGTGTTGCGAGCGACTACACCGACCTGAGCGAGCAGCTCATCAAGTCGGTTTCTATGCCCTCGATGTCGGGCTGGGTGTTGCGAGGTGAGCTACCAGAGTAGTAACGACAGAGAGAAATTGTGGTTTCTATGCCCTCGATGTCGGGCTGGGTGTTGCGAGGGATGCTGGGTTTCGGTGCCTGTGAGCTGGGAGGATGGGGGCGGTTGCGCCATCCTGGTCTGGGTGGGGAGTGTAGCAGGCCCACGGCGGCGCGGCGGGCGTGCCACAGGGCGGTGAGCTGGGAGGATGGGTCGCGCCAACCTCGGTGTTCTGGGGTGGTCCGCGGCGGTGCTGTACATGGTGGGCGGTGCGGGTCATTGGATGATCCAGAAGTCCTGGCGCTCATCGATCACCCGGCGTCGAGTGGGATGGCGACGCGGTCCCGCCCCGAGCCGAGGCAACGATGGGCGGACGTCCCACTCGTCGTACTGCTCGGTCAGCACCGCGCGGCCCGGTCGCCCGTGGTAGAGGTTGGCCGGGTCGACGGCGAGAGGCGCAAGGCCCTCAGCCGGCTTCGGCCGGAGGCTGCCCACGGTGGGCGAACGTGACGGGGCGAAGCCCCGAGACGACGAGGAGGGTCCACGGCTGCTCGAGCACGGCGTCCGGCAGCGGCGCGATGCGCTGGTCCTCGACGGGGCGCCAGGGATGGCCACGCTCGAACTGCACAGCAACGTCTTCGCCGTGACCGTCCAGGCTGAGGACGCCCACCACGCCACCCTGACCGTCGACCCGGACCCGGACCCAGCGTGTCACCGACCACGACCACAGGTGGCTGTAGGGTGGAGCCACCAGCGGGATGGTTCCGATCTGGAAGCCGTCGAGGTCGGCCCAGGCGCATTCCTGCTGGCCGACGACGTCGTGGACCTCGGCCCACGAGCATCGGCCAAGGCCCGCCAACCGCATCCGCATCATCCTGCTCCCTCGACGTCGCCACGCTTCGCCGGCAGCGCCATCTCTGCGAGGACCGTTGGGTCTTCGAGCTCGATCGTTCCGAGTCCTCGCGTGCTGCGGCCGCCGATGCCGCAGAGGCCATCATGGAGGTCGGCAAGGACCTGAAGCACGAGCCGCCGGCCAGCCGGGTGGGCACCGCCGTCGAGGGTGTCGACGACGAGGTCGAACCGGCCAGCCACCACGACCTCCTCCTCGAAGAGGCGTCCCTCAGCGGCTCCCCCAGTGATCCGGTCGATCGCCACATGGGGCCAGCGCTCGACGCGCGCCAGCTCGATCGGCGCGCCGCGGACCGACAGGCTGCCGCGACGCCCACGCGAGCCGAACAACGTGCAGACGAGGCAGGCGTCGCAGCCGGGGCCGGTGCCATCGCACGCCGGGTCGCCCAGGCTGCGGAGGATGAACTCGGCCCGGCTGCGGAGCACGCCCTTGAGCGACGAGCCCTCGATGTAGGGGTGCCCGTCGCGCAGCCACACCCTTGTCGTGGACCCCTCAGCGCGGTCGGCGATCAACAGCCCGTCGACGATGCACCATCTCGCCCGCAGCCACGGCCCCGCCGCATGTCCGGGAGGTGGGGCGTTGCGGGTCGCCACAGCGTCGAACAGCCCGGTGCCTCCGGACAGCAGCCACATCCGCAGGTCGTCTCGGTTGGCGAGGTCCAGCGTGCCCCAGCGCAGCGCGGCGAGGTGCGCCTGGCCAAGGCCCACCGTCCGCCCGCCCCCGACGGCCGGACGCCAGGCCGCCAGCTTCTGGAGCAGCTCCGTGTCGGGGGTCCCGTCGTACCGCGCGAAGAGCTGGACCGAGGTGCCCGCGGAGCCGGTCTCCGACGACCGCAGCGTCCTTTGTCGCGCAGCGCCTCGGGTGCGGTCGATCGCTGTCGACCGCACGACCTGCGTCGCCGGCGCTCCGACGGTCGTCCCCAGCAGGCGCAGGGCCGACGGAGTCACGCGATCACCGTCGCTGCCCTCGGGCGCACCACCCATGAGCCGCTGGGCGTCGGGCCCGAGGTGTTCCTTGAGCGAGCCGGCCAGCGAGGAGGCCGGCACGAACGGTCGTTTGCGGTCGTCCTTCGCCAGCGGGCGGTCGACCGCCTCGGCGACCTCCGGTGCGGCGAGCGACCACGGGCTGTCGAGCCCGATCTCGAAGACGAGAAGAGTTACGACCATGTGGGGTCCTCCAGCAGCACGATCACGTCGCGAAGCAGGTCAGGCTCTAGGAGTGCGAGGAGCTCGCGGACTGCCTCCACGACCGAGGGGGCCAGCCCGCGCAGCCGACGCTCATCGAGGATCGACGCGGCGCTTGCCGGCTGGTCGAGCTCGCGCGCCTCGGCGAGGGCCTTCAAGTGGGGCAGCAGCCACGGGCGGAGGCGCCCAGCCTGGCCGCTTCCCAGCAGCGGCGCCACGAGCGAATGCGCCCGGGAGCGCTCCTCGGCCATGGCAGCTCGTTCGGGAGGCGTCCACGGAGGTGGGTTCACGGCGACATGGCCGAACCCTTCGGCACGGCGCAGGCCGACCCCCCGGCGGGCAAGAAGGCCCAGCCCGTCCGCGCTCAGGGCCGGAGCGGCGGTGAGAAGGAAGGTCGAGCCGGCGGCGAGCGCGTGGTCGGCCGGCTTCGGCAGTCCGGATGCGGCGTGCCAGCCCCGAACGACGACCGGGCGGGCCCAGCGTCGATCGATCTTCAGCTGCGTGTCGAGCACCTCGGACAGCTCATGCAGCGGCGGCTCCAGCGACGGGCGCGTCGCCGAGTCCACGAAGATGCCAGGGGCTTCCAGGCGTAGCAGGATCTTGCCGTCCTCACGGGGCTCCACGGCGGCCGGGGTGGCCCGTCTGACCGAGAGGCGAGCGCGACCGCCGGTGCTGCGGCGCCCACCCAGCCAGACGCACTCGGGGGCCTCGTCGAACCATGCATCGTCGCCGACGATCAGGCCCCGCAGGGTCGTCCGGGCGGAGATCTGCCTGCGGCTGAACAGGTTCCCGTCTTTCGCGGTCTCATCCGGTTCGAGCGCCGTTCGGGTGACCTCCTCAAGGCGCATGCCGACGACCGCACCCTTGCCCGGCGCGAGCGGTCCGCCGCAGACCGGACAGGAAACGAGGGCCACACGACCTGGCTTGTCGGCCGCCAGGTCGTCGGACGTGTCCCAGCAGGCCCGCTGGGGCTGGTACTTGCAGCGTCGGACCGAGAGCGGCTCGATCCTGGTCTTGTCCGCGAGGAGGGGGCCGTAGCGGATCTCGCCTTCGAACAGGCGAAGGAACTGGTCGCGCTCGGCGGCTGGCGTCACCGGCGGCGGGCCGTGGCTGGCGATCCACGCTGCGGCCAGCGCTCCACGTAGCACACTCCCGGGAACGTAGGCCCACGAGTCGATTACGTTCCCGGATTCAGGCGAGACTCCCAGGGCAAGGGGCTCCTCCGCGGTGACAACGACGTCAAGCATGTCGGCTCCTGAGCCTGAGGAACTCCTCGAAGGCCGCGCTGTCGAGAGCGGGCTGGAGGGCCTCGACCGTGACCCATCCCAGGCCGCGCCGACGGTCGCCGCCGAGTGTGTGTACCCCGTGTGCGCTGGCCATGAGGACGAGCTCTTGGGCGCGGCGGTCGGCGACCCCCAGCAACGGAGTGATCTCGAAGGTCGCCCTGGTCGCCCAGATCTCCTCGGAGAAGAACAGGCCGCCCTCGACCGCCACGTGCCGGTCGGGATCGATCGCGACGCGCGCCCGCTTCCTCGCCTTCGGGTCGACGACACGGGCACTCGACCAGCTCCAGGGCGACGGCTGGCGTGGCGAGCCGAAGACCCTGGTGACGAGGTCCTCCCGGTCCGGCAGGAGCAGGCGGGCAGACGCCTTCATCACGCCCTTGAGGCTGGAACCCCTGAGGGGGGTGGCGAGGTCGACCGTGCTGTCGGCGCCTCGTCCGGCCCATCCCGTCGCCACCCGGAACGGGCCGTGGAAGGTGATCCCGAGCTCTATCGCCACCACCTCGCAAGCTCCAGGGCGTCGCCCAGCCGGGCCACGCCACCGTCGTCCAGGAGCTCCCTGACGACCTCTGTGATCTCGAGCCGGTCGGCGAGCAGCCGCGCCCGAGCCGCAGCGACGTCCGGGTCGCTGCGGGCGAGCGCCGCGGACAGGGCCGACTGCGCGTGCTTGGCGAGCGCCTGCAGCTCGGCGATGGCGTCCGCGTGGCGACCGAACTCCTCGAGCGTCCACGCAGCGCGGCCGACTGGCGGCTGCTCGCCTTCCCGCGTCACGTCCACCCAAAGCACGCTCGAGCGTGTGCCGGCCTCCCGGGCCTTCGCCTGGGCAAGGATCGCCTCGGCGGCAACGACGCAGCGCCGGAACGGGTAGGTGTGGTGGGTGAAGACGACCGCAGCCGACACCGTCGGCGCGTCACCAGCCAGCGACGGCTCCGCCTCCTCGACCGCTCGACGAACCTGGTGCTCGAACGTCGTCAGGAAGCGGCGCGTGAACGGCCACGCAAGCTCGGCCGGGACCGAGACCAGCACGTCATCGCCCCCGGCGACGTGCGGCACGACCGGCAGCGGGCCAGCTCCCGACCAGACGTCGAGGGTCGCCAGCCGCAGCGCCTCGAAGGTCGCCTCCGCGAACGTCCTCGACAGGATCTCTTTCGCGGTCGACCCACGGGCTGCCAGCCGCTCGAAGAAGCGGCCCACCGAGTTGCCGTCGGCGAGGACCGTCGCCAGGTGGTTCTGTTTGCCACCCCCCAGCTTCGCCAGGTCGTCGAAGTCCTCCACCCAGGGCGGTACCGAGCCGGACGGAGGTGCCTGCTCCCCGCCGACGAGGCGGTAGAGGCGCTCCTCTGCGGCCAGCCCAGTGGACTGCCTGGTGCTCGACCGGTGGCCGGCATCCTTCTCCCGACGCTCGCAGTCGGCGCATACCCCGACCGTCTCGCCCTCCATATCCCGCAGCTCGGCGGACACCGGGTCGAGCCCGCAGTGGTCGCACGTGCGCAGGACCGGCAGCTCGGGAACGGCGGGGACGCTGAGGAGGGCAGTGCCGTCCTCGAAGGACGGCTTGATGCGCTTCGCATAGGCGTCGACGTAGCTGTCGCCGACTCCCCAGGCGGCCTGGAACTCCGCCCCGGGCAGTTCGGCGCGCAGGTGCCGCAGGAGCTCGGCCGCCACGGTCTCTGCGTCCTGGTCGGGGACGACCAGGCTGATGGTCCCGTCGGCCTCGCCTGCCTCGGGGTTGACCTGGGCGCGACCGTCGAGCACCGACGATACCGATTGCGGCGAGGTCAGCTCGCAGAGCAGCGCCGAGGCTCCCCGGCGCCCCTTCAGTGACGGGCTGCGGGCGAGGTAGCGCTGGATGCGGACTGCGCCGGCATCCAGGTAGGTGCTCACGGGCGTCGCCCCTTGATGATGTCGAGGAACTGGTTCGGCTCGTGCGGCGGCGCGAGCTTCACCATTTCCTCGGCGTCGTTCTTCAGGCGCTGGCCGGCCGTCCGCTTCCAGAAGTCGAACCCATCGTCGAACTGCTTGCCGATCTGGCCCGCCTCAGCATCCGGCCAGAGGTCGCCAGGCGGATACCAGATCCAGTGCGGATCCACGTGCCCTTCGTCGAGCACGGCGGCGAGGTCGAGCCAGGTCTTCCGGACGGGTTCCGGGGTGCCGTCGACGAAGCCCGCCACCAGCTCCTCCGGCCTGACCTCCGGGTGAGCAACGGTGCCGTCGCCGTAGCGGGACCCTGCCGTGTGGACGCGGAGGTCGTCGTAGCGCAGCTCGATCGACCCGAGGCCGAGCGGCTTGCCCCCGCCAAGCCGCGCCGCGAGCCGCGGCGTGGTTGCGTACCCGGGTGGGACGACGTCGTGGAGGGCGGCGGCTGGGTCGAGCACGGCGAGGAGGCTCCCCAGCTCGTAGGGACTGAGGTTCTCGAACGAGATCGCCGCCTGGAACGTCGCGCCCGGGTCGACAAGCTCCACCTGCTCGGCCATGTCGTGCGTGTGATGCGGGCGCGCGAGGTGCCTGGGCGCCGGTCGCTGCTCGTCGGGGTCGCCGTGCCAGTAGTACTTGCGACCACGGAGGCGCCGAGCCTCTGGCCCTTCGGCCTCGGCGCCCCACTCTCGGGCCGGGCGGTGCTCCGTGTTGCCAGCTGCTGCCCGGTCGTGGACAAGGTAGAACTGTCCCGCGCCGGGGCGAGGTGCGCCGAGCGGGGCGAGGGGCGGCGGCCGGGAGATCCGGGCGCCTTCGACCGCTCGTGCCTCGCCGACCCGCACGTGGCCACGGTAGCCGCGCTGCTCGCCGGTTCGTTGCCCGCCTTCGTCGTCGACCGCGCCGAACAGCCGGCACGACACGCACAGGTCGTCGGGGTCGTGGCAGGGCCGCAGCGACGCTGGGAACCGCTCGCGCACCGGGCCCCTACCCGGACTGCGCCACAGCGCCGACAGCGCGATCGCCGTGACGGTCGCCTCCTGCCTCACCGGGCCGTCGGTGCGGACCCAGACGACATCGCCCGCTCGCAGCGCCCGGCTCGCCGTCCGACGGTACCCGATCAAGCTGGACCGGAAGGTGACCGCCTGGTCGCCAGCCGGCCCACCGCTGCCCTGCTGCGACCGGCGGACGTCGTCGGAGCCTTCGACGCAGCGCAGGTAGGTCTCCCAAGCAGCCGGGGAGACGTTCCGGGTCGAGAACCGCGGGCGGCCGACCGCGCAATGGTAGGGATGCGCGGCAGAGCGGGCCTTCGCGTCGGTGACCAGCACGACCCAGTCGGAGCCGGCGCGGACGCCGCCCGGCTGCAGCTCTCGCCGCGCCGCCTGGGCGTTGCGCACGACCTTCGTCGTGTCCAGCCCGACGGTCGTTCCCGTCCGCAGACTTGCGGCGGGGACCACCCTGTGGAGCTCGGTCGCCTCTACCCACACGATCTCGTCGCAGAGCCGGAGGTCGGTGGGGAAGCCGTCGGAATCGGCTGCCTCGACCTTGGCGAGGGTCCAGCTACCGTCCCGCGCACGGGCGGGGTCCCGGTACACCGGCACGAAGTCCTGGTCGACGACGCGAAGGCAGCCGCCCGCCATGGTCTCGTGCAATGAGCGCAGCGCCCCCTTCAGCGACGAGCCAGGCACGATCGGAACCCGCTGGCCGTCGTCGAGAAGCCGAACCGGGAAGGAACGACGAGCGCCGTCCGGGTTCGGCCAGCGGATGAGCAGCGGCGTCCGCGTCGTGAACGTGAGCCGGAGCGAGCCCGCGAGCCGGCTGGCGACGAGCGCGCCGTGGCCGGCCGGCGGTTCACGGCGCACCTCCTCGGCGAACGGCACGAACGTGTAGGGGTTGATAAACACCCGTCGGAGCTCCTCGACGGGCTTGGCGCGCAGGCTCGCCGCCTCGCTGGCGGCCTGCCTTGCCTTCTTTTCCTTGGCGAGCCGGTCTGCCTCGGCGCGTCGTACCTTGAGCCAGTCATTCAGGCCACCCTCGATCTCCCAATGGCCGGGCACGGGTGCCTCGGGGTCGATGGCCAGGTACCGGAGCTTCTGCGCCCATGCGATCTCGCGCTGCCCGGCAAGCCCCAACGCCGACCCCTCGCGGACGATCGGCCGTGTGCGGCCGGTGGGATCGACCAGCTCGACGTTGTCCCCTACCTGCCGCACCCCGCGTTCCACCGCACGATGGTCGAGGACGGTCAGCAGGTACTCGCCCTCCTCAGCTTCCAGCTCACCGATCGCCAGCTTGGCGACCTCGCCGTCCTGGATCACGTGCTCCCCATCGTTCGGGACCTCGTGGACCGGGCCGCCGAGGCCGTCGCCATGCTCGATGCACCGAACGAACCGGTCGTCGAAGTCGACGATGGTCACGCGCTTCACCGCAGATCAGCCTCCACGTAGGTCCCCTCGACGAAGTGCATCAGGCGAAAGTCCCGGGTCTCACCGAAGAACGCGCCGAGCCCGACGGCGACGCTCACCGGCATGGACGCGAACACGTACACGGGCCAGGCAGGCGGGCCGCCGCTTCCTGCGGCAGCGTTGCGCTGACGCTCCGCCGCGGTCGCTCGTTCGCTCTGGCGCTCGAGGTAGCCGCGGACCGTGCCGCCGACCTCTCGCACCAGGCGCTCGAACGCTTCCTGCTCGTCGGGCACGATCCGGTTGAACCTGTCCGCGAGCCGGACGACGAGGCGTTCCCGGACTCGCTGCGCGTCACACACCGGCCGGCTCTGGTCGATCACGCCGGCATGCGAGCTCAGCGACAACGCGATCGCAACGGCGTCGCCGTCTGGGAGCATCGGCTCCTCCTCCACCGTGATCATGGATGGGGAGCCGTCCTCGAGGCTGGCCTTCAGCCTTCGGTTGACGCCGACGGCGGCGAAGAAGCCGCTGTCGTCGGCGTCCTGCTGGAAGACACCGAACCGCTGCATGCCAAGGTCGGCCCCGATCCTCCAGGCGACAGGCCATGGAGCGTTGACCAGGAGGCTGAGCTCCCCGGTGATGCTGGACACGGCCGCGCCTTCGGTCATCGCCGAGTCGAGCAGCAGCCCAAGGTCATCCATGGCAGTCTTCCACCTGCTGGGGTCCCCAGGGAGGCGACGCGTGACCACCTGCTGGACCTCGAATCGGCTCCGCCCGTAGCGCACGGCGCTGTGGAGCCACAGCTCGGGACTGCGCCAGCTCTCCATGGGAGCGAAGACGACCAGGCTGCCACCCCGCCGCCTGCGGCCCAGCTGCCAGCGCAGGAAGACGGAAGCCATCAGCACCACGGCGCCAATGGCGCCAACGATGCCAACGACCCCTTGGTACCTGCCGGAGAGATAGGTCGGAAGGAAGCCGGCGGTCACCGCCGACCCGACTGCCACCAGCGCAGTCAGGACCTTCTCGACGAAGGTCGTCCTCATACCTCTCGCCTAGAGCGATCCTGGCTGCAGCTCGCCGCGGCCCGGGCGGCGAACTCGATCGCACCGGTGGGCACCGCGAGCCTCGTGCGCCGCGTGTGCCTGCTCAGCGTCATGGTGAGCACCCATCACGCACGGTCACGAGTCCCCCCCATAGCCAGTCAGCCTCTCGAATGCCACCTTCAGGACTGTCGGCGCGCGAATATAGCAGCCGGGGAGGCGCCGGATCCATACGACAATGTACGAGAAAGCTGACGAAGGACGCAGACCTTCCGTTAACCCCATTCAGGCAGACGCCCTACCAGGTGTCGTCCGCCGTACGGCCTTCAATGTCCTCTTCCATGCCCTCGATGTCGGGCTGGGTATTGCGAGGTCCGTCCGTCAAGCACCCGGACTCGCAGATCGTCGACGCTTCTATGCCCTCGATGTCGGGCTGGGTATTGCGAGCACCTCGTGTCGGTATCGAGCTATTCGTCGTTAAATGATCACATCAGCAGGTTCGGAGTATCGAGGATATCGTGTATGCTCCCGCGCCATGTCCACCGGGGGTGCACTTTGTCCGCAGAGTCGGAAGTTGAGCGGCGGTTGGAGGAGCGTGGCCGCAGATCTAGTTCGCTGGACCTCTGGCGGGATGGGGCGCTCCCTGGGTTGTGAGACGGTCGCCGCATGGATCGAGAGGATGCGTGCGGACAGGCCGTTCACGGACCCGTCCGAGGCGCCTGGGAGGGCGTGATGCCGACCGCGCTCACGCTACGGCTGCGGCCCTCCCGGCCCTGGCGCCCGGACACGAAGCAGGTGCACGGGCTGGCGTCCGCGCTGTTCCTGAAGGACACCGCCGACCACGACGCGCAGGAGAAGCGGTTCGCCATCTGGCCGGTGGCAGCGGACCCCGACGACCCGTACGTCGGCCTGGTCCTACGGTGCGCCTGGCTGCGCGACGACCTCCCGCCGTCCGACGTCGAGCGCGCGGGGCGCCTGCGGCTTGGCAGCGTGCCCTGCGACCTCGTCTCGGTGGACAGGCAGACGGCGTCGTGTGCCGAGCTTGCCGCCGGTCGCACTCAGGACCATGCGACCCTGACCTTCTGGTCGCCGACCTACTTCTCGCGAAACGGTGGCGACGTGGTCGTGCCCGACCCGAGGCTGATCGTCGGTAGCCACCGACGCCGTTGGAACCACGCGCAGGACCCGGGATCGGTGCTGTTGATCGACGACGACCTCTGGCAGCGGCTCCACCGGGCGCTCCGGCTCAGCGCCTTCGACCTGAAGACCATGGAGATGGACTCTGGCCGTGGCCATCCGCAGACCGGGTTCGTCGGCACCGTGACGCTCCGCGTCGAGCCCGGCGCCCCCACCGACGTCCGGGTGACGTTCCGGACTCTTGTGCGTTTCGCAAGCTACGCGGGCACCGGGGCCCAGACCACCCATGGGTTCGGCGCCACGACCAGCGACCTGGATGGCGCCGGGCGTGGGTGAGCTGCTCGCCCGGGCGTTCACCGAGCAGGCGCTGCTCGACGCCTGGGACGAGGTGCGATCGGCCGCGCTCGAGGACGGCGTCGCGGGTGCGGAGGTCGAGCGGTTCGAGGCGACCGCGGCGCGCAAGATCAGCATGCTCGCCACCGACCTCGCCGACGGCTCATGGGAACCGTCGCCGGTCGTCCGGGTCGAGATCACGAAGCCGGACGGCGGGTTCCGGCAGCTCGGCGTGCCGTCCCTCGTCGACCGGATCGTGGAGCGGGCGCTGCTCGCCGAGCTCGACCAGGTGATCGACCCGCTGCTGCTGCCGTGGAGCTTCGCGTACCGCCGTGGCTTGGGCGTGCGCGACGCCATCGCGAGCCTCGTCGAGGCGCGTGATGCCGGGGCCAGCTGGGTGGTTCGCGCCGACATCGACAACTGCTTCGGCCGGATCCCGCGGTGGGAGGTGCTGCGCCGCCTCAGGGTGGTGCTCACCGACGCCCAGGCGGTCGACCTGCTCCGCCGGTTGCTGCACCGGCCGGTCGCCGGAGCTCGGCACGACCTCGCGGACCGCGGCCTGGGCCTCCATCAGGGTTCAGCGGTCTCACCGCTACTGGCCAACCTCTACCTGGACGCCTTCGACCGAGCGATGCTCGCAGCCGGGTATCGGGTCATCCGCTATGCCGACGACCTGGCGATCCCGGTCCCCGACCGGGCATCCGCAGAGCGCGCCCTGCTCACGGCAGAAGATCTGCTGGCACCATTTGGGCTGGAGCTGGACCCCGCCAAGAGCCGGGTCGTCAGCTTCGATGAGGGTGTCTCCTTCCTGGGCCAGACGGTCACCGCGACGACTGGTCAGGGCATCGAGGCGCTGTCGCACCCACTCGAGACGGTGGTCTACGTCGACCGCCAGGGAAGCCTGATCCGAAGCCGCGGGGAACGGCTCACGGTCGAGCATCAGGGCGAGGTGCTGTTCAAGCTCAACCTGCGGCGGGTCCGCCAGGTCGTCTGCCTCGGCCGGGTCGGCATGACCACAGCCTTCCTGCACCAAGCCCTCCGCCGCGGGATCGACGTGGTGCTGCTCACCGAGGCCGGGCAGCCCGGAGGGCGGCTCCAGTCGGTCGCCCATACCGACCCGACAACCAGGCGGGCGCAGTACCGCGCCGCCGATGACGCCGGCCGCTGCCTCGAGCTGGCCAGGTCGTTCGTGGACGGCAAGATCGCCAACCTGCGCGTCGCGCTGCTGCGGGCCGACCGCCGCGCACCCGATCAGGCGCGTGCCGACGTGGCGGAGACGCTGGAGGCTGCCAGGCTCGTCCTCCACGACGCCGTGTCGCTGGACGAGGTGCGGGGCCACGAAGGGATCGCCAGCCGGGAGTACTTCCGTGGCCTGCGGCTGACCGTCGGCGAGGCCTGGGGGTTCACGTCCCGGCAGCGCCGGCCACCACCCGACCCGGTCAACGCCATGCTCTCGTTCGGCTACACGCTGCTCCTCCACGAGGCGGTCGCGGCCGGGTCGGCGGCCGGGCTGGACCCGGCCGTCGGGTTCCTGCACCAGGCCAGGTGGGGCCGGCCCAACCTCGCGCTGGACCTCATGGAGGAGTTCCGGCCGCTCGTCGTCGACGTCGTCGTGCTGCGCTGCATCACCACGGGCATCGTGCGGCCTGAGGAGTTCGACATCGTCCCCGAGCGAGGCTGCACGATGGGCGACCGGGCGCGCCATGCGTTCCTCGCCGCGTACGAGCGGCGCATGCTGACCCTGTTCACCCATACCGGGACGGCCCGCCGGGTCTCCTACCGGGTCGGGCTCAGCCTCCAAGCAAAGGCGCTGGCCCGCTCGATCCTGGACCCTGGCAAGCCGTACCGGCCGGTCCGGTGGAAATGACCGCCCTCGTCAGATAGAGCCCTGCTGTGCGCTACCTGGTCACCTACGACATCGCCGACGACCGACGCCGCGAGGACGTCGCCACCCTCCTGTCCGGCTACGGGCCGCGGGTCCAGCTCAGCGTGTTCGAATGTGACCTCGACAGCGTGCGGGCAGCCGCCGAGCTGCAGCTCAGCCTGCGGCGCCTGATCGACGCCGACGAGGACCAGGTCCGCCTCTACCCACTCGACGAAGGCGCCATCCGCATGACGGTCGTGCTCGGCGCCCGGGTGATCGAGGAACGCCAGGACTTCTGGATCATCCGATGACCCGCACCGAGCATGTACAGCACCGCCAGGGACCACCCCCGAACACCACGGTTGGCGCAGCGCATCCTCCCAGCTCACCGCCCTACAACCCGCCCGCCGCGCCGCCGTGGCCTGCTACACTCCCCACCAGACCAGGATGGCGCAACCGCCCCCATCCTCCCAGCTCACAGGCACCAAAACGAAGCATCCCTCGCAACACCCAGCCCGACATCGAGGGCATAGAAACGTTGAAGACGTCACGCAGGAACGGCAGAGCGCCGACGCTCGCAACACCCAGCCCGACATCGAGGGCATAGAAACGGATCCGCTCTGAGCGGCTGTTCGGTGTTGTCCTCGCAACACCCAGCCCGACATCGAGGGCATAGAAACTAGAACTCCTTGAACTCGCCGAGGAAACCGGCGTCCCTCGCAACACCCAGCCCGACATCGAGGGCATAGAAACTGGAGTACTCCTTGAGCACACCGGGCGTGGTCACGTACCTCGCAACACCCAGCCCGACATCGAGGGCATAGAAACGGACTTGGAGGCGGCCTCGCGGGCTGCGATGTCGTCCTCGCAACACCCAGCCCGACATCGAGGGCATAGAAACATGAACGGGTCGCGCACGCCCTGGTTGAAGAAGAAGAACTCGCAACACCCAGCCCGACATCGAGGGCATAGAAACGGTCATCTCTCAGCCTTTCTGCTCAGACGGCTCGGCTCGCAACACCCAGCCCGACATCGAGGGCATAGAAACGATCACGACGTTCTCGTTCATCGCCGCGAAGGTGACCTCGCAACACCCAGCCCGACATCGAGGGCATAGAAACCGAAACGAACCCGCATCCGCACGTTCAGCCGCTCCGCGGTTTTCCTCGCCGGTCTACCGACGGACAAGCACCGAGCGACCTCCTCCCGGCCGCCGGTCACGGGGCGGCGGCGCTTGGTGGCGAAGTGTGGCCCCCCTGTAGCCGAGTGCGCCGCGCCCAGGTGCGCAGCCTCAAGCCCGCCGGCGGTGGTGAGGTCACCTCACCTCGGAGGCTGGTGCTCCCAAGCGGCTACGGCAGGTCCGCCAGCTCCTTCGACCACGCCGCCAGCGCACCGACCGCCGCATCGACTGCGGCGGGCACTGGTAGCCCCCGGGCAATCGCCTCCACCCACAACGCCGCCAGCAGCCGCGCGGCACCGTGCGCGCCCAACGCCAGCTCCCACCGCGCCGCCGAGACCTCGGACGGCCCCACCCTGGATGCCGGGCCGCTCTCGGGGACGAACACCTGGGCGGTGCGGATCGCCCTGGCGACCATAACATCCCACCCCGGCGCGCCCGGGCCGCCGTGACGCCCCTGAGGATGGGTCGTGTCACGGTCCTGCTCCATGGGGTCAACCATGCTGCCGCCGCGCTCGGGCCATCCGCCGTCGATGGTCGACCTCGTCCTGATGGTCCATCCAGGCCAGCCCGACGACCAGCCCCAGCGCGACCAGGACCACGAGCCCGGTCGCGACCACGCCAGCTACACTCACGCAGACCCCCCTCCCGCAATGCCGCCGCAGCATCCCTGGAAGCCCGGAGCGGCCCGCGGCGGACCCTCAACTCGGACAGTTCCTGCACTGTTGACGTGCTGCGTGGCCCCGCTTCCTGCTTGGATGACGCCTTCCTCTGGGCTGGCGGGTCGTCCCGCCCATTGTGTGTCTCCACCAAGAGACCACGGACGGGCTGTTTGTCGGTATTGGCCAAAGCTGGTCCACGATGGACTACGGGGAGGCCATGACAAGGAAGCTGTACGATTCCTCGTATTCGCCCAAGAGGACACCGTGCAGGACGAACGGGGACGCAACCTGCTCCTGCGCACGCAGCGCGAGGTCCGCGACTGGTCACTCAACGAGGCGGCCGGGCACCTGCGGGAAGTCATGCTCGCCATGGGCGACCGGCAAGCCGGCGTGAACGCCCAGATGTGGTGGCGGTGGGAACGTGGCATCCGCCAACCCGAGCGCCGCTACCGGCGGGGGCTGTGCCGGCTGTTCGGACTCCCCGCCGACCAGCTCGGCCTGCTGTCGGACGACGAACGCGCACCGACTCGACGGGGCCTCCTGGCAACTCCCTCCCCCGAGGATGGGGAGACCAGCGCTGACACACCGGCCGCTGGCGAAAACTGGACCGCCGAAGCAGTCGAGTTGATGCGGCAGACCGAGGAGTCCGACATCGGCCCAGCTACGCTTGAGACCATCGACCGCATTGTTGATCGGCTTTGCCGGGACTACTCCAGCACCGAGCCTGTCGTGCTCCGGCGAGAGGTCCGAAAGCAGCTCGGGTACGTCGGCCAGCTTCTCAACGGACGACTCACGCTTGCGCAGCGACGGCACCTGCTTGCCGCTGCCGGCTGGCTCGCACTCCTTCTCGCATGCCTCCACTTCGATGTTGGTGACCGTGGAGCCGCCGAGGCGAACCGTGACGTTGCGTTCAATCTCGGCAAGCAGGCCGACCATCACGACCTGATCGCATGGGCGTTCGAGACGCGCGCATGGTTCTCCCTCGCAGATGGTCGGTACCGCGACGTGATCGACGCGGCCCGCGCTGGCGCACGGTTCGCGCCGGTCGGTGCCTCGGCGCTGGTCGCGCTGACCTTGCAGCAGGCGAGAGCGTGGGCTCGCCTCGGCGACCAGCGGGAGACCAATCGGGCGATACGACGCGCCACGACTGACATGGACAAGACTCCGGACCCGGCGCATCCGGAGCATCATTTCGTCTTCGACGCCCCGAAGCTCTCGTTCTACGCCGCAACCAGCTTCGTCCTGTTGGGCGAGCCCGATCCTGCCGAGGAGCACGCGAACCGGGTGATCGAGGAGTGCAGCGATCCCCAACGGCCGAACTACTGGCCGACCCGCGTTGCAACCACCCAAGTCGAGCTTGGGATGATCCTCGGACTGCGGGGGGAGATCGACGGCGCGGCCGAGGCTGGTGCCAAGGCGTTCGACTCCACGTTCCTGCGCGCGTCGACGTTGTGGCGAGCCGCCGAGCTGGACACGCTCTTGATGAGCAGCTACGCCGACGTGCCCCAAGCCCGGGACTTCCATGAGCGACACCTGCTGGCGAGACGGTGGCTCGCCCAATCAGGCACAACCATGGGGTAGAGCGAGGTCCTTGGTGATGGCCGTGCTGTCCGTGGTCCCACCATTCCCAGGCCGAGCTGGGCTACGGAAGCCCAAGGACGCCGACAGTTCGCGGCGCTGGGCTGGCGGATACGACAGCCAGCACCCGAACCCGCGCGTCACGACATGTGCACCAGCGGCACGGCAGGCCGACCCAAAGGGGATACAACAGCCAGTACCCGAACCCGCCCGCTACGAAAGATACGGATGCTTTGCACAAGCGTAGAAGGGGAAGGCCAGCGGGTCGTGCTCGCGCACGGGTTCACCCAGACCCTGGCCGCCTGGGAACCGCTGGCCGCGCGGCTGCGACCCCGCTGGCAGGTGGTCCGGGTCGACCTGCCCGGCCACGGCGGCTCGGGCGCGGTCCGGGCCGACCTGCCCGACGCCGCCCGCCTGCTCGGCGAGGCCGGGGGGCCTGCCGCCTACGTCGGCTACTCCCTCGGCGGGCGGGTCTGCCTGCGCCTGGCCCAAGACCGGCCCGACCTGGTCCGGGCGCTGGTCCTGGTCGGCGCCTCGCCCGGCATCCAGGACCCGGCCGCCCGGGCCGAGCGCCTGGCCGCCGACGAGGCCCTGGCGACCGCGGTCGAGCGCGACGGGGTCGCGGCGTTCCTCGACCGCTGGCTGGCCGGGCCGCTGTTCGCCACCCTGCCGCCGGAGCGGGCCGGGCGGGCCGCCCGGCTGGCCAACACCGCCGAGGGCCTGGCCGGCGCCCTGCGGCTGCTCGGCACCGGCGCCCAGGAGCCGCTCTGGGAGCGGCTCGCCGGGCTGCAACCGCCGGTCCTGCTCGTGGCGGGGGCCCTGGACGCCAAGTTCACCGCCCTGGCCGCCCAGATGGCGGCCGCGATCGGCCCGCGCGCCAGCACCGCGCTGGTGCCCGGCGCCGGTCATGCCGCCCACCTCGAGCGCCCAGACGCGGCCGCCGAGCTCATCGAGGAATTCCTGCGCCAGCACACCGGGTAAGGCGTGGCTGGCAACTCATCCATCGGCTGACCTCGTTTCATGTGGGGGAGCTGTCCGAGCCCCCCCCACGGCCCCCAAGATCGTCTGCGCCACGGCCCGGCGGGTCCCGCTGGTGCCAGGGCGGCGCCGAGCGCATCGAGGGGTTCGTGCGCGAGCACGCGGGCCGCGCGTCGCGGCTGGCTCACGACAGCCACAGGCCCGCGGCCAGCAGCACGCCGAGGACGAGCTGGAGCCGGGCGGTGCCGGCCAGGGCGGCGATCAGGCCGGGGCCGTCCTCGCGCCGCCGCACCAGGCGGACGGGGGAGAGGGCCAGGGGCGCTGCGGCCAGCGCCAGCAGCGCCGGCGGGCGGGACAGGCCGAGCAGCGCGACGGCCACGAACACCGCGACCACCACCACGACGAACAGCGCGCGGGAGCGGGACCGGCCCAGGCGGACGGCGAGGGTGCGCTTGCCGGCCTGCCGGTCGCCCGCGATGTCGCGGATGTTGTTGGCGATCAGGATGGCCACCGCGGCCAGCCCGACCGGCACCGAGGCGGCCAGCGCGGCGGGCGGGACCCGCCCGAGCTGGACGTAGGCCGAGCCGCAGGTGGCCACCACCCCGAAGAAGGCCAGCACCGACAGCTCGCCGAGCCCGGCGTACCCGTAGGGGCGCGGGCCGCCGGTGTAGAGCACCGCGGCCGCGACCGCGGCCGCCCCGACCGCGAGCAGGCGCAGGTCGACCGCGACGGCCAGGGCGAGCCCGGCCGCCATGGCCACCGCGAAGGCCAGGCCGGCGGCGCGCTTCACCTGGCCGGGGGTGGCCAGGCCGGTGGCGACCAGCCGTGCCGGGCCGAGGCGGGCCGGGCTGTCGGCGCCCCGGACGCCGTCGGAGTAGTCGTTGGCGTAGTTGACCCCGACCTGCATGCCCAGCGCGACGACCAGGGCGGCCAGCGCCCGCCAGGCGACCACCGGCCCCTCGGCGGCGGCCGCGGCGGTGCCCACCAGCACCGGCACGACCGCGGCGACCAGGGTCCTCGGGCGGGCCCCCCGCACCCAGACGTCCATGCCGGTCAGGGCCGGCGGGGGAACTTGGAGAAGTCGGGCCGGCGCTTCTCGCGGAAGGCGTTGCGGCCCTCCTGGGCCTCCTCGGTCATGTAGTAGAGGAGGGTGGCGTCCCCGGCGAGCTGCTGGATGCCCGCGAGCCCGTCGGAGTCGGCGTTCAGGCCGGCCTTGAGCAGCCGCAGCGACAGCGGGCTCTTGTCGAGGATCTTGCGGCACCAGGCGACGGTGGTCTCCTCGAGCCGGTCCAGGGGCACCACGGCGTTGACCAGGCCCATGGCCAGGGCCGCCTCGGCGTCGTACTGCTCGCAGAGGAACCAGATCTCGGCCGCCTTCTTGCGGCCGACCGTCCGGGCCAGCAGCCCGGCCCCGTAGCCGCCGTCGAACGACCCCACCTTGGGGCCGGTCTGGCCGAAGCGGGCGTTGTCGGCCGCGACGGTGAGGTCGCAGACCAGGTGGAGCACGTGCCCTCCGCCGATCGCGTAGCCGGCCACCATCGCGACCACCGGCTTGGGCAGGCGCCGGATCTGCACCTGCAGGTCGAGGACGTTGAGGCGGCCGACGCCGTCGTCGCCCACGTAGCCGTCCTCACCGCGGATGCGCTGGTCGCCGCCGGAGCAGAACGCTTCGGTGCCCTCGCCGGTGAGCACCACCACACCCACCGCGGGGTCGTTGCGGGCCAGCTCGAACGCTGCCGAGAGCTCGAAGAGGGTCTTGGGGCGGAACGCGTTGCGGACCTCGGGACGGCAGATGGTGATCTTGGCGATGCCGTCGGCGGTCTCGTACCGGATGTCGCCCCACTCGCCATGCTGGTGCCACTCCACTGGCGCTCGCGCTCCTTCGTCGGCTCGGTCGTCATGCGGCCGTCGGCTCGGTCGTCATGCGGCCGTCGGCTCGGTCGTCGTGCGGCTGCTAGGGTAGCCCTCGTGTCCGGCTCCCTCCACACCCCGCTGGTGGCGATCGCCCTGCCCCGGGCGGCCGCCGCCACGGCCGTGGTGCGCGCCTGGGAGGCGGGGGAGGCGGTGCTCCCGCTCGACCCCGGGGCGCCCGGCGCCGAGGTCCGGCGCCTGCTCGACGCGGCCCGTCCCACCCATCTGGTCGACGGGGACGGCCGGGCCCGGCGGCCCGGCGGGCGCCCGGCCGAGGCGGACGTGGCCGCGGTCGTCGCCACCTCGGGGACGGCCGGGACCCCCAGGCTGGTCGAGCTGACCGCCGCCGGGATCCGCGCGTCGTCGCTGGCGGTGTCGGCGGCGGTCGGCGCCGGCCCGGGGGACCGCTGGCTGGCCTGCGTGCCCGTGCACAGCGTGGCCGGGCTCGCCATCGCCGCCCGGGGCTGGCACACCGGGGTCCCGGTCCAGGTCCACGACCGCTTCGACGCCGCCCTGGTCGACCGGGCCGCCGCACAGCTGGGCGCCACCCTGGTGTCGCTGGTCCCCACCATGCTCCGGCGGCTGCTCGAGGCCGGCTGCGACCTGCGCCGCTTCCGCCGGGTCCTGCTCGGCGGCGGCCCGGCCCCGGCCGGGCTACTCGCCGCGGCCGCCCGGGCCGGGGTGCCGGTGACGTGCACCTACGGGCTCACCGAGACGTTCGGGGGTGTCGCCCACGACGGCCACGCCTTGGCCGGGGTGGAGCTGTCGGTCGCTGGCGACGGCGAGATCGGCGTGCGCGGGGAGATGGTGCTGCGGCGCTACCGGGGCGACCCCGAGGCGACCGCGGTCGCCCTGCGCGGCGGCGTGCTCCACACCGGCGACCTGGGCCGGATGGCGCCCGACGGCCGCCTGGTCGTGCTCGGGCGGCGGGACGACCTGATCGTCACCGGCGGCGTGAACGTGCACCCGCTGGAGGTCGAGCGGGTCCTGTCGGCCCATCCGGCGGTGGCCGACGCGGCCGTGCGCGGCCTGCCAGACCCCGAGTGGGGCGAGCGCGTGGTCGCGTTCGTGGTGCCGGTCGACCCGGCCCGCCCGCCGACCCTCGACGGCCTGCGCGGGTTCGCCCTGCACCGCCTGGCCGCGGCCAAGGCACCCCGCCAGCTCGTCCTGGTCGAGCGGGTGCCGCGGACGCCATCCGGCAAGGTGCTGCGCCGCCTGCTCGCCGCCCCGGAGCCGGCCGCGCCGGCGCCGCGCGGCCCCGCCGTGCCCACGACCCCGAGCCGCGCCAGCGGCTGAGCGCCCGGGCGCCGCGGGTCTGGGCGGCGCCGGCGCGGTTGCGCGTGCGGTCCAGCCGGCGGCAGGGGCCGCGCGGCGGTCGGAAGAAGGGGCGGCCCGCGCGCACCGCGGCCCGCCCCCGTCGTCCGGGACCGCCGCTCAGGTGGCCGGGACGCGGCCCACCGGCCCGCCGGCCGGGACGCGGCCGTCGTGCGGCCCGACCTGGCCCAACCGGTGGAACACCTTGCACCAGAGCAGCCGCTCCAGCTCGTCGAACCGCTGGCAGACCTCCTCCCGGGTCACGACGCCACGGTCGTAGCCCTGCCGGACGGCGGAGAGCTCCGTATCCACCAAGGACATGCCCGGATCCTTTCCCCGGCGCACCGCTGTGATCCGAATCACGCTTGACTGTCATGCGCATTTCGAGATTTTCGCGCTGTTCTTTCGCCAGCGCAAGCTGGGCCGGTCCAGAGTAGGGCTGTGCTGCCGGCGGGCCGCGGGCTCATCCGGATCCCCGGTCGAACCGGGTCAAGCCCGAGGTCGGGGTGGGGGCCGGCGGCGTGACCGGGGCGTGACCGAAGGCGGCCAATGCGTTGGGCGGGTGAGCGACGGTGGCAACGTCGTGTCGAGATCACCCTTCGCCGCATCGAGCTGGGACTGGGTGAGGAAGATGCTGCCGGTGAGGTCGGCACCTCTGAGGTCGGCGCCTCTGAAGTCGGCCCCGATGAGGTCGGCCATTCCCAGGTCGGCGCCTCTGAGGTCAGCCCCGATGAGGTCGGCCCCGCTGCGGTCGATCGCATGGCGCCGGGCCTCGGCTCGCACGAGCTCGCTTGTACGAAGCAGTAGGGCATTGACGTCTCGTCGGTGTGCACCCACGTCCAGTTCCACGAGATCGTCGGGACTGCTGTGCGTGAGGCGTTCGGTCTCGTCCAGTGCGAGGCTGAGCGCACCGTGGAGCGGGCGGGCCGGTTGCAGCGTCAGCGCTTCGGTCAGATACCAGAGCAGCTCATGGAGCTGCCGCATGATCGTGAACACCTCGAACATCCGCTTCGCGGTTCGCGGGGCCCGCCGCCAGTCCTGTCCGCCGAAGGTGACCTGGGCGACCTTCTGCCCCGCGCCAAAGCAGTCATAGACGGCGCAGCCCGGGAAGCCCTGCTGCCTGAGGCGGTGGTGAATGGCGCAGCGGAAGTCCGATCGCAGGTTCGGACAGGCCTGCCCGGCGTCCTTGTCGATGGCGAAGTCCGCCGAGGCTGAGAACGCCGGCGCGACACAGCACAGCCCGAAACAGCGTTCACAGTCGGCTCGCAGGCGCAGACGGCGTCCGTCGGGGACAGGTGCCGCATGCTGGAGTTCCTCGGGCACTGTGGGTGGTTCCTGTTGGATGGGGAGCACCGCCTCTGGTGCGGCTCAGTTTGGTCTGGGTCAGCGCCCGGCCGGCTCGTCGAACAGGGCCAGGCGGTGGGCGACCGCGGCCGCCTCGACCCGGCTGGCCACGCCCAGCTTGGCAAGGATGTTGGACACGTGGACGCTGGCGGTCTTGGCGCTGATGAACAGCGCCTCGGCGACCTGGCTGTTGCTGCGGCCGTCGGCGACCAGCCGGAGCACCTCCAGCTCGCGCGGGGTGAGGCCGAGCTCGCCGGCCAGGCCGGTGGTGTCGGGCTCGGCGGCGGCTGCCTGGCCCGGTTGGGCGTGCCTGGGCGCCAGGTCGATCCGGCTGCGCCGGGCGAGCCGCTCGACCTCGGTGCGGAGCGGCGCGGCACCCAGCCTGGCGGCGGTGGCGTGCGCCTCCCGGACCGCCCGCTCGGCCCGCTCGCGGTCCAGCCGCGCGCCGAGCAGCGCCTCGGCCAGCCGCCAGCGGGCGTACGCACCCGGATAGGGCTGCATGGCCTTGTCCCAGGCGTCGGCAACGGCCTGCCAGCGGCCCGGGTCGGAGGTGCCCTCGACCCGGGTCCACTCCGCCTCGCAGGTGGCCAGCAGCGCGTCGGCCTCCGGGCTGGTCCCGCCGGGCAGCGTGCGGGCGCCCTCCAGCAGGCCGGCTGCGGCCCGGCGGGCGTCCTCGGCCTCGGCGGCGGCCCGCCGGGCCCGGGCCCGGCCGGCCCGGTCCGCCTCGGCCGCCAGGCCGACCGGGTAGAGGGGGCGGGCGTGCCGCCACCCGTCCACGGCCAGGGTGAGCGACAGGCCCTCGGCCACCGCCGCCCGCGCGTCGTCGTGGCGCCCCTGCCAGACCGCGGTCTCGGCCAGCCACTGGAAGATCGGCCCGGTGACCTGGGCGCCGGCGTGGGTGCGGCCGAACAGGCGCCGGGCGGTGCCGAGGTGCTCGAGGGCGGGCTCGAGGTGCCCCCGGCGCAGCTCCAGCGCGGCCCGGGTGAGGTCGAGCTCGCGCGGGTCGTCGACCGGGGCGGGCGGGGCCCAGCTCGGGCAGCAGCCGGGCCAGCTCGGCCCGGGCGTGGCCGAACCAGCGCTCGACCGCGTCGGGCTCGGCGGTCCGCAGCACGGTGCGGAGCGCCTCCACCACCGGGGCGAAGGGCACGCCCTCCTCCCCGAGGCCGATGCAGCCGCCGGTGAGCATGGCCGCGCCGGCCGTCCCGGCCCGGCCGACCAGCTCGCCGACCAGGCGGGTCTTGCCCACCCCGGCCTCGCCGCCGATCGCCAGCACGACCGGGGTCCCCTCGCCGGCCCGCTCCAGCGCCTCGTCGAGGCGGGCGAGCTCGCGCGTGCGCCCGATGAACGTCGGGCAGGACAACCGGCCGCTCATGCCGTCCAGTATGGCCTCTCCGGACATGGGTGGGCACGAGCCGGCGGGGGTGGGATCCGCCGGCTCGTGCCGGTTGGTCGCGCTGCCGGTGCCGGGCACGGTCAGGCCACGGCGCGTCCGGCTGGGTGTCGCGGCGCGACCTGAACGCGCCCGCTGGCCGCGCTGCCGCGCCGGGTCTTGCCGGCCCGGCGCCGCGCGAGCGCGGCCAGACCGGCCCGCTCGGCTTCCCGGCGGTACTCCGCCACCCGCTCCTGGCCCAGGAGCTCCAGCATCATGCTCTGCATCTTGGTCACCTCGTCCCGGATCGGGTCTCGTCTGCTTCTGTGACCAGACTAGGTCTGAGGTGCCTCGCTCCGAATCGGGCGGCCGCCTTAGGTTGCCCGCCTCACCCACCTCATTGTCAGGCCGGGCAGGCCCGAGCCACCTTAGTCAGCATGGAGCGGCCGGCTCCGTTCCGCAGGGAACAAGTGCGTGGGTCATCCACGATGGCGCGGACGGAGCCACATACGCAAAGGAGCCGGCCGTGCCCAGTGTCTCGCACCTTGCCCCGATCTATCTCGGCCTGGAGTAGCGGGAGCTCGCCTCCGTCGTGCAGGTCCCGGGCACGCTCAGCGCCTACCCCCAGCAGGTCGATCCGGGTTCCCCAAGCCTCTAGCCCACCCTCGGGCGTAGGCGGCGGACGGCGAGCTGGCGGGCGCCGTGGACGGCCAGGCCGAGCAGCAGCCAGCCGCCGCCGGCCGCGAACCCGGTCGGGCCGCTGGCCAGGGCCAGCGCCGCGGCGGCCGCGAACCCCAGCGGGAGCAGCAGCCCGGGCGCTGGGGTGGTGAACGCCGGCGGGCGTCCGCCGCGCCGGCGCAGCAGCACGAGCGCGACCAGCGGCGGCAGGAAGTGCAGCACGTACAGGAAGCCGCCGGCGGCGGCCGCGAAGGACACCGTGCCGGCGGCGCCGACGGCCGCAAGCAGCAGGCCGTTGACCGCCACGGCCACCCATGGGGCGCCGGTGCGCTGGTGGACGGCGCCCAGCCGCGCGGGCAGGAGGCGGTCGCGGCCCATGGCGAAGGCGACCCGCGAGGTGACCACCAGGACGGCATTGGCGGTCGCCGCGGTCGTCAGCAGGGCGCTGGCCACCACCAGCCACCGGCCCGCGGCGCCGCCGAACGCCTCGGCCGCCTCGGCCAGCGGCGCGCCGGAGGCGCCCAGGCGCCCGGCCGGGATGGTGCCGAGCGCCACGAAGGCGACCAGCAGGTACAGGCCGAGCACCGCGGCCAGGGTAAGCAGGATGGCCCGGGGCAGGTTGCGCTCGGGTTGCCGCACCTCCTCGCCGGCCGCGGCGACCATGTCGAAACCCCCGAACGCCAGGAAGGCGACCAGCGCCGCCGGGAACACCCCGCCGGGACCGTGGGGCGCAAACGGCCGCAGCCGCTCCAGCTCCACCGCGGACAGGCCCCAGGCCACCAACCCGCACAGGCCGGCGACCGCGACCAGCACCACGGCCGCCTGGGTGCGCCCCGAGACCTTCGCGCCCAGCAGGTTCAGCCCGGTGCACGCCGCCACCAGGGTCACCGCGCCCACCGCCGCCGGCAGGCCGCTGGCGGCCTCCAGGTAGCCGCCGAACCCCAGGGTCACGTACCCGGACAGGAACACGTAGGCGCCCCAGTAGCCCCACCCCATGAGGAACCCCCAGTGGGGCCCAAGGACGCCGCGGACGAACGCGTACCCGCCCCCGGCCAGTGGCAGGCGGCAGGCCAGCTCCGCATAGGGCAACGCGATCGCGACCGAGGCGGCGAAGGCCAGCAGGAACGCCACCAGCGCCGCCGGGCCGGCCTGGCCGGCGGCGACGCCGACCAGCACGAAGATCCCGCCGCCGACGGTGCCGCCGACGCCGAGCGCCACCGCCTCGCCCAGCCCCAGCTCGCGTCGCATGTCCCTCCCGTCGGTCGACTGCGGCCAGTGATACCCGCGGCCGATGCGTAAGACAAGCTAAGCTATCTTCACGCTGCTATAAGGAGCGCTTCATGCTCGACGTCCGACGGCTTCGCGTCCTGCGGGAGGTGGCGCGGCAGGGCTCGTTCACCGGCGCCGCGGCCGCCCTGTCCTACACGCCGTCGGCCGTCTCCCAGCAGATCGCCGCGCTGGAACGGGAGGCCGGCGTGACGCTGGTGGAGCGCGGCCCACGCGGCGTGACCTTGACCGAGCCCGGCCGCCTCCTGGCGGCCGGGGCCGACCAGATCCTCGGCCGGCTGGCCGCCGCCGAGCTGGAGCTGCAGGCGCTGGCCGGCGTGCGGGCCGGGCTGCTGCGGCTCGGCTGGTTCGCCACCGCCGGCGCGACCCTGATGCCGCGCGCCATCGCCGCCTTCCAGCGGCGGCACCCGGCGGTGGAGCTGGACCTCTTCCAGGGCGACCCGGACGAGTGCGTCCCACGGCTCCGCGCCCGCGAGCTGGAGCTGGCCCTGGTCTACGAGTTCGACCTTGAGCCGCCGCTGGCCAGCGACCTGGAGCAGGTGGACCTGGTCGACGACCCGCTCAACATCGGCCTGCCCGCCGGGCATCCGCTGGCGGGCCGGCAGCGGGTGCGGCTGGACGAACTGGCCGGCGAGCGCTGGATCCAGGGCGTCCGCCAGGGGTCCACCGTCGAGGTACTGCCGCGCGCCTGCCGACTGGCCGGCTTCGAGCCCGCGGTCGCCTTCCGCACCGACGACCGCATCGCGGTCGAGGGGCTGGTCGCCGCCGGCGTCGGGGTGGCGCTCATCCCCCAGCTCACCCTGCCCACGGCCCGCCCCGACATCGTCGTGCGTCCGCTGGAGGCCACCGGCCTGTTCCGCCGGGTGCGGGCCGCCCTGCCCCGCGGGGCCTACCGCCCGCCCGCCGCCACCGCCATGCTCCAGGTCCTGCCGGAGGTCTGCCAGCGCCTGGTCGCCGACGCCGCCCGGCGCCTCGGCCGCCCGGACCGCCGCCCGCCGCGCGGTCCCGACCCGCTTGCGGCCGGCGGTCCGGCCGATTGACAGGTACCAGCGTGTCGCACGAGGCGGGGCAGCGGCCCATGTATAAGGCCCCGCGCTCGGGTCCGTGTCACCAGCCGCGAGGTAGTGCAGCCGACCGAAGGGGCTGAGGCGGCTCGGCTGGGCGGCGGTCGCGTGCGTCGAGCCAGACCAGGAACTTCTGCGCCTGGGTGAACTGCTCGCCGGCGAACCGCCGAGCAGCCGGGGTGAGCGGCCGGATCTTGGCCTTGGGGCGCAGTCTGGGGAGCTGATACCAGCCGGCGAACTGGCGCAGAAGCCGAGCCTGCGGACTACTGCGGTTGCGGTCGAGGTCGGCGAGGCGCTGATGGAGCCATGGTGCCCTGGGTTTGATGGAGGCCGTCCGGGATACCGGGTCAACTTCACTGCCGCGGTTGGGCGGCTGCAGGCGTTGCCGCTGCGCTGCTGACCACCCGGGGCCGATCGGTGCCGGTGCCCGACGCCAGGTCCGGACACCCGGGCCGGCTGGGACGTGTCGGCACGTGCACCACCTCCAGGAACACCAGCAGCTCCACCTCCGGCCAGGCTGCACGCGCAGAACGCCTTGCCGGCCGCGAGCATCTCCTGTCCACGGTGCCCGTTGCGCGTCGACACCACTCGCCTATACTTAGCGAGGCACCTATGATTGAAAGGTACCGACGTGGCAGAGGGTGTGAACCTGTGGACGCAGCAGATCCGCAAGGGAAGCACGCGCCTCGCCGTCCTCCAGCTTGTGAGCGAGCGCGACCGGTACGGCTACGAAATCATCTCGGCGATCCGTGACCGCACCAACGGCGCGCTCCAGGTCGCGGAGGGCAACGTCTACCCGGCGCTCCACGCGCTCGAGGCCGAGGGCTACATCACCAGCACCTGGCGTGAGGTCGAGCCCGGCGTGCCGCCGAGGAAGTACTACCGCATCACCGCGCGCGGCCGCGAGCACCGATCAATGCTCGTGAGGGAATGGAAAGAGTTCGCTGGCGCGATCGCACGACTCCTGCAAGGAGAGTGACGGCATGCAGATGACGACCGACGCGCGCGCGTGGCTCGACGCCACCGTCCGCCGCATCCTCGCCCGCCACCCGCTCGGAGACGCCGAGCGCGCAGGGATCACCTACGAACTGATGAGCCACCTCCACGCGGCCGGCGAAGCGCGTTCCACCGCAGCAGGACGCAGCGAAGTCACGCGTGAAGACCTCGAGGCCGCGCTCGCGGAAGCAGGCGGCGACGAGGGACTGGCGACCGCGTTCATCCAGCCGCTCGCCAGGCCCGTGGAGCGGGTGCTGTTCGGGCGACGGCTGGGCGCGTTCGCGATCGACGCGCTGCTCCTGGGGATCGTGCTCACCTTCGTGCACGGCATGCTCGTCTTCCTCCTCAAGCCCCTCATGGGCGGCATGGGTTCCGCGTCCCATCACGTTGCTTTCTGGTGGGTGATGCCTTGGGGGTACCACGACCCCGCGCTGCCCTTGGCGCTGCAGGCGGTCATCGCGGGCGCGAGCGCGGTGACCGTCCTGGGCTACTTCACCTGGTTCGAAGCGCACGAAGGCCGCACCCCCGGCAAGCGCGCGTTGGAGCTGCGCGTCATGCGGGTCGACGGGCAACCGGTGACCTACCGCGAGTCCTTCATCAGGAACCTCGTCAAAGTCGCGCTCCCGCTGCTCTTCCTCGACACGCTGATCATGCTGATCGCCTTCGGCGACGACAAGCAGCGCGGCAGCGACAAGATCGCCGAGACGGTCGTCGTACGGGCGTGAGCGACATGACAGCCCCTACCGCCAGAAGTACGACTCACCTGATGCCCTCGAGCTCCGAGACATCGGCAACCGGTCCTCACCGAGGGAGACAGCGATGAAGGCGATCGTGCACCACAAGTACGGCGTACCTGGCGTGCTCGAACTGCGAGACGTCGACAAGCCCGCCCTCACCGACGACGGCGTGCTGGTGCGCGTTCGCGCGTCTTCGGTGAACCCGGCGGAGTGGTACGCGGTGACGGGCACGCCGTACGTCGCGCGCACGGCAATGGGGCTGCTCAGGCCAAAGCATGCAGTACCCGGGGCCGACTTCGCGGGGACGGTTGCGGCGGTCGGCAGCGCCGTCACGGGGTTCCGACCGGGTGATGCGGTCTTCGGCGGGAGCAGTAGCGGGGCCTTCGCCGAGTACGTGTGCGTTCGCAAGGCCGTGGTGCCCAAGCCCGCCAACCTGACGTTCGAGCAGGCGGCGGCCGTCCCCACCGCGGCGGTCACCGCGCTGCAGGGTCTCCGCGACAAGGGGCGGATCCGGCCGGGGCAGAAGGTCCTGGTCAACGGCGCGTCGGGTGGCGTGGGGACGTTCGCCGTGCAGCTGGCCAAGGCGTTCGGCGCGGAAGTCACCGGCGTCTGCAGCACGAGGAACGTGGACCTGGTCCGGTCGCTCGGCGCGGACCACGTGATCGACTACACCCGCGAGGACTTCACCCGAAGTGGGCAGCGGTACGACCTGCTGCTCGACGTCGCGGGGAGCCGGTCGTGGCCGGAGTGCCGGCGCGTACTGGACCGCAAGGCGACCCTCGTCCTCGTCGGAGGACCCAACGCCAACCGCTGGACCGGGCCGCTCGGTCACGTCGCCAGAGTCCGTCTGGCGTCGCTGGGCGCGAGCCAGAAGGTGGTCTTCTTCGTGGCGAAGTTCAACCGAGAGGATTTCGTGGTCCTGCGGGAGCTTCTCGAGGCCGGGAAGGTGACGCCGGTCATCGACCGACGGTACGCGCTGAGCGAGCTCCCCGAGGCGCTCCGGTACCTCGGAGAAGGACACGCCCGAGGAAAGGTCGTCATCAGCGTGTGAGGGTCTCCTCACGGACGGCCCCCGGACACGGCCAAGCGCCCTGCCGAGCAGCGGTACCCCAACAAACAAAGGACCACCATGACCGCACCGAAGACCCTCGCGAGAACCGCGGGGCTGCTGTACCTGCTCGTGGTCGTGGGGGGCCTGTTCGCCTTCCCCGTGTTCGCCAGCATCGTCGAGCCGGGCGACGCGGCCGCCACCGCCGACAACATCCGCGCCTCGGCCGCGCTGTTTCGCGCCGGCTTCCTCAGCTCCCTGCTGGCGGGCCCCCCCTTCCTGCTGGCGGCGATCGCGCTCTACGGGTTGCTCAAGCACGTCCACGGGCTGGCCGCCGCCGCGATGGTCACCCTCAACGCGGTCGGCACGGCGATCGGGTGCCTCAACCTGCTCAACTGGTACACCGCCCTGACCATCGCCACCGGCGACACCTACCCGGGCACCTTCGGCACGGCCGGCGCCGACGCGCTGACCATGCTGTACGTCGACATGTACAACGACGGGGTCAGCATCGACTTCGTGTTCGACAGCCTGTGGCTGGTGCCGCTGGGCTACCTGGTGATCAGGTCGGGCTACTTCCCCAAGGTGCTGGGCGTCGCGCTGATCGTCGGCTGCTTCGGCTACCTCGCCGGCTACGTGTTCATCGACTTCCTCGCCCCGGACGCCGCCGCCGGCATCGATTTGCTCTTCGGCGCCGTCGGGGGGCTTTCGGAGCTGGCGTTCGTGGCCTGGCTGCTGGTGAAGGGCGTGCGGGTCCCCGCAAGCAGGAAGGCGGTTCCCGCATGAAGGCGATCGTCCGAGACAAGTACGGCGCACCGGACGTGCTCGAGCTCCGGGAGATCGACAAGCCCGAAGTCGGCCGGCACCGCCAGCGCCGCCCTCGCCGGCATCACCGCCACCGGCGTCGACTGAGCCCAGCGCTCGCGACGTGCGCCCCGGCCCGGCCGCGGCGACGTCCCGTCTCAAGCCAGGCGACGAGGTGTTCGGCGCGCGCGACGGGGCCTTCGCCGAGTACCTGTGCGTCCCCCAGGACCGCGCGGTGGCGCTGAAGCCGGCCAACCTGTCGTTCGAGCAGGCCGCCGCGGTCCCCGTGGCGGCGCTCACCGCCCTGCAGGGCCTTCGCGACCACGGCCCGGCTGCAGCCAGGCCAGCAGGTCCTGGTCAACGGGGCCTCGGGCGGCGTCGGCACGTTCGCCGTCCAGCTCGCCAAGTCGCTGGGGGCGCAGGTGACCGGCGTGTGCAGCACCAACTGTTCCACGCCATCCGCGCCGACCTGCTCCGACGCCTGGGCCGCAACGCCGAGGCGGCGCTGGCGTACGAGGCGGCGATCGCCCGCGCCGAGAACGCGACCGAGCGCGACTTCCTGCAGCGCAGCCGTCAGGCGCTCACCCGAGCTTGATGGCGGAGAATGCCGGCATGCAGCCCTCCCTTCCCGGCGCGACCCCACCCGGCGCGGCCGACCCCGTCCAGGCCTGGCGGGCCCAGCTCGAGGCCTGGGCGATCCCGGACGAGATCCTGGCTCGCGCCCCGGAGTCGCCCTGGGGGTTCCCGGTCGGGCTGTTCCGGGCACGGGCCGAGCAGGCGGGCGCCCGGGAGCCGACCGCCTCGGACCGGGCGGCGGCCCGCTGGCTGCCGGCCGGCGGGACCGTGCTCGACGTGGGCGCGGGCGGGGGAGCGGCCAGCCTGCCCCTGGCCCGGGCCGCCGGCCGGATCGTGGCCGTGGACGAGTCGGCCCCGATGCTCGAGGCGTTCCTGGCCGCGGCCAGTGCCGCCGGGGTGCCGGCCGCGGCCGTGGAGGGACGCTGGCCCGACGTGGCCGGCCAGGTGACTCCGGCCGACGTGGTGGTCTGCCACCACGTCCTGTACAACGTGGCCGACCTGGCGCCGTTCGTGGCCGCCCTGACCGGCCACGCGCGCCGCCGGGTGGTGGTGGAGCTGACCGACCGGCACCCGCTGGTCGAGATCGGGCCCTTGTGGCGTCGCTTCCACGGCCTGGACCGCCCGGCCGGGCCGACCGCCGGCGACGCCGAGGCCGCCCTGCGCGCCCTCGGGCTCGAGGTCCAGCGCGAGGACTGGCCGGGCGCCGCCCGGACCGGCTTCGAGCGCTGGGAGGACCTGGTCGCCTTCACCCGCCGCCGCCTCTGCCTGCCCGCCGAGCGCGCGCCGGAGGTGGCCGAGGCGCTGGCGCCGTTCCGGGCCGAGACCGAGCTCGGCGTGCGCGCCGACCGGGGTGCACGCTCGCTCGTCACCCTGTCGTGGCCCGGGTCGGCCCCGCAGGCTTGAGCCGTCGGCCTGCCCGCTGACCTGAAGTGCCGCGGCGCCGGCCCGCTCTGGTGGCGCGGCCCCGACCATCAGGTCGGTGGCCAAGGTCGTCATCGGGGCAGATCCGAGGGAGAAGACGACCGACCCGGTCACCAGGACCGCCAGGCCGGCGCCGTCGAGCCGGGTGAGCAGCCGCGCCACCTCCTCAAGGGTCGGCGTCGCGAGGGGTCGGCGTCGCGAGGGGTCGGCGTCGCGAGGGGTCGGCGTAGGCCTCGGCAGAGGAGGAGGTCAAGTGGAACGGGTCGTGCGCACCGGCCGCCCAGGCCCTCGCCAACGGCTGCGCGGGTACCCCGCGCCGGGCCGCCCGAGGCCTGGAACGCGTGGGGCGGGGCGACAATCGGGGCGCCAGGACTGGTGACGGGCGGTGGCCGGCGTCCCATACTGGTGGCATGACCGACACACGGGGGGCGCCGGCCAGGCCGTTGCTGCGCGGCCGGCTGCACCAGGTCGCGTTCGTCGCGTCGGTACCGGCCGGGCTCGCGCTCGTGCTGGCCGCCCGGACCGGCCCGGCCCGGCTCGCCGCCGCGGTCTACGCGCTCAGCCTGGCCGGCCTGTACGGCACCAGCGCCGCGTTCCACCTGGGGCGCTGGTCGGACGCGGTGCACCGGCGCATGGACCAGGCCGACCACGCCATGATCTACGTGCTGATCGCCGGGAGCTGGACGCCGTTCGCGGTGCTCGCGCTGGGCGGGCCGTGGGGGCTGACCGTCCTCGTCGGGGTGTGGGCCGCTGCCATCGGCGGGATCGTCGTGGTGATCCTGTGGCACCGCATCCGCATCGTCGGCATCACGCTGTACCTGACCCTCGGCTGGCTGGGGCTGGTGACCCTGCCGTGGCTGGCCGGCAGGCTCGGCATCGCCAAGCTGACGCTGCTGGTCGCGGGCGGCATCCTCTACACCGTGGGCGCGGTGGTGCTGGGCAGGCAGCGCCCCGACCCCAACCCCAAGGTCTTCGGCTACCACGAGGTCTGGCACGCCTTCACCATCGCCGCCGGCGCCTGCCACTACGTCCTGGTGTGGCTGCTGGTCAGGGTGGCCTGACCCGGTCGACCAGGCAGGCGCAGCGCTGCCACACCGGCGCCACGGGAACGATGCACGGCTGGGGACGAGGTGGACCCCGGGCACCGCGAGGTGGACCCCGGGCACCGCACCGCCCGGAGCGCACGCAGCCGGCGCCCGGCCGGGTTGACGCCGGCTGCCCGGTGGCGAAGACTCGCAGGACCCTGCCCGCAGCCCCGGCCGCGAGGAGTCGCCCGGCGTGCGTGTCGCCCTGTTCGTCACCTGCTTCAACGACACGATGTTCCCCGAGACCGGGAAGGCGGTCGTCCGGCTGCTCGAGCGCCTCGGCCACCAGGTCGAGTTCCCGGAGGAGCAGACCTGCTGCGGGCAGATGCACTACAACACCGGCTACCAGCGCGACGCCGCGCCGCTCGCGCGCCGCTTCGTCGGCGTGTTCGCCGGCTACGAGGCGGTGGTGACCCCGTCCGGCTCCTGCGCCGGCATGGTCCGGGAGCTGTACCCCAAGCTCGCCGCGGACACCGGGGACCGCGCCCTGGCAGGGCGGGTGGCCGACCTCGCACCCCGGGTCTTCGAGCTGTCGGAGTTCCTGGTCCGCCGGCTCGGCGTCACCGACGTGGGCGCCTACTACCCGCACCGGGTCACCTACCACCCGACCTGCCACTCCCTGCGCGTGCTCCAGGTGGGGGACGCGCCCCTGCGGCTGCTGCGCGCGGTCCGCGGCATCGACCTGGTCGAGCTTGCCGAGAGCCAGGAGTGCTGCGGCTTCGGTGGCACGTTCGCGGTCAAGAACGCCGACACCTCCATGGCGATGCTCTCCGACAAGCTCCGCCACGTGCTCGACACCCGGGCCGAGGTGTGCGCCGCGGGCGACAACTCCTGCCTGATGCACATCGGCGGGGCCCTGTCCCGCCAGCGCACGGGGGTCCGCACCGTCCACCTGGCGGAGATCCTGGCCGCCACCGAGGAGGACCCGCGCGCGTGACCACCGCACCGTCCCCGCCGGAGCGGCGGGCCGCTACCGGCGACGCGCACCAGGACCGCCCCTGGAAGTTCCCCGAGGCGGCGCGGCTGGCGCTCGCCGACACCCAGCTGCGCCGCAACCTCGGGCACGCCACCGCCACCATCCGCCGCAAGCGCGCCGAGGTCGTGGGCGAGCTGCCCGACTGGCAGGAGCTGCGCGAGGCGGGGCGGGCCATCAAGGAGCGGACCCTCCGCCATCTGGACGGCTACCTCGAGGAGCTCGAGGCGAGCGTGCGGCGCGCCGGCGGGGTGGTGCACTGGGCACGGGACGCCGAGGAGTGCAACCGGGTCGTGGCCGACGTCGTCAAGGCGCACGGGCAGACCGAGGTGGTCAAGGTCAAGTCGCTCACCACCGACGAGACCAGGCTCAACGAGGCGCTTACGGCCGAGGGCATCGACGCCTGGGAGACCGACCTGGCCGAGCTGATCGTGCAGCTCGCAGGGGACAGCTCCTCGCACATCCTGGTGCCCGCCATCCACAAGAACCGCGCCGAGATCCGCGAGCTGTTCCTGCGCACCCTCGACGTCGGCGCCGGCGGGCTCAGCGACGAGCCGGCCGCCCTGGCCGAGGCGGCCCGGCTGCACCTGCGCCGGCGGTTCCTGGGCGCCAAGGTCGCCGTCAGCGGGGTCAACTTCGCGGTGGCCCAGACCGGCACCGTGTGCGTGGTGGAGTCCGAGGGCAACGGCCGCATGTGCCTGACCCTGCCCGAGGTGCTGGTCAGCGTGATGGGCATCGAGAAGGTCATCCCGACCTGGCGCGACTTCGAGGTGTTCCTCCAGCTCCTGCCGCGCTCCTCGACCGGGGAGCGGATGAACCCGTACACGTCGTTCTGGACCGGCGTCCACGACGGCGACGGGCCGGGCGAGTTCCACCTGGTGCTGCTGGACAACGGCCGCTCCCGGGTGCTGGCCGACCCGGTCGGCCGCCAGACGCTCAACTGCATCCGCTGCTCGGCCTGCCTGAACGTCTGCCCGGTGTACGAGCGCACCGGCGGCCACGCCTACGGCTCGGTGTACCCCGGGCCGATCGGCGCGATCCTCACCCCGCAGCTCGAGGGGCTGGACCGGGCCGGCACGCTGCCGTACGCGTCGAGCCTGTGCGGCGCCTGCTACGAGGTCTGCCCGGTCAAGATCGACATCCCCGAGGTCCTGGTCCACCTGCGCGCCGCGGTCGTCGAGCACCAGCGGGAGGCGCGTCGGGTGCCCGACCCGGAGGCGGCCGCGATGGCGGCGATGGCGTGGGTGTTCGCCGACCGGCGCCGGTACGAGCTGGCCCAGAAGCTGGCCCGGGTCGGGCAGCTCCCCCTGGCCCGCTCGGGCCGGATCCGGCGCCTGCCCGCGCCCCTGTCGGGCTGGACCGAGACCCGCGACGCGCCCGCGATCCCCGCACAGACGTTCCGGGACTGGTGGCGCGGCCGCCGATGACCCCACCCCTGCACACGGAAAGGCGTTGCTGGTGACCACTGCCAGGGAGGAGATCTTGCAGCGCGTCCGGTCGGCCCTGGCCGACGTGCCCGACGACGAGCGTCCCGAGGACGTCCCGGTCGAGCGCGGCTACCGAACCGCCGGCGCCGGGGAGCCGGGGGAGCGGGTGGCCCGCTTCGCCGAGCGGGTGGCCGACTACAAGGCCACCGTGCACCGGGTCGCCCCGGCCGAGCTGCCCGACGCGCTCGCCCGCGCCTGCCAGGCCAGGCAGGTGCGGCGGCTGGTGGTGCCCGAGGACCTGCCCGAGGCGTGGCGCCCGGCCGACGCCGAGCTGCTGGTGGACGGGCAGCTCGCCAACGAGGTGCTGGACGCGGCCGACGGCGTGCTGACCGGCTGCGTGCTCGGCATCGCCGACACCGGCACCATCGTGCTCGACGGCGGCCCACGGCAGGGCCGGCGCGCGATCACCCTGCTGCCCGACTACCACCTGTGCGTGGTCGAGGAGGGGCAGATCGTCGGCTCGGTACCCGAGGCGGTCGCCGCCCTCGGCGGGTCCGCAGCCAGCGAGCACCGGCCGATCACGTTCGTGTCCGGCCCGTCGGCCACCTCCGACATCGAGCTCATCCGGGTCGAGGGCGTGCACGGCCCCCGCACCCTCGAGGTCCTGATCGTCGGCTGACCGGTCAGCGGGCCCCGTCGCGAGTGGTCGGCGTCGCGAGTGGTCGGCAAGGCCGGTCGTGAGTGGTCGGCAAGGCCGGTCGCGAGGGGTCGGCAAGGCCGGTCGCGAGGGGTCGGCACGGCCGGTCGCGAGGGGTCGGCACGGCGCGTGGCGGAGTCGTCAGCGAGGCCGCGTGGCGGCCAGCGGCTCGCGGGAGTGCGCCGCCGTGCGGGCCTGGAAGGCGGTGATCCCCTCCTGCCAGGCGGCGTCGAGGTCGGCGCCCGGGGGGAAGCGGCGGGTGAGCTCGAGCAGCACCATGCCGTGGGCGAACGCCCAGACGGCCCGGGCGCGCGCCAAGCTCCCCGCGGCCCGGAGCAGCGGCGCGGCAGCGCGCTCCTCGACGCCCGCGGGCAGGCGGTCGCGGGGGAGCGGCTGGTCGGTCATCAGCCGGTACAGGTGAGGGTGGGCGAGCGCGAAGGCACGGTAGGCGGCGGCCAGGGCGGCCAGCGGCTCGGCCCCGGCGTCCAGGGCCGCGTCGAGGGCCGCCTCAAGGCTGGCGGCCACGTCCTCGAACCCGGTCGCGATGATGGCGCCCTCGAGGGTTGCCTTGTCGGGCAGGTGCTTGTACAGGGAGGGGGCGCGGATGCCGAGGCGGTCGGCCAGCCGGCGCATCGTCAGGGCCGGCGCCCCCTCCTGTTCCAGCAGCTCCCGGGCGGCCGCGACGATCTGGCGGGCGCGCGGGGTGAGCGGCTCAGCCACGCTGGGGCTGCTCGGCGCGGCGCTTGAGGGCCTGGTTCATCTGCTCGAAGGCGGGCAGCGTGTGGCGGTCCAGGGACCTGGCCAGCAGCGGCACGAGCAGCCCACGGAACTGCTCCTGCTGGACCAGGCGGACCTGGCCGTCGCCGAGCGGCTCGATGGCAAAGCTGTGCTCGCCGTCGAAGACGCCCGACACCAGCAGGTGGCCGAGCCAGCGCAGCCCCCGGCCGGGGTCGACGTCCAGGACGGTGGGTCGAAACGTCATGCCGCGACCGCCGACAGGCTGCATGCGGATCGTCAGGCGCTCGCCGCGGCGGGCGGTCCCGCTGACCAGGGTCAGGAACGGGTTCCACTGCGGGTAGGCGGCGAAGTCGGTGAGGACGTGCCAGACCCGTTCGGGGGTGGCGTGAATGTCGATCTGGGCGCGGAGCTGCTTGGCCATGGTGCCCTCCCGGGGCTAACTATGTTAGCCCGACAGTAGGCGAACAGTGTTAGCCTGTCAAGCCCTCGATCCCAGGCACCGCTCGGTGCATAGCCTTGCCGGAAGGCTGTCGGTGGATGGGGGAGGCTCGTCGGTGAATGGGGGAGGCTCGATGGCGGCGACGCCGGCCAGGGACGAGGCGATGCGGTTCGGCTCGTCGTCGCCGGCGAGCTCTCCCAGGTCGTGGGCGGATGACAGGCTGCGCCAACAGGTGGAGCCGGACTGGCGAGCTTGCCTTCGTCGCGTCTGAGCTCCCAGGTCGCCGCTCCGCCGTCGGCAAGCCGTTGCCGCGGGTCACGGCCTCTCGGCGCAGCCTGGAAGGCGGCCGGCAGGAGCAGGATCAGGCCGGCGCCGGTCGGGAAGTCGATGTCGGCCTCCACGACCGTGGTGTCGGCGCGCACGCGGTGGGTGTGGTGATAGCTCGTAGCGTCGACTGGCGTTCACCACCGCCCAGAAACAGAAGGCGACCGGACCGATGTCGAGACAATCCGAAGTCCGCTGCGGGTCGTTGTCATGGCCGTGTGCAAGGATAACTGGTGAAAACAGATTATTCTCCTGTAAGCCACCAATGAGGTCATCGACCACATCCAGGACAGCATCCGGCTCTACCGGCTCCCGGCCCTCGACGAGGTCGAATACCAGGGGGATCCCCTGCGAGATAGACCCAAGGGGCCCGCTCGTCATCTAGGAACCCGAAGCCCTCCCGCCACACCCAGAGGATTCCGCACTCACATTCCTACGCAAATGCCCCCACACGCTGACCTTCATGGCGGTGACAGCAAGCTCCGACACGATGCATGCTGGTCACAAACCGCAGCACCGGCCCTCCAGGGCCGGTGAGGATCGCAACGCCGGGCTCCGCGTCGCTGACCGCGCCAGTTGCGACGCAGCACCGGCCCTCCAGGGCCGGTGAGGATCGCAACTGCGAGTCGCCAAGCTACATCCGCCTCCCCGGCTGCAGCACCGGCCCTCCAGGGCCGGTGAGGATCGCAACCTGATCGTCCGGGTGCAGCAGGACAACGCGCGGATGCAGCACCGGCCCTCCAGGGCCGGTGAGGATCGCAACGAGGGCAGCCACGGCGACCGCCACGCCGACGCGGTGCAGCACCGGCCCTCCAGGGCCGGTGAGGATCGCAACTGGATCGTCAGTGGCCAGTGGTCACCGGACTACACCGAGCAGCACCGGCCCTCCAGGGCCGGTGAGGATCGCAACACCACCGGGGTGTCGGCGTAGCCGTCGCCCGGGTGCAGCACCGGCCCCTGGGGGCCGGTGAGGATCGCAACGACGTGGAGAAGGTCAGTCGCCGCGACGCCTACCGGGAGCAGCACTGGCCCTGCGGGGCCGGTGAGGATCGCAACACGAACGGCTCGACGATTGAGGCGTTTCCTACAACTGGAAGCACCGGCCCTGCGGGGTTGGTGAGGATCGCAACCACCTGCCCGCGTCGCTGACGCTCGGGTCCACCGGGCAGCACCGGCCCTCTCGGGTCGGTGAGGATCGCAACGCCTTGGAGCTGCTCAGTGACAGCGCCGCTGCCCAAAGGAGCAGCATCGTTGTCAATGAGGGTGTCCGTGATGCTCCACAAGTCCTGACATTGACGGGGACCAGACCATAGGCAAGGTGCTCACGCCTGCCAAGGAGGTCCGGTCCCCGTTGTCATACTGCCCGCGTTCGTCACTGCCCGCCA
>Ga0210378_10000043_pt1 | contig 53830 bp, 46 predicted proteins | sample PLM1_60_b1redo_FD_155465 | JGI IMG/M metagenome (GOLD analysis project Ga0210378, IMG submission 155465) | Groundwater sediment microbial communities from an aquifer in East River, Colorado, USA - PLM1_60_b1 redo | ecosystem: Environmental > Terrestrial > Soil > Riparian zone | place: USA: East... | reverse complement strand
CCCAGGTGCGGCAGGACCCGGTCCAGCATCCCCGCCACGACCCCGTCGAGTGCCGAATCTCCTTCCACCTGGCGAACCTGTCGCAACCACGCAGAAGACTCAAACTTGTACCGCGGGGACCCCTTAGCAGGCTATGTCCCAGACCAACGGACGACACCAACGCGGCCGGCCAGCACGCTCATGGTTCTGGTCCGCCAAAGTTCTCTAAAAGGAAGTCAGGGTGTGGTGTACGTACAGCAAGGAGGTTCCGAGGTTCGAGCTTCAGAAGTGATCGGCCATAGTGCCGGCCTTGCAACTTTAGAGCGCGTTGGCCGTTTGTGCTGTTGAGATAGTTGGCCAAGGGCGTTGCGAGCGTGATGTCTTTGACGTAAATCCCGTAAATGGAGTTGGACGGGATTGCCTCCACCTCGTTGCGGACGGCTCGGAGTTGGCCCTTGCTCATGGGGGCGATGAAGACATCCGGGGGTGCGACGGTCTCGACCTGATACCAGTGGTCCCGAAGCGAGGTCAGGTGGCGAAGATGCACACCTTGCTCTTGCCCTTCGTTTAGTAGTGCCACGATCCGCTCGTCGCTGAGAAGTCCATCGTCATTGAGCGTGAGAAGCCACCGCGGCAGCCCCTGGCTCCCAATCGCGTCGTGACAGTGTCCATCAAGGACGAAGCCAGGGACGTGGCGTAGCCGAACAAGCGCGGGCATGGTCACACCAGCGGGGAGGTCTGCTCGGGCTGCGTCTGTCAGGAAGAAGAACGAGTTGGCACCGGTCGCGACACCACGACGAACACGGGCGAGTTCTCCCAGTTGGACCCAGTCGATGCGGCCTGGGTGGCGGCGAGGCCAAAGCCAGGTTCCCAGCGTTGCTGGCGGCGGGCCCTTCCGCGATCTGGTGCGGGGCCTTCCTACCTGCACCACACCGTCGTTCAGTGTCGCCGTGGACGCCGTGGCTGGTTGGCCGCTATCACGTTCGGGTCCGACCAGGAGCACCATCGCGGTGACCCGGGTGCCGGGGAACACGTCGAGGGTTGGCGGGAAGGCATAGAACTCAACCTGTCGCTGTTGTGCGTCCCAAAGGGCTCCACGGGCCTCGCGGCCGTAGCGGGTCTCAGTCCAGCTTCCAGGCAGTAGGAAGCAGAGGCTGTCTCCTGGTTGTAGTGCGTTGAGCGTCGTCGCGAGAAAGTAGGTGGACAGCCCCGCCAAGCTGCTGGAGACCAGCTCGCCTGCGGCTTGTAGCGCAGCCCGCTTCACTTTGGCGGGTAGCTCATGGTGGCGGGTGTAGGGGGGATTGCCGAGGGCAAGTCGCGGGCCGGAGAGGGTGTCGTACTTGTTGGTGATCCACGACAGATAATCGTCGAGCACCAAGGTGATGCCCTCAAGCCCATGGGCTGTGCAGCGAGCGGCCAGGAGACCCAGTGTCACGACGTTGAGGTCGACCGCGATCACGGTCGCGGTGGGCCAGCGTCTTCGTGCCGCGACAGTGAAGGCGCCGACGCCAGCGCCTGGGTCGATCACCGTGTTGGGTGTCCCAACGACGGCTTCAGTGCGTTGAAGCATGAGGTCGACAACTGCTGGCGGGGTGAAGAAGGTTCCCAAGCGTCGGCGGTTTCGGCCGCTGACGATCTGCTCGTAGCATCCAGCGAGCACGTCGGCGCCGCCGCGAAGGGCTTTCCAGACGTCGTAGAGCAGCAGCTTGGGCACCTTGGGGCCGTCTGCCATCCACGCTTGCACTTCTTCCGGCCAGTTTGGGTCTGGCTCACCGACCAGTCCCCGTGCAAGGCCTCCCAACGCCGCCAAGGCCCGACGTTCGTCCTCGTCGGCGCCTGGTACGTGATCAGCACTCAGCGGTGTGGACGATGCGCTTGAGGCCCACGCGACCAGGGAGGGAATGACCGGCTCGCTCATGGCGGGATCTTCCCAGATGCCCACGACCGGGCGCGATCCATGGGGCATAAATATACCCACTATACTGTTGACAGGACCGGCACCTCGAGGCCATACTCCCGAAGTATGAGCAACAATGGGTCGGTATACGGGCAGACGGATCTCCGGTTGGTGAAGCTGCGTCTGCCTGCTGACCTTGTCCGGGCCATGGACCAGGCGATCCTTCGGTCTGGCGGCGCCTACCTGGATCGCAACGAGTACGTCGCAGAAGCGATCAGGGACCGGTTGACCGAGGAGGAGGCGCTCGCACCAGCAGAACCCGTCCCAGCGATGGAGCGTGCCGTTCTTGAGGTGCAAGGCCTACTGGACACGCCGAGGGTTGCCGCCAGCGCTCCTGAATGGGGTGGATGGCGCGGAGGCTCGATCCCGGCAGGTCCAGCTCGGCCTCTTGGTGGAGTGAACTTCGGGTTGCACAACCGCGACTACCCGACTCTGTGGGCGCTGAACGAGCTCGCCACCCGGGTGGCGGAACTCGCCGCTCCGGTCAAGTGGCGAGACCTCACGGCCAGTCTGCGCAAGCGGGCGCAGGCAACCGGCGCCTGGCTTCGCGCTCGCGACGCCGAACGGTCCAGCGCGTTGAAGGCCGCCACCGGCTTCCCGAAGACCGGAGAGAAGGCACGAGCCTCTGAAGACCGATTCCTGACCGCGAGCGTCGGCACGGTCAACCGCAACGGTGTCGACGGTCCTTTCTTCCTTATGGGGCTCGCCTCTGTCACGCCAGACGGCGAGCGCATCCTGCCAACCTCCGAGGGTCTGAACGTCTTAGGAGCACTGATCGATGCGGGCCTGCGCGACTCCCTGCCTCAACCAGCGGAGGCGTTTCAGGTGTGGTGGCGACACATTGCTGCGTTGGCATCTGATGAGCATGAATGCTGGGTGCGTCTGCTGAAGGCGATCGCCCAGCAGCCCAACCGGGCGGAGCTGCTCGTGGAGTTTCCCGAATGGACGGGCAGCCGAGCCGAGACGAACTGCATGGGACTGGTCTCCCGATCACGAGAATGGGGCTTGGTAGCGAACGAGCTGGCCGACGGCCGCTACCAACTGACTGACCTCGGCCGCCAGATCGTTGACCGTGGGGGAAAGCTGTGAGCAGAACTGATTCGATCGTCGAGCAGGCCGTCAATGTTCGGACCATGGAGGATGTTCGCCGGCTCGAGTCGGCGCTGACCGGGCAGCTCGGAATGGTCACCAAACGGTTCTTGGGTGATCGGGAGGCGAATTTCTCTGCCCTGTCCAGCCCAGCCGACCCGACCTCTGTGCCGTTCGAGCGCGTCACCAACATGTGGGATGCCGTCATCGAACTGGCCGCCCTGCGCCTTGGACGGCACGACTGGCTGACCCCAGCCGACGCGGTCGCAGAACTCTTTGGCGTGAGGCACGGTGTCGCCGAGTTGTCCGAGGCAGAGCGTGAGCGGCTCGCGCGACTCTGCACCATCACGCTGCACGACTCTGATGACTCCAAGAAGCGGCCCACGATCTCGTTTCGAGACCTCGGGATCGGCCTCTCGCCATCTGAGATGCCCAAGACCATCTTGTCGCTGGAGGAGAACAACAAGCTGAAGAAGCCCTACCTGCATGGCATCTTCGGCAAGGGTGGCTCCTCGGCATGCGTGTTCAGCGACGCCACCGTCATCGTCTCGCGCAAGCAGCCCGACCAGCTCGCCGGTGAGCCGGACCTGGTGAGCGTGGTGGTCATCCAAGAAGAGGACGAACCTGGCGTCGGGCTGCCGTACTATCGGTACTTCGCCGGCGGCGACAACCTTCCATTCTCCGTGCCAGCCAGTACCACCGACTTCGAGCCCGGAACGCTCGTCATTCACGTCAACTACCAGGCCGGCAAGATGGGCATCCAGCAGTGGACCTACGAAGAGTCAATCTACGCCAACGCCGAGACGCTGCTTTTCAAGCCCACCCTGCCCTACATGCTCCACGATGATCGCTCGCCGCAGTTCAACACTCGCCCAGAAGACCGGCAAAGGCCGTCCGTTCTGTCGGGCCTCGCCCAACGCCTTGAGCGTACCAAGACGCCTGGACTTATCGCGCAGAGCAACTGGACCACGATCCCCGTTCCTGGTGTTGGCGACGTGCGGTTGCGGTGGTGGCTATTCAACGACAAGGACCTTCGCCGCAAGCGCGCCGCCAAAGGCTACGTCGTGCTGTTCACCACCAACGGGCAGATCCACCACGCATGGGACCAGCTCCGGATGCAAACTCTAGTCGAACGACGGCGCCGGGTAAGCCAGCGCATCATCGTCGAGGTCGACTGCGACGCGATTTCGCTCAAAAAACGCTACAAGGTCTTTGATTCCTTCCGCGCCCAGGTCCGGCGAGGTCTCGAGGGCCGCGCGATGGAAGCCGCCGTCAGGGACGCCCTTGCCAACGACCCAGACTTGGACGACCGCGAGTCGGAGTTCATCCGCCAGTCACAAAAAGCCTCCAAGCAGGAGATCTCAGAGGCGTTCCGGCGCCGGCTGAATCGCGCTATCAAGATGAAGGTCCCGGGACTTGCCGCCACCGGCCGCAGCGGCCCGAACCCCAGACCTCCCAAGCCGAAGCCGCCAATCGACCTCTACCCAGAGCCGACCACCTTCACCGGACCAGAAGCGGTCACCGCGCTCATCGGCGCCCGGACCTCCATCTACTTCGAGATCAACGCCGAAGACGGCTTCGTGCCCGACAAGGGCTCCATCATCGCATCCCCCGAAACTGGAGCGATCGACTTCTCCTTTAGCATCGGCGACCTCCGACGAGGCCGACTGCGGGTCGGCCTGCTCGTACCCGAAGGCACACAGGAAGACGTCTACCTCATCGACTTCTCGCTAGAGTGGATACGGGCCTCCGGAGGATTTGGTCGGCTGCCACGCCAGCCTTGGACCGTGAAGGTCCACGCCGTACCCGAACTCCAAGAGAAGGAGAATAAGCCAACAGGCGGGCGCAAGCCAGACAAGGCAGCAACTGGTGACATTGCATTCCTCTGGTCGCGACCAGCAGAGCAGGATTCCTGGACCCCCCAAGCCGCCGGGGACCTCCAGTTCTACAAGGGCAGCGACCTGGCTACGCTCAACCCTCGTGCCTACGGCAGCTTGAAACACATCCAAGACACCCTGCCTACAATCGTCTTGAACCAAGAATTCCCCGACTGGCTCAGCTACCACGACGCCATTCACCCGAAGGTCGGTGACGAGGCATGGATGGGTCGGAAGGACCGCTATGGGCTTGCCTTGGGTGTAACCGTGGCGCACCTATACCTCAGCGAGCGGAAGCTACACAAAAAGTACGAGAACTGGAAACTCAAGGGCAACGGCTCACCAGAACCAAGCCAACCAATGACGCCTGACCAAATGCACCGCGCTGTCGCCGAGGCAGCCCGGGGCATCATCGCCCTCATGCCAGACTTCGACGCGCTGCTTGATGATCTCGGGGAGCCCACCCCCGAGGAGTGAACAGCGCAAGTCCTCACTGGGACTGCATGGCATAGAAACGCTTGCTCGACGCATGCGGCAAGATGCGCTCCGGGCTCCGCGGTTCGCCGGCATGCATCCGGCCGAATCGCTACAACTCCCAGCGGCTTACGTCGATCAATCAGCCTCGGCGTGTGTACGCGCCGCCTTGCAGGCCGTCGTCGGGGTCGGCCTGGTTGGTTTGGGAGGCGTGCACCTCTGCCGCCCACCGCTCGGCGTTGTCGACCGGCTGATAGCCGAGTTGTTGCGCGGAACTGGTGTCCCACCAGCTTCGTTGGTTGGCCGAGATGCCGTAGAGCACAGTGAACCCGGCCTGGGGTGCGACCAGGCAGCGGTAGAACAACTCCACCGCGTCTCTGGGGCTGAGCCAGGTGCTCAGGTGGCGGGGGGAGGTGGGCCGATCTGCCAGCGTGCCGATCCGCACGCACAGGACTTGGAGCCCGTGCTTGTCGGCGTACAGGCGGCCGAGGTTCTCCCCGAACGCCTTGCCGAGCCCGTAGTAGCTGTCGGGTCGCATCGGGACATCCGGGCCGATGCGCTGGTCGGTCGGGTAGAAGCCGGTGACGTGGGCGCTGCTGGCAAGCACCACCCGTGGGCAGCCTTGGCGGCGGGCGGACTCGACCACGTGGTAGGTGCCGACCATGTTGACGTCGCGGACGCGCTCGAAGCTGTCCTCGTCGGCGATACCGGCCAGGTGGACAGCCGCGTCGACGTCGGCGGTTGCTTTGGTGATGGCGTCCAGGTCACGGACATCGGCGGTGAGCAGCTCCTCGCCGGGCAGGGCCGTACCCAGCGGGGCGATGTCGAGCAGCCGCAACTCGCCGACGCGCCCGCGCAGGCCCTGGCGGAGGATCGTGCCGAGCCTGCCAGCGGCCCCGGTGATCAGAACCCGGCGCATGCGCCGGTCCGCTGAGAGCTTGGCATGGTGGGAGCTACGCGAGGGTGTGGAGACGTTGGTCGAAGACGCGCCGCTGCGCCGAGGGTAGTGCAGCTCGGCCCTCTTGCAGCCGCCAGCGGGCGAACCCGTCGATGCCGTGCTTGACCGCCAGTTGGGCAGCGTCGACCAAGAGCGCGACAGCCGCATCGGCGTGCTCGTCCCGCAATCGTGCCGCCGCGAGGTCGATCAACACCCCGAGCCGCGGATGCGGCGCATCGGTCACGGCAAGGGCCTGCTCCAGCAGCTTGGTCGCGGCTGGATCACCAAGGATGAGGAGGGTCTTGCCGGCATAGCCGGGAAAGCGAGTCTCGTCCCACATGCAGAACAGGCCACCCGGGTCTCGTTGTGGGCAGCTCGGCAGCGTTGCCTCCGCCCGTGTCAGCCCCGCACGAGCCTTGTGGCCGTCGCCTCGGAGCGCCTGCTCTGCGGCGATGCGGGCGGCCAGCCAACCATGCAGTTGTGCGGGACCGGTCCGCGCCTTGCGCTGCGCGGCGCGGAGCAGGCTGAGCGCAAGCGGTGAGCTGCGTTGCCGGTCACCGCGAGGGATATCCAACGAGGAGTACAGCGAGCTAGAGGCGGCCAGCACCTGCGCCATCAGCGTGTCGTCACCGGCCTCGCGGGCGACCTGGCGAGCCAGTGCCAGGTGGGCGTGTGCGTTGACGAGGTCTCCGTGCCCGCGGAAGACAACCCAGCCGGCGATGGCGGCGGTCTCAGCGGTGGTTCGGGCAAGTGCTGGGCGCAGGGCTGGTGGGATGCTGGCACGGCCGAGGTCGAGCAGGGAGAACAGGTGCGCTCTGACCGGCCGGACGATTACTTGGGGACGCGCGTAGTGATGCCGACGGACGAAGTCGGCGGTCAGGGATTGAAGATCGTGAAGTAGCGGCGGGTCAACGGCCTGCGTTCCTGCGAGCCGGTCAGGGTCCAGGAGAAGTGCAGCGGCAAACGCAAATAGAGCCTTGTTGAACTCCCCGCGTTGCATGTGCTGGTCTCTTGCAGGGTTCGCAGATTCGCGCGTCGCAAGCATCGTGAGCAGCTTGCCGTCAGCAGCTAGGCCCTCGTCGATCTTGGCGACGCAATCATGTGAGACGCCGCTGGCCTTGCCTAACTCGATGAGATTCAGGTGCGACCGAGAAATCTTAATGGCAGTGCTAGCCTCGTCCAGCGTCAGCTCAAGCTCCTGACGCCGAGCGCGAACGGCCCGCCCGAGTTCCGCCTGCCAGTCGCTCAAGTCACCGATCCCCGACCGCAACATTGTTGCGATCTCGACAACATCAATCCGGTCAAGGTCTGCTGTCCTCGCAGTTGCGATGCAACACGGCGAAGGTAGCACGAACGGTCTTCTTCTCGAAGTAGCAGGGAGCCCTGACGCTGGGGCGCCTAGGTGGGTGCGCTCGGCGAGAGCAGGAGAGGCAGCGTGGGTGACCGAGATCGTCGGAGAGTGCGGCCGTACCTCGGCAAAGATGTCCTCGGGGATGCTGAGGTGACAGGCATGCTCGCCGGCCGGGAGCATCCCGAGGCAGCGTTGCGCCGTGACCGTCCACAACCCCGGATCGATCTGGCCGCTCATGTGCCCTACCGCTCGCCGAGGCCGCATGTGCCGGTGCGGCTGGACACCAACGAGAGCCCCTCCCCGCCCCCGGACCGGCTCCGGGCCGAGCTGGCCGCGCTGGCCGGCACCCACGACTGGCACCGCTACGGCGACCTCGACGCCACCGCGCTGCGGGCGCGCCTGGCCGACCTCCACGGCCGCACGCCCGCGGGGGTGTGGGTCGCGGCGGGCACCTTCGAGCTGCTGGCGCAACTGTTCCAGGCGGTCGGCGGGGCGGGCCGCACCCTGGGCGTGCTGGAGCCGGCCTGGGGCGGCTACCGGCAGGTCGCCGCCGCCGCAGGCACCACGGTCATCGATGGCGACCCGGCCGGCGCGGATGTGGTGGTGGTGTGCTCGCCCAACAACCCCACCGGGCACGCCACCCCGGCCGATATGGTCGCGCGGCTGTGCGAGCGGCACCCGGGGCGGCTGGTGATCGTGGATGAGGCGTACGCCGAGTTCAGCAGCCAGCCGAGCGCGGCCGGGCTGCTGGCCCTGGACTACCTTGAGGAGGTGGCTGCGACGGTCGCGCTGGTGGTCCGCGAACGCCAGCGGGTCTACGACGCGCTCGCCCGGCTGCCCGGGGTGCGGGTGCGCCCCAGCGACGCGAACTTCCTGTGCTTCGCCACCCCCGAGCCGTCCGGGGAGGTCCGCCGCGGGCTGCTGGAGCGTGGGGTGGCGATCCGGGACGTGTCCGGGCTGGCCCACCTGCCCGACCATCTGCGGGTCACCATCGGCGTGCCCGCCGACAACCGGGCGTTCCTGGCCGCGCTCGGGGAGGTGCTGTCGTGACCGGGCACGCCAATAGGTGGGTCGGGGAGCTGGGGTTGGCGCACCTCCTGGCCGACGAGGCCAACCGGGTCAGCCTGGACCTGTACCGGGACGGCGAGCTGCTGGTGGCCAGCAAGCCCGACGCCAGCGAGGTCACCCAGGCCGACCTCGCGGTCGAGGACCGCCTCCGCGCGCTGCTGGCCGAGCGCCGCCCCGACCACGGCATCCTCGGTGAGGAGTGCGGCGCCCAGGGCAGCAAGCACTGGCGCTGGGTCATCGACCCGATCGACGCCACCCGCAACTTCATCCGCGGGATCCCCTGGTGGGCCACCCTTCTGGCGTTCCAGGTCGACGGGCGGGTGGAGGTCGCGGTGGCCTCGGCCCCGGCGATGGGCTTGCGCTGGTGGGCGGTGCGCGGCCACGGCGCGTGGACGACCGGGCCGCTTGACCCGACGCCCCGGCCTCTGGCCGTGTCGTGCATCAGCGACCTCGGCGGCGCGCAGCTCGCCTACGGCGACCTCCGCACCGACCCGTGGTTCCTGGGCCTGGCCGGGCGGTGCTGGCGCACCCGCGGGATCGGCGACTTCTTGATGTGGTGCCTGCTCGCCGACGGCGCCGTGGATGTCGTGGTCGGCCAGGACGCAGATCGGCTGTGGGACCTAGCCGCCCCGATTCTGCTCATCGAGGAGGCGGGCGGCTGCATCACCGACCCTGCGGGCCAGCCCTGGGCCGAGGGGCAGCTCGCCGTCGCCAGCAACGGGCGGCTGCATCCGGCTGTGCTCGACGCCATCGGCGCTGACCGTGCCCCGCACGCCCCGGCGCGGGACCGCGGCGGCTAGCCGCGACCCCGCACCTCCGCACCTCCGCCTCGCCACTCCCAGCGACCAGCGCTCGGGCTGGCTGGCTCGACGCGTGCCTCAACCACCACTTCTCGATCCAACAGGAGGCAGTACCGGATGCGTTCCGCCCCCGACCGCACCGCACCCACTACCAGCACCGTGCCAACCGATGATGACGACGCGCTCGTGCGGCGGTTCGGCTACCGGCCCCGGCTGGCCCGCACGCTGGGCTGGGGGGAGTCGTTCGGGGCGGGATTCTCGTTCATCTCGGTCACCACCGGCATCTTCACCACCTTCGGGTTCCTCCTCAGCACGGCCGGGCCCAGAGGCATCTGGACCTGGCCGGTCGCCGTCGCCGGCCAGACCCTGGTCGCCCTGGTCTACGGCACCTCGCCGCGCGGGTCCCGCTGGCCGGCGGGCCCTACCAGTGGGCCACCCGGCTGGCCGGCCCCACGGTGGGCTGGTGGCTGGGGTGGCTGTCGCTGGCGTTCCTGGTGATCGTCACCGTGTCGGTCGACTACGCCCTGGTCCAGACCGCGGTGTACCCGCTGGCCGGGATTACCGCCACCCCGGCCAGCCTCGCTGTGGGCACGCTGGCGGTCCTGGCCACCCAGGCGACCCTCATCTGCTGGTCGACGCCGGCGACCGCCAGGCTGAACAACCTCGCGGTCCTGGCTGAGGTCGTCGGGCTGCTCCAGCTCACCATCGTCCTCGTGGTCGCCGGCCGCGTCGCCGGGATCGGCCACTGGGCCAATCTCACCAGCACCGGGCCGGTGCCCGCGGCCGGCTGGTGGGCGTGGCTGGGGCCGGGGATGCTGGCCAGCCTCCTCGGGGCCTACACCATCGTCGGGTTCGAAGCATCCGCCACCCTGGCCGAGGAGACCCGCCAGCCCCAGCACGTCGTGCCCCGCGCCATGGCCCAGGCGGTGGTCGCGTCCGGGGTGCTGGGGATGGTGTTCCTCGTCGCCTTGGCGCAGGCGATCCCCCACCCCGACCGGCTCGGCACCGAGGCCGCGCCGGTGGCGGCGATCCTGCGCGGCTTCCTCGGCGGCCGCATCGAGCTGTTCCTGGGGTTCATCTGCGTGGCCATCTTCGCCTGCGGGACGGTGATCATGGCCACCGCCTCCCGGCTGGCCTGGGCCATGGCCAGAGACCGGCGCCTGCCCGCCCACCAGCTCCTCACCAGGGTGCCCCGCGCCACCGGCGGGCCACCCTGGGCCACCGTGCTCGTCGCCGGCGCCAGCGCGCTGATCGTCGTGACGCTGGGCGGCAACCCCGACGCGCTGACCACCTTGTTCACCGCCTCCACCCTGCTCCCGGCCAGCCTCTACACCGGCACCGTCGTCCTCTACGCGTGGACCACCCGGCGCCACGGCCCGCCGACCAAGGACGGGTCGTTGCGGCTCGGCCGCTGGGAGCGTCCGGTGGTGGCCGGCGCGCTCGGGTGGCTCGGCGTCGAGCTGGTGATCCTGCTGGCCCCGGCCCGGTTCCGCCCCGCCCCGCCCAGGCTTATGCCCTGGGCGCGGTCGCCCTCGGGCTGGCCGTCTACGCGCTCCTGCGGCTGGCCGAGCCCGCCGCCATGACCAGCCAGCCGCCACCCGTCCAGCCGCCACCCGACCCCGACGCGGCAGCATTTGGGGAGCAGCCGCGATGGTGACCCGCGCAGCCTGCCTGCTGGGGCCGGCCGGGGTGAGCGTGGCCGGGGTGGTCGTGGCCGGGCTGGTGGTGCTGCTCGGGCTGGGCCTGATCGTCGCGCTGCTGTACGCCGACTATCAGGACGAGTGCGCCCACCGGCGGCGGATGGCCCGAGCCAGGCGCCGACAGCATGACTGAGCCGGTCCGCACGCCACGACCCACCCCAGCCCGGGGTCCGCGACACCACCAGCCAGCACGGGTCGGGTGTGCTGGGCTGGACCCGAGGGTGGCCAGGGCGGTCCACACCGCCCGGGGTCTTCGGCCCCGCCGAGGCCGAGGGTGTCCGGACCGCCGGGGTGGGGGCCGCCTGGGTCTCGGTGGCGAGGTGGGAGCTGGCGGTGGGCGCCCAGGGTGCCGCCCGGCTGCTGTCGGCGTTGTGGGTGGAGGCGACCGCCCGGGGGCTGCCGATCCCCGTCGAGGTGGCCACTGCAATTGGTGTGCTGTCGGCGTGGTCGAAGGAGCTTGTAGCCATCCCGTAGCCGCCCCGCCGGGCTGGCGCACGCCGTTAACCAGGCCGGGTCAGGTGCACCCGGTCGCCGGGTTGCACCCGCCCGGGGTGGACGATGTCGGCGTACACGCCGCGGCAGAGCTCGTTGGCGTCCCCGACCGTCGGAGGATGCGCCTGTCCCCGGGTACCTCCTGGGCGAGGCCGACCATCACGCACCGCTCGGTCCGTCCGGTCACCCCCAGCTTGACCGCGTCGCCAACGAGCAGCCGGCCGCCGACCCAGGCGTCTCGGCGAACTCCTCGAAATTAAGATCAACAACAGCAGCGAAACGACGTGTCAGGGCTTGCGCCCGACGGCGCAGTATTCAGCCACCTCGGCAATGACGCCGCGGTTGGCAGGGTCAGGCCGCCACTGCGAAGACGAGACCACGCCGGGCTCCAGCAGCTCCAGGCGGTCGAAGAAAGCCGCCAGCTCCTGGCGGCTGCGTGCGGTTATCGGGGCCGCGCCGCTCTCGTTCCAGCGCCGCATCGCCTCTTCCACCGCCTCGCCGTGGACTTCCTTGGTGGGATGGGTCATCGCCAGGTAGCTGCCTGACGGTAGGGCGTCCAGGAGCCGGTTCACGATCGCGTGCGCCTCGTCGTCGTCGACGATGAAGTTCACGATGCCAAGCAGCATTAGCGCGACCGGTTGGTCGAAGTCCAAGGTCCGCGCGGCGGCCTGCAAGATCTTGTCGGGTTCGCGCAGGTCGGCGTGGATGTAGTCAGTGGCGCCCTGGGGAGCACTGGTGAGCAGGGCGCGGGCGTGGGCCAGCACGATGGGGTCGTTGTCGACGTAGACGATGCGGCACTCCGGCGCGGCCGCCTGGGCGACTTCGTGGGTGTTGTTGGCGGTGGGCAGGCCGGTGCCGATGTCGAGGAACTGGCGGATCCCCGCCTCGCCGGCGAGGTAGCGGACGGCGCGAACCAGAAACTCCCGGTCGGCGCGGGCGGCCTCGACGAGGCTCGGCATGAGGGCAAGCGCCAGGTCACCGGCCTCGCGGTCGGCGGGGAAGTTGTCTTTGCCGCCGAGGAAGTAGTTCCAGACCCGGGCCGAGTGCGCCACGCCGGTGTTGATCTCGACCGGCTGCTGGCTGGGGATGGACGAGCTGTCGGTCACGGGGGCACCTTTCTGCATCTGCACGGCGCTGGGTCGTTGACGTTAGGCGTAGCGTAGTCTTTCGCCGCCAGCATGGTCACGTCGGAGACGTTGGCAGCGATCACCACCGCGGTCAGCGGCAGCCCGCGCCTCTCGCAGGCGAGACGGAGCTTGCTCCCTGGCTTGCCGCGATCGACTTGTAAGATCCGGCCCGGGTTCCCGACGAGGTCACGTACATGCCGCTGTTCGACGCCGAGGCAGGGATCGCGCGCGGGGTTGTCTCCCTCGTCGGGGCCGGGCCGGGCGACCCGGGGCTGGTCACGGTGCGCGGCCTGGAGCTGGTCACGGGGGCGGAGGTGCTCGTCTACGACCGGCTCATCCCCCCCGGCCTGGTGGACCTCGCGCCCGAGGACTGCGAGCGGGTCGACGTCGGCAAGTACCCGGGGCGCGTCCGCCTGCCCCAGGCCGAGATCAACCGGCTGCTGGTCGAGCGCGCCCGGGCCGGCAAGCGGGTGGTGCGTCTCAAGGGCGGTGACCCGTTCGTGTTCGGCCGGGGCGGGGAGGAGGCAGAGGCCTGCGCCAGGGCCGGGGTGCGCTTCCAGGTCGTGCCCGGGGTGACCTCCGCGATCGCGGGGCCCGCCTACGCCGGCATCCCGGTCACCCACCCCGAGCTGGCGGCGGCGTTCGCGGTGGTGACCGGCCAGGAGCGGCCGGACAGGCCCGAGACCAGCGTGGACTGGCGGGCGCTGGCCCAGGTGGGGACGGTGTGCGTGCTCATGACCGTCGGAAGCCTGGAGCGGGTCGCCGTGCGCCTGCTCGCGGCCGGCCGCGCCCCGGCCACCCCGGCCGTGCTGGTCGAGCGGGCCACCATGCCGAGCCAGCGGGTGATCCGCTCGACGCTGGGGGAGGTGGCCCACGACGCCGGGGCGGCCGGGGTCAGCGCGCCCGCGATGCTGGTCGTCGGGGAGGTCGCCGCGCTGGCAGGGCGGACCGGCTGGGTACGGCCGCGCCGGCTCGCCGGCCAGGTGGTGCTCGTGCCCGGCGACCCCGGGCAGGCGCCCGCGCCCGGCGAGTACGGGCAGGTGGCGGCGCTGGCCGGGCTGCTGCGGGAGCGGGGCGCCGAGCCGCTCGAGCTCCCCCTGGTCGAGATGCGCCCGGCCCCCTCGCCCGCCGCGCTCGACCGGGCGGTGGCCGCCCTGGCCGCCGGGGCCTACCGCTGGACGGCGCTGACCAGCCGCGACGGGGTCGAGGCGTTGCGGGACCGGGTCGAGGCGGCGGGCCTGGACGTCCGCGCCCTCGCCCGCACCCGCGTGGCCGCGGCCGGCCCGGCCACCGAGGCCGCCCTGCGCGCCTGGGGCATCGTGCCCGACCTGCTCCCCGCGGCCGGGTCCGACGACCAGTCCCTGGCCGCCGCCTTCCCGCCGCCTTCGGCGCCGGCCCGGGGGTCCGGCGCCGAAGGCGGGAGGCCGGGCGCCGCCGGCGTCGCGGGCACGGCCGGCCCCTGCCCGGCGCCGGCGGTCCTGCTGCCCCGGGGAGACCCGGCCGGCCCGGAGCTGGCGGCGACGCTGCGGAGCAAGGGCTGGGCGGTGGCGGAGGTGGTCGCCTACCGGACGGTGCCCCGCGACCTCGACCCGGACCTGCGCAAACGGGTGGACGCGGGCGAGGTCGGCTGGGTGGCGTTCACCTCCGCCACGGCCGTGGCAGGGTTCCTCGGCGCCTACGGCGGGCCGCCGCCGCCCGGGATGCGGGTCGCCGTCCTCGGGCCGGGCGCCGCCGAGGCGGCCGCCTCTTGCGGCGTCCGGGTCGACGCCCTCGCGCCGCAGCACAACACCGTCCCCGGCCTGGTCGCGGCCATCGAGGGCGCCACCGAGCCGCGCTGACGCCTGCACCTGCCGACGCGCCTTTCATAGGGCGCTAGTTGCGGCGCTCTCGTACGGCCCTACCTGGCGGTTCACCGTCCCCGGGAGCGGCGCCCGGCGCTTGACCCGCCCGCCCGCGCCGGGCTAGCGTGAGCGCCGCAAGCTGGGCGGTGGGAACCAGGAAGCCGGTGCGAGACCGGCGCGGGCCCGCCACTGTGACCGGGAAGCGAACCCCAGCATGGCCACTGCTCGCGGGTGGGAAGGCCGGGGAGAGCGACGATCCGGGAGCCAGGAGACTGGCCCGCCGCCCCTCCGTCAACTGGGGACGACGGATTTCCCCAAGGAGGTCGCCGATGAAGGGTGAGCGTCTGCCCCTTCGCGAGCTGGTCGTGCCGTTGCTGTCCGCCCTCGTGCTCGCCCAGCTCGTGCTCTACGCCGTCGGGTTCGACCAGGGCGCGCTCGCGTCACCCGTGACGCACGCCCTCGCCGACAAGGGCGGCGTGCTCCACGAGTTCTTCCACGACGCCCGCCACCTGCTCGGCGTCCCCTGCCACTAGCCGCCGATGATCGCCGCCGCAGTGCGGCGCGGCCTGCTCGCCGGCGTGCTCGCCGGCCTGCTCGCGGGGCTCCTGTCGTTCACGATCGGGGAGCCACGGGTCCAGGCCGCGATCCGCTTGGAGGAGGCTGCCGCCGCCACATCCGCCGCAGGGAACGCCGGTGCCGGGCCGCCGGCGTTCGAGGTGACGCGCGCCGCCCAGCGGGTGGGGCTCGTCGTGGGGCTCGTCCTGTACGGGCTGGCCGTGGGCGTGCTGTTCGCGGTCGCGTCCGTGTGGGCCGTGGGCCGGGTCGAGGGGAGCGACTGGCAGCGGAGCCTCAAGCTCGGGGCCGCCGCCGTGGGCGCGGTCGTGCTGCTGCCCGCGCTCAAGTACCCGCCGAACCCGCCCGCCGTGGGCGACCCGGCCACGGTCGGCCAGCGCACCACCCTGTACCTCGGCCTCGCCGCGATCGGGGTGCTGCTCGCGCTCGCGGCCTGGGCCGCCGCCCGCCAGCTGGCCGCGTCGCGCCTGTCCGCGCCCGTACGCCAGACCCTGGTCGGGGCGGGCGTCGTCGCCGTCGCCGCCGCCGTGCTGGCCGCCATGCCCACCGTCCGGGAGCCGGTCAGGCTGCCGGCCGACCTGCTGTGGTCGTTCCGGCTCGCGTCGATCGCCACCCAGGCCACCCTCTACGGCGGCACGGCACTGCTCTTCGGGCTGCTCACGGTCCGTGCCCGCGCCCGCGCCAGCGCCAGCGCCAGCGCCAGCGCCAGCGCCACCGTGCCGTGAACCGGCTGCTTCTCGTCCGCCACGCGACCACCTCGTCGACCCGCCGGGCGTGCTTCCCGGCCACGACCGGTGCCGTGGCGGTCGACGGCTGCGAGCCGCTGGACCGCGGCGGCGGGGAGCAGGCCGCGGCGCTGCGCGGGACGCTCCCGCGGGCCGACCACTGCTGGGCCTCGCTCGCCGCCCGGGCCCAGGAGACCGCGCGCCTCGCCGGCTTCGTGCCAGAGCCCTGCGGGGACCTGGCCGAATGCGACTTCGGGCGCTGGGCCGGCGTGCTGCCCACCGAGGTCGGCGACGCCGACGCGGTCAAGGCCTGGTACGCCGACCCCGACGGCGCGCCCCACGGCGGCGAGGGGTTCGGCGACGTGCGCGCCCGGGCCGCCCGGGTGCTCGGCCGGGCGCGGGACCTCGGCGGCACGGTCGTGGCGTTCACCCACGGCGGGCTCGTCAAGGCCGCCATCTGCGAGGCGCTCGGCCTGCCCTCGTCCGCCCTCTGGCGCCTCGACGTCGCCCCCGCCTCGGTCACCGAGCTGCACCCCGCAGGCGAGGACTGGCGGGTCGTGCGGCTCAACTGGCGGCCGGGGCGCCTGCGATGACCACCGAGGGCGCAACCCGGAGCCGGCGGGCGGTGCCGGCGATGACCAGGGCGGGCGCAACCCGGAGCCGGCGGGCGGTGCCGGCGATGACCAGGGCGGGCGCAACCCGGAGCCGGCGGACGGGGGCGGTGCGGCGATGACGCCGCCGCTGCTCGCGGGCTGGGTGGCCGACCGGGCGCTCGGCGACCCGCGCAGGGGTCACCCGGTGGCCGGGTTCGGGCGGCTCGCCGGCCGCCTCGAGGGGCTGCTGTGGCGCGACGGCCGCGCCGCCGGTGCCGCCTACGTCGCGGTGCTGGTCGGCGGCCCGGCCGCCACCGCGTGGGTGCTGCAGCGCCGGCTCCCGGCCCGCCCCCGGGCACTGCTCCTGGCGCTGGCGACCTGGGCGGCGCTCGGCTCGAGGTCGCTCGGCCGGGAGGCCGCCGCGGTCGCCGACGCCGTCGCCCGGGGGGACCTGGAGGACGCCCGCCGGCGCCTGCCGGCGCTCTGCGGCCGGGACCCGTCGGGCCTGGACGGCGCCGAGCTGTGCCGTGCCGCCACCGAGTCGGTGGCCGAGAACACCGCCGACGCGGTCGTGGGGCCGCTGCTGTGGGGCGCGCTCGCCGGGCCCGCCGGGGTGGTCGCCCACCGCTGCGCCAACACCCTGGACGCGATGGTCGGGTACCGCTCGCCCCGCCACGAGCGCTTCGGCTGGGCCGCGGCGCGCCTCGACGACCTGGTCAACTGGGCGCCCGCCCGCGCCACCGCGCTGCTCGCCGCCGCGTGCGCGCCGCTCGTCGGCGGCTCCCCGGGCCGCGCGCTCGCGGTCCTGCGGCGCGACGGCGGCGGCCATCCCAGCCCGAACGCCGGCCGCTGCGAGGCCGTGTTCGCCGGCGCGCTCGGCGTGCGGCTGGGCGGCGCCAACCGCTACGGCGACCGGGTCGAGGTCCGCGGCCCGCTCGGCGACGGGCCGCCACCCACCCCGGCCGACCTCAGGCGCGCCATCCGGCTGTCGACCGCGGTCGGGGCCGTGGCCGCCTTGGCCGCGTCGACCAGGTGGCGGGGGCCGGCACGCCGGGGACGCCCGCCCCGGGCGGGCGTCCCCGCGGCCTGGCGCGGGAAGGCGGCCTGGCGCGGGCAGGCGGCCCGGCCTGGGAGGGGGGTGCGTCGGTGAGCGGCGCGCTGCTGGTGGCGGGGACCGCGTCCGAGGTGGGCAAGTCGGTCGTGGCGGCCGGGCTGTGCCGCTGGCTGGCCCGCCAGGGTGTGAAGGTGGCGCCGTTCAAGGCGCAGAACATGGCGCTGAACTCGGCGGTGACGCCCGACGGGGCGGAGATCGGCCGGGCCCAGGCGATGCAGGCCGCCGCCGCCCGGGTCGAACCGGAGGCGGCGATGAACCCGGTCCTGCTCAAGCCGACCGGCGACCGCACCAGCCAGGTCGTGGTGATGGGCCACCCCGACGGGGTCGCCGACGCCCGTTCCTACCAGGACCGCAAGCCGGAGCTGCTGGGCGTCGCGCTCGCCGCCCTGGCCGACCTCCGCGGCCGGTTCGACGTGGTGATCTGCGAGGGCGCCGGCTCCCCGGCCGAGGTGAACCTGCGCGCCAACGACTTCGTGAACATGGGCCTGGCCCGGGCCGCCGGCCTGCCGGTCGTGGTCGTCGGCGACATCGACCGGGGCGGGGTGTTCGCCGCGCTGTACGGCACGCTCGCGCTGCTCGACCCGGCCGACCAGGCCCTGGTCAAAGGGTGGCTGATCAACAAGTTCCGCGGCGACCCGGCGCTGCTCGGGCCCGGTCTGGACCGGCTGTGCGAGCTCACCGGCCGTCCCGTGCTCGGCGTGCTGCCCATGCGGGAGGGGCTGTGGCTGGACGCCGAGGACTCCCTCGCGCTCGAGTCGCGGCCTGCCCCGCACGGGCCCGGTGCCGCCTCCTGGCTCGACGTCGCGGTCGTGCGCCTGCGCCGCATGAGCAACTTCACCGACCTCGACGCGCTCGCGGCCGAGCCCGGCGTGCGCGTCCGCTACACCACCGACCCGGTCGACGTCGCCCGCGCCGACCTGGCCGTGCTGCCCGGGACCAAGGCGACCGTGGCCGACCTCGCGCTGGTGCGCGCCTGGGGGGTCGGCGACGCGCTCGCCGCCCGGGCCCGCCGCGGCGACCCCGTGCTCGGGGTCTGCGGCGGCTACCAGATGCTCGGCCGCCTGATCCACGACGGCGTCGAGTCGGGCGCCGGCACCGTCGAGGGCCTCGGCCTCCTGCCGGTCGAGACGACCTTCGAGGCCGGCAAGACCCTCACCCGGCGGGCTGGCACCTGCCCGCTGCTCGGCGGCGTGGCCGCGACCGGCTACGAGATCCGCCACGGCCACACCCGCGTGCTCGGCGGCACGCCCCTGCTCGACCCCGACGGCGGCTGCGCCGACGGCGCGGTCCTGGGGACCTCCTGGCACGGGCTGCTCGAGGGCGACGCGCTGCGCCGCGCCCTGCTGGCCTGGGTCGCCGAGCGGCGCGGCCTCGACTTCGTCCCGCAGCGCACCGAGTTCGCCGCGGTGCGCGAGGCCCGCCTCGACGCGCTCGGCGACCTGATCGCCCACCACGCCGACCTCGACGCGCTGAGCGGGCTGATGGGCCGATGATCCCTGTCCCTCGCGCTGAGCGGGCTGATGGGCCGATGGTCCCTGTCCCTCGCGCTGAGCGGGCTGATGGGCCGATGGTCCCTGTCCCTCGCGCTGAGCGGGCTGATGGGCCGATGGTCCTGTTCCTCACCACCGCCGACACCGAGGTGCTCGCCGCCAGGCGGGCCGCCGAGCTCCTGCCCGCCGGGTTCCCGGCCGTGCGGGCCGCCAACCCGGTCGCCGCCGAGGTCGCCCTCGACGGCGCCCGGGTGGTGCTGGTGCGCCTGCTGGGCGGGCGGCGCGCCTGGGAGGGGTTCGACGCGCTCCGGGCCCGCTGCGCCCGAGCGGGCGTCCCGCTGCTGGCCTTCTCCGGCGAGGCCGCGCCCGACGCTGAGCTGGCCGCGCTGTCCACCGCGCCCGCCGGGGTCGTCGCCGGCGCGTTCGCCTACCTGGTCCAGGGCGGCGTGGAGAACACCGCCAACCTGTTCCGGTTCGTCGCCGACACGCTGCTGCGCACCGGGTTCGGCTTCGCCGCCCCGGTCGCGCTGCCCGAGGAGGGCGTCTGGGGAGCGCGGCCCCGCGACCCTGGGCGGCCCACCGTGGGGGTCGTGTTCTACCGGACCCACTGGATGAGCGGGAACACCGCGTTCGTCGGGGCGCTGTGCGACGCGGTCGAGGCCCGGGGGGCGAACGCGCTGCCGGTGTTCGCCTACTCGCTGCGCCCCAGGGACGGCCGGGTGCCCGCGCTCGAGCTGCTCCGCGGCGTCGACGCGGTGGTCCTCACCGTGCTCGCGATGGGCGGCAGCACCGCCGCGGACGCCGAGGGCTGGTCGGTGCCCGCGCTGGAGGCGCTCGGCGTCCCGGTGGTCCAGGCCGTCTGCGCCACCTCCTCGCGCGCGGCCTGGGCGGCGTCCGACGCCGGGCTGTCCCCGCTCGACGTCGCCATGCAGGTCGCGCTGCCCGAGTTCGACGGGCGCATCGTGACCGTGCCGTTCTCGTTCAAGGAGACCGGCGAGGACGGCACGGTGACCTACGTCCCCGACCCGGAGCGGGCGTCCCGGGTGGCCGGGATCGCGGTCCGGCTGGCCAGGCTGGGCCACATCCCGAACGCGGCCAAGCGGGTCGCGGTGATGCTGTCGAACTACCCGACCCGGCACAGCCGGGTCGGCAACGCGGTCGGCCTGGACACCCCCGCGTCGGCCGTGCGGCTGCTCGACGCGCTGACCGCCGCCGGCTACGACACCGGCGACTGGGCGGAGCGGGGCTGGGACGGCGACCAGCTGGTCCACGCGCTGATCGCCTCCGGCGGGTACGACGAGGAGTTCCTCACCGCCGGGCAGGTCGCGGCCAACCCGGCCCGGGTGGGCGCGGCCCGCTACGCCGGCTGGTTCGCCCAGCTCCCCGCCGACCTGCACCGGGCGGTCCAGGAGCACTGGGGCCCGCCCCCCGGCGAGCTGTACCGCGACGGCGACGACCTCGTGCTCGCCGGCCTGCGGCTCGGCAACGTGTTCCTCGGCATCCAGCCGCCGCGCGGGTTCGGGGAGAACCCGATCGCCATCTACCACGACCCCGACCTGCCCCCCACCCATCATTACCTGGCCGCCTACCGCTGGCTCGACCAGGAGTGGGGCGCGGACGCGGTCGTGCACCTCGGCAAGCACGGCACGCTCGAGTGGCTGCCCGGCAAGAGCCTCGGGCTGTCGGCCTCGTGCGGGCCCGACGCGGTCCTCGGCGACCTGCCGCTGCTCTACCCGTTCGTGGTCAACGACCCGGGCGAGGGCACCCAGGCCAAGCGCCGCGCCCACGCGGTGATCGTCGACCACCTGGTCCCGCCCATGACCCGGGCCGAGACCTACGACGACCTGGCCCGGCTGGAGCAGCTGCTCGACGAGTACGCCCAGGTCGCGGCGCTCGACCCGGCCAAGGTGCCCGCCGTCCGGGCCCGCATCTGGCAGCTCCTGGTCGCGGCCGAGCTGCACCGCGACCTCGGGGTCGACTCCGAGCCCGACGACTTCGACGACTTCGTCCTGCACGTGGACGGCTACCTGTGCGAGATCAAGGACGCCCAGATCCGCGGCGGCCTGCACGTGCTCGGGCAGGCCCCGGCCGGCGAGGCGCTCGTCGGGCTCGTGCTCGCGATCCTGCGCCTGCCCCAGGCCGGGCTGCCCGGCCTGCGCGAGGCCCTGGGGCTGGACGAGGCCACCCTGGACCGGGCCGCGGTCGACCGGGTCGAGGCCGAGGCGCGGGCGCTGGTCGAGGCGATGGACGCCAAGGGCTGGGACCCGGCGGTGGCCGGCGCGCTCGCCGACGGGGCCGTGGCCGACGTGCTGCGCTTCGCGGCCACCGAGGTCGTGCCGCGCCTGGCCGGCACCGAGCGGGAGATCGCCCGGCTGCTCGACGGGCTCGACGGCCGCTACGTCCCGTCCGGCCCGTCCGGCTCGCCCACCCGCGGCCGGGTCGACGTGCTGCCGACCGGCAAGAACTTCTACTCGGTGGACCCCAAGGGCCTGCCCAGCGAGCTGTCGTGGCAGGTCGGGCAGAAGCTCGCCGAGGACCTCTGCGCCCGCTACCGGCGCGAGACCGGCCAGTGGCCGACCTCGATCGGGATCGTGGTCTGGGGCACGTCGGCGATGCGCACCCACGGCGACGACGTGTCGGAGATCCTCGCCCTGCTCGGCGTGCGCCCGGTCTGGCACCCCGAGACCCGGCGGGTGACCGGGCTGGAGCTGCTCTCCCTCGAGCAGCTCGGCCGGCCCCGGGTCGACGTGACCGTGCGGATCAGCGGCTTCTTCCGGGACGCGTTCCCGCACCTGGTGCAGCTGGTGGACGACGCGGTGGCGCTGGTGGCCGGGCAGTCGGCCGAGCCCGCCGGGCAGAACCCGGTCGCGGCCACCGTCCACGCCGACCTCGCGGCCGGCGTGGACCCGCGCCGGGCCACCGCGCGGGTGTTCGGCTCCAAGCCGGGCGCCTACGGCGCGGGGCTGCTCCCGCTGATCGACGCGCGCAACTGGCAGACCGACGCCGACCTGGCCGAGGTCTACGCGACCTGGGGCGGCTACGCGTACGGGCGCGGCCTGGACGGGGTCGAGGCCAGAGACGACATGGCGCGCACGTTCGGCCGCATCCGGGTCGCGGTCAAGAACACCGACACCCGCGAGCACGACCTGTTCGACTCCGACGACTACTTCCAGTACCACGGCGGCATGGTGGCGGCCGTGCGCGCGCTCACCGGCCAGTCGCCAAGGGCCTACGTCGGCGACTCCCACGACCCCGCCCGCCCCAGGACCCGCGACCTGCGCGAGGAGACCGCCCGCGTGTTCCGCTCCCGGGTCGCCAACCCCAAGTGGATCGAGGCGATGCGCCGCCACGGCTACAAAGGCGCGTTCGAGCTGTCGGCCACGGTCGACTACCTGTTCGGCTACGACGCCACCGCCGGGGTGGTCGAGGACTGGATGTACGAGCAGCTCTGCGAGCGCTACGTGTTCGACGCCGAGGTCCGCGCGTTCATGCGCCAGTCCAACCCGTGGGCGCTGCGGGCGGTCACCGAGCGGCTGCTCGAAGCCGCCGACCGCCGCCTGTGGGCCGAGCCCGACCCCGGAACCCTTGAGCGGCTCCGCGCCGCCTACCTCGAGCTGGAGGGAGACCTCGAAGACCGTGCGCTGGAGGGGAACCTTGAAGACCGGTGAGCTGAAGACCGGTGAGCTGAAGACCGGTGAGCTGAAGACCCGCGAGCTGGAGGGAGACCCCGAAGACCGTGCGTCCGGCTGAACCGCCCTACCCGTTCTCCGCGCTCGTCGGCGCCGGCGAGCTCGGCCTCGCCCTGCTGCTCAACGCGGTGTCGCCCGCCATCGGCGGGGTGCTGGTCCGCGGCGAGAAGGGCACGGCCAAGTCGACCGCCGTGCGCGGGCTGGCCACGCTGCTCCCCGACGTGCGGGTCGTGGCCGGCTGCCGCTTCGCCTGCGACCCGGACGCGCCCGACCCGGCCTGCCCGGACGGCCCGCACGGGCCCGACCGGGCCGCCGAGGTCCGGCCCGCCCGGCTGGTGGAGCTGCCGGTCGGCGCCAGCGAGGACCGGGTGGCCGGGTCGCTGGACCTGGAGCGGGCCCTGGGCGAGGGGCGGCGCGCGTTCGAGCCGGGCCTGCTGGCCCGCGCCCACCGGGGCGTGCTGTACGTCGACGAGGTGAACCTGCTCGGCGACCACCTGGTCGACCTGCTGCTCGACGCCGCCGCGATGGGCACCAACCACGTCGAGCGCGAAGGCGTCTCGGTCCGCCACGCCGCCCGCTTCCAGCTCGTCGGGACCATGAACCCCGAGGAGGGGGAGCTGCGTCCGCAGCTCCTGGACCGGTTCGGGCTGACCACCGAGGTGCGCGCCTCCCGGGACCCGGCCGAGCGGGCCGAGGTGGTGCGGCGCCGCCTGGCCTACGAGGCCGACCCGACCGGCTTCGCCGCCGCCTGGGCCGGCGCCGACCGGGAGGTCGCCGCCCGCATCCGCGCCGCGCGCGCGCTGCTCGCCGAGGTCGCCCTGGGCGAGTGGGCCCTCGAGGCGGTGGTGGCCGCCTGCACCGCGTTCGAGGTCGACGGGCTCCGGCCCGACATCGTCACCGCCAAGACCGCCACCGCCCTGGCCGCCTGGCACGGCCGGACCGTGGTCGGCATCGGCGACGTGCGCACCGCGGCGCTGCTCGCGCTCCCGCACCGGCGCCGCCGCGGCCCGTTCGAGGAGCCCCGGGTCGACCCGGAGGCGCTGGACCGCGCCCTGGAGCCGTTCGGCGGCGACCCCGGCGCCCGCGGCGACCCCGCCGCCCGCGGCGACCCCGGCGCCCACGGCGGCCCCGGCGCCCGCGGCGGCCCCGCCACCCGCGGCGGCCCTGGCGATCACGGCGGCCCTGGCGACCACGGCGACCACGGCAGCCGGGGCGGCCCTGGCGCCCATGGCGACTCTGGCGCCCATGGCGACTCTGGCGGCTACGGCGGCCCGGACGGCCCCGACGACTGGGGCGGCCCCGACGACCCCGGCGGTCCCGGTGGCCCCGGGGGGAGCCGGCTGCCCGCGGAGCCCACCGACGCCGACCCGGAGCCCGGGCGGCAGCCGGCGCCCGTCGGGGCGGGGGAGACCCGCCTGCCCACCGGGGCGATGTTCCGGCCGGCGCTGCTGCGCCTGGGCCGGCCCGAGCAGCGCCCGGCGGGGCCGCTCGGGCGGCGCTCGCCCGCCCCGGCCGAGCGCGGGCAGCACGTCGGCGACCGGGCCCCGCGGGACCGGGTGCGCGACGTCGCGCTGGCCGCGACGATCCGCGCGGCGGCCGCGCGCGGCGCCGGCACGCGCCCGCGCGCCCAGGACCTCCGGGAGAAGGTCCGCGAGGGCCGCGAGGGCAACCTGGTGCTGTTCGTGGTCGACGCGAGCGGGTCGATGGCCGCGCGGCGCCGCATGACCGCGGTGAAGGGCGCGGTCGCCAGCCTCCTGCTCGACGCCTACCAGCGCCGCGACCGCATCGGGCTGGTCACCTTCCGCGGCGGCGGGGCGCAGGTCGCGCTCCCGCCGACCGCGTCGGTCGAGCGGGCGGTCCGGCTGCTCGACGACCTGCCCACCGGCGGGCGCACGCCGATCGCCGCGGGGCTCGAGAAGGCCGCCGAGGTCCTGGCCGCCGAGCGGGTCCGGGACCCCCGCCGCCGGCCGCTGCTCGTGCTGCTCACCGACGGGCGCAACACCGCCGCCCGGGACCCGCTCGCCGCCGCCCGGGGGCTCGCGCACCGGGCGGTCGAGGGCGTCGTGGTCGACACCGAGCACGGCCCAGCCCGGCTCGGCCTGGCCACGGGCATCGCCCGCGCCCTCCAGGCGCCCTGCCTGCGCCTGGAGGACCTCCAGGCCGACTCGCTGGCCGGCGTGGTCCGGACGGTCACGGGGAGTGCCGCATGAGCACGGGGAGCACCGCATGAGCACGGCGGGCGCATCCGGGTCGGCGGGTGAAGAGGAGGGTGCGCCGATGAACGACGAGCGGCCTCGCCGGAGGAGCCCCCGCGAGCATCCGCTGCTGGTGGTCCACACCGGGTACGGCAAGGGCAAGTCCACGGCCGCGTTCGGCCTGATGCTGCGCGCCTGGGCGCAGGGCTGGCCGGTCGGGGTGTACCAGTTCGTCAAGTCCGGCAAGTGGCGGGTGGGCGAGCACGCCGCCGCCACGGCGCTGTCGGAGTCGGGCAGGGGCGGGCGGATCGACTGGTTCAAGATGGGCGACGGCTGGACCTGGACCTCCCGGGACCTCGAGGGGTCCGCCGACCTCGCCCGCGAGGGCTGGGCCGAGGTCAAGCGCAGGATCGCCGACGAGACCTACCGCTTCCTGCTGCTCGACGAGTTCACCTACCCGATGTCGTTCGGCTGGGTCGACACCGGGGAGGTGGTCGAGGTGCTCACCAGCCGGCCCGGCTTCCAGCACGTGGTCGTCACCGGACGCGACGCCCCCCGGGAGCTGGTCGACGCGGCCGACCTGGTGAGCGAGGTCGTCAAGGTCAAGCACCCGTTCGACACCGGCCGGCGGGGCCAGAAGGGGATCGAGTGGTGACCGGGTCGGTGCCGAGGGTCGTGGTGGCCGGGACGTCGTCGGGCGTGGGCAAGACCACGGTCGCCACCGGGCTGCTGGCCGCCCTGGCCGCCCGCGGCCTCGCGGTGGCGGCGTTCAAGGTCGGCCCCGACTTCATCGACCCCTCCTACCACGCGCTGGCCACCGGCCGCCCCGCGCGCAACCTCGACGCCTTCCTGTCCGGCCCCGACCTGGTCGCGCCGCTGTTCGCCCACGGCGCGGCAGGGGCCGACGTCGCGGTCGTCGAGGGCGTGATGGGGCTGTTCGACGGCGCCTCGGGCCGCGGCGAGCTGGCCAGCACCGCCCAGGTCGCGAAGCTGCTCGACGCCCCCGTGCTGCTGGTGGTCGACGCCGGCGCCATGGCCCGCTCGGTCGCCGCCATGGTCCACGGCTACGCGAGCTTCGACCCCGGCCTGCGCGTCGCCGGGGTCGTCTGCAACCGGGTCGGCTCCCCGAGGCACGCCCAGCTCCTGCGCGAGGCCCTGGAGCCGCTCGGCGTGCCGCTGGTCGGCACGCTGGCGCGCGACGACGCGCTGCGCACGCCCTCCCGGCATCTCGGCCTGGTCCCGGTGGCCGAGCGACCCGGCGACGCCCGCGACGCGCTCGCCGGCCTTGGCGCCCGGGTCGCCGCCGCGCTCGACCTCGACGCGGTGCTCGCGCTGGCCCGCTCGGCCCCGGCCCTGCCCGCCCCGGCCTGGTCGCCCCCGGGGCTCGACGCCACCGGGGAGCCCGCCGCGACCCGGGGACCCGCCGCCACCGGGAGGCCCACCGCGACCCGGAGGTCCGCCGCCACCGCGGAGCCCGCCGCCACCGGGAGGCCTGCCGCGACCTGGAGGCCCGCCGCCGCCGGGGAGCCCCGGAGGGGCTTCCCGGCCCCGGCTCCGGCCGCGCCCGAGGGCCGCGCCCGCCGGGTCGCGGTCGCCGGCGGGCCGGCGTTCAGCTTCGTCTACACCGAGAACCTGGAGCTGCTGGCCGCCGCCGGGGCCGAGCTGCTCCCGCTGGACCCGACCCGCGACGAGGCCCTGCCCGAGGGCACCCAGGCGCTGTACCTGGGCGGCGGGTTCCCCGAGGCGCACGCCGGGGCGCTGTCGGCCAACGCGCCCCTGCGGCGGGCGGTCGCCGGGTTCGCCGGGCCCGTGCTTGCCGAGTGCGGCGGCCTGCTCTACCTGTGCCGGGAGCTCGACGGCCTGCCGATGTGCGGCGTCCTTCCCGCCGGCGCGGTCATGACCGACCGCCTGGTGCTCGGCTACCGCGAGGCCGAGGCGGCCACCGGCTCCGCGCTCTGGGCCCGCGGGGAGCGGGCCCGCGGCCACGAGTTCCACTACTCCGCGGTCACCCCCGGCGCCGGCCCGGCACCCGCCTGGCACCTCGACCGGCCCGAGGGCTTCGTGGCCGGCCGCGTCCACGCGAGCTACCTGCACACCCACTGGGCGGCCACGCCGCAGGTGGCCCGGAGGTTCCTGGGGGTGGCGGCATGACCCCGGCGGCCGCACCCGGAGCGGGACGTGGGCGGGAGGAGCGCCAGCCCCTGGCGGCCGCACCCAGGGCGGGACGTGGGCGGGAGGAGCTCCGGGCCGCGACGGGCGCACCCGGGGCGGGCCGCGGGCGGGAGGGGCGCCAGGCCGCGGCGGGTGGACGCTGGGCCGGGCGCGGGCGGTCCGCCGGGCGGCTCACCGGGGTCGGGGTCGGGCCGGGCGACCCGGAGCTGGTCACCGTCAAGGCCGTTCGGGTGCTGCGCGAGGCCGACGCGGTGTTCGTGCCGGTCTCGGCGGGTGGCGAGACCGGCTACGCCGAGCAGATCGTCAAGGCCCACGTCGACCGTGCCGTGCAGCGGCTGGAGTTCGTGCTCGGCGACGACCCGTCCGGGCGCGAGGCGAGCTGGGCCGCTGCCGCCCGCGCCGTCGCCCGCGTCGTCGAGGCCGGCGCCTGGGCGGCGTTCGCCACCATCGGCGACCCGAACCTGTACTCGACGTTCACCTACCTCGCGCGCCGCCTGCCGGTGCCGGCCACCGTCGACACGGTGCCCGGCATCACCGCGCTGCAGGACCTCGCGGCCCGCGCGGGCACGGTGCTCGCCGAGGGCGACCAGACCCTGGCGCTGCTGCCGTTCACCGCCGGCCCCGAGCGGCTGGCCGCGGCCCTCGACACCTTCGACACGGTCGTGACCTACAAGGGCGGGCGCCTCCTGCCCCAGATCCGCAAGGTGCTCGCCGACGCCGGGCGCCTGGACCAGGCGGTGTTCGGCGCCCGCCTCGGGCTCGAGGGCGAGCAGCTCGGCCCGCTGCCCGACGGGCCGGCGCCCTACCTGTCCACGGTGATCGCATGGAGGCCGGCATGACCGCAGAGCCCCGGTCGAGTACCCACGGCGCGCGGGCGTCCGGCTCCGTGCCAACTCAGCGTGCTGGAACGCGACGCCGATACTCGACCGGCGCTCTGGGGAAGGTGTGGTTCGTCGGCGCCGGGCCGGGCGCGGCCGACCTGGTCACGCTGCGCGGCGCGCGCGTGGTCGCCGAGGCCGACGTGGTGGTCTGGGCCGCCAGCCTGGTGCAGCCGGAGGTGGTGGCCGGCGCCAGGGGCGAGCGGCTCGACTCCTCGCGCATGACGCTCGAGGAGGTCTGCGCGGTGTACGACCGGGCCGCGGCCGAGGGCCTGCGCGTCGCCCGGGTCCACTCGGGCGACCCGTCGCTGTACGGCGCGATCGGCGAGCAGATCGCCTACTGCGACCGCCTCGGGCTCGGCTGGGAGATCGTGCCCGGCGTGTCGTCGCTGGCCGCGGCGGCCGCCGTCGCCGGCCGCGAGCTCACCGTGCCGGAGGTCGGGCAGTCGGTCATCATCACCCGCCTGCCGACGGCCACGCCGATGCCGCCCGGCGAACAGGTGCGCGAGCTCGCCCGGCACGGCACGACCATGGCGTTGTTCCTGTCGGCCAAGCGCGGCCGGAGGCTCCAGGAGGAGCTGCTGGCCGGCGGCTACCCGCCCGAGACCCCGTGCCTGGTCGCCTACCGGGTGACCTGGCCGGAGGAGCTGCTCGCCTGGTGCCGTCTCGACGAGCTCGCCCGCACCCTGCGCGAGGCCAGGCTGCACAAGCACACGCTGATCCTGGTCGGCCCCGCGCTCGCCGCCGAGGGCACCCGCAGCCACCTGTACGACCCCGCCTTCGCCCATGAATTCCGACCCGCGCGAGCCTGACCTTCCCTCGCCATGAACTCCGACCTGCGCGAGCCCGACCTTCCCCGCACGGCGAAGGTCCGCACCGGGCCGCTGCGCAGCGGCTGGACCACCGGCACCTGCTCGGCGGCGGCCGCCAAGGCCGCGGCCGAGCTGCTCGCCGGCCACCACGCGCCCGCCGAGGTCGAGGTGGCCCTGCCGGGCGGCCAGCGCGTGCGCTTCCCGGTCGAGCGGGCCGAGGCGGGCGACGGCTGGGCCGAGGCCGTCGTGGTGAAGGACGCCGGCGACGACCCGGACGTGACCCACGGCGCCCACCTGACCGTGCGGCTGCAGCCGGCCGGCGAGCCCGGCGTCGTGTGGCGCGCCGGCGAGGGCGTCGGCACGGTCACCAAGCCCGGCCTCGGCCTCGAGGTCGGCGGGCCGGCGATCAACCCGGTGCCCCGGGAGCAGATCGGCCGCGCCATCGGCGAGGTCCTCGACCTCGGCACGGGCGGGGTCGTCTGCGAGATCTCCGTGCCCGGCGGCGAGCGCATGGCCCGCAAGACCACCAACCCGCGCCTGGGGATCGTCGGCGGCATCTCCATCCTCGGCACCACCGGCGTCGTGCGGCCGTTCTCGACCGCGTCGTGGCGGGCGTCGGTGGTGCAGGCGGTCGACGTGATCGCCGCCCAGGGGCTCGGCGTGGTGGTGCTGTCGACCGGCGGGCGGACCGAGCGGGCCGCCATGCGCCTGCTGCCCGACCTGCCCGAGGGCTGCTTCGTCGAGGTCGGCGACTTCACCGGCGCCGCGCTCCGCCAGGCGGTCGCCGACGGGCTGGGCCGCTGCGTGTTCGTTGGCATGGCCGGCAAGCTCGCCAAGCTCGCCGCCGGGATCATGATGACCCACTGGACCCGGTCCAAGGTCGACCTCGACGCGCTCGCGGAGGTGACCGCCGAGGCCGGCGCCTCCCCGGAGGCCGTCGAGGCGGTCCGCCGGGCCAACACCGCCCGCCACGCCTACGAGCTGTGGCGGGAGCACCGCGTCGACCGCGCGCCGGCCCTGCTCTGCGCCCGGGTGGCCGGCAACCTGGAGCGCTTCGCCGAGGGCAGGCTCCGCGCCGAGGTGGTCATGGTCGACTTCGACACCCTCGAACCGGTGGGGCGGGCCCCGTGACCACGACCCTCGAACGGCTGGCAGGCCCCGTGACCCCGACCTGGAACCGTGGGATGGCCCCGTGATCCCGACGCTCGAACCGGTGGGGTGGGCTCCGTGATCACCGTGGTCGGCCTGGGCGAGCAGCCGCTGGGCGAGCGGGCCGTGGCCGCGCTGGCCCGGGCCGAGGTGGTGGCCGGCGGGCGGCGGCACCTCGACGCCGTCGCCGGCCTGCTGCCCGCCCGGCGGCGGGAGGTCGAGCTGGCGGGCGCGCTCGGCCCGGCCCTGGACGCGCTCGCCGGCGACCCCGGCCCGGCGGTCGTGCTCGCCTCCGGGGACCCCGGGTTCTTCGGGATCGTGCGGGCCCTGGCCGGCCGGGTCGGCCCTGGCGCGCTGCGGGTGATCCCGGGCGTGTCCAGCGTCTCCTCGGCGTTCGCCCGGGCCGGGCTGCACTGGGACGACGCGGTGGTCGCCTCGGCGCACGGGCGCGACCCCGCCGCCGCGGTCAACCTCTGCCGCCGCTACCCGAAGGTCGCGGTGCTCACCAGCCCGGGCTTCGGGCCCGCCGCGCTCGCCCGGGCGCTGCCCGGCGCCGGACGCACCCTGGTGGTCGTCGAGGACGTCGGCCCGGACGAGCGCGTCACCGCCGGGGCGCCGGACGTGATCGCCCGGCAGGCCTTCGCCGACCCCAACGTCGTGCTCTGCCTCGACGACGCCCACCCGGTCGGCGACAGGGGCCGGCAGTGGCCGCCCCGCCTCACCCCCGACCGGTGGGCGCTGCCCGAGGACGGGTTCCTCCACCGCGACGGGATGATCACCAAGAGCGAGGTGCGGGCGGTCGCGCTCGCCTGGCTCGGGCCCGGGCCAGGCGACCTGGTCTGGGACGTCGGCGCGGGCAGCGGCGCGGTGGCGGTCGAGGCGGCCAGGCTCGGCGCCGCGGTGGTGGCGGTCGACGCCGACCCGGCCCAGTGCGAGCGGGTGCGCGCCAACGCCGGCCGCCACCACGTCCCGGTCGAGGTCGTGCAGGGGCGGGCCCCTTCGGTGCTGGCCGGGCTGCCCGACCCGGACGCGGTGTTCGTCGGCGGCGGCGGGGCGCAGCTCGCCGACGTCGTGCGGGCGGCGGCGGGGCGGGCCGGCCGCGCCGTGGTCGTCGCGCTCGCCACCGTGGAGCGGGTCGGCCCGGTCCGCGAGCTGCTCGCCGCCGCCGGCCTCGAGGTCGAGGGCGTCCAGCTCGCGGCGGCGCGCCTCGCCCCGCTCGGCGCCGGCACCCGGCTCGCAGCCGCCAACCCGGTCTTCCTGCTGTGCGGGAGGCGCCGCCCATGATCTGCGTGGTCGCCGCCACCAGGGCGGGCCGGCGGCTCGCCGCCGACCTCGCCGCCCACCTCGACGGCAAGCTCGTCGAGGTCGACGGCGGGGCGGGGCGGGTCGACCCGCCGGTCGGTGACCCAAAGCAGGGGCGCGACCGGCCCGGCCACCTCGACGACGGTGCCGGGCAGCGGCGCGGCCGGCCCGGCCACGGCCCGGCCCGCGCGGCGGTCGCCGCCGCCTGGCCCGAGGCCGACCAGCTCGTGCTGGTCATGGCCGTGGGTGCGGCGGTGCGGCTGGTCGCGCCGCTGCTCGCCGGCAAGCAGGCCGACCCCGGCGTGGTGTGCGTGGACGACGCCGGCCGGTTCGCGCTGCCGCTGCTCGGCGGGCACGAGCGCGGCGCCAACGCGCTCGCCGAGCGGATCGCCGCCCACCTCGGGGCCACGCCGGTGGTCACCACCGCGTCGGAGACGCACGGCCTGGCCGGGCTGGCCGACCTCGGCCTGCCCGTCGACCCCGAGGTCGCCGACCTCGCCGCGGTCGGCGGCGCGCTCGTCTCCGGCGACCCCGTGCACCTGTGCAACCGGCCCCGCTGGCCCCTCGGCCCGCTGCCCGGCACCGTCGTCGAGGTGGCCGAGCCGGTCGCGCCCCTGCTGTGGGTCACCGACCGGCGGGTCGACCCGCCCCGCCCCGCCGTCGTGCTCCGCCCGCCCTCGCTGGTCCTCGGCGTCGGGGCCAGCCGCGGCGTCGCCGCCGGCGAGGTCGGCGCCCTGATCGACGGGGTCCTCCTCGACGCCGGCCTGGCCCGCGGGTCGGTCCACTGCCTGGCCACCGTGGACGCCAAGGCCGGCGAGCCGGGGCTGGTCGAGGCCGCCGAGCGTCTCGGGGTGCCACTGGTGCCGCTGCCGGCCGGCCGGCTCGCGGCGGTCGCCGTGCCCAACCCGAGCCCGGTGGTGGCCGCGGCGGTCGGCACGCCCAGCGTCGCCGAGGCCGCCGCGCTCCACCTCGGCGGCGAGCTCGTGGTCGCCAAGCGCAAGAGCGCGATGGCCACGGTCGCGGTCGCGCGCCGCGCCCCCAGGGGCATGCTGCTGCTGGTCAGCCTCGGCCCTGGCGGGCCCGCGGCAGTCACCGACCAGGCCCGCCAGGCGCTCGCCCGGGCCGAGGTCGTCGTCGGGTACGGCCCCTACGTCGACCAGGCCCGGCCGCTGCTCCGGCGCGGCACGCGGTGCGAGCGCTACCAGCTCGGCGACGAGGTCCGCCGGGCCGAGCGCGCCATCGGCCTGGCCCGCCAGGGGCGGCGCGTGGCGCTGGTGTCGGGCGGCGACGTCGGTGTGTACGCGATGGCCTCGCCGGCCCTGGAGCGCTGCGACGACGACCTGGACGTGGAGGTCGTCCCGGGCGTGACCGCGGCCAGCGCCGCCGCGGCGGTCCTGGGCTCGCCGCTCGGCCACGACCACTGCGCGATCTCGCTGTCGGACCTGCTCACCCCGTGGGAGGTCATCCGCCGCCGCATCAAGGCGGCCGCCGAGGGCGACCTCGTGATCGGCTTCTACAACCCGCGCAGCCGGCAGCGCGACTGGCAGCTCGCGGAGGCGCGCCTGCTGCTGCTCGAGCACCGCGGCCCCGGCACGCCGGTGGCCGTGGTGACCGACGCCACCCGCCCGGGCGAGCGCGTCGTGCGCGGGACCCTGGCCGCCCTCGACCCTGGCGAGGTCGGCATGCGCAGCCTGGTCGTGGTCGGCAGCTCCCAGACCCGCTGGATCGCCGGCCGCATGGTGACCCCGAGGGGCTACCGGTGAACCGGTTCACGGTGACCGCCGGCTGCGTCGGCTGCGGGCTGTGCCTGCGCACCTGCCCGGAGCGGGCGATCCGCGCCACCCGTGACGGGCTGGTCGTCCTGTCCAGCTGCACCGGCTGCGCGGAGTGCGCCGAGGTCTGCCCGGTCGACGCGTGCGTGGAGGTGCCCGCCTGATGCGACTGGTCCACCCGATCGAGCAGGAGTCCTACCGGCGGCTGCGGGCCGCGGTCGACCTGTCCCGGCTGCCGCCGCTGTCCCGGGCGGTCACCGAGCGGGTCATCCACGCCAGCGTCGACCTCGACTACGCCGGCGACCTCGTGCTCGACGAGGGGGCGCTGCGCGCGGGGCTCGCGGCGCTGCGCGCGGGCGCGCCGGTGGTGGTCGACACCCGGATGGTGGCCGCGGGCGTCAGCGGGCTGGCCACCATCTGCGGGCTCGACCACGCGCCCGCGGTCCAGCGGGGCGAGGACAGCCGTGTCACCGGCGGCAGCGGGCTCGACCAGGCGGCAGCGGCCCAGCGGAGCGGGACCCGCAGCGCCGCGGGCATCCGCGCCGCCGCCAGGCGGGCCGGCCCCGGCGCGGTGTACGCGGTCGGCTGCGCCCCCACCGCGCTGGAGGCGCTGCTCGGCCTGGACGCGGACCCGGCGCTGGTCATCGGGCTGCCGGTCGGGTTCGTCGGGGCGGTCGAGGCCAAGCAGGCACTGCGGGCCAGCGGCCTGCCCGCCGCCTCCAACCGCGGGCCCAAGGGCGGTGCCGCCGTGGCCGCCGCCGCGCTGAACGCGCTGCGCTACTGGGAGGACCAGTGATGGGGGAGCTGCTGATGGGGGAGCCGCGCTGCCCTCGGACCCGACCGGGATCGCACAGACGGTCGCACCGGGAGGACCGGTGATGGGGGAGCCCGCGCTGCTCCTGGCCGGGCATGGCAGCGTCAGCCAGGCCGGGATCGCCGAGTACTTCGCGCTCGCCGACCGGGTACGGGCCCTCCAGCCGGGGCTGGCGGTGGGCACCGGGTTCCTCGAGCTGGCCCCGCCGCCGCTGTCGGTCGCGGTCGGCGACCTCGTCGCCGCCGGGCACCGCGACGTCGTCGTCGTCCCGCTGGTGCTGGTCGGCGCGGGCCACGCCAAGGCCGACATCCCCGCGGTCGTGGCCGAGGCGCGCCGGGCGTTCCCGGAGGTCCGGCTCTGCTACGCGCGCGAGCTCGGCGTCCACCCGGACCTGCTCGCCGTGGTCGTCGAGCGGCTGGACGCGACGGTCCCGGCCGGCCTGCGCGCCGAGACCGCGGTGCTGCTGGTCGGGCGGGGCTCGTCGGACCCGGACGCCAACGCCGACATCCTCAAGGTCGCCCGGCTGCTGTGGGAGGGCCGGGACTGGCCGACCGTGGAGGCCTGCTTCGTGGGGATCACCGGCCCGCGGGTCCCCGAGGGCCTGGAGCGCTGCCGGCGGCTGGGGCACCGGCGCATCGCGGTGGTGCCGTACTTCCTGTTCACCGGCGTGCTGGAGCGGCGCATCCATGCACAGGCGGCCGAGTTCGCCTCCGCCCACCCCGGCGTCGCCGTCCAGGTCACCCGCTACCTCGGTCCCGACGACCGGGTCGCCGAGCTGGTGCTCGAGCGCTACCGCGAGGCGGTCCGCGGCCCGGTCCCGCGCAGCTGCGACACCTGCACCTACCGCGCCGCCCACGCGCCCACCCACCAGCACCACCACCATGGCTGAGCTGATCCTCGTGCTCGGCGGCACCCGCTCGGGCAAGAGCGCGGTGGCCGAGGCGCTGGTGGCCGGCGCCGGCGGGACGCGGAGCTCCGTCGTGTACGTGGCCACGGGCAGGGCGAGCGACGCCGAGATGGCCGAGCGCATCGCCGCGCACCGGGCCCGGCGCCCGCCGGGCTGGCGCACGGTGGAGACCCAGGACCCGGCCGCGGCGGTGCGCGCCGCCCCGCCCGGCAGCGCCGTGCTGGTCGACGCGCTCGGCCTGTGGCTCGCGGCACGCCTGCACGCCGAGCGTGGCGTGCTGCTCGCCGAGGTCGACGCGCTCGCCGCCGCCGCAGCCGCCCACCACGGGGGCCCGGTCGTGGTCGTCGCCGAGGAGGCCGGCCTCGGCGTGGTCCCCGCCGGTGCTGCCACCCGGCGCTGGCTGGACCTGCTCGGCGAGGCCAAGCAGCGCCTGGCCGCCGTTGCCGCGCGCACGCTGCTGGTCGTGGCCGGCCATGCGCTGACCGTGTCGCCCCCGGCCCTGGCTCCAGCGTCGGTGCCGGCCCCGGAGCCAGGCGGGCACGGGCCTGGGGTGCACGCGCCCGGGGTGCACGGCGACCGGCTCGTGCCCGAGGGGGCACTGGACTTCGCGGTCAACGTCCGCGGCCCCACGCCGGCGCACGTCCGCCAGGCGCTCGACCGGGCCCTGGACCGCGCGGCCGGCTACCCCGACGACGCCGCGGGCCGTGCCGCCGCCGCCGCCCGCCACCGCCGGCCCGCCGCCGAGGTGCTGGTCACGGCGGGCGCGACGGACGCGTTCCACGTGCTCGCGCGGGTGGTCGGGGCGCGGCTGGCCTGCATGGTCCATCCCGGCTTCAGCGAGCCCGAGTCCGCCCTGCGCGCCGCCGGGGTGCCGGTGACCCACGCCTACCGCGCGGCTGCCCATGGCTGGCGCCTGGACCCGTCGGCCGTGGACGACCGGGCCGACGTCGTGGTCGTCGGCAACCCCAACAACCCCACGGGCACGCTGGACGACCCCGAGCGGGTCGCCGCGCTCTGCCGCCCGGGGCGCGTCACCCTGGTCGACGAGGCGTTCATGGACTTCGTCGAGGACGAGCCGTCGTGGTCGCTGGCCCGCCGCCGGGACCTGCCCGGGCTCGTGGTCGTGCGCAGCGTGACCAAGCTGTGGGGGCTCGCCGGGGTGCGCGCCGGCTACCTGCTCGGCCCGGCCGGCCTGGTCGCCCGCTGCGCGGCCGCCCGCCCGCCGTGGGCCACCAGCACGCTGGCGCTGGCCGCGGTCGAGGTCTGCGCCGGGGACGAGCGCCACCGCCGCCAGGTCGCGAGCGAGGTGGCCGCGGCCCGCGAGACGCTCGCGGCCGGGCTGCGCGCGCTGCCCGGGGTGACCGTCCACCCCGGCGCCGCGAACTTCCTGCTGGTCGGCGTGCCGGACGGGCCGGCGGTGCACGCGGGGCTGCTGGAACGGGGCGTCGCGGTGCGCCCGCCGACGTTCCCAGGGCTCGGCCCCGACCATCTCCGGGTCGCGGTCCGCGATGAGGAGGCCAACGGGCTGCTGGTCAAGACACTCGAGGAGGTGCTGGGAGGTTGACCGGGAGAGAGCGGGAGGTCGCCGCGCTGGCCGGGGCGGTCGAGCCCGTCGACGGCCGGCGCGCCGACGAGGCCCGGCGCCGCCACGACGGGCTGGTCAAGCCGCCGGGCAGCCTCGGCGCGGTGGAGCAGCTCGGCGCGCAGCTCGCGGCCATCGCCGGCCGCTGCCCGCCGCCGGCGCCCATGGCGCCGGCGGTGGTCGTGGCAGCGGCCGACCACGGCGTCCACGCCCAGGGGGTGACGCCCTGGCCGCAGGCGGTCACCGCCGCCATGGTGGGGGTGTTCTGCCAGGGCCGGGCCGCGGTCAACGCGATCGCAGCGACCGTGGGCGCTCGCGTGGCCGTGCTCGACGTCGGGGTGGCCGGGGACCCGGTCAGGCACCCGCGGCTGCGCCGGGCCCGCGTCCGCGACGGCACCGCCGACCTGTCCCAAGGGCCCGCGATGACCCGGGAGGAGGCGGCGGCGGCCGTGCTCGCCGGCGCCGGCCTGGCCGAGGAGCTGGTCGGCAGCGGGGTCGACCTGCTCGTCACCGGCGACATGGGCATCGCCAACACCACCGCCGGGGCGTGCCTGGTCGCCGCGTTCACCGGCGCCGACCCGGCCCTGGTGACCGGCCCCGGCGCCGGGGCCGACGCCGCGATGCTCGCGCACAAGACCACGATCGTCGCCGGCGCCGTCGCCCGCCACGGGCCGGACCCGGCCGACCCGCTCGGCACGCTGGCCGCGCTCGGCGGGCTCGAGCACGCCGCGCTCGCCGGCGTGATCCTGTCCGGCGCGTGCGACCGGGTCCCGGTCGTGCTCGACGGCGTGAACACGGTGGCCGCGGCGCTGGCGGCGGCCGCGCTCTGCCCGGACGCGCTCGGCTACCTGGTCGCCGGCCACCTGTCCACCGAGCCGGGCGCGACGGTCGCCCTCGACCACCTCGGCCTGGTGCCGCTCCTCGACCTCGACCTGCGCCTGGGGGAGGGCACCGGCGGCCTGTTGGCCGTCCCCATCGTCATCGCCGCCGCCCGCCTGCTCAATGACATGGCCGCGATCGCGGAGCTGGCGTAGCGCGGCGCTCCAGCTCGTCGAGGTTCACCCGGGTCTCCCGGACCCGGTCGACCGCGCGGTGGTGGCCGCCACGCTGAACTCTGGTAGTGGCCGCCACGCTGACCTGTTAGCGTACTGGCACCATGCCCGGCACCAGGAAGCCCCGCCGAGGGCGGGGGACGGTCGACGCGCGCGAGCGTGTCCTCTCGACCGCCTACAACCTCTTCTGCCACCACGGGATCCGGGCGGTGGGCGTCGATGCCATCATCGAGCGGTCCGGCGTGGCCAAGATGAGCGTGTACCGCCACTTCCGGTCCAAGGACGACCTGGTACTGGCCGTGCTGGAGCGCCGCGAGCAGCTCTGGCTGCGCGACTGGCTGCAGGCCGAGACGTGCCGGCGAGCGGAGGACCCGGCCGGGCGGCTGCTGGCGGTCTTCGACGTGTTCGACGAGTGGTTCCGCCGCTACGACTTCGAGGGCTGCTTCTTCATCAACGCCATGCTGGAGTTCGAGGACCGCGGGCACCGGATCTACCGGGAGAGCCGGCGGCACCTGGCCACGGTCCGGGAGTTCCTCCGGGAGCTGGCCGAGCAGGCCGGCGTCCGCGACCCCGAGCAGTTCTCCCACCAGTGGCACATCCTGATGAAGGGCTCGATCGTCGCGGCCCAGGAGGGGGACCGGGAGGCCGCCCGCCGGGCCCAGCAGACCGGGGCGCTGCTTCTCGAGCAGGAGCTGGCCAGAACCATCGCGTAGATCCCGGACAGGGGGCAGGGTCCTGGCCGTTCGCGGTCCTGGCCTTTGGGGACCGATAACCGGTTGCATCCTGGACATCAAGGCGGAAGGACCCGCCGGGACCGGAAGGACCCCGCCGGGACCGGAAGGACCCCGCCGGGACCGGAAGGACCCCGCCGGGACCGGAAGGAGCCCGCCGGGACCGGAAGGAGCCCGCCGGGAGCGGAGGTGTGGTCCGGCCCGACTAGAATCGAGGGTATGAGCGTTCCCACCTCTCCGCGGCCCAAGCCGGAGTCGATCCCCGACCGTCCGGGCGTCTACCTGTTCCGTGACGCCGACGGGCGGGTCATCTACGTCGGCAAGGCCATCTCCCTGCGCAAGCGCACGCTCAGCTACTTCCAGGCCAGGTACAACCTGCACCCGCGCACCGCGGCGATGGTGGAGGCCGCCGCCACCCTCGAGTGGATGGTGGTCGGCAACGAGGTCGAGGCCCTCCAGCTCGAGTACAACCTGATCAAGCAGCACCGGCCCCGCTACAACGTCCGCTACCGGGACGACAAGTCCTACCCGTGGCTCGCCGTGACGGTGAGCGAGGAGGTCCCCAGGCCGCGGGTGGAACGGGGGGCCAAGCGGAAGGGCACCCGGTACTTCGGCCCCTACACCCACGCCTACGCGATCCGGGAGACCCTCGACCTCCTGCTCCGCACCTTCCCCATGCGCACCTGCTCCCAGGGCGTGTTCGAGCGGCACCGGCGTCTGGGCCGGCCCTGCATCCTCTACGACATCGGCAAGTGCTCCGGGCCCTGCGTCGGCCATGTCACCCCCGAGGAGCACCGCGCCATCGTGGAGGAGTTCATCGCGTTCATGGGCGGCCACACCCGGCCGACCCTGCAGCGGATCGAGGCCGACATGCGGGCGGCCGCCGAGGCGCTCAACTTCGAGGCCGCCGCGCGCCTGCGCGACCAGCTCGCCAGCGTGCGCACCGCCCTGGAGCGCCAGCAGATGGTCTCGTCGCGGCCCGAGGACTTCGACATCGCCGCCTTCGCCGAGGACGACCTCGAAGCGGCCGTGCAGGTCTTCTTCGTCCGCCGGGGCCGGGTGGTGGGGCGCCGCGGGTTCGTGGTCGACAAGGTCGAGGCGCTCGACACGCCGGCGCTGGCCGCCACCTTCGTGCAGCAGCTCTACGGCGACCGGGCCGACGAGGTGCCCCGCGAGGTGTTCCTGCCCGTGCTCCCCGAGGGCGCCGACACCCTGCGCGCCTGGCTCTCGGAGGCGCGGGGCGGCCCGGTCGACCTGCGGGTGCCCCAGCGGGGCGAGAAGCGCGCCCTGCTCGAGACGGTCGCCCAGAACGCCCGCGACGCGTTCGCGAGCCACAAGCTCAAGCGCGCGTCCGACTTCGAAGCGCGCTCCCGCGGCCTGAAGGAGCTGCAGGAGCAGCTCGACCTGCCCACGGCGCCGCTCCGGATCGAGTGCTACGACATCTCCAACCTCCAGGGCAACCAGGTGGTCGGCTCCATGGTGGTGTTCGAGGACGGCCTGCCCCGCAAGTCTGAGTACCGCCGCTTCGAGCTCAAGTCGGTCGAAGGCCAGGACGACGTCGCCTCGCTCCACGAGGTGCTCACCAGGCGGCTGGCCCGCCTGGCGGCCGAGCGTGCCCAGCCCCCCGAAGCGCCAGAGGGGTCCGGGGAGCCTCGGCCGGAGGGGTCCGGGGAGCCTCGGCCGGAGGGGTCCGGGGAGCCTCGGCCGGAGGGGTCCGGGGAGCCTCGGCCGGAGGGGTCCGGGGAGCCTCGGCCGGAGGGGTCCGGGGAACCCCAAGGGGACGTCCCGGCGGATCGTGCCGTCCCGGCGGGTCGAGCCGAACCGGCCCGGCGCAGGTTCGCCTACCCGCCCAACCTCATCGTGGTCGACGGCGGGCGGCCCCAGCTCTCGGCCGCGCTCGACGCGGTCGAGGCGGCCGGCCGGCCCGACCTGGCGGTGGTGTCGCTGGCCAAGCGGATGGAGGAGGTCTACCTGCCCGGCTCGCCCGACCCGGTGGTCATCCCGCGCACCAGCGAGGCGCTCTACCTGTTGCAGCGGGTGCGTGACGAGGCGCACCGGTTCGCCATCGCCTACCACCGCAACTTGCGCGGGAAGTCGATGACCCGAAGCGTGCTCGACGGCATCCCCGGGGTGGGGGAGTCCAGGCGCAAGCAGCTCGTCCGCCACTTCGGCTCGGCCCGCAAGGTCGCCCAGGCCAGCGTCGAGGAGCTCGAGCAGGTCCCCGGGCTCGGCCCCCAGCTCGCCCGGGCCGTCTGGCGCCACCTCCACGGCGGCGCCGCCCCCGACCCGGCCACCCCGGCACCCGGGCGTCCTACCCCGGCACCTGGGCGTCCTACCCCGGCACCCGGGCGCTCCGCTCCGGCACTCGAGCGGTCCTCCCAGGCACCCGAGCGTCCCGTACCGGCAACCGGGCGTCCCTCCCAGGCAACCTGGCGTCCCTCCCAGGCGCCTGACCCGCCGACCAGCCTGGGCGAGGACGCCGACGAGGACGTCACCTCACCGTCCGGCGCGGAGGCTTCCTCATGACCCAGCAGCTGCGGATCGAGGACCGGCCGAGGCTGGCCGCGTCGGCCGAGTTCGTGGTGATCACCGGGCTGTCGGGTGCCGGCCGGTCCGAGGCGGCCAAGGTGCTCGAGGACCTCGGCTACTTCGTGATCGACAACCTGCCCCCGTCGCTGATCGGCCGGGTCGCCGAGCTGGCCGTGGTCGGGCGCGACAACTCCCGGGTCGCGCTCGTGGTCGACGCGCGCGGCGGCGCCTTCGGCTCGGACGTGTCCGAGCTGTGCCGCGCCCTCGACCTGCTGCGGACCAAGAGCATCAGCCTGCGCGTGCTGTTTCTCGAGGCGTCCGACGAGGTGCTGGTGCGCCGTTTCGAGCACACCAGGCGGCGCCACCCGGTCGCGGGGGAGCGGGTGGTCGAGTCGATCGCGCGGGAGCGCGCGCTGCTCCGCGAGCTGCGCGCCACCGCCGACCTGGTGATCGACACCAGCGACCTCAACGTGCACGAGCTGCGGGCCAAGGTGCTGGCCGCGTTCGCCGGCGAGGAGGCCGGCATGCTCGTGACGGTCTCCTCCTTCGGCTTCAAGTACGGCCTGCCGCTGGACGCCGACATGGTGGTCGACGTGCGCTTCCTGCCCAACCCGCACTGGGTGCCGGAGCTGCGCCCCAAGGTCGGCCAGCACCCGGAGGTGCGCGACTACGTCCTGGCCCAGGCCGAGACCAAGCTGTTCCTGGACCGGCTGCAGTCGCTCCTCGAGGTCGCCCTGCCCGGCTACGTCCGCGAGGGCAAGCAGTACCTGACGATCGCGGTCGGCTGCACCGGGGGCCGCCACCGCAGCGTGGTGCTCGCCGAGGAGCTGGGCGGCTGGCTCGCCCACCAGGGCTTCAAGGTCCACGTCGCCCACCGTGACATGGAGCGCGAATGACGCTCCGCGCCGGCGGGAGCCCGCGCGCATGAGCAGGGCGGGCGTGCCTCGAGCCCTGTGTGGGCGGAGGGTGGGCCGATGAGGCGCGTGGTCGCCCTCGGTGGTGGCCACGGGCTGTCGGTCACCCTCACCGCCCTGCGCCTGCAGGGCGTCGAGCCGACCGCGCTGGTGACCGTGGCCGACGACGGCGGGTCGTCGGGCCGGCTCCGCCGCGACCTGGGCGTGCTCCCCCCCGGCGACCTGCGCATGGCCATGCTCGCCCTGGCCGACCCGGCCGCCGAGGTGCGCGGGCTGTTCGCCTACCGGTTCCGCGTCGGGGACCTGGCCGGCCACAACCTCGGCAACCTCGCGCTGGCCGCGCTCACCGAGCTCGAGGGCGGCTTCCTCGAGGCGCTGGCCACCGCGTCGCGCTGGCTCGGCGTGCGCGGGCGTGTCCTGCCCTCGACGCTGGTGCCGGTGCGGCTCCGCGGGCGGGTCGACGGCCGCCTGGTCTACTCGCAGGTGGCGATCACCACGACCCGGGGCCGGGTCGAGTCGGTGTGGCTCGAACCCCGCACGCCCGCAGCGCTGCCCGACGCCGTCGACGCGGTGCGCACCGCCGACCTGGTCCTGCTCGGCCCCGGCTCCACCTACACCTCGGTGGTGCCCAACCTGCTCGTGCCGGAGATCGGGCGGGCGCTCGCCGACGCCGCCGACCGGGTGGTGTACATCTGCAACCTCGAGCCGCAGCCGGCCGAGACGATCGGCTTCCCGCCCGAGGCCCACGTGGCCGCCCTCCTCGACCACTGCCCGGGCCTGCGCGTGCCCCGGGTCGTCTGCCAGCGCCCCGACGACCCGGAACGGGCCGAGCAGGAGCGCCGCGCCTTCGCCGCCCTCGGCTCGCAGGTCGTCCACGCCGACGTGGCCGCCGAGGACATGCCGGCCCGGCACGACCCGGAGCGCCTGGCCGCCGTCCTCAAGAGCCTGGGGTAGCCGATGGCCCGCAGGTCCTCCGGGATCCAGTTCACCGTCCGGGTCAAGGAGGAGCTGGCCGCCCTCCGCCCGGTGGCGCCCGCGGAGCGCCGGGCCCTGCTCGCCGCGCTGCTCCGCTTCGCCGCCACCCTCCACATCGGCGGCACCGTCGGCCCCCGTCTCACCCTGGTCCTTGCGACCGAGTCGGGCGGGGTGGCCCGGCTCGCGTTCTGGCTGCTGCACGCCGGGTACGAGGTGCGGCCCGACCTCCGGGTGCGCGGCCGCGGCGCCCTCGCCCCCCGCGCCCGCTACGAGGTCGTGCTCGACGAGCGGGTCGAGCGGGTCCTGGCCCACGTGGGGATCCTCGACGGCCAGGGCCGGCTCGCCTACGGCGTGCCCGGCGCCCTCGTCCGCGGCCGGGAGGCGGCCGCCTGCTTCGCCCGGGGCGCCTTCCTCGGCCGCGGCTCGATCACCGCGCCGACCAGGCAGCCGCACCTGGAGGTGGGCGCCTCCGAGGAGCGGGCCGCCCACGACCTGGCCGCCGTGCTCGCCCGGCTCGGCCTGCCCGCCCGGGTCGGCGCCCGGGCCCGGCCCGTGCCCGGCGCCCGGGCACGGGCACGGCCCGTGCCCGGCGCGGGGGTGGACGAGGCGCACCGGGTCGTGGTCAAGGGCGGCGAGGCGATCGGGCGGGCCCTGGTCACCATGGGCGCCCGCGACGCCTACCTGGCCTGGGAGGACGGCCGCATCCGGCGGGAGGTGCGCGGCGATGCGGTCCGGCTCGCCAACGCCGACCAGGCCAACCTCCGCCGCAGCGTGGCCGCTGCCATGGCCCAGGCCGCCGCGGTGGAGGAGGTCGTGGCCCGGCTCGGCTGGGAGGCGCTGCCCGGGGAGCTGGCCACGGTCGCCGCCCTGCGCCTCGCCCACCCGGACGCGACCCTGAGCGAGCTCGGCGCCCTGCTCGACCCGCCCCGCTCCAAGGGCGCGGTCCTCGCCCGGCTGCGCCGCCTGGAGGCCCTGGCCGGGAAGGACCCCGAGCCGCAGGGGTAGCGGCCAGCCGTTGGCGGGTGTGCTCTGCTCCGCCTTTGGGGCTGGTTCGACGAAATCCACCAAAGCGCCGACCGCTGGCGTGGCGCCCGGCCGGTGGGGAAGAATGACTGCGTAGCCGCCCCGTTCCCGTGCCGAGGTGCGGGTTCGACCGACACCGGGAGGACGCACGATGACGATTCGCGTGGGCGTGAACGGCTTCGGCCGGATCGGCCGCAACTTCTTCCGCGCGGCCAGGCATGACCAGGACGTCGAGATCGTCGCGGTCAACGACCTGACCGACAACAGGACCCTTGCCCACCTGCTCAAGTACGACTCGACCTTCGGGCGCCTGGACGCCGAGGTGACCTACGACGAGACCTCCATCTCGGTCGACGGCAGGCAGATCAAGGCGTTCGCGGAGCGGGACCCGGCCAACCTGCGCTGGGGCGACCTCGGGGTCGACATCGTGATCGAGTCGACCGGGCGCTTCACCGACCGCGACTCGGCCGCGCTGCACCTGAAGGGGGGGGCGAAGAAGGTCATCATCTCAGCGCCGGCCAAGGGCGAGGACATCACCATCGTCATGGGGGTCAACCACGACAAGTACGACCCCCAGGCCCACGACATCATCTCCAACGCCTCGTGCACGACCAACTCGGTGGTGCCGATGGCCAAGGTCCTGCTCGACTCCTTCGGGATCGAGAAGGGCTACATGACCACCATCCACGCCTACACCAACGACCAGGTCATCCTGGACTTCCCGCACAAGGACCTGCGGCGGGCCCGCTCGGCGGCCCGCAACGTGATCCCGACCACCACCGGCGCGGCCAAGGCGACCAGCCTCGCGATCCCGGAGCTCAAGGGCAGGCTCGACGGGATCGCGATCCGGGTGCCGGTCGAGGACGGCTCGCTCACCGACCTGTCGGTCGTGCTCAGCCGCGAGACGACCAGGGAGGAGGTCAACGACGTCTTCCGCAAGGCGGCCGAGGGCGGGATGGCCGGGATCATCCGCTACACCGAGGACCCGATCGTCTCCTCCGACATCATCGGCGACGCCGCCTCCTGCATCTTCGACAGCCTGGCCACCATGGCCAACGGCAACATGGCCAAGGTGTTCGGCTGGTACGACAACGAGTGGGGCTACTCCAACCGCCTCGTCGACCTCGCCCGGCTGATCGGCAGCCGGCTCTAGGAGGCCACTGAACAAGGGCCCGCTCTTGCCCGTGCCGGGCTGCAACGCCGCAGGTCAGGGCGTCGCAAATCAGGTCGCCCGCGGGTGGTTCAGTAGCCTCCGAGCGGCCCTGACCGCAGCTCGGCGCCCCGGCCCCGTGCCGGGGCGCCCCGTGTTCCAGGAGGAAGCGTGGAGCTCCGCACCGTCGACCAGGCCGACGTCCGAGGCAAGCGGGTCCTGGTCCGAAACGACTTCAACGTGCCCCTCGACGACGGCAAGGTCACCGACGACCTGCGGGTGCGCGCCGCCGTCCCCACCCTGCAGTGGCTCGTGGAGCACGACGCCAAGGTGATCTCCTGCTCCCATCTGGGCCGGCCCAAGGGCAAGTGGGACGACAGGTACTCGCTCGCGCCGGTCGTGCCCGTGCTGGCCCACCACCTCGGCCGCGAGGTCGCCTTCGTCGACGACGTCGTCGGGGACAAGGCCCGGCGGGCCGCCCACGACCTCGTCGAGGGGCAGGTGCTGCTGCTTGAGAACCTGCGCTTCGAGCCGGGGGAGGAGGCCGCCGACCCCGCCTTCGCCGACCGGCTCGCCGCACTCGGCGAGCTGTACGTCAACGACGCGTTCGGGGCCGCCCACCGCGCCCACGCGTCGGTCGTCGGGGTCGCCGAGCGCCTGCCCGCCTACGCCGGGTTCCTGCTCAACAAGGAGGTCGAGGTGCTGTCCAGGCTCCTCGAGGGGCCGGACAGGCCGTTCGTGGCCGTGCTCGGCGGCAGCAAGGTCTCCGACAAGCTCGCCGTGCTCGACAACCTCCTCGGCCGGGTCGACACCCTGGTGATCGGCGGCGGCATGTGCTTCACGTTCATCGCCGCCCAGGGCGGCGAGGTGGGCGACTCGCTGTTCGAGCCCGACCAGGTCGACTCGTGCCGTGAGCTGCTGGCCCGGGCCGAGCGGGAAGGCAAGCGCGTGCTGCTCCCGACCGACGTCGTCGCGGCCGACGACTTCAGCGAGGACGCCAACCACCGCACGGTCCCCGCCGGGGAGATCGAGCAGGGCTGGCGCGGCCTGGACATCGGGCCGGAGACCGCCCGCGCCTTCGCCGCCGCGGTGCGCGAGGGCAGGACCGTGTTCTGGAACGGGCCCATGGGCGTGTTCGAATGGGAGCCGTTCGCGGCCGGCACGAAGGCGGTCGCCGAGGCGGTGGCCGCCTGCGACGGGTTCACGGTCGTCGGCGGGGGCGACTCGGCCGCCGCCCTGGCCAAGTTCGGCCTGGCCGACAAGGTCGACCACCTGTCCACCGGCGGCGGGGCGAGCCTCGAGATGCTCGAGGGCAAGACCCTGCCCGGCGTCGCCGTCATCCCCACCGCGTGAGGAGCCGTGCCATGGCCCGCCGACCCGTGATCGCCGGCAACTGGAAGATGAACAAGAACCACCTGGAGGCGATCCAGCTCACCCAGAAGACGGCCTGGGCGCTCGACAAGGAGGACACCGACGCGGTCGAGGTCGTCCTCTGCCCCGCCTTCGTCGCCCTGCGCAGCGTCCAGACCCTGATCGACGGGGACAAGCTGCCGCTCGGGTACGGCGCCCAGAACTGCCACCACGAGCCGTCCGGCCCCTACACCGGCGAGGTGTCGGCACCGATGCTGGCCAAGCTCGGCTGCTCGTACGTGATCGTCGGCCACTCCGAGCGCCGCCAGCACTTCGGTGAGGACGACGAGCTGGTCAACCGCAAGGCCAAGGCCGTGCTGGCCGCGGGCATGCAGCCGATCGTCTGCGTGGGCGAGTCGCTCGAGCAGCGCGAGGCGGGCCAGACCGGCGAGGTCGTCAGCGGGCAGGTGCGCGGCTCCCTGGCCGGGCTCCCGGCCGAGCAGGTCGGCGGGCTGGTGGTCGCCTACGAGCCGGTCTGGGCGATCGGCACCGGGCGGGCGGCCACCGCCGACGACGCCCAGGAGACCATCATGCTCGTCCGCGGCACCATCGCCGAGCTGGCCGGCAGCAGCGCGGCCGACGCGGTCCGGATCCAGTACGGCGGCAGCGTCAAGTCGTCCAACATCGAGGAGCTGATGGCCCAGCCCGACGTGGACGGCGCCCTGGTCGGCGGGGCCAGCCTCGACGCCGACGAGTTCGCCCTGATCGTCAAGGGCGCCGCCCGCCGCGCCCGCTGACCCGCCTGACCTTCGATGACCACGCGACAGCGAGGGGACCGCCGCCCCCGCGCCCGCTGACCCGCCACCACGATTCGGCGAGCGTGTCCCGGCCTTCAGGCCGGGAGTGCGTCGCCCGCGAGTGTCCAGGGTGCCCGCCGCCGCCTCCGGGCCCATGACCGCGATCGAGGCCCGGGAGCGCGTCGCCCGCGAGTGTCCGGAGTGCCGTGGTAGGCTTGCGCCGATGGCCCGGTCGGTGGTACCAAGCCGGTCGAGGCCCATTCTTCTCCTCCTCCGAAGGAATCACCCGATGATCCCGCTCCTGGTCGTCCTGCACGTCATCGCGTCCGTCACCCTCTGCTTGTTCATCCTGCTCCACGCCGGTCGCGGCGGCGGGCTGTCGGACATGTTCGGCGGCGGCATGGGCACCTCGATGGGCGGCTCCACCGTGGTCGAGCGCAACCTCGACCGCCTCACGGTCGGCGCGGCCACCCTGTTCGGCCTGACCAGCGTGTTCCTCGCCCTCCTGCTGGCCCCCAGCTAGGCCCGGCGCGCCGCGCCGCGCCGGCCCCGGGTCCCGCCGATGCGCCACCCGTGGCATCCGCTCCCGGGGCGTGGTTCGTGGGGCCGCCCGGGCACCGAACCCGGCGCGATGCGCCACCCGCCGCGCCGGCTCCCGGTCGGTTCGGCGCTGCTGCTGGTCGTGCTGGTGCAGGTGGTCGCGCTGGTGCTGGCCGCCTGCACCGGCGACCGGCCCGGGGGAGCGCCAGGGCCTCGTAGCGGGTCGCCGCCCGGACCGTCCGGCCCGCCACCCCGGCACGGAGGCACCCTCGCGGTCGCGCTGCTCGCGCCCGGCTCCCTGGACCCGGCCCGGGCCGGGCAGCCCGAGGAACAGCTCCTCGCCGCCAACCTGTTCGACGGGCTCACCGCTGTCGACGGGCGGGGCGCCGTGCAGCCCGCGGTGGCCGGCTCCTGGACCAGCGACCAGGCCCAGCGGCGCTGGACGTTCAAGCTCCGCCCAGGGTCCAGGTTCTCCGACGGCACCCCGGTACAGGCCGCCGACTTCAAGTTCGCCTGGGAGCGGCTGGTCGACCGGCGCACCGGGGCGCCCGCCTCCCTCGGCGCGCTCCTCGCCCCGGTGAAGGGGTACCGCGCCCTCGCCGCCGGCCAGGCCCGCGACCTCGCCGGGGTCGCCGCCCCCGACCCCGCCACCCTCGTCGTCGACCTCGACGAGCCGTTCGCCGACTTCCCCGCGGTCGTCGCCAACCCCCGGCTGTCGCCCGTGCCCCGGACGCTCGTCGCCCGCGACCCGGCCGGGTACGCGGCCCGCCCGGTCGGCAACGGCCCGTTCACCCTGGCCGGGCCGTGGACGGCCGGGCGGCCGCTCGAGCTCGTCCGCAACCCCGCGTACGCCGGCCGGGCCGCCTACCTCGACAAGGTCCGGGTCGACGCCGTGCCCGACCAGCAGACCGCGTGGCTCGAGTTCCAGGACGGGCTGGTGTCGTTCTCGCCCGTGCCGCTCGACCAGCTCGCCGCGGCCGCGTCGGTGTACGGCCGCTCGCCAGACGGCCACACCCAGCCCGGGCTGCTCCTCGGGCCCACGCTCACGACCTGGTCGGTCGGGTTCAACGTGCGCGCCAGGCCGTTCAACGACCCCCGCTGGCGGCAGGCGTTCTCGCTCGCCCTGGACCGTGAGCGGATCGCCGCCGCCTTCGCCGGCGCGCGGGCCGCCTCCGCCGCGCTCGTGCCCGCCGGCGTGCCAGGCGCCGGCCAGCCGGTCTGCGCGGCGTGCCGGTACAGCCAGGGGGACGCCCGGGCCATCGTGGACCAGGTAGGCGCCGGCAACCCGCGGGTCACCCTCACCGTCCCCGACGACCCGGTCGAGCGCCGGGCCGCCCGGCTCGTCGCCGCCGACCTCGGCGCCGTCGGCGTGACCGTCAAGCTCGACCCGGTCCCGCCCGCCGGCTATCTCGCCGCCCTCCGCCGGCCCGGGGTGCAGGCCTTCACGCTGGGCTGGTCCGCCGACTACCCGCGCATGGACACGTTCCTGTTCCCCCAGTTCGCCCGTGCGGGCCCCGGCAACCTGACCGGCTGGACCGACCCTGCCACCACCCGCCTGCTCGCCCAGGCCCGGTCCACCGCAGACGCGCACGCCCGCACCAAGCTGTACCAGCAGGCCGAGGACGCCGTCCTGGCCCACCTCCCGGTCGCGCCGGTGCTGACCTACCGCCACGCCGCCGTGCTCGCCCCCGGCCTCCGCGGCTTCGACTACACCCCGCATGGCCTGGTCGACCTGGCCGAGGTCAGCCTCGCCAACTAGGTCGGATCGGACCCGGTGCTCTGCTACAATCCCGCAGCGCCCGAGCGAGGCGCCCACGTCGGAGTGGCGGAATAGGCAGACGCGCTAGGTTGAGGGCCTAGTGTCCGCAAGGACGTGGGGGTTCAAGTCCCCCCTCCGACACCCCTCCCGAGCAGGACTTCTGCGCTTCACCTCCTCCGTCATGTCAGTCGGCCAGCGGGCCGGTTGCTAGCGGTTTGTTAGCGGACGGGTCGGTGGCGGGCTCGCCATCACCCAGGATCAGGCGGGCGACCGTACCGGCGGCGTGCTCGTCCAGTCCCGGAAGGACGTGGCTGTAGGTGTCCATCGTGATCGCGATCGTGGCGTGCCCAAGGCGCTCGCTGATCACCTTCGGCGGGATACCGGCCGCCAGCGCCGCGGTGGCATAGCTGTGGCGGACATCATGCAGCCGGATCCTGGGCAGCCCGGCTGCGCGGGTGTGCTGCACGAACCAGGCGGAGATCCGCTGCGGGTGGATCGGTGATCCGTCCGGCATGGTGAACACGAGCCCCGAGTCCTGATAGCCGGTGCCCACGATTGCCTTCTCCTCGGCCTGGCGGACCCTATGCCCCTTGAGGGCGGTGAGGGTGGCCGGGTCGAGCGCCAGCGAGCGGCGGCCCTTGGGCGTCTTGGCGTCGGACTCCACGACGGCGTAGTCGACCACCACGCGCGGCCGGCGGGGCGAGACCCGGCCGGCGGTGAGGTCGATGTCGACCCAGCGCAGCCCGGCGAGTTCGGCGCGGCGGTGGTGGCCACCAGCAGCCAGGCCGCGTAGAGGCGGTCCTCGCGTACGTGGTTGAGGAACACGCGGAGCTGCTCGGGTGTCCAGACCTGTCGTTCGGCTGCCAGGCCCTTCGGCGGGTCGACAGCGTCGGCGACGTTGCGGGCGACGTAGCCCAAGCGCACGGCGTCCTTGAGCGCACGGTGGAGGATGGCGTGGACGTTGTGGACCGTCTTGGGCGCCATGCCCTGGCCGTCGCGGAGCCGGCCCTTGGCGAGCAGCGCCTTGTAGAAGGCGTTGAGCTGGGCGGGGGAGAGCCGCTGCAGTGGCACTGCACCGAGCGCGGGGACGATGTAGGTGCGGATGTGGGTGCGGTAGTTCGAGAACGTTGATGGCCGGACGTTGTGGACGGCCGGGAGCCACTCGTCGACCAGGAAGCTCCCGAGGGTGCGTTTGGACGGCTCGACGAACGCGCCAGAGCGCAGGGCGGTTAGCGCCTCGTTGAGCGCGGCCTGGCATTCGCGCCTGGTCTTGAAGCCGCCCTTGGTCTGCTGCTTGCGCTTGCCGGTGACCGGGTCAACGCCGACGTCGATGTGCCAGGTCCACGTGGATCCGCGCTTGTAGACGCTTCCTCTCATCGGCCGAGCATCCGCACGAGAGGGGCGGTCGGGACCAGCAGTTTGCGGCCAACTCGGAAGGTCACCAGCTGCCCAGCGGTCGCAGCCCGGTAGGCCGCCGAGCGGCTCACGCCCAGCAGTACGGCAGCGTGCTCCACACTGATGGTCAGCGGAAGACTGTCGAGCGCCATCGGAACTTCGAGCGACTCATATGACATATTGCTACGAGTCACCTTGGCAGTTGGGGGATGCCGAGTCAAGGGGACCCCCGAGCCGGAGGAAGAAGCGCCGGCAGACGGGCCTCTCCTACGTCGACGACGCCCCATCTGTAGCTCCCTTCGATGGATGTCACTCTCAGGAGCAGCACTGTAAGCGAGGAGTAGCCGCACCAACCGGACAGGTGTGCGGTAGTACAGAAATCCGGGTTACTAGGACGAGCGTCCCCTAAGCTGCACCCAGACGCCGGACATGAGAAGCGGCCAAGAGTGGAACGGCCATGAGACCAGACATGCCGATTGGCGAGCGCATCGCTATCTATCGCCGACGCCGAGGCCTGACCCAGCTCGTGCTGGCAGGGCTGGTCGGCCGCTCCGAGAGCTGGTTGTCCCAGGTCGAGCGCGGTATCCGCCCCATTGACCGCCTCTCGTCCTCATCGATATCGCCCACGTCCTCAAGGTCAACGTGACGGACCTGACGGGACAGCCATTCTCGTTGGCGCCGAACGGCGACCTAGAGAACCAGACCGTCCGCGCTATCCGCCAAGCGCTCACACGCTACGACGCGATCCTGGTCCTCGACCTCGCAAGCGGCAACGATGCCGCCCGGCGCAACCCCGCGACCTTGCGGCGTGACCTGCGGCAAGCCTGGCAGCTCCGCCAAGCGGCTCGCTACACGGAGCTCGGCACCATGCTGCCCCGACTCCTTGCGGACGCCGAGCGTGCCACGAGGGAGTTCGACGGGGCCGATCGCCTGGCAGCCTTCGCCGTGTCGGCCGAGACCTACCACCTCGCGGCGATGGCGCTGAAGAAGTTTGGCGAGAACGAGCTGGCATGGATCGCCGCGGACCGGGGCATCCTGGCGGCCGATCGAGCCGAGGCGCCGCTCCTCATGGCCGTCAGCGCCCGCGCCGTCGGCCAAGTGTTCATGTCGGCCGGGCGGCTCGACGAGGCGGAAAGCGTGTCGACGGCTGCGCTGACGACACTCGAGCCAAGACTCGGCAACGCGTCACCCGAGCACCTCTCGGTTTACGGTGCCTTGCTGCTGACGAGGGCCATCATCGCTGCCCGTAAGAACGACCGGGCGACCGCCGACCAGTTCATCAGGGAAGCTGAGGCTACCGCGCGCCGGTTGGGCCAGGACCGAAACGACTTCTGGACGATCTTTGGGCCGACCAACGTGGCGATCCATGCCGTCTCCGTCGACGTCGAGCTGGGCGATCCCGCCGCCGGGCTGCGCAAAGCGCCGAGCGTCGACCCGTCTCGGCTCTCGCCAGAGCTGGTGGAGCGGCGCGTTAACCACATGATCGACCTCGCACGAGGCTACGCTCAGCAACGCAACGATGCCGCGGCGGTCCTCACGTTGCTCGAGGCTGAGCGCGCGGCCCCTGAAGAGGTCAGGTACCACGTGATCGTGCCCGAGATGCTTCGTGAACTGCTCAAGCGAGAACGCCGCGCCGCCACGACCGGACTGCGTTCACTCGCTGCGCGAGTCGGGGTCCTGCCCTGACCGAGTCGAGTTCAGTCCACAGGAAAGCGATACGAGAGGACGTACTGGTCGGCTGCGATCACGATGTCGCTGACGGCGACGGGGGTGTCACCAGCGAACATCGTGCGAGCAACCAAGAGAACCGGGGTGCCCATCCGCAACTCGAGGTCTCGAGCCTCCGCCGGTAGGGGGAGCCGGGCATGCACTTCCTCGACAACGGTCGTGACCCGAACCTCGACAGCCTCGAGTTGCGCGATGGTGCCTCCGGGCCACGGTTCCTGACTCGGGTCCTCGATCGGACTTCCGTGCACGAGCGTGTACGGCAAGTACGACATTGAGAGCTGCACCGGCCGTTCATCGACGCAGAAGCGGAAGTGGCGGGTGAGGATTTCCGCGCCCTCGGGAAGGGCGAGTCGGGCAGCGATCTCCGAGGAAGCCGTCGTCCGCGCAAACTGCTGGACCTCGACTCTTGCGGGCCGATCCGTCCCCACATCGACGTTGAAGGGCGTCTTGCCAGCTTGCCGGTGCGTCCGCGCGAACCGGTCGGGCACGAGTCGGCGAAGGTGGGGATGTGCCATGCGCACGAAGGCTCCGCGACCTTGACGGGTTTCGACGAGACCTTCGCTCTTGAGGACCTCGATCGAATGACGGACGGTCGAACGTGATGCGCCGAACTCCTTGATCAATCCCGTTTCCGACGGCAGTAGATCACCCTGCCGCAGCTCTCGCCGGAGGATGCGGTCACGTAGCTGATCGGCGATCTGCCGAAAGGCCGGCCGTGCGTCAGCGGGATTGACCCGTGCCAAGCGGAAAGCTCCTCTCGCTTATTACGACGAGCGTGATCGTACCTTGGCGGCCACCACGCGAGCGGCTGGTTCTATCGACGCTGGCCTCGACCGCCCTTGTGCTCAAGGTCAGCCGGGTCTGCTCGCGCGAAAGTCGACCAGCGTGCGACCGCAATGAGGGTGTCCGTGATGCTCTTCACCGGGGATCTGTGGAGCTGCCGGCCGAGGCGCCAGACCAGCACGTTGGCGGGTCGGCGAAGGCCCCACATGTCCGGCGCAGGGAGCATCACGGACACCCTCAATGACCGCCGCGAGAGCGAGGCTGGCTGTTGCGGCGAGCAAGGCCATCCGCGGCCCGCTTGCATCGATCAGTGTCCCCGCGAGGCTCGCTCCGATGGATTGACCGCTCAGGAAGCCAGTCAGAATCCAGGTGAACGCCTCGGTCACCGTCCCAGGCGGCGTGAGCCGGTCGGCTAGGCGCTTGCGGAACGCGGATCGACAAAAGGTTGTCGATGTGAGGCCGGGCTATGCGGCGATGCCGCAGTCGTTGAAGAGGGCCTTCATGTCAAGGCGGAGGGTTTCGTAGTGCCGGTCGGTGCGGGTCCAGGTCGTGGGTTTCCGGCCGAGTCTGGGGACGCGGACACCGGCGAGGATCGGCGTGATGACCTGGTCGCGCAGCACCAGCAGAGCGGTGATGGTGCGCAGG
>Ga0210378_10000042_pt1 | contig 55030 bp, 48 predicted proteins | sample PLM1_60_b1redo_FD_155465 | JGI IMG/M metagenome (GOLD analysis project Ga0210378, IMG submission 155465) | Groundwater sediment microbial communities from an aquifer in East River, Colorado, USA - PLM1_60_b1 redo | ecosystem: Environmental > Terrestrial > Soil > Riparian zone | place: USA: East... | reverse complement strand
AGGGCACCGGCACCGGGACCGCCGAGGGCACCGGCACCGGGACCGCCGAGGGCACCGGCACCGGGACCGCCGAGGGCACCGGCACCGGGACCGCCGAGGGCACCGGAGGCCGGCCGTGAGCGCGCTGGCCAGGAAGGCCGGGACCTCCATGCGCATCGGGCCCCAGCCGGGCGAGGTGATCGACCGGGACGCCCCGCTCGAGTTCACCTGGAACGGCCGGCCGCGCACCGGCCTGGCGGGCGACACGATCGTGTCGGCGCTGGCCGCCTCGGGCGAGCGGGTGTTCTCGCGCAGCTTCAAGTACCACCGCCCGCGCGGCATCCTCTCCGGGGACTTCCTCGACCCGGGCTGCACGGTCCAGGTCGACGACGAGCCGAACGTGCGCGGCGCGCACCGGCGGCTCGCGGCCGGCATGGCGGTCAGCTCCCAGAACACCTGGCCGTCGCTCCGCTTCGACGTGAAAGCCGCCAACCAGGCCGTGGGCCGCTTCCTCACCGCCGGGTTCTACTACAAGACCTTCATCAAGCCGCGGCGCCTCTGGCCCGCCTACCAGAAGGTCCTGGCCCGCTTCGCCACCGGCGGGCGGGTCCGCGCGGACGCGCCCCACGGCTACTACGACAAGCGCTACGCGCACGCCGACGTGATCGTGGCCGGCGGCGGCCCGGCCGGCATGGCGGCGGCGCTCGCCGCCGCCCAGGCCGGGGCCAAGGTCATCCTGGTCGAGGAGGAGTACGAGCTCGGCGGGCACCTCCGCTGGGGCGGCGCCAGCGAGCTGGCGGCCCTGGCCGGGCTGCGCGAGGCGGTGGCCGGCCAGCCCGGCATCGAGGTGCTGGTCAACTCGGCCGTCACCGGCCGCTACGACGACAGCTGGATCGCGGTCCTGCAGCGCGACCCGGCCATCGGTCACAGCCCGGGTCTCCGTCACGACCCGGCCATCGGTCACAGCCCGGGCCTCGGTCACGGCCTGGCCGACCACCACGTGGAGGAGCGGCTGGTCAAGGCCCGGGCGGCCACCCTGGTGGCCGCGCCCGGCCTGGTCGAGCGGCCCTACGTGTTCCAGGGCAACGACCTGCCCGGCGTCATGCTCGGCACGGCCGTGCGCAGGCTGGTCAACCTCTACGCGGTCCGGCCGGGCGAGCGGGCGGTGGTGTTCACCGCCAACGCCGAGGGCGACACCGCCGTGGCCGACCTCGACCGGGCCGGCGTCGAGGTCGCCCGGGTGGTCGACGCCCGCAGGGGCGAGGGCATCCGCCGGGCCACCGGCGGGCGCGGCGTCGGCGCGGTGGTGCTCGCCGACGGCACCAAGGTCGACTGCGACCTGCTGGTGACCTCGATCGGCTGGACCGCGCCCACCTCCCTGCTCAACATGGCCGGCGACCGCCCGGTCTACGTGCCCGGGGCGGCCCGCTTCGTGCCCGGCGACGGGCTGCCCGGCTCGGTGCTCCCGGCCGGCGGGCTGGCCGGCGACGGCACCCTCGACGAGCTCCTCGAGCACGCCCGCGCGGTCGGCGCCGCCGCCGCGGCCCGGGCCTCGCGCGCTCCGGGCGACGGGGCCGTGCCGAGCCTGCCGGTCCGGTCCCACCCGGCGCTGTTCCGTGCCAGCACCCACGGCATGGTGGACTTCAGCGAGGACGTGTCGTCCAAGGACATCGTGGCGGCGGCCCGCGAGGGGTATGACTCGATCGAGCTGGTCAAGCGCTTCACCACCGTCACCATGGGCCCGTCCCAGGGCAAGCTCGAGACGGTCAACGCGGTGGCGGTGCTCGCCGAGGCGGTCGGCAGCACCATCGGCGACCTCGGCACGACCGTGTGGCGCCCGCCCTACGTACCGATCAGCCTGGGCGCGCTGGCCGGCCGGGTGTTCGAGCCGGTCCGCTACTCCCCCATGCAGCCCTGGCACGAGGCGCACGGGGCCCGGCCGCTCGTGGCCGGCCAGTGGATCCGGCCCGACAGCTACGGCGACCCGGCCGCCGAGGTCCGCAACGTGCGCGAGCGCGTCGGCCTGATCGACGTCACCCCGCTCGGCAAGCTCGACCTGCGCGGACCGGACGTGCCCGAGCTGCTGAACCTGCTCTACGTCAACAAGTGGTCGAAGCTCGACGTCGGCTCGGTCCGCTACGGGGTGATGTGCGCCGAGGACGGCGTGGTCATGGACGACGGGGTCACCGGCCACCTCGACCACGACCGCTACCTGATGACCACCACCTCCTCGGGCGCGGCCACCGTCTGGGAGCTGGTCGAGCACTGGCTGCAGACCGAGCACCCCGACTGGCGGGTGCACGTCACGCCGGTCACCACCGCGTACGCCAGCATCAACGTGGCCGGGCCGAGGTCCCGGGAGCTGCTCGGCCAGGTGACCGAGGGCGTGGACCTCTCGCCCGAGCGCTTCCCGTACATGCGGGTGCGGCTGGGCACCGTGGCCGGCGTGCCCGACTGCTTCATGTGGCGCATCGGCTTCACCGGCGAGCTCAGCTACGAGATCCACGTGCCCGCCGCCTACGGCCTGGCTGTCTGGGAGACCCTGATGGAGCGGGGCGCCGACCTCGGCGCGGCCCCGTTCGGGGTCGAGGCCCAGCGCATCATGCGCCTCGAGAAGGGCCACCTCATCGTCGGCCAGGACACCGACGGGCTCACCAAGGGGTTCAGCGCCGGGCTGGACTGGGCCATCAAGCTCGACAAGGACGACTTCGTGGGCAAGCCCGAGCTGGTCTGGCAGCACCGCGTCAACGGCGACATGCGGCTGGTCGGGCTGCAGCCGGTCGACGGGCAGGTGGTGCCGCCCGAGGCGAGCCAGATCGTCGAGGGCCGCAACACCATCGTCGGTCGGGTCACGTCGAGCCGGATGTCGCCCACCCTGGGACGGTCCATCTGCCTCGGGTTCGTCGCGCCCCACCTGGCCGGGGCGGGCACGGTCGTCACCGTGCACCTGCCCGACGGGCGGCGCGTCCCAGCCACCGTCCAGGCCCACCATGCCCACTTCGACCCCGAGGGGGTGCGCCTGCGTGGCTGACATCTTCACAGTCCCCGTGGCCCGCAGCCCGATCGCTCCCGCGGAACCGCTCGTGGTGGTGGACGGCTGGGAGGTGTCGGGCCGGCGCTCGACCGCGCCGCTGCGCCTGGTCGACTGCACGCCCCTGGCCAAGGTCCTGGTCCGCGCCGACCCCGACGGGCCGGTCGCCCGCCACCTCGGCGTCGGCCACGGGCGGTCCCGGCGCGACCCGCACGGCACCCTGGTGGTCGGCTCCGGCCCGGACGAGTGGCTGCTGCTGGCCCCGCCGGGCACCGGGTCCGAGGTGGCCGAGCGGGTCCGGGCGGCCGCCGCCCACGCCGCAGGGGGCGAGCACGACCCCGGGCTCGTGACCGTCGTCGAGCTGTTCACCCACGGGCGGGCGCTCATGCGCCTGACCGGGGTCGACGCGCCGCACCTGCTGGCCAAGGTCTGCGCGGTCGACCTGGCCGACCGGGTCACGCCCGACGGCACGGCCTTCCGCAGCTCGGTCGCGAAGGTCGCCACCGACGTCGTGCGCGACGACGTGCCTGGCGCGCTCCAGGCAGCCCCGCCTCGCGCGCTTCGGGCAGCCCCACCTGGCGCGCTCCGGGCAGCCCCACCTGGCGCGCTCCGGGCAGCCCCGCCTCGCGCGCTCCAGGCAGGCAGCGAGGCAATCCGTTCCTACCTGCTCCACTGCGAGCGCTCCTCCGGTCAGTACCTGTTCGACACGATCCTGGACGCCGGCCGCGAGTTCGGCATCGAGCCCGACGGGTTCGGTTTCGGCAAGGAGATCTGACCATGGCCATCACCTTTCCGACCGACCTCGACATCGCCCGCGGCGCCAAGCTCAAGCCGCTGTCCGACATCGCCGCCCAGATAGGGCTCGGCGAGCACCTGCTCGAGCCCTACGGGGAGGGCGTCGCCAAGGTGAAGCTGGACGCGGTGGACGAGCTGGCCGGCCGGCCCAGGGCCCGCTACGTGGTGGTCTCGGCGGTCACGCCGACCCCGCTCGGAGAGGGCAAGACGACCACCACGGTCGGGCTCGGCCAGGCGTTCAGCCACCTCGGCAAGCGGGCCACGGTGGCCATCCGCCAGCCGTCCATGGGCCCGACCTTCGGCATCAAGGGCGGCGCCGCCGGCGGCGGCTACAGCCAGGTCGTGCCCATGGAGCTGCTCAACCTCCACCTGACCGGGGACATGCACGCGGTGACCGCGGCCCACAACCTGCTCGCCGCGATGATCGACAACCACATCTACCAGGGCAACGAGCTCGGCATCGTGCAGCACGACGTGACCTGGCGGCGGGTGCTCGACGTCAACGACCGGGCCCTGCGCAACCTCGTCGTGGGGCTGGGCGCCAAGCCCGACGGCGTGCCCCGCCAGAGCGGCTTCGACATCACCGCCGCCTCCGAGGTGATGGCCGTCCTCGCCCTGTCCACCTCCCTGCAGGACATGCGCCGCCGCCTCGGCCGGGTGGTGATCGGCTACGACCGCCACGGCGAGCCGATCACCGCCGAGCGGCTCAAGGCGGCGGGCGCGATGACCGTGATCATGCGCGAGGCGATCAAGCCGAACCTGCTGCAGACCATGGAGAACACCCCGGTGCTGGTGCACGCTGGCCCGTTCGGCAACATCGCCCACGGCAACTCCTCGGTCGTCGCCGACCTCATCGGCATCCACGGCGGGGACTTCCTGATCACCGAGGCCGGGTTCGGCGCCGACATGGGCGCCGAGCGGTTCTTCAACATCAAGTGCCGCACCTCGGGCCTGCGCCCGGACGCCGCGGTGGTCGTGGCCACCATCCGCGCCCTCAAGGCCCATTCCGGGCGGCACCGGATCGTCGCCGGCAAGCCACTGCCGCCCGCGCTGCTCGAGGAGAACCCCGACGAGGTCCACATGGGCGGGGTCAACCTGCGCAAGCAGATCGAGAACATCCGCCTGCACGGCGTCTCGCCGGTGGTCGCGATCAACGCGTTCCCCGGCGACCACCCGTCCGAGCACGCCGCGGTCCGCGAGATCGCCGAGTCGATGGGCGCCCGGGCCGCGGTCTGCACCCACTTCGCCAACGGCGGGGTCGGCGCCGTCGAGCTGGCCGAGGCGGTCGCCGAGGCGGCCGAGGAGCCGACCGACTTCCGCTTCCTGTACCCGGACTCGGCCTCGCTCCGGGAGAAGATCGAGGCGGTCGCGACCAAGGTGTACGGCGCCGGGGAGGTCGAGTACGACCTGGCCGCCGCCCGCCAGCTCGACAGCTACGAGCGCCACGGCTTCGGCAACCTGCCCGTCTGCATCGCCAAGACGCACCTGTCGATCTCGTCCGACCCCAACCTCAAGGGCGCTCCGACCGGGTGGGTGCTGCCGGTCCGGGAGGTGCGGGCGTCGGTGGGGGCCGGCTTCATCTACCCGATCTGCGGCGACATGCGGACCATGCCCGGTCTCGGGCTGCACCCGGCCGCCGAGCGCATCGACATCGACGAACACGACCAGATCGTGGGGCTGTCGTGACCCCGGCCACCGCACGCGAGGCGCCAGCCGGGCCTCAGGCGGCCAGCTACCTCGACGGCACGCTCGGGCGCTTCCTCGACCAGGTCTCGTCCAAGCAGCCGGCCCCAGGGGGCGGCGCCGCCGCCGCGGTGACCGTGGCGATGGCCGCCGGCCTGGTCGGGATGGCGGCCCGCTTCGCCGTCGACCACCTTGCCGACGCCACCGACATCGTGTCCTGCGCCGAGGTGCTGCGGCGGCGGGTGGCGCCGCTCGCCCAGACCGACGCGGACGCCTACCGGGGCTACCTGGCCGCCACCCGCCTGCCGCGGGAGCCCAAGCCGGAGGCCCGGCGCCGGCAGATCCGAGCCGCGCTGTCGCGGGCCGCCGACGTGCCCCTGACGGTGGCCGAGATCGCCGCGGACGTCGCCGACCTGGCCGCCGTGCTGGCGGCGGGCGGCAATCCCAACCTGCGTGGCGACGCGGTCACGGCCGCGCTGCTGGCCGAGGCGGGGGCGAGGTCGGCCGCCTGCCTGGTCGAGATCAACGTGGGCACGGGCGACCAGCGTGCCGTGCGGGCCGGGAACCTGGCCCACGCGGCCGCCGGGGCCGCCCGCCGCGCGATGGACGCCGGGCGGTAGGGCGTGGCCGCCAGCGTCATCGACGGCAACACCCTGGCCGGCGAGCTCAGGGCTCGCCGCCCAATACCTTGGCCAGGTCGAGTCCCGCTTACCTCGGTATGTCGGCGCTGGAACGACCAAGTTATTGGCCCGCGAGCTCAAGGGCCGCCTCGAGGTCGAGGTCGACGGCCGGCGGCCGGCGCCCGGTGGGCTGACGGGTGGCTCAGCGCGGCTCGGCCGCGACCGGCACCGGCGGCGGGACCATGAAGAGGCTCAGGGCGAGCAGCGACAGGCCCGACCAGGTGAGCACGCCGCCCCACACCTCGGGCTCCCAGCCCAGGCCGCCGTCGTTGAGGGCGATGCCCGCAAACCACACCCCCCAGAGGGCCACCGGCGCGGTCGCGCAGAACACCCGCAGCCGGCCCGGGGCGGCCGGCGCCGGGTGCAGCAACCCAAGCAACAGCTCGACGGCGAGCGCGCCGGTCAGGCCGAGGACGACCAGCCCGGGGTCGACGAAGCCGGTCAGCGCCTGGATCAGCACGAACTGCGGACCGACCACGAGCAGGACGCTGCCCGCGGGCAGGTCCCAGCGACGGAGCAGATACAGCACCGGTTCGAGCAGGAACGCGGTGGCGAGGACGAACCCGGCCACGCCCAGGGCGATGTCCTGGTCCTGGACGTAGCCGCGCTGCGCCTGCGTGAAGAACTGCCCGAGGAACCGGGCGTGGCCGATGCTCGCTTCGTTGTCAAAGGCCGGGTGCAGGTACATGAAGAAGAAGCCCGTGCCGCTCCCCGCGATGGCGGCCGAGAACAGCGCGGGCAGCAGCGCGCCGAGGCCGGCGCGGCGGCCGAGCGACGGGTCGGCCCAGGCCGACCGGAGCGGCGCCGTCACCACCAGGAAGCCGCCGGTGAACAGCCCCAGATGGGAGGGGCTGAGCAGGGCGGCGACGTCCTGCTCGATGCCGAAGGCGAGATGCCAGGCCATGTCGCCGAGCCCGGAGGCGGCGAACAGGGCCAGGCCGGCGACAGCCGGCCCGTAGCCGGCCGGGACCGAGTCCCGCCAGGCCGCGCCCGCCCGGTGACGGGACCAGACCGACCACCCGATCCAGAGCGCCGAGGCCGCGAAGCCCGAGTAGAACATCGCGTGCCACGGGGTGAAGAACGTCTCGAGCTGCGGGCGGGTGTTGTGGGCCCAGCCGTCCACGAACAGCCCGCCGATCAGCCAGGCGCTCAGGGCGACGGTGACCAGGTCGGCCCGCCGGCTCATGCGGGCCGCCGGTGCCCGGACCGTCCGGGCCGGTCCGGAGGCCTGACCCGGCCCGGACGGTCCGGAGGCCTGGCCCGGCCTGTTCGCGCCAGCCGCCGCGGGCGTCCGCGCCGTCTCGTCGGGGCGGGTCGGGAGCGACGACGGTGGCATCGGGACCTCCTCGCTGCATTCTTCCTTGTTGGTAAGGAGTCTACGGGCGGTGGCCCGCTCGGGTTCCGTCCGCCGAGGGATCTTCCACCTCCCCCGCGCGGGGGAGGCGGACGGGCGGTTACCGACCCGTTAGCCGGGCTTGCCAGGCTCCACCAGTCCGCTCGGCGACCCCCGGGCGCAGGCGCGGCGGTCAGCCCTTCCCGCCGCGCCTGCGCCCGGCCCTCCGCCGGCATGAAAGGCAGCATCACGGTGGTGTAGCACCGCGGCCGCGCCCGTACCCGGTCCGGGCCGGGTGCGGGCCGGCCGCCGGGACGAGGCTTCTCCGCTGGCGCCTCTAGTCTCTGCTTGCGCGTCTAGTCCCCGCTCGCGCCTCTGGCGTGCGGGGACCTTGCGAGCTCACCCTGGACGATCACGAGCACCTGGGGTGAGGCCGTGTGCATGGGACTCCAGGTCATCCCGAACTCGGTGCGGTCGATGGTGATCTCGGCACGGGCCGTCAGGCGCTCAGCCGTCGCGGCGGTGACGCGCGTCTCGAACTCGATCGGCCGCGTGCGTCCCGCCGCGGTCAGGTCCCCGGCCACCCACACCTGGTCGTCTCCTCGTGGGCTGACGTCGCGGGTCTGGAACGTGATCGAGGGGTGGTTGTCGGCGTCGAAGAAGTCGGCCGAGCCCAGGTGGGCGTCGCGCTTTGGTTGCTTGGTGTCGACGGAGGCGGCGTCGATGCGCATCGTCCCCGAGATGGCGCCGGAGCGGTCGATGGTGGCCGCTCCCTGGAACTTCGTGAAGTGTCCGCGGACCGTGATCAGCCCCCAGAAGTGCTTGACGTGGAACTCCACGCTGGATCGTCGTGGGTCCAGCTCCCAGACGCCCGCCATGGACCCGTCGCGCAGCCGGACCGCCACCGGAGTCGGGCCAGGTGCTCCGCCTTCTGTGATTGCCATCGCAGTCCTCCTTGACGCCCGCGGCGCCGTCGGTGGAAACCTCTGAGCGGACGGTTTGGGGTTGGTCGCCATGAGCCCGGGTGACGGCGCGCCCTCCGCGGCCAGAGCTGGCGGGACACGAGCCACCGAGATCCTCACCAACCCTGGGCCGCCCGAGGGCGTGCGCCGTCGCCCCGGGACGGCCCGCTAGGAGCGCGGCCGGGCCTTCTTCGGGTCGTAGAAGGGGAAGGGCACGACCGTTGCCGGGATGCGCTTCTGGTAGCCGTCGAGCTTGCCGACCTCGACCTCGGTGCCGACCATCGAGTACTCGACCGCCATGCGGCACAGGGCGATGTTCTTGCGCAGGACCGGCGAGCGGGTGCCGCTGGTGACCACCCCGACCTGGGGGCGGCCGGCGTGCACGCAGTCGCCGTGCCCCGCCGGCTCGTTGCCCTCGAGCTCGAGGCCGACCAGCACCCGCTGCGGATGGGCCCGGCGCTTGTCCAGGGCGTCCTTGCCGACGAAGTCGTCCTCCTTGGTGGGCGGGACGGTGAAGCCGATGCCGGCCTCGAACGGGTCGACCTGGTCGTCGAACTCGTAGCCAGCGAAGATCAGCCCGGCCTCGATCCGGAGCATGTCCAGGGCGTCCAGCCCGAGCGGGAGCATGCCGTGCGGCTGCCCCGCGGCCCAGACCGCGTCCCACACCGCAAGCCCGTCGCGCGGGTGGCACCACAGCTCGTAGCCGAGCTCGCCCGAGTAGCCCGTGCGCGAGACCAGGATCGGGATGCCGTTGTGGTCGCCGATCCGGCCGATCGCGAAGCGGAACCAGGTCAGCTCGTCGAACTGGGGCTGGGCGGGCGGGGTCCAGACGACGTCGCGCAGCAGGTCACGGCTGGCCGGGCCCTGCACGGCCAGGTTGTGGAGCTGGTCGGTGGAGTTCTTCACCCAGACCCGCAGGCCGAGGCGCCTGGCCTGCTCGCGCAGCCAGACCCCGTCGTGCTCGTCGCCCCCGACGAAGCGGAAGTTGTCCTGCCCGAGCCGGAAGATCGTGGCGTCGTCGATCATCCCGCCGGTGTCGTTGCACATCGCGGTGTAGACGACCTGGCCGACGGCCAGGCGGCGGACGTTGCGGGTCACGGTCGCCTGCATGAGCGCTTCGGCGTCCGGGCCGGTGACCTCGAACTTGCGCAGCGGCGACAGGTCCATCACCACCGCGCGCTCCCGGCAGGCCCAGTACTCCTCGAGCGACCCCTGGGAGGAGAAGCTGGTCGGCAGCCAGTAGCCCCGGTACTCGGTCAGGCGTCTGGTCAGCGCCGAGACACGCGGGTGGAAGGCGGTCTCGCGGGTGAGGACGGGCTCGGCATCAGGGGTCACTCGGCGTGCCACCGCCTTCGAGAAGGTCCGTTGGGCCGGGTAGGTGCGCACGTGGACCTCGGTCGGCTCCCACCCGTTCACCGGGTCGATGTCGTCGGGGCAGGCCGACGAGGCGCAGACCAGGTCGGTGAGCGCCCGCAGCAGCACGTAGTCGCCCGGCCGGGACCACGGCTCGTCGAAGTAGATCGCGTTGTTGGCGTCGATCCCGGTGTTGTAGAAGAAGTTGATCGCCGGCCACCCCTTGCGGGCGGCGATGCCGTACCGGTCGAGCTGCCGGTTGAAGTTGTCGGTGCAGTTGACGTGGCCGGGGTAGCCCATGTCCTCGTAGTACTTGGCCGTGCAGGCCAGGTTGAAGGTGTCGTGCCGGCCGACGGTGTCGCGCACGACCTCGACCAGCGGCTGCATGTCCTGGTCGAAGAACTTGGAGTACAGCCCGGGCCCGGGGTAGGCGTTGCCCATGAGGGTGCGGGTGGTGGTGCCGTCCAGGCCGCGCTCGACGCCCGCGTCGAGCCGCTGGCGGTCGAAGGCGAGGAAGTCCGAGCACTGCCGGCCCTGCACGTCGATGATCTGGATGTACTCCCCCGCCTTGACCTCGTAGGCCGAGGCGGTCGCCCGGTCGACCCGCAGGTCGACCAGGGGCGCGGCCAGCGGCGGCGGCGGCTCGACCTCGTCGGAGACCCGGGGCCGGGCCCGGCGCACGACCAGGCGCAGGTCCGACGGCGGGTTCTGCTCGTCCACGGCCATGGGGCCGCCGGGCGCGACCGCCACGCAGACGACCTCGTCGGTGGCGGTGAAGGCGACCGACTCGCCAGGCTCCGACCAGGGACCGAACACCGCGACCGCGCGTGCCTGGCCCGGGTCGAGCCCCATGCCGGCCAGCGCGGCCAGCACGGCCGCAGCGTCCTCGGCGTCACTGCGGACCAGGGCCGCGAGGCCGGTCGCGGGCGCGTCGGCCAGGGCGCCCACGGCCGCGGACCCGTCCACCGGGGAGCTGCCCTTGAGCCCCCCGGACCCGTCCACCGGGGAGCTGCCCTTGAGCCCCCCGGACCCGTCGACCGGGAGGCTGCCCTTGAGCCCCTCGGACCGCCCACCGACCCGGCCCGGCCGCACGGGCCCCCCGTCGCCCGGGCCCGGCCGCAGGAAGGTCAGCTCGCCGGGCTGGCGGCCGTGCCAGTCGATCACCGTCAGCTCGTCGCCGCCTTCGAGGCGGAGCACGGTGGCGCCGCCCCCCTTCACCCAGTAGCGCTCCACCCCGGGTTCGACGGGCGCGAGCCCGGGGAGGATCAGCCGGGGCCGGTCCAGGACGGTCATCGGCGCGCCTCCTGTCCAAGTACGCCGAGGGTTGCGCCCGCCGTGGTCATCGCACCTCCCTTACCTTCCAGCGGGCTGCCGCTCCTTGGCCTCGTCCTTCTCCGCCTGGGCGAGCAGCTTCTCGGCCAGGGCGCGCTTGCCGGCCGGGTCGAGCTTCTTGGTCTCGTTCTGGATGGCCCGCTCGTTGACGTGCTGGTTCCAGTAGTCGAGGGAGTCGAAGCCGAGCAGCACGGCCTTGCCCACGAACTGGCGCAGCACCTCGTTGGTCGGGCCCATGACCCAGCCGGCCTTGCCGTCGCGCAGGTAGCGCTCGAGCTCCATGTCGCGCTTGTAGCCCGACCCGCCGCAGGCGTGGAGCATCTTGTCGGTGACGTGGGCGACGTTCTTGGCCGCCACGAACTTGATCTGCCAGCACCAGTGCAGGAAGTCGGCGCGGGCGGTCTCGCCCGGGCCGAGCACCTTGGTGTTGTCGTCGGTGGCCCTGTCGAGGGCCTGGGCGACCGAGTAGACGAACAGGCGCGACGCGTTGGTGTCGATCAGCGCCTCACCCACGTAGTCCTGGATGGTCGGGTAGTCGGCCACGCGCAGGCCGACGTCCACGTGCCGCTTGCGGGTGGTGTGGCGCTTGGCGATGTCGATCGCGCCCAGCGAGATGCCGTTCCACACCGACGACGACCCGATCAGGAACCAGGGGTCGACCGACTCGTCGTTGGAGGCGGCGCCGTCGCCGACCGGCCCGACCACCTGCTCGCCGGGGACCAGCCCGTCGACGTTGAGCGAGCCGGACTGGTTGCCGCGCAGGCCGAGCGCGTCCCACAGCTCGGGCCGGGCCTGGGCGTCGGCCGCGTCCACCACGAAGACCGACAGGTCGTCGTAGCCGGTGAAGTCGGGGCTGGTGGTCTGCACCACGTAGAAGTCGGCGAACCCGGCCGAGGTCGTCCAGGACGCCTTCTTGCGGACCTTGAAGCCGCCGTTGACCCGCTCGGCCCCCGACGAGATCGGGTACCAGAAGTGGCTGCCGGTCTCCGGGTCGGAGTAGGACAGGGTGCCGATCTTGCCGGTGCCGAGCGGCCGGATGTACTTGTCGATCAGGTACTCGGTGGGGCGGAGCATGATGCAGTTCACCGCGCCGATGTGCATCACGTAGCACATGGCGGTGGAGGCGCAGCCGTAGCGGGCGATCGTCTCGCACACCATCGCGTAGGCGGCGTGGTTCTCGCCCAGGCCTCCGTACTCCTCGGGGACGGTCAGGGCCAGGAAGCCGTGCTCACCCAGGATCTCGAGGTTGCGCCTGGGGAACTCCAGGCCGTCGTCGAAGCGCTTGGCGTTGGCCCGCATCTCTCGCTGGCACAGCTCGATGAGCTGCTCTCGCAGCTCCTTCTGCCTGTCGGTCAGGACCCAGTCGGGATCCCAGTCGTACCCGAGGCCCCAGAACGGTTCGCTGCCCCACATCTTCTCGGTGTCCGGCACGAGGATCCTCCTTGTGGATGGTTGTCGGGTGGGCTGGCGGGCGCCGGGGGTTGCCCGGTCAGCTCCACGGGAACGGTGAGTGGCTGACGGGGTGCAGGCGCCCCTCGGCGTAGCGGGAGAACCGGAACGGCTCGAGCAGCTCCTGCCGCTCGCCGAGCAGCTCGCGGGCGACCAGCGCGCCCACCCCGATCATCTTGTAGCCGTGGTTGGAGTCGGCGATCACGTAGGCGTTGCCGGCGAACACGTCGAAGACCGGGAAGCTGTCGGGCGTGAACGCGCCGATGCCGCCCGACGGCTCCTCGGAGAACAGGTGGCCCTTGCCCTCGAACCGCTTGTGGCAGTGGGCCAGCGCCGAGGTCCACATGCGGGCGAACTCCCGGCCGACCACGAAGTCGGGGCTGGCCGGGCCGTAGGGGTCGACGGCCACGTCGTCGGCCGGGCGGTCCACCACGAACGGCATGGCCCCGCCCTGCACGCCGCCGAACGAGAAGTCGGGCTTGTAGTAGATGCCCCAGAGCCGGTCGGTGACGAGCGAGCCGTCGGCGTCGTCGTACAGCGGGGCGTCGGTGTCGACGTGCACGACCGGTGGCAGGTTGCCGTCGTTGTCGGTGAGGAGGCTCGGGTCGACCTTGAGCGTCCCCTCCTGCAGCGACCAGTAGGTCCACGCGGGCGGGTCGTGGACCTGGCCGTCGCGGCCGAGGACGCGCACCGTGTCGGGCAGGCCGAGCATGCGCCAGAGGTCGCGCACCCAGGGCCCGGCGGCCACCACGAGCTGCTCGCAGCGGATGGTGCCCCGCCCCGTCTCGACCGCGGTGACCGCGGCGCCGTCGGTCCGCACCCCGGTCACCGGGGTCCCCGTGAGGATCCGCACCCCGGTCGCCTCGGCCTTGGCGGCAAGCCCGGTGAGCGACGCCATGTTGTTGGCGTAGCCGCCGCGCTTCTCGTGCAGGATGCAGGTGATGCCCTTGGCCTGCCAGTCGGGGAACAGGTTCTTCATGTACAGCGCACAGTCCTGCTCCCCTTCGATGAGGGTCGAAGGGTAGCCGATCGCCTGCTGCTCCGCGTAGATCTGGGCGACGTCGGCGTGCATCGCCTCCGGGGCGACCTGCATGTAGCCGACCGGGTGGAACGAGAGCGCCTCCGGGTCGGACTCCCACACCGAGACCGAGTGGGCCATCAGCTCGCGCATGGCCGGCTGGAAGTAGTTGTTGCGGATCACCCCGCAGGCGATCCCGGACGCGCCCGCGCCGATCCCGGTCTTGTCGAGCACGACCACGTCCCTGCCCGACCCGAGGCCACGGGCCCTCAGCTGCTCGCCGAGGTGCCAGGCGGTCGACAGCCCGTGCACGCCGGCCCCGATGACCACGAACCGCGCGCCCTCCGGTACCGCCAGCGACACGCTGCTCCCTCCTTGCGTGACCTGTGGGGCTAGTGACCTGTGGGGCTAGTGACCTGTGGGGGCCTCCCAGCCCTTTTGAGGCCTCCCAGGCCCTCCTAGTGACCTGTGGGGGCCTCCCAGCCCTCCAGCCTGGGGGGCTGCCAGTGCTCCCCCACCGTCTCCGACCCCTCCACCCAGGGCCCGAGCTCCGGCTGGGGGAACTTGGCGTGGCGCCGCTTGAGCTGGATGCCGTAGGAGTTGCCCGACTGCAGGTGGGCGATGAGCACCTTGCGGGCGATCTCGTCCTCCCGGCCGGCCGGGATCGGGAAGTGGATCTTCAGGAACGAGTTGGAGTAGCGGTCGAAGACCGCGGGCACCCCGTCCTCGCTCAGCAGCTCGACGTCCTCGAGCCAGTTGAGGTCGGGGCCGGGCGTGGCGGCCATCAGGTCGACGTCCTCCACCAGGGAGATGTCGTGCTGGTAGGGGAAGCTCCGCCCGGCCAGCTCCTCGGCGTCGATCTCGATGCGCCGCGTGGTGCCGGACAGCGGCGCCTTGGCGATGGCGGCCGCCTCGTCGGGTGTCGTCTCAGGCACTGTCGGGACCCCTCTAGCCGCCGGGCTCGTCGAGGTGCTTGGCGAGCAGGGTGCGGATCTCCTCGAGGGTCCGCTCCTCGGTCACGCCCGGAATGTAGGTGGTGCCGGCCAGCGGCACCTTGGCCATGACGGCCGCCTCGACGGTGAGGGCGCAGAGGTCCTCGGGCTCGAGGCTGTGCACGTTGGTCTTGCCGCAGGCGCGGGCGAGCATCTGGACCTCGAGCGTGAGGGTGTGCAGGAAGTTGTAGACCCGCTCGGCGGCCTCGTCGACGACCAGGCGCTTGCGCAGCTCGGGGTCCTGGGTGGTGATGCCGACCGGGCAGCGGCCGGTGTGGCAGTGGTAGCACTGGCCGGCCTTGACGCCGATGGTGCCCTCGTAGTCGGTGACCCCGGGGATCTCCTTGTTGCAGTTGAGCGCGATCAGCGCGCTGTGGCCGATGGCGACCGCCTTGGCCCCCAGCGCCAGGCACTTGGCGATGTCGCCGCCGTTGCGGATGCCGCCGGCCACGACCAGGTCGATCTCGTCGACCAGGCCGACGTCCTCGAGGGCGCGGCGCGCCTCGGGGATCGCGGCCATCAGCGGGATGCCGGTCTCCTCGGTGGCGACGTGGGGGCCGGCCCCGGTGCCGCCCTCGGCGCCGTCAAGGTAGATGATGTCCGGCCCGCACTTGGCCGCCATGCGCACGTCGTCGTAGACGCGCGCGGCGCCGAGCTTGAGCTGGATGGGGACCTGGTAGTCGGTGGCCTCGCGGATCTCCTGGACCTTGAGCGACAGGTCGTCGGGCCCGAGCCAGTCGGGGTGGCGGGCCGGGCTGCGCTGGTCGATCCCGGCCGGCAGCGAGCGCATCTCGGCGACCTGCTCGGTGACCTTCTGGCCCATGAGGTGGCCGCCGAGGCCGACCTTGCAGCCCTGGCCGATGAAGAACTCGACCCCGTCGGCCAGCATCAGGTGGTGCGGGTTGAACCCGTAGCGGCTCTGGATGATCTGGTAGTACCACTTGGTGGAGAGGTCGCGCTCGGGCGGGATCATGCCGCCCTCGCCCGAGCAGGTCGCCGTCCCGGCCATCGAGGCGCCCTTGGCCAGCGCCATCTTGGCCTCGAGCGACAGCGCGCCAAAGCTCATCCCGGTGATGTAGACAGGGATGTCGAGCTCCAGGGGCTTCTTGGCGAAGCGGGCCCCCAGCACGGTCCTGGTCTCGCACTTCTCCCGGTAGCCCTCGATCACGAACCGGGTGAGCGTCCCGGGCAGGAACATGAGCTGGTCCCAGCTCGGGAGCGGCTTGAAGATCGAGAACCCGCGCATCCGGTAGCGCCCGATCTCGGCCTTCACGTGGATGTCGTTGATGACGTCGGGCGTGAAGACGCTGCTCCTGCCGAGGACGTTCTTCCTGGAAACCGCGTCTTCCATCGATCGGTGCTCCTGGCTCGCGGAGGGTGCCTACACGGGTGCGCCCACGGGGATGCCTACAGGACGAGCTTGCGCTCGCTGGGCTCGAGGCTGTCGTAGTTCCAGAGCTTCTTGCCGCAGACGAACTTGCGGAACGAGCCGGGCCGGTCGACCCCGTACGCGGTGAGCTTGCGGTCGAGCAGCTCCTCGTCGGCCGGCCCCAGCTCGGCCTCCACGCAGTCGACGCCGAGCGAGGCGACCTTGCCGCCCACGTAGATCGAGCCCGAGTACATCGAGTCGCCCAGGCCCGGGCCGGCGTTGCCGCAGATGACCTGCCGGCCGCGCTGCATCATGAAGCCGCTCATGAGCCCGGCGTCGCCGCCGACCACGATCGTGCCGCCCTTCTGGTCGATGCCGGTGCGCGCCCCGACGCTGCCCTTGACCACGAGGTCGCCGCCCCGCAGCGCCGCCCCGGTGAGCGAGCCCGCGTTCTTCTCGATCACGACCACGCCCGACATCATGTTCTCGCACACCGACCAGCCGACCCGGCCGGTCACGGTCACCTCCGGCCCGTCGATGAGGCCGAGGCCGAAGTAGCCGAAGCTGCCCTCGAACCGGAGGGTGCAGCGCTGCAGGATGCCCACGCCGATGGAGTGCTTGGCGCCCGGGTTGCGGACCACCACGTCGTGCACGCCCTGCTCGTAGAGCAGCCAGCGCAGCTCGAGGTTGATCCGGCGGGCGGTCAGCTCGGCCGCGTCGAACTCGGCCCGGTCGCCCTCGATCTTGGCGGTCCTGGGCGCCTCGGCGTCCGGCTCGGCCAGCCCGCGGGCGTCGTAGGTGATCCGCCCCGCCTGACCCCCTACCTGCTCCACACCAGCACCTCGCTCTCGTAGGGGTCGACCGTGTCGATCTCACGGTCGACGACGGCCCGGATCGCGACCTCCTCGGAGGCCAGGGCGACCAGGGTCGGGGTCTCGTAGAGCACCAGCGGCTTGGCCGCCATCTCGTCCTTGGCCACCCCGAGGCTGTCGCCGGTGACCACGGCGTAGGTGAAGACCCCGTCGAAGTCCTCGAGGCTCTGCTTCATCGCCGTCTCCAGCGACAGGCCCTCGGCGCGCTTCTCGGCGACGTAGACGGCGATGATCTCGGAGTCGCACTCGGACTGGAAGCGGTGGCCGAGCCGTTCGAGGCGGCGCCGCCACTGGTGGTAGTTGGTGAGCTGGCCGTTGTGGACGACGGCGATGTCGGAGAACGGGTAGGCCCAGTACGGGTGGGCGCCGGAGATGTCCACGTCGGACTCGGTGGCCATGCGCGCGTGGCCGATCGCGTGGGTGCCGCGGAACGACTCGAGGCCGTACTGACGGGCGACCGTCTCGGCGTCCCCGAGGTCCTTGACGATCTCGAGGGAGTTGCCGAGGGAGAGCACCTCGCAGTCGGGGATGTCCTCGACGTAGTCGGTGAGCGCCTTGAGGTCGCCGTCGTAGCTCAGCCGCACCCGGTAGGCGTACTCGGTGGCCCCCTCGACGCGGTCGACGGTGGCGCCGATCTTGCCCAGCCGCGCGTCCAGCTCCATGCGGTGCTGCTCGAGCCGCTCGGCGAAGCCGAAGTCGCGCGGGGTGTTGGCGTCGGCGAGCTTGAGGCGCATGACCAGCCCGTCGCCGGGCTGCCCGTACAGCGCGAAGCCGGTGGAGTCGGGCCCCCGGTGCTTCATCGCCTGGAGCATGCGGGTCATCTCCGGGCCGATGTCCGCGGGGCCGTCCCTGTGGATGATTCCGGCGATGCCGCACATTCGGGGTGCCACCTCCTGCCTGCTTCGTACCGGCCTGCCGGACCGCTGCCTTGTCGCGGTCCGGCAGGCCGCTCACGGAAGGATGTCGAGGTACTCCTTCACGTCCCAGTCCGAGACCGTCGAGATGAAGCGCTCCCACTCGTCGCGCTTGTAGTGCATGAAGACCCTGTACATCTCGCCGGGCAGCGCGGCCTTGACGACCTCGTCGCCCTCGAGCGCGTCCAGCGCCTCGCCGAGCGTGGTCGGGATCCGCTGCACCGGCTTGCCCGCCTGGATCGCCTCGTAGATGTTGCGCTCCTCGGGCGGGCCGGGGTCGAGGTTGCGCTCGATGCCGTCCTTCATGCTCACCAGCAGCCCGGCGAACGACAGGTAGGGGTTGACCGAGGAGTCGACCGAGCGGAACTCGAACCGGCCCGGCGCGCTGATCCGCAGGGCGGTGGTGCGGTTCTGGAAGCCCCAGTCGGCGAAGATCGGGGCCCAGAAGCCGGCGTCGGCGAAGCGGCGGTAGGAGTTCACCGTCGGCGAGGTGATCGCCGACAGGCCGCGCAGGTGCTCGAGCACCCCGCCGATCGCGTTCAGCCCGGTCTTGCCCGGCAGGCGGGGGTTGTCGCCGTCGGGCAGGAACATGTTCTCGTCGCCCTGCCACAGCGAGATGTTGTGGTGGCAGCCGTTGGCCGACACGCCCATGAACGGCTTGGGCATGAAGCAGGCGAACGTGCCCGTCTCGCGGCCGACCTGCCGGCAGATCTGCCGGTAGGTGGTGAGCCGGTCGGCGGTGCGCTCGGCCCGGTCGAACATGAAGTTGAGCTCGAGCTGCCCGGGGGCGTCCTCGTGGTCGCCCTGGATCATGTCGAGACCCATCTTCTGGCCGTACTCGACGACCTTGTGGATGATCGGCTGCAGCTCGGAGAACTGGTCGATGTGGTAGCAGTAGGGCTTGGTCATGCCCTCGACGCTCGGCTTGCCGTCGGGGCCGAGCTTGAGCCACATCATCTCGGGCTCGCAGCCGGCCCGCAGGTGCAGGCCGGTGTCCTGCTCGAACTGGTCGTGGATGCGCGTCAAGTTGCCGCGGCAGTCGGAGGTGAGGTAGGCGCCGCCGTCGACCTCCTCCTCGCGGCCCCGGAACAGGGTGCAGAACACCCGGGCCACCTTCGGGTCCCAGGGCAGCGCCTGGAAGGTCTCGACGTCGGGCAGGCCGACCAGCTCGCGGGCCTCGGGCCCGTAGCCGATGTAGTCGCCGTGCCGGTCGATGAACAGGTTCGCGGTGGCTCCGTAGACGAGCTGGAAGCCCCTGCGGGCGATCGCCTCCCAGTGCGGGGCGGGGATGCCCTTGCCGACGATCCGGCCGGTCACCGACACGAACTGGTAGTAGACATACGTGATGCCGTCGGCGTCGATCCTTCGACGCACCTCGGCGATCGCGTCGTCACGCCCGTCCTGGGCGAGGAAACGTTCCAGGTCGGTGGGCAAGCGGTTCCCCTCTCGTCAGAACCAGCGCGAGCCTGGCCGGACTGCGCCGGTGATCGTTTCCTTCGAGTGAACGAGATCTCCTCGGATGATACGAAGCAGCAGGAGACCGGGCAAGGGGGACCCTTGCCCGGCCCTCCGGTGGCCACGCCTCAGTCTTGCTGCTTCTGCGCGGGGATCTCCCATCGTGGGAGCCTCTCGTAGAGCTTCCTCACCCGCCGCCGGTGGCCTGGGAGGGAGAAGTAGTACCACACGGCCAGGACCACCGCGCCGGCCAGCAGCAAGGAGCCGTCGACGAGCAGGGCCAGCACGGCGAACACGGGCACGATCACCAGCACGCCGGCGAACGCCATCCACTTCGCGCGGCGGACCGCGAGCGCGTAGGCGCGATACTCGTCGGCCGGGACCTTGCCGGTGTCCCAGCGCTGTGCGCAGCGCCCGCAGCGCCAGACCGTGCCGATCGGCACCCGGGCGGACTCCCCGCAGGTGCAGGTGACCTTCAGCGACACGCCCTGGACGCGCGGGACCTTCTCCACCTCTGCCACCGGTACGGACCTCTCTGTCGATCGTGCCTGTCTGCCGTTCGTGCCTGTCTGTCCTTCGTCTGTCGTTCGTCTCTTGTCGTTCGTGCCGTCGTTTGTCGTCACTGCCAGGGGCGTTACTGTGAGGGTCGTTACCACGAGCGTCATCCCCATGCGGGGCTCGCCCCTCGCCCCAGTGGGGGCCTGGACCGGGACCGGTCTGCCGCCCACTGGGGCGAGGATCCTCGTCCGCCTAGCTCGGCGGGGCGGACTCCGTCGCCGACCGGTCGGCCTGGGCCGGGACGGCCGGGGTGCGGTCCTGGAGCTGGAACGGCAGCTTGTCCTCGACGACCCGCCGGTAGACGTAGAGCAGGATGGCGACCACCAGCGTCACGATCCCGATCAGCAGCTCCCTGTAGCTGCCGTAGCCGGTGAGCTCGAACGAGGGGGCGCCGATGAGGATGAACACCAGATTGACCACGGCGAGGACCCCCGCCGCGTAGAGCCACACGGGCGCCAGGCGCATCGGCCGCGGCCAGTCGGGCCGGTCCCGCCGCAGCAGCAGGATGGCCGACAGCGCGAACACGTGACACAGGACGTAGCCGAGGTTGCTGGCGGCCAGGATGGCGATGGTGGAGTTCAGCACCAGCACCGCGATGATGTTGACGACCATGTCGACGGTCATCGCCCGGGCCGGCACGTGGAAGCGGTTCAGGTGCCCCAGCCACCGGACCGTCATGCCCGACTTGGAGATCCCGTACAGGGCCCGGGAGCCGTCCATCGTGGCCGTGTTCATGGCCAGGATGAACGCCGCGATGAGCAGCGGGACCACCAGGTTGGAGCCCACCCCGACGATCCGGTCGAGCTCGGTGACGTAGAAGCTGTAGTCGAGCGCCCCCTCGGCGATCTGGCTGGCCGGCAGCACGCCGCCCACCCCGATGGGGAGGAGCGCGTAGACCACCAGCGAGAACATCGCGGACCGGCGCAGGGCGAGCGCGGTGTCGCGCTCGGAGTCCTTGTACTCCGGCGCGAACGTGGCCGCCGCCTCCACGCCATACGCTGACCAGGCCATCAGGTAGAGCCACACCAGGGCGAGCCGCCAGCTGTCCCACGTCGTGCCTGCGGCATCGACCTCCCAGGTGAGGTTGGAGCCGTGGAAGTCGCCGGTGAGGTAGGGCACGAACATGAGCAGCGCGAGCGGGATGAGCAGCAGCGCGCCGGTCACGTAGGCGACCCACACGGCTGGCTTGACGCCCAGGATGTTCAGCGCCCACACGGCCGCGATGACCACGATGGCGACGACCCGCGGGAACGGGAAGGTCACGCCGAGGATGGTGTTCTCCCAGGTCGCGCCCGGGAACCACTCGGCCTGGATGAGCCCGCCGATGACGAGGCCGTTGATGGCGAGCACGACCGTCCAGCCGGCCCAGTAGCCGACGGCGGCCATCGGCCCGGCCAGGTTGAAGTAGTGGCGCCAGCCCTCGTGGGCGTAGATCGGGATGCCGCCGGCGCGGTCGGGGAACATCGTGGCCGGCTCGGTGTAGACCTTGTTCTGCACGACCGCGATCACCATCGAGGCGGTCCACAGGGCGAAGGCCCCCCACGCACCGAGCGAGCCGATGGAGGCTCCCAGGCTGGCGATGAGGAAGCCGGGGTTGGCCAGGCAGACGACGAAGCCGTCGTACCAGTGGAGCAGTTTCAGCAACTGGCGGTCGTCGACCTCGACGACCGCGCCTTGTGCCGGGGCAACATGGTCCATGGTCCATGGTCCATCTCCCGCCGGTGTCAGAAGGTTGGGGGCGTTGCACGAGCTCGCAGGGACCACGAGCGGGCACGGACCCCTGGGGGACCGGGTCGGGGTCGGGTGCGCGACGACCCCGGCTGCCGTCAGGAGGCGTGCCGGTGCGTGGCGTCAGCCCGGCGGGGAGCGGCTGAGGCGCGTGCCTGGGCGGGCCAATACGCTCATCTCCCTCTGGTGGCCAGGCCACCTCCGACGATAGGGGCCAAACGGGCTATACCATAACGCCTACGACAGAGCGCACCTAGCAGATCCTTGCGTAGCTCGTACGTAGCTCCTAGACAGCCCGCAGGTACCGGCTGCGGTGGAAGATCAGCGGCGAGCCGTCGCCGGTGGCCACGCCCTGCACCCTGCCGACCAGGATCACGTGGTCGCCACCGTCGTAGGCGACCTCGAGCGAGCAGTCGATGTGCGCGATGCACCCCTCGATGAGCGGTGCCCCGGTCGCCCCGATCCAGTAGGGCACCGAGGCGAACTTGTCGTCCGAGGGCCGCGCGAAGTGGCGGGAGATCCACTCCTGGTCGGCGCTGAGCACGTTGATGGCATAGCCGCACCCGACCTGGAAGGCCTGCAGGCTCGGCGCGTCGCGGTGCAGGCAGACGAGCACGAGCGGCGGGTCGAGCGACACCGACGTGAAGGAGTTGGCGGTGAAGCCCATGAGCCTGCCGTCAGGCGCCCGGGTGGTCGCCACGGTGACCCCGGTGATGAACGAGCCCGCGGCGCGCTTGAAGTCCTCGACGGTGATCTGCGCGGCGTCCTCGTCCAACTCGTCCGGCGCGGCGACGGCGGCGATCGCGGCGGCGGCGACGTCGGCGTGCGGCGCGCCGGCACGGTCGTCGAGCATCTCCCGGCAGGTGTCCTCCTCGTGGGCGAGCAACGGACCTCCTCTGCTATTATTGCCAAGGAGCCAATCGCTATTGGGGCTCGCCCAACAGCCTAGCGTGTCACGCAGGGGGGCACAAGTGCCGCGCACCGGGAAACCCGCCACCCGCACCGTGCAGTCGGTCGACCGCGGCCTGGCGCTGCTGTGGATGCTGGCCGACGGGGACGGCGACGCCGGCCTCGGTGTGGTCGAGGCGTCGGAGCACCTTGGCGTCGACCCGAGCACGGCGTCCCGGCTGCTCGCCTCCCTGGTGGCCGCCCAGCTCGCGGCCCGCGACCCGGTGACCGGCCGGTACCGGCTGGGCCAGGGCGCCGTCCGCCTGGCCAGCTCGGCGCCGGTGGCGGTCGACCAGCCGAGCGAGCGCGAGCTCCGCCAGGTCGCCCGCCGCACCCTCTACCTGCTGGAGGAGGGCACAGGCGAGACGGTCATGCTGGACGTGCGCGGCCAGGGCACCGCCACCCTGGTCGACGTGGTCCCCAGCCGGCGTTCGGCGCCGCAGCTCGCCTGGCTCAACATGCACCGGCCCCTGCACGCCACCGCGGACGGCAAGGTGCTGCTCGCCCACGCCCCCGACGAGGTCTCAGCGGCCGAGCTGGGCCGCGCCCTGGACCGGCTCGCCCCCCGGACCGTGACCGACCCGGCCGCGCTGCGCTCCCAGCTCGCCGAGATCCGCAGGCTGGGCTATGCCGTCACCGAGGGCGAGCAGCAGCCCGGCGTCAACGTGATCGCCGCACCGGTCGAGAACGCGAGCGGCAGGGTCACCGCCGCCCTGGCCATCGAGGGGCCGGCCGAACGCTTCGACCGCATCGGCATGCGCCGGGCCCTGGACCTGCTGCTCCCCCGCGCAGGCGAGCTGTCACGCAACCTGGGCGCGCCCACCGGCCCGGTCATCCCCTTCCCGGACCCGTTCGCCTGAGCGGTCAGGGCCCGCCTGTGGTGCGGGGCCTCAGGCCTCGGGGGGGAACCGGGGGGCGACCACCCTGAGGTCGACGTTGCCGCCGGACAGGATGGCGCCCACCTGTGCGCCGGCCACGTCCCCGGCCCGGCCGGTGAGCAGGGCGGCGACCGCCGCCGCGCCGGCCGGCTCGACCACGACCTTCATCCGCTCCATCACGAAGCGCACCGCGGCCAGGATCTCGTCGTCGGTCACGAGCACGACCTCGTCGACGACCTGGCGGAACAGCGGCAGGGTGAACGGCCCGGCGAACGGCGCGCAGAGCCCGTCGGCCACCGAGCGGGGCACGACCGGAACGGGGCGGCCGGCGGCCAGGGCGGCGGTGAGCGCGGCGGCCCCCTCCGGCTCGACCCCGAGGACCCGGCACCCGGGGTTGGCGTCGCGCACGGCCAGCGCCGTGCCGCAGATCAGCCCGCCCCCGCCGACGCAGCAGACCCACAGGTCGACCGGGCCGGCGTCCTCGACCAGCTCCAGCCCTGCCGTGCCCTGGCCGGCCACGATCTCGGGGTCGTCGAACGGGTGCACGAAGTACAGGCCGCGCTCCTGCTGCAGCCGCTCGCACTCGGCGAACGACTCCACGGTGGTCTCCCCGTGGAGCACCACGTCCGCGCCGTAGTCGCGGCAGGCGGCCACCTTGGTCGCGGGCGCGGTGCGCGGCATGACCACCGTGGCCTTCGCCCCCACCTGGGCCGCGGCCCAGGCCAGGGCGCCGGCGTGGTTGCCGGCCGAGACGGCCACGAGCCCGCGCTCGCGGTCGGCATCGGGCAGGGTGACGAGCCGGTTCAGCGCGCCGCGGGCCTTGAACGAGCCGGTCTTCTGGACCGCCTCGTTCTTGAGCAGCACCGTCGCGCCCGTGCGGCGGTCCAGGGTGGCCGAGGTGACCACCGGGGTTCGGTGCACCCGGCCGGCGATGCGCGCCGCCGCCGACCCTACCGCGTCTGCGTCCACCTGTGCTCCTCTGGTGTTGTCCCCCTGGTTTTGTCCCCCGCCGAGGGGTGGATGTCGCTGGAAACTCGTCAAACGGTAGTCCTCTGTCGATGTGGGGGGAGGCTGTCCGAGCCCCCCCACGGCCCCCCAAGGGCGCCGCTGCCATGGCCGGGCCGATCCCGAAGGGCGCCGGTGCCGTGGCCGGGCCGATCCCGCCGCGACCCCCGACAGCGCCGGTGCCATGGCCAGGATAATGGACGGATTCGTCGATAGACCCTAGGGGCGGGTGGCGGCGAGGATCTCCGGGCCGCGACGCTCGAACAGGGTGGCCGCCAGGACCAGGCCGACGCCGTAGGCGGCCAGGCCGTAGCCCGTGGCCAGCGGCAAGGTGAGCGCCCACCAGCCGCGGCCGGCGAACAGGGGCCAGGCCACGGCCGCCGCCACCGGGACGAGCAGGACCGACACGACCGTGAAGGCGGCGAGCTGGAACAACGCCACCGTGCACCCCTGCTGCTCGGACGTGGCCAGCAGGTTCGCGTCGTCGTCGGGCACGGGGTAGGGCAGCAGGGCCGAGCAGACCCCGCCCACGGCCAGCGCCACGCCCAGCGTGGCCGGGGCGGCCGCCAGCCCGACCAGGGTCTCCCCCACCCGGCCGGTGATCGCGGCGAGGATCGCGCCCACCACGGCCACGCCGGCCAGCAGCACGGCGCCCAGGGCCAGGTGCTTGCCGAGCAGCAGCTCGCGCGCATGCACCGGCGCGGCCAGCAGCTGGGCGAGCGGGTGGCCCTCCCAGCCGAACGCGTTGAAGCCGACGTTCAGGGTGCCGAACAGCACCACGGTGGGCAGCAGCAGGGCCGGCTCGAGCTCGCGCGGCCCAAGCCCCACCCTGCCCCTGACCAGACCGGCCGCCACCAGCACGAGCGAGGTCACCACGGCCGAGGCCCAGGCCGCCCGGAGCCGGGGCGCGCGCCAGGCGTAGCGGAGGTCCTTGGCGGCCAGGGCGAGCACCGGCCCGCCGACGCCCCGGGCGATGACCGACCCGCCGGCGCCCCTGGTCCCGGCGCCGAGCAGTCCGCGCCGGCGCGACCCCGGGCGGGGCTGGTCCCCGCTGGGCGGCGGCCCGGTCATCGCCCGGCGCAGGGCCATGCGCCACAGGGCGACCGAGACAGCCAGGTAGGCCGCGGAGGCCAGCGCCCAGGCGAGCGCCCCGGGCACGTCGGTAGCGGCCGCCCGCTCGACCACCCGGGCGGCGGTCCCGGGCGGGGTGAACTGCAGGTAGCGCGACGGCCCGAGCGAGAGCAGCGGGCCGCCCGACCCCTGGGCGTCGCGGGCCGGCCCGCCGGCCGCGCTGCCGAACGGGTCCGACTCGGCGAAGCGCACCATCATCCACAGAGATGCGGCCACCAGGGGGACCAGCAGCGCGACGAGGTCGCGGGTGCGCCGGTTGCGCAGGAACCCGGAGGCGAGGGTGACCAGCGCCTGGTTGCCGACCAGGACGTGGGCGAGCCCGAGCAGCACGCCGAGCCAGACCAGCGGCCCGGCTCCGAAGCCGGCCAGGGCGGCCAGGAAGAACAGGCCGCCGAGCAGGGTGGGCAGGCCGAACGCGCTCGCAGCGAGCAGGCCGGTCAACAGCTCCCAGCCGGCGACGGGGTACACGGCCAGGCGGGCCGGGGAGAGCCCCTCGGTGAGGCTCACCGCCATCGCCGGGAGCAGCAGCCACAGGACCCAGACGGTGAAGAACACGGTGAACAGCAGCTCGCGGGCGGCGTCGGGGCTCAGGCGGCGGTAGGCGACCAGGGTGGCGACGGCCAGCAGCAGGGCGATCGGCAGCAGCCCGACCAGGGCGAGCACCAGGGCCAGGGCCCGGCGCCAGTCCCTGGCCACCGCGCCGGCGGCCAGGCGCCACTTCAGCCAGACGATGCGGCCAACCACGCCAGGTCCGATGCGGCCAGGCTCTCCACCCCGATCAGGCGGTAGAACAGCTCGTCGAGGTCAGCCACGCCGTGCCGGCGGCAGAGCCCCTCGACGCTCCCCTGGGTCACCAGGCGACCCTCGTGGATCACGCCGACCAGGTCCGAGGTCCGCTCCACCAGCGCCATCACGTGGGAGGTCATCACCACCGCGGCCCCGCCGGCCACCACCCGGCGCAGCACCTCCGACATCGTGCGGGCCGAGATGGGGTCGACCGACTCGAACGGCTCGTCCAGGAACAGCACGCGAGGCGAGTGGATGACCGCCGCGGCCAGCGCCACCTTCTTGCGCATGCCCTGGGAGTAGTCGGCGATCAGGCGGCCGGCGTCCCGCTCGAGGCCGAGCACGCCGAGCAGCTCGTCCCGGCGCCTGGCCACCTCGGGGCCGGGCAGGCGCTGCATGTGGCCGGCGAAGTCGACGTACTCGGCGCCGGTCAGCCGCTCGTAGAGGTTGAGGGTGTCGGGCAGCACCCCCAGGCGCGCCTTGGCCCGCACCGGCTCCCGCCACAGGTCCACACCGTCGACCAGGACCCGGCCGGCGTCGGGACGCAGCATGCCGACGCTCATGCGGATCGTGGTGGTCTTGCCCGCCCCGTTCGGGCCGACCAGGCCGTAGAACACCCCCGGCTCGATCTCGAGGTCGATGCCCGCGACCGCGGCCTTGCCGCCGAAGCGCTTGGCCAGCCCGTGGATCTGGAGCACCGGCATGTTGGCGGGTCCTCCTTCGTGCTTGCCTGTTCGTGCTTGCCCGTTCGTGCTTGCCTGTTCGTGCTTGCCTGTTCGTGCCTGCCCGTTCGTGCCTGCCTGGGCCGGGTCGCGGTGCGCCGCCGGCCCCCCGGCTCACCGGTTGTTGCGGTCCTGGGCCCGTTCGAGCGGGAGGGTGACCACGTCCACGACCGCGTCGGCGCCCCGCTCGACGAGCACCCCGAAGTCTTCCGCGATCCGCTTGGGGATCGGCTCGAGCACGTAGTCGGCCGGGTCCTGGCGGCCCGGGGGACGGCCGACGCCGAGCCTGACGCGGTAGAACGCGGGCGAGCCGAGCGCCTTGACGACGTCCTTGAGGCCCCTGTGGCCGGCCGTGCCGCCGCCCTGGCGGACCTGGAGCCGGCCCTCGGCCAGGTCGATCTCGTCGTGCACGATCACGACCCGCTCCACCGGCACCTTGTAGTACCGCGAGAGCAGGGACGCGGGCCCGCCCGAGTCGTTCACGTAGCTGTCGGGCCGGGCCAGCACGAGACGGGTGCCGCCCTCGCGCACCTCGGCGACCTGGGCGCGGTTGCGCGACTTCTTGAGCTTCTGGCTGTACCGCTCGGCCAGCCGGGTGACCACCATGGCGCCGGCGTTGTGCCTGGTGTTGGCGTACCCGTCGTCGGGGTTGCCGAGCCCGAGCACGAGCCAGGGCCCGGTGTCGGTACCGGTACCGACACCGCCTGCGGTGGTGGGCTCGGCCAAGGCGCGGAGCGCGGCGAGACCGGGGAACCGCAGTGCGACCGTGGCTCCTACGCCTCCTCCGCGCCGCCCTCGGCGGTCGCCTCCGTGCCTTCCTCGCCCTCGGCGGCCTCCTCGGCCTCCTCGGCCTCCTCGACGACCCTGGGGGCCACGATGGAGACGACCGGGGCCTCGGGGTCGTCGAGGATGGTGGCCCCTTCGGGCGCCTTCAGGTCGACCACCCGCAGCACGTCGCCGAGGGCGAGGCCGGAGACGTCGGCCTCGATCTGCTCGGGGACGCTGGTCACCTCGGCCTCGACGTTGGCCTGGTAGAGGTCCTGGTCGGCGATGCCGCCCTCGCGCACGCCGGGCGCCTCGCCGACCAGGTGCACCGGCACCTGCACGTGGACCTTCTCGCCCCGGCGGACCAGCAGGAAGTCGACGTGGATGAAGGTGCCCCGGACCGGGTGGCGCTGGATCTCCTTGGCCAGCGCGAGGCGGCTGTTGGAGCCCACCGACAGCGCGATGAGCACGTTGGCGCCGGCGTCGGTGCGCAGGGCGTGGCGGAACTCCCGGGCGTCGATGCTCAGGTGCTCCGGCGCCATGCCGTGGCCGTAGAGGACGGCGGGTACACACCCGGCGGCGCGGGCGCGGCGGTTGGCTCCCTTCCCGGTGTCCGACCGGGGCTCGGCGGCAAGCTTGTACTCGGACATGGGGGGTGGCCTCCTCGAGGTCGAACAGCGCAGAATCCTGGTGCGGCGCGGCCACGCGCCGCACGCGCGGGCCAGCGCCGAGAGCCCCGGCCTGCGGCGGGGCCCGGCGAGGGTAGCACGCTTCAGGCGGACAGGTCGAAGGCGGGCGCCCGCTTCTCCCCGATGAGCTCCAGCACGGCCGCCTCGATCACGCCCTGGGGTGTCGCGGACCGGCTGTCCCTGGGCGTCGGCATAGGAGAAGCCCCGGCCGTGGCGCCTGCGCACGATGCCGGGGCCGGAGCAGTCGACCCGCCGGATCCTGGCCATGGCGGCCTGGTACCCCCCATTCCGTGGGCCAATCCCGTGCCGGAACCCGTTACGGTGGTTGTGCAGTGCTTGGTTTGAAACCCGAGCGCACCGGCAAGGCCGACGCGAGGCGCGGCAGGGTGCCGCGCCCGAGAGGAGCACGGACATGGGCATCCTGGCCATCGAGTACCGGCGCGGCTTCGAGAACGCCTGGTCGAACGTTGCCACCTTCCTGCCCAAGCTGGTCGCCGCGATCGTCATCATCCTGGTCGGGCTGTTCGTGGCCAGGCTGGCCGCGAGCCTGCTGAACAAGGTGCTCGAGCGGGTCGGCTTCGACCGCGCGGTGGAGCGCGGCGGCATCAGGCAGCTGCTGGCCCGCAGCAAGTACGACGCCTCCGACATCCTGGCCAGGCTGGTGTTCTGGACGCTGGTGCTGATCACCCTGCAGCTCGCCTTCGGCGTGTTCGGCAGCAACCCGGTCAGCGACCTGCTCGAGGGCCTGATCGCCTACCTGCCCAACGTCGTCGTGGCGATCATCATCGTCGTGGTCGCCGGGGTCGTCGCGCGGGCGGTCAAGGACCTGCTCACGAGCCTGCTCGGCGCGATCGAGGGCGGACGGTTCATCGCCACCGCGGCCAGCGTGGCCATCCTGGTCTTCGGCGTCTTCGCCGCCCTGGACCAGCTCAAGATCGCCCCGCGGATCGTCACCGGCCTGTGGTACGCCCTGCTCGCGATCGTGGTCGGCTCGGCGGTCGTCGCCATCGGCGGCGGCGGCATCCGCACCATGCAGCGGTACTGGGACCGGGCCGCCAACCGGGTCGAGGAGCGCGGGCCCGTGTACCGCGAGCAGGTGCGGGCCTCGGCCCAGGCCCAGGCCCAGGCCGTGCGGCCCGACATACCCCCCGTCGACCCCGGCGCCACCACCATCGCCACCGACCGGCGGCGCGCCGCCGGGTCAGGTCAGCCGGGCCCGGTGCCGCCGGACCGGCCAGGCCCGGCACCGTCCGACCGGCCAGGCCCGGTGCCGTCCGACCGGTCAGGCGAGGTCGCACCGGACCGGCCGGGCGCGGCCGCACCGGACCGGCCGGGCGATGACCGCACACGGCCGCTGAGCTGACCCATTCCAGGCCAGTCACCGCCGGCTCACGCCGCGGCTCCGGGAGCGCTCCCGGAGCCGCGGCGTGTTGGCGGCTGGAGCGGATCAGCCAGACTGGTTCAGTGCGGAACTCCTGCGGGTAGGGCCGACGAGTGCGTGGGACGTGGACTCGTCCCGGGAACGGTCGTCCCCAGTGTCGAGATGTCCACCACAGCAGAGCGGGTCAACTTCACGCCAAGGACCGGCCGCTGCGCTCGCCCGACCGGTGGTTCAGCGGCGCTCAGCCAGCGTCCGCTGATAGAACGCCGCCTCCTCCCGGAGGGCGTGCCGGATGCTTTCGGTTCGGCGAAAGCCGTGTCCTTCACCTGGGAACATGAGGTAGACATGCGGGATGCGTTTGCGGTCGAGCGTCTGGGCCATCGCCTCGGATTGGGCCGGGGGGACGATCGTGTCGTCGAGGCCCTGCAGGAGGATGACAGGACAGGCGATCCGGTCGGCGGCGTGGAGGGGTGACCTTGCCCGGTAGGCATCGGCCTGCTCCGGGTAAGCTCCGACGAGACGGTCGAGGTAATGGGCCTGGAACTTGGGGGCCTTGTGGCGGAAGGTCTCGAGGTCGGCGATCCCGAAGTAGCTGGCGCCGGCCGTGAACAGATCGCGGAAGGCAAGGGCGCACAGGGCGGTGTAGCCACCGGCGCTCGCCCCGGCGATCAGCAGGCCCTCGGGGTCGGCCCGGCCCGCCTCGACCAGGTAGCGAGCAGCCGCCAGGCAGTCGTCGACGTCGACGACGCCCCACTGGCCGGTCAGGCGCTCCCGATAGGCGCGACCGAACCCGGTCGAGCCGCCGTAGTTGACGTCGACCACGGCGAACCCGCGGCTGGTGAAGAACTGCGTGCGCAGGTCGAGCCGCGCTTTGGCATTCGCGGTGGGGCCGGGGTGAGGCTGGACTAGCAGCGGCGGCTGCTGCCCGTCCGGTCCGGTCACGTCCTTGCTGGTCGGCCGGTAGTAGAGCGCGTGAGCGGTCTGGCCGCCCACGGTCGGGAACCAGATCGCGCGGGGCACCGAGACATACCCGCGGTCGACCGCGATGTCGGTGCCGGCGAGCACCTCCACCCGTCCGCTTGCAAGGTCGACGGTCGCCACGGTCTGGTAGTGGGTTGGGCTGGCGCCGATGAGGGCTATGCGGTCGTTGACGGCGCGTAGACAGGGCTTGATCGAGGTGAACGGCAACCGCAGGTCCTCAAGCCGACCGGTCCGCGGGTCGAGGAAAGCGAGGTGGTCTGTGCCATCTTGGTTGTAGCGGCAGGCCAGGCGGCCGTCGGCGAGGAACGCGTAGGTTGCGTAGTCGAGTTCCCACGGCGCGTCGGCGAACTCGGCCTGCATCGGCAGGAGGGCTTCGGACCGGTCGTTGCGGTGCCGGTACAGGTTCCACCAGCCAGAGCGGTCGGAGACGAAGTGCAGCGTGCCGTCGGGGTGCCATTCGGGCTGGACGATCGACTCGGCAGGGCCGCCGGCGACGTGGCGGGCCGGGCCGAGCCGGCCGTCGGCGGTGAGGTCGGCGACCCACAGATCGGTACCGTCCCAGGGCATGCTCGGGCGATCCCACGTGACCCAGGCCAGCCGCCGGCCGTCTGGGCTCGGGCGGGGTGCCGCGTAGAAGTCCCGCCCGCCGGCCACCACCCATGGAGCGGCCGACCCGTCCGACGGCAGCGCCGCCAGCTCGTTGATCACCTCCCCCTCCTGGTGCCGCTCGCGGACGCAGATCAGCAGCCGCCGGTCCGCGGTGAGGCGGGCGTCGGCGTAGCGGATCGTCGCTGGTATGGCCGGTGCCGGGGTGATCGGTCGCGGTGGCCGACCCTCGTCCAGCCGATACAGGCGCTGATCGTCCAGGCGGGACACCAGGAGCGTCGTGCCAGCGACCAGGTAGGCGCCGCCGCCGTACTCGTGCACCCGCGTGCCGACGTTGAAACCGGGCGGCACGGCGTCCACCCGTCCTTCCTGGGCGGTCCACTGGACCACCACGGTGCGGCCATCCTCCCAGGGTCGGCCTTCCAACCAGTACACCGCCCGGTCGGTCATCTGCACCGCGTCATAGGCGGTCGACCGGGTGGCGACCAGCTCGGCGGTGATCGGGGAGGGCCACGACCCATAGGGCATCACCCTCGCCGACGCGCCCCGTGCCCGCCGCCGTCCTCGTGCCGCTCCCATGGACGCAGTCGTCACAGGCACTCGGCGAGCCGCTGATCCAAGGCCTTCATGGCCTCGGTGTCGCGCCACCGCTCGTAGGCATTACGGAACCGGCGGACGCGGTCCACGCCCGCCACCGACCGAGCCTCCAACGCTGCCGTCAGCGACTCGGCCGCCAGCCAGCCCGCCCGGTCGATGTCTCGCTGGTCGGCTTTGACGTAGGCGAGTTCCAGCAGCACCTCGGCCCGGCGCCTGGTGCACCACGGCTCGAGGGCGGCCAGCGCCTCGCCGAGCATGCACTCGGCCGTTGCAAGCTCGCCCAGCCGCCGGTAGCAGCAGCCAGCAACGGCGGCGAACCTGATGCGGTCGAACCGATACATCCAGGCCGGGTCCTCCTCCGGTCTAGTCTGCTCGATCGCCACCTCGGCGCGATTGAGGGTCTTAAGGCACCCCTTGGCGTCTCCCATGGCGGCCAGGGCTTGCGCCTCGAGGGTCGCCAGCCACGACCGGACGGTTGCCGTCCCACTACGCGCGGCCGACGCGCTCGCCCCGCGAGCCAGCGCGAGCGCGTCGGCAACCGCGCCGTCGCTGCCCCGGACCTGACTTCTGAACCCGCGGACATAGGCGTCAAGGGCCGGGTCGCCCGCCTGGCGGGTCGCGATGGCCGCGGTGGCGTAGTGCTGTTCGGCCGCCCGGCGGTCGTCGAGGTCATGGGACAACCAGGCGGCGTGCCCGGCCGTCTCGCCGGCAATGGCGGCCAGCCTGCGCCGCAGCATCCCCTGCTGGGTGCCAGGCAGCAGCCGGGTCACCGCGTGCAGGTGGCCGGTCACCTCGTCGACCAGCTCGTAGGAGCTCAGGCTGTGGTACAGCTCCCGGTGGATGGCGGTCACCCGCTCGAGCCGGTCGACCGTGACCTGATCCACGCGCGTTGGGCGGCGGACGGCCAGCGACAGCCGATCCAGCGGCCCAGTATGGACGTGCTGGCCGACCACGCTCCGCATGTCGGGTCTGCCGGCCACGCCAAGGATTGCGGCGACCTGAGCCAGCACTGCGCGCTCGCCGTCGGAGGCGCCGATGTCGTCGAGTTGGTCGTCGGCCGGCGAGTCGCCGATGAGCAGAGCCGGCAGCGCCGCCTGCGCCGCCGGACCGGAGGACTGCTCTGCTGGGCCTTGGGTTGGGGTGTGGTCAATCGGGTCGGCGTTGCCGATCACCGGCCAGCCGAGTCTGGCCTGGTGGCAGGCGAACAGCCGGCACAGCCGGTCCAGGGAGTCCCGGGGATAGACCTCGCCGCGCAGCCAGCGCAGCACGTCGGTGTCCTGCAAGCCGGAAGCATCCAGCCCCTCTTGTGTCGCCAGAGCTTGCAGGGCCTCGCGGACGAAGCTGACCCCCCACCCGTTGGCGTGCATGCGGGCCTCGGCCGGGAACACCTCGCCACCGAAGCGGCGCAGGATCTCGTCTTGGATCTGCTCGACGGTCCATTCCCGGGTCCGGCCGAGGGTGGCGATCCAGCGCGCCTCCTGGGTGAGTTGCCGCCGACGCGCCCGGCTCACCTCGGCCTTGCGTCGCCCCATACCACCTGCCTTGTTCGTTCGACCCGTTCCGGGCTGCGTAGGCTCCAACGATTCACGTCCGCCGCTCCCTAGGCCTGCCATTGCCCCACCGGGCAGGTCGCCCCATTCGTGCTGGTCATCCTACTTGGACGACGGACCAATGGCGACGCTGCAGCGGATACGCGACGTTGGGTCGCGAGACAGCCGTCGACCGCGAGGGCAGCAATATGAGGACGTGGGTTGCCGACGGCGCCGGGTTCGCCGTCAGCGTCAAACCCGGCGCTCGTGTCTTGGCGGCCGTGGACGCCGGCGACCTGGACGACCTCCTCGTGGTCGCCGGGCGGATCGCCGGGATCGGCCGCTGGGCCAACCTCACCGCAACCGGCCCGGTCCCCGCCGCCGGCTGGTGGGCGTGGCTCGGGCCGGGGATGCTGGCCACCCTGCTCGGCGCCTACACCATCGTCGGGTTCGAGGCGTCGGCCACCCTGGCCGAGGAGACCCACCAGCCCCGCCATGTTGTCCCCCGGGCTATGGTGCAGGCGGTCGTGGTGTCCGGGGTGTTGGGGATGGTGTTCCTGGTCGCGCTGGCCCGAGCCATCCCCCACCCCGACCGCATCACCGGCGACACCACCGCGCCGGTGGCGGCGATCCTGCAAGGCTTCCTCGGCGGAAGCATCGAGGACCCGGCCGCGATGACCAGCCAGCCGCCACTCGACCAGGACACCCCACTCTCCCCCGACACTGGGCCGGCCGGCGAGCAGCCCCTATGGTGACACCCGCTGCCTCCCTCCTGGCGCCGGGCGGGCTGAACGCCGCGGGCGTGGTCGCCATTGGGCTTGTCGTCCTGGTCGGGCTGGGACTGATGGTCGCGCTGCTGCTGATCGACCAGCAAGACGAGTGCGCCCACCGGCGGCGGATGACCCGAGCCCGGCGCCGACAACATGACTGAGCCAGCCGCGCGGGGCCACCACACGCCCACCCCTGCGCGCCGCGACGCCACGGGCCAGCACGGGCCGGGCGCGCCGGGGTGGGATCCCGTGGTGGCCAGGGCAGTCCACACCGCCCGGGTCTTCGGCCCCACCAAGGCCGAGGGTGTCCCGACCGCCGGGGTGGGGCCGCCTGGGATCCCCACGGCACGCTGGGAGCTGGCGGTGGGCGCCCAGGGTGCCGCCCGGCTGCTGTCGGCGCTGTGGGTGGAGGCGACCGCACGCGGGCTGCCGGTCCCCGCCGAGGTCACCGCCGCGATCCGGTCCCTGTCGGTATGGTCCAAGGAGCTGATTTAGGACCTGTCTGGGGGCACCGCCTCGGGCGGCGAGTTCGTCTCGTCGCTGAGCCGGTAGGTGGGGGGGCAGGCCGCCGGTGTCGGCCTGGGAGCGGGGGACGTCGGTGGCCTTGCCCGGGTCGTCCCCGCCCAGCGGACCTCGTCGGGACCCAGCTCGCGGCTCACAGCCCGGTCCTCTGCCGCTCGTCCTGGGAGGTGCGCTGCTCGCCAGTGGCGAGCCAGCGGGCCGTGCCGATCCGGCCCGAGGCGTCGAACGACAGCTCGACCACGCGGTCGCCGTCAGGGGTCGACAGCTCGAGCCTGCCCTGGTCGTTGCCCTGCCCGGACGGCGCGGCGGCGACCGCCCCGCGCCTGAGCAGGTCGCGGTGCCAGGCGGCGATGGCGTCCCGGCCACTGGCCGACGCCGTGCCAGGGCTCGTGGAGACCGAGCCGTTCTCGGCGAACAGGTCGGCCGCGAGGGCGGCATCCCCACCGGCCAGGGCCGACGCGTACGCGTCCATCACCGCACGCGGGCCGCGCTCGGCGTCGGGGTCGTGAGCCCGGTCCACGACACGGGTGCCCGGCTCGGCCGGGCGGTCCGTAGCCGCATATGGGTGTCGGGCGCGTCGGGCGGCAGGGCCTCGACTGGCAGGCCGGCCAGGGTCGGGGTCTCGGACTCCGCCTCCGGCCGCTCCGGCCGGTCCCGTTCGGTCCTGGCGGTCCTCCTGGTCGCACGGGCGCACGCTGGTGCCTGCTGCCGGTGTCGATTCCCCACCTGGCCGCCCAGGAACCGCCGGTACCGACTCGCTCCTCGGCCCAGGGCTTCTCGGGATCAGCCGGGGGTGGGGCCGGGCACGCCGCCGGCGGACAGGATCTGGGCCAGCTCGAAGGCGACCGGCCGTTCGAGCTGCTCGTACGTGCACGAGCTGGGGTCGCGGTCGGGCCGCCAGCGCTTGAACTGTGCCGTGTGGCGGAAGCGCCTGCCCTCCATGTGGTCGTAGCCGACCTCGACCACCAGCGACGGCGCCAGCGGCTCCCAGGACAGGTCCTTCTTGGCGTTCCAGCGCGACGGCTCCCCGCCCGGGATGCGCTCGGGGGTGACCGTGCCGAGCCACGGGTGCTGGTCGCCGGCCGTGAGGCGGTAGGGCGCCAGCTCGTCGAGCAGCTCCCGCCGCCGCTCCATCGAGAACGACGCGGCCACGCCGACGTGCTGCAGCCTGTCGCCGTCGTAGAGGCCGAGCAGCAGGGAGCCGACCACCGGGCCGCTCTTGTGCCAGCGGAAGCCGGCGACGACGCAGTCGGCCGTGCGCACGTGCTTGACCTTGAACATCACCCGCTGGTCCTGCTCGTAGGGCAGGTCGCGCGGCTTGGCCACGATGCCGTCCAGGCCGGCCCCCTCGAACATCCGGAACCAGCGCTGGGCGAGCTTCACCGAGTCGGTCGACGGGGTCAGATGGACGGGCGCCTCCACCCCGGCGAGGGCCGCGTCGAGCGTGGCCCGCCGCTCGGCGAACGGACGCTCCAGGAGGGATCGGTCGTCGAGCGCGAGCAGGTCGAACACGACCAGCGAGGCGGGCGTCTCCCGCGCGAGCAGCTCCACCCGGGAGGCGGCCGGGTGGATCCGCTGCTGCAGCGCCTCGAAGTCCAGGCCGGCGCTCCGGATGACGACGATCTCGCCGTCGACGACGCAGCGGCGCGGGAGCTGTTCGCGCACCGCCTCGACGAGCTCGGGGAAGTAGCGGGTGAACGGCCGCTCGTTGCGGCTGCCGAGCTCCACCTCGTCGCCGTCCCGGAACACCACGCACCGGAACCCGTCCCACTTGGGCTCGTAGAGCATGCCGTCGGGCACGACCGAGACGGACTTGGCGAGCATCGGCTTGACCGGGGGCATCACTGGCAGGTCCATGACCACTATTCTGCCGCGCCCGGCCCCCCGGGGCGGGGATCTCCGGCGGTCCAGCCCGACCGCCTGGCCCAGGAGCCGGCCGGTGCCGGCCTGGCCGGCACCGCCCCCGGCGCCGCCAAGGAGGTGGGCGTGCTGCGCGCCTGACCCGCCGACGCCCACTGGGACTGGGGTCGTCGCGAGCCGCCCACCAGCGCTCGGTCCTGACCCGCCCTGGGGCGCCCGTCACGCCAGCGGGCGCCCAGTGGCGACCGGGGGTGCCCAGTGGCGACCGGGGCGGCGCCCAGTGGCGAGCGCGGGGTCAGGCCCGCCGGCACAGGCAGCGCAGGTTCCTGATGTCGTAGCAGGTGATGTCGATGTCGACGAAGCCGGAGGCGGTCAGCAGCTCGGCCAGCCAGGCGTCGTCGAACAGCGCGTGGTGGGCGTTCCAGATCCAGCGCGGCACGCCGCGCTCGTCGACGCCTTTGTGGGCGGCCCGGTCGGAGTGGCCGCCGAGCAGCCAGTAGTTGGCCTCCCGGGTCCCGTAGCTTCCCTCCACCCACTGCCGGGCGATGTAGCGCGCGTCCGGCACGCCGATGTCCACCGGCGCACCCGGCCGCAGGACCCGTGCCCACTCGCGCAGCGTCTGCTCGACGAGCTCCCAGCTCTGATGCTCGAGGACGTGGTTGGCGCGCAGCGCGGTGACGCTCCCGTCCGCGAAGGGGAGCTGGTCCAGCCGGCAGATCACCTCGATACCGGGCAGCGGCAGGATGTCGGTATGGACGTCGTAGGCGGCGTCCGGGCGCTCACCCGACCCGATCTCGACCTTCACCCCGCCTCCCCCATGCTTTCAGCTGCCCTCCTGGTCGTGCCCGACCGTCCGGATGGGCGTCGCCGGCCGGCCGGCGACGATCGTGTACGGGTCGACGTCGCGCAGAACGAGGGAACCAGCCGCGACGACCGCGTGGGCGCCGATCTCGCACGGGCCGAGCACGAGCACGTCGCTCGCGAGCCAGGCCCCCTCGTGCACGACCACGTCCCGGCCGCTCCTGGGGATCGCGGTCTGCCGCTCCCGCCCGAACTTCTCGACGTCGTGGGTGCCGGTGAGCACGGCGACGTCGTGGCCGAAGAAGGCGTACTCCCCGACCGTGATCGTCCCCGAGGACAGGTTGAACAGCGCGTTGTTCACGACGGCGGTGGGGTGGACGCGCAACCGGGACCGGTCGCCGTGGACCCGGTAGCGGTACAGGGAGTCGCCGCCGGCCTCGCCCGCATCCGGCGTCCCACCCTGCTCGGCGAGGGCTCGGCGGACCAGCTCGTCCACCGGGCGGGCGAGCAGACGCTGCAGCAGACGATCGAGCATCGACATCGACGGGACTCCTCCGGCCGCTCAGGACACATTCCTGACTGGGACGAACCGATCCTAAACCGCCGCCGGCACCGCCGCGGCGGCCCTGCCCGGCACGGCCGGCGGCGGCCCTGCCCGGCACGCAACGGCCGCGACGGCACGCAACGGCCGCGACCGCGTCCTCGGGTGGACGCGTGGCCGCCGCCGGCGGTGCCGGCGGCGGTGCGGGTACGGCGGACCGGCTACCAACCGGTGGCGGAGATCGCCTGGATGAGGTCGCCGACCTCGTCGTCGTCGAGCTTCCTGGCGATGTCGGCCACGGCGATGATGCCGACCAGCTCGTGGCCGTCGATCACCGGGAGCCGGCGGACCTGGTGCTGGGCCATCGTCTTCAGCGCCTCGGAGACCGAGTCGTCCGCTCCGATGGTGACCGGCTTGCCCTCGGCCAGGTCGCCAGCCCTGGTGGTGGCGGGGTCCCTGCCCCGGGCGAGCGCCTTCACCACGATGTCGCGGTCGGTGAGCATGCCCTTCAGGCGGTTGTCCTCCCCGCAGATCGGCATGGAGCCGACATCCAGGCTCGCGAGCTTCCTGGCCGCATCGAGCAGGGTCTCGTTCTCGCCGATGCACTCGACGTTGGGGGTCATGACGTCACGCGCGACCCTCGCCATACGCTGCATCCCTGCCGGTCTGGAGCGACACCACGTCGGCCTGGGCCCCGGCGTTGTCGACCGCCTTGCGTGGCTCGGTGTACTCGATCTGTTCCACGCCGTGGGTGAACAGGAACGCGATCCTCTTGCCCTGCAGTTCGCCTGCCATAGGGTTCCTCCCAGGTCCGTGGTTGCGAACCGGTCAGGGGTGCCTCGGCGGGCGGAGGGATAAACAGGGTCAGAGCTGGTTCTGGTCGTTGAAGATGTCGGAGACGCTCGAGTCCTCGAACACCGCGCGGATCGCGGCGGCGATGATGTCGGCGATGGACAGCACGACGATCTTGTCCAGCCGCTTCTCGTCGGGCAGAGGCAGGGTGTCGGTGACCACGACCTCGTCGATGGGCGCGTTCTTCAGCCGGTCGATTGCCGGCCCCGAGAACACCCCGTGGGTGGCGGCGGCCGTGACCCGCTCGGCGCCGCTGGCCATGAGCGCCTCGGCGCCCTGCACCACGGTCCCGGCGGTGTCGATCATGTCGTCGACGATCACGCAGTGCATGCCGGCCACCTCGCCGACGACCTCGCGCATCTCCACCTGGTTGGCGACGTCGCGGCTGCGCCGCTTGTGCAGGAACGCGAGCGAGCAGTGCAGCGCGCCCGCGAACTTCTCGGCCGTCTTCACCCGGCCCGCGTCGGGCGCCACGATCACCAGGTTGTCGGTGCCGAAGCGGGTGCGGATGTACTCGGCCAGCGGCGGCAGGGCGGTCAGGTGGTCGACCGGCCCGTCGAAGAAGCCCTGGATCTGCCCGGAGTGCAGGTCCATGGTGATGATCCGGTTGGCGCCCGCGGTCTGGAACAGGTCGGCGACCAGCCTGGCCGTGATCGGCTCGCGGGAGCGCCCCTTACGGTCCTGGCGCGCGTAGCCGTAGAAGGGCACGACCGCGCTGATGCGCTTGGCCGACGCCCGCTTGAGGGCGTCGATCATGATGAGCTGCTCCATGATCCGCTCGTTCACGGGCGCCGCGTGGGTCTGGAGCACGAACGCGTCGGTCCCCCGGACGCTCTCCTGGAAGCGGCTGTAGATCTCGCCGTTGGCGAAGTCCCGCAGGTCGACCGAGCCGCAGTCGATGCCGAGGTGCCTGGCGACCTCGGCGGCGAGCTCCCTGTTGGCCCGGCCCGAGAACAACATCAGATGCCTGCGCCCCAGGGCCTCGACCATCTTGGGCGTCACGGCCTGGCTCACTGCACGCCTCCCCGAGTGTGCTTCACTCATTCCCGCCCGCGCTCGTTCCCATGCGTGGAGTCGGCGCCGCCTTGTGCCTCGAGCTTACGCCGGCGCCGGCGGGCACCCCAGCCCTCGACCGTCCGCTGCTCGGCGCGCTCGATGGCCAGGGCATCGGGGGGCACGTCCTTGGTGATCGTGGATCCGGCCGCCGTCTGCGCCCCTTGACCGACCTCCAAGGGCGCGACCAGCATGGTATCGGATCCGATGAAGGCGCCATCGCCGACCGTGATGCGATGCTTGGCCACGCCGTCGTAGTTGACGAACACCGTGCCGGCGCCCACGTTCACCCCGGCACCGATGTCGGCGTCGCCGACGTAGGTCAGGTGGGGCACCTTGGAGCCGGGACCGACGCGCGAGTTCTTCACCTCGACGTAGGTGCCCACCTTGCTGCCGGCGGCCAGGTCGGCGCCCGGGCGCAGATAGGCGAACGGCCCCACCTGCGCGCCGGGCCCGATGTGGGCGTCGGCCGCGACCGCCTGGGTGACGACCGCCTCGTCCTCGACCGTGCAGCCGGTGAGGCGGGTGTTCGGGCCGATCCGGCAGCGGGCCCCGACCCGGGTGCCGGCCTCGAGCAGCGTGAGCGGCTCGATGGTGGTGTCCTGGCCGACCTCCACGTCGACGTCGACGTAGGTGGTGGACGGGTCGACCACGGTCACCCCGGACGCCATCAGCGCCTCGAGCAGCCGCCGGCGCAGCACCGTGCCGGCGTCGGCGAGCTGGACCCGGTCGTTGACCCCACGGGCCTCGACCTCCGACCCCCGGCAGGCGGCGACCACGCCCCCGTGGGCCAGCACGATCGGGATCAGGTCGGGCAGGTAGTACTCGCCCTGGTCGTTCTCTGCCCTGAGCTGGGCCAGCCCGTCCAGCACGGGGCGGCTGAACACGTAGAAGCCGGCGTTGACCTCCCGGCCCGCGCGCTGCTCGGGGGTCGCGTCGCGGTGCTCGACCACGCCGGTGACCGCGCCGTCCGGGCCCCGCAGCACCCGGCCGTACCCGGTCGGGTCCTCGGCCTCGCAGGTCAGCAGGGTGACGTCGGCGCCGAGGGTGCGGTGGGTGTCGAGCAGCAGCTCCAGGGTGGCCCGGGTGATGAGCGGCGTGTCGCCGTAGAGCACCAGCACCTCGCCGCCGGCCGGGAGCAGGGGCAGCGCGGCGGCCACGGCGTCGCCGGTGCCCTTCAGCTCCTGCTGGACCGCGAACGCGACGGGACCCAGGCTGAAGCCGCCGACCGCGTTACGCACGTCGTCGGCGCCCCTGCCGATCACGACCACGGTGGCGTCGGCCCGCAGCCCGGCCGCGGCGGCCAGCACGTGCCACAGCAACGCCCGTCCGGCCACCAGGTGCAGCGGCTTGGGCGTCGAGGAGCGGAAGCGCTTCCCCTCCCCCGCCGCGAGCACCACCACGCTCAGGCTCATCTGTCCCCCTCGAACGACGACGCGAGAAAACCCGGCTGCTGGCGGGCAAGGATTCGAACCTTGACCTGACGGCTCCAAAGGCCGCCGTGCTGCCGTTACACCACCCGCCAGGGCTCCACCCGGGCATCGTACCGAGTAACGGGCAGAGGGTGTCTGGCTGCGGGTGTCTGGCTGCGGGTGTCTGGCTGCGGGTGTCTGGCTGCGGGTGTCTGGCAGAGGTCGCCGGCCGGGCGTCTACCCGAACGTCACGCCGGGCACCGGGCCGCGGGCAACCTCCACCCGGGCGAAGGCCGGGCGGACCGCCCGGGCCACCTTGCCGGCGTGCTCCTCGTCGCGGCACAGGCCGAGCATGGTCGGGCCGCTCCCGCTCATCACCGCGCCGAGCGCGCCCGCCTCCAGCAGCCGCTCCTTGCTGGCCCGCAAGGCGGGGAGCAGGTCGAACGCGGCCGGCTCGAGGTCGTTGTGGAGGTTGGCGCCGATCTGGTCGAGGTCGCCGTTGCCCAGCGCGCCGAGCAGCGCGCCCGGCCAGCGGTCGCCGAGGGACCGGACCAGGCCGAGCTCGTCGAAGCGGCCGTACACCGCCGGGGTGGCCAGCCCCGTCGCGTCGATGCCGATCACCCACCAGGTCGGCCCCCTGGCCGGGATCTCCCGCATGCGGTCCCCGCGGCCGGTGGCCAGGCGGCTGCCCCCGGTGAGCAGGAAGGCGACGTCGACGCCGACCTCGACCGCCATGGCATGGAGGTTGACCGCGGGCAGGCGCAGCCCCCAGAGCCGGTCGAGGGCGAGCAGGGCGGCGGCCCCGTCGGCGCTGCCGCCACCGAGGCCGGCGGCCACGGGGATCCCCTTGCGGAGCCGGAACCGGGCCCCGGGCAGGTCGCGGGTGCGGCGGGCGAGCTCCCGCGCGGCCACCAGCACCAGGTTCGACTCGGCGGGGGGCAGGCCCTCCCCCTCCACCTCCAGGCCCAGGCCCTCCGGGACGAGCTGGACCTCGAGCTCGTCCCAGAGGCCGACCGCCTGCAGCACCGTGACGACCTCGTGGTAGCCGTCCTCCCGGAGCGCCCCGACCAGCAGGGCCAGGTTGATCTTGGCTGCGGCACGCGCGCGCAGCGGGGCTGGCGGCGCCTCGGCGGAACTCTGGCTGGACACGCGCTCCTCCTCGGACGGCTCGGGTGCCGGGCCGACAGGCCGGGCATGGTAACGGCGCGTCTGGCGCGCATCAACACGCATTCGGCGCTGGTGCGGCGTTCCTGCGCCGGCTCGCACGGCCGGTCAGGCCGGCCGGGGACGGTCGCCGGCCGGCTCCTCCAGGGTACGGGCCAGTGCCGCGAACTCCTCGACGCCGAGCCGCTCGGCCCGCAGGGCGAGGTCCACCCCGGCGCGGGCGCCGAGCGCCGCGACCGCGTCCGGACCGAGCCCGAGGGTCCGCAGCGAGTTCCGCAAGGTCTTGCGGCGCTGCGAGAACGCGGCGTCGATCACGCGGGCGAGCGCGGGCCAGGGAAGGCCCTCGGTGGCCGGGTGGCCTCGGCGGTGGATGCCGACCAGGACCGAGTCGACATGGGGCTCGGGGATGAACACGCGCCGGCTCACCGGGGCCAGCACCCGCGCCTCGGCCAGGGCGGCCACCTTGGCGCTGGGCCCGGCGTAGGCGGCCGTGCCCGGCGCGGCGGCCAGCCGCTCCCCCACCTCCCGCTGCACCATCACGGTCATGCTGGCGAGCTGCGGGTAGGAGGCCAGCACGCGCAGCACCAGGGGCGCGGCGATGTTGTAGGGCAGGTTGGCCACCAGCCGCCGGGCGCCGGGGGCGAGGGCGGCCAGGTCGGCGCGCAGGGCGTCGGCCACCTCGACGACGACCCCCTGGTCGCCCGCCAGCACCTCGGTCAGGGGGGGCACCAGGCGGGCGTCGACCTCCACGGCGACCACCGCCGCCCCTGCCTCGCGCAGCGCGAGCGTGAGGCTGCCGAGCCCGGGCCCGATCTCGAGCACCGTCTCGCCCGGTTCGACCCCGGCGAGCCGGACCACCTTGCGTGCGGTGTTCGGGTCGGCCAGGTAGTTCTGCCCCAGCGACCTGGTGGGCCGGAGGCCGTGGCGGGCGAGCAGCTCGCGCACCCGGGGCGGGGTCAGCAGCCGGACCGCTCCCGGGCCGCCGCCCCCGCCGACCTGGCCGCCCTCGCCCCCGGCGCCCGGCGGCTGGCCCGGGTCGCCGCCCGGGTCGACACCGGGCCGCTCGCCGGATTCGGCACCAGGCCGCTGGCCGGGTTCAGCGCCGGGCTCCTCGCCGAGGTCGGCGCCGGGCCGCTCGCCGGGGTGGGCGGCGGGCCGCTGGCCGGGTTCAGCGCCGGGGCGCTCGCCGGGGTCGGCGGCGGGGTGCTCGCCGGGGTCTACGGCTGCCATGTCGCCCCGAGTGTGGCAGAAGCGGACCCGGGGCTGCCGGCGGGCGGGCCCGGTGGCAGGCAGGGCAGCGCGCGGCCGGCACCGGCCAGCCGGTCAGGCGACCGGCGCGGGGAGCCTGAAGGCGCGCACGGCGGTCGCGGTGGTCGCCCGGGCCACCTCGTCGACGGTGGTGCCGTGGACGGCGGCCACGGTCTCGGCGGTCACCGCCACCCGGCCGGGCCGGTTGGGCCGGCCCCGGTACGGGTGGGGGCTGAGGAACGGGCTGTCGGTCTCGAGCACCATCCGGTCGAGCGGCACCACCGCGCACGCCGCCCGCTGTTCGGGAGCGTTCCGGAAGGTGACCGTGCCAGCGAACGAGACCAGGTAGCCGGCGTCCACGACCCGCCCGGCCATGGCGTCGTCGCCGGTGAAGCAGTGGAACACCACCCGCTCGGGCGCGCCCTCGCCGTCCAGCACGGCGAGCACGTCCTCGAACGCCTCCCGGCAGTGGACCACGAGCGCCCGGTCGAGCTCGCGCGCGAGGCGGACGTGGGTGGCGAAGGCGGCCCGCTGCACGTCGCGGGGCGAGTGGTCGCGGTAGTAGTCCAGGCCGGTCTCGCCCACCGCCACGACGCCGGGCAGGGCGAGCAGACGGCGCAGCTCGGTCACGGCCTCCGGGGTGAGCTGCACCGCGTCGTGGGGGTGGATGCCGGCGGTGGCCGACACGTCCGGGAGCCGGGCCGCGTTGGCCGCGGCCTCGCGGCTCGAGGCCAGGTCGACGCCGACGTCCACGACGTGGCCGACGCCCTCGGTCCTGGCCTGCCGGACCAGCTCGTCCGCACTCCCCTCGAGCAGGTGGAGGTGGCAGTGGGTGTCGACCAGCACGGTGGGACGCGTCCTCTCGCTCGGCGTCCAGCCAGCCCGGGCTGACTATCCGCAGACGGCGCCCCGCTCGGCGCCGCCCACCAGCTTGGCGTACTTGGCGAGGACGCCGCTCTGGTAGCGGGGCGCCGGCCGCTTCCAGGCGGCGCGCCGCCGCTCCAGCTCGGCCTCGTCGACCACGAGGTCGAGCCGCCGCGCGGGCACGTCGAGCACGATGCGGTCGCCCTCCTCGACCAGCGCGATCGGCCCGCCGTCCCACGCCTCGGGCGCCACGTGGCCGACGCAGGCCCCGAAGGTCGCGCCCGAGAAGCGCCCGTCGGTCAGCAGCACCACGTCACGGCCGAGCCCGGCACCCTTGATCGCGGCGGTGACCGCCAGCATCTCGCGCATGCCCGGCCCGCCCTTGGGGCCCTCGTAGCGGATGACGAGGACCTCGCCCTCGGCCACCCGCCGCTCGGTGACGGCCCGGAAGCAGTCCTCCTCGGAGTCGAACACCCGGGCGCGGCCGTCGAAGGTCAGGTCGTCGACGCCGGGGATCTTCACCAGCCCGCCGGCGGGCGCCAGGCTGCCGTAGAGCACCGCCAGCCCGCCCTCGGCGGCGATCGGCGAGGCGGCCGGGCGGACCACCTCGCCGTCGACCCCGGGGGCGTCCTCGAGGTTCTCGGCCAGGGTCCGTCCGGTGACCGTCATGACGTCGCCGTCGACGTAGCCGCCGCCGAGCAGCTCGCGCAGGACGGCCGGCAGGCCGCCGACCCGGTCCAGGTCGGCCATGACGAACTTGCCGGCCGGGCGCATCGAAACGATGTGGGGCGTGCGGCGGCTCACCGTGTCGAAGTCGTGCATGGTCAGCTCGACCCCGGCCTCGTGGGCGATGGCGAGCAGGTGGAGCACCGCGTTGGTCGACCCGGCGGTGGCCATCACCACCGCGGCGGCGTTCAGGAAGGCCTGGCGGGTCATGATCTGGCGCGGCCGCAGGTCGAGCTCGAGCAGCCGGACCACGGCCTCGCCGGTGAGCCGGGCCAGCTCGGCCCGGCGCTCGGAGACCGCGGGCGGGGTGGCCGAGCCGGGCAGGGCCATGCCGATGGCCTCGGCCGCCGCCGACATCGTGTTCGCGGTGTACATGCCGGCGCACGACCCGGCCGTGGGGCAGGCGACCCGCTCCATGGCGTCCAGGTCCTCGTCGGACAGGGTCCCGGCCGCGTTGGCCCCGACCGCCTCGAACATGTCCTGGATGGTGACGTCGCGGCCCCTGAAGTGGCCGGGCAGGATGGTGCCGCCGTACAGGAACGCGGCGGGCAGGTCCAGGCGGGCGCAGGCCATCAGCATGCCGGGCAGCGACTTGTCGCACCCGGCGATCGTGACCATCCCGTCCAGCCGCTCGGCGTGCATCATCAGCTCCACCGAGTCGGCGATCACCTCCCGGCTGACCAGCGACGCGCGCATGCCCTCGTGGCCCATGGAGATGCCGTCGGAGACCGCGATGGTGGTGAACTCGAGCGGCACCGCCCCGGCCAGGCGCACGCCGGCCTTGGCCGAGTCGGCCAGCTTGTCGAGGTGCACGTTGCAGGGCGTCACCTCGTTCCAGGACGAGGCGACGCCGACCTGGGGCCGGTCGAAGTCGCTGTCGGTGAAGCCGACGGCGCGGAGCATGGACCGGGCCGGAGCCCGGTCCCGGCCGGCGGTGACCTCGGTGCTGCGTGGACGGGCGGGGTGACGGCTCGAGTCCATGGCGTCTTCCAGGTGCGCGGGGGCGCCGAGGCGTCCCGGCCGGACAGGGTTGCAGGAGCGGAGTCCAGGTCGCCGCCCAGGACGGCGCCGGGTCGGCCTGGCCAGCGATCGTGTCGGCCCGGGGGCTGTTCGCCAGCGATCGTGTCGCCGGCGGCGGGCCGATCCTACCGCGCGTCCCTCTGCCACGCGTGGGCCAGCCACCGGACTCCTGCCGTTGACGAGCGCGCCTTGCGACGTGGCCGAACAGGGCAGGGACGGGCAAGCCGCCCTGGGTCCGGAGCTCGCGGAGCCGAGCGACCGCCCTGGCGCGCAGGTCAGGGCGCGGTGGTCAGCGCGGCGGGTTCGGGTCGCCCGCCCGCGGGCGCAGCGCCGCCTCCACGACCGTTTCGACGAAGCTCCGCTTGCCCTCGGTGTAGGCGTCGCGGTCGTTCCGGAACCGGGCCGCCAGCCCCCGCTTGAGCCGGGCGTACTCAGCGGCCGCCTCCGGGTGGGCGCGCAGGTGGTCGCGGAACGCCAGGTGCTGGCCGAAGAAGTCGCTGGTCTGCTCCACCATGTGGACGTGGTGGGTGTGCGGGATGCCCCGGTAGAAGTAGCGCCGCTCGGGGATGTCGCTCTCGAACTCGGGTGCGTAGTCGTAGCCGAGGTCGATGAGGGCGGCGACGGCCTGGCCGGAGCGCTCGATGTCGGCCACGCCGACCATGATGTCGATGATCGGCTTGGCCGGCATGCCGGCCACCGCGGTGGAGCCGATGTGCTCGATCACCAGGGCTGCCGGGCCGACGGCGGCGGCGATCCGGTCCCGCTCCTCGGCGAACTGCTCCGGCCAGGCCGGGTCGTACTCCACGAGCTCGACCGGCTGGGCTCCCCGGGCCATGGCTACCCCACCGCGGCGGAGGGTCCTGGGGAGGCCCCACCAGCGGGTCTGCCGTCGGCGTCGACCCGGGGGAACAGGGCGGCGACCCTGGTCACCCGAGCCCCCCGGGGCAGGCCGCCCCAGGTGAGCGCCTCGGGCAGCCGCGCGTCGGCCAGCTCGCCGGGCGCCCCGACCGCCGTCCAGATGGCGGGCGCCGTCCTGGTCAGCCACGGCGCGGTCAGCAGGGCGATGATGCGGAGCGACTCGGCCGCGGTGTACAGGACCGTGTCCAGGGCGAGGTCGTCGCCCTGCTTGGCCAGGTCCCACGGCCTGCGCTCGGACACGTAGCCGTTGGCGACGCCGACCAGCCGCCAGATCCCGGCCAGGGCCTTCTCGTAGGCCAGGTCGCCGTGCAGCGCCGCCTTGGCGTCGGCGTAGGCGCGTACCGCCGCCTCCTGCACCGCCACCTCGGCCTCGCCGGCCAGGCCGGGGCCGGGCAGCACGCCGTCCCGGTAGCGCTCGACCATCGCGGTCACCCGGCTGGCCAGGTTGCCGAGGCCGTTGGCGAGGTCGGCGTTGTAGCGCTCGACCATCGCCTCCCAGGAGAAGTTGCCGTCCTGGCCGAAGGCCACCTCGCGCTGGAAGAAGTAGCGGAACGCATCGGACCCGAACGGGCCGACCAGGTCCTGGGGGGCGATGCCGGTCAGCTTGGTCTTGCTCATCTTCTCGCCGCCGACCAGCAGCCAGCCGTGGACCTGGACGGTCCGGGGGACCGGCAGGCCGGCCGCCATCAGGATGGCGGGCCAGATGACCGCGTGGAAGCGGGAGATGTCCTTGCCGACGAAGTGGTAGTCGGCCGGCCAGACCCGCTCGAAGCGCTCGAGGTCGGCGTCCCAGCCGGCCGCGGTGGCGTAGTTCTGCAGCGCGTCGATCCACACGTAGATGACGTGCCTGGGGTCCCAGGGGACGGGGACGCCCCAGTCGAAGCTCGAGCGCGAGATCGACAGGTCCTGCAGCCCCCGCTCGACGAAGGAGCGGACCTCGTGCAGCCGGCCCTCGGGGCGGACGAAGTCGGGCCGCTCGTGGTACAGGGCGAGCAGGTGGTCGGCGTACTTGGAGAGGCGGAAGAAGTAGTTCTCCTCGCGGACCCGTTCGACCGGGCGCCCGTGGATGGGGCACTTGCCGTCGACCAGCTCCTCCTGGGTGTAGAACTGCTCGCAGGCCACGCAGTACAGCCCCTCGTAGCTGTCGAGGTAGACGTCGCCCTGGTCGTACAGCCGCTGCCACAGGTGCTGGACGGGCACGACGTGGCGCTCCTCGGTGGTGCGGATGAAGTCGTCGTAGGAGATGTCCAGGTCGGCCCAGGCCGCCTTCCAGCGCTCCACGATCTGGTCGGTCCAGGTCTGTGGGTCGAGCCCCCTGGCCTCGGCGGCCCTGGCCACCTTCTGGCCGTGCTCGTCGGTGCCGGTCAGGAAGAACACCTGCTCCCCGTGGGCGCGCCGCCAGCGGGCCAGCACGTCGGCGGCCACCGTGGTGTAGGCGTGCCCGATGTGGGGCTCGTCGTTGATGTAGTAGATCGGGGTGGTGATATAGAAGGTGTCCTTCACGGCGACTCCAGAACCCGGATCTCTTCGGATGGGCAGGCAGCGTGCTCCTTGGCAGGCGACACATAGGCGACAGGCGACACATAGGCGGTAGGCGGACAGGCGCCGGTGGGCGACGTTCGCCGCGACGACGACGACCGCCCGGTCCCTGCCATATGGGCAGGAGGCTACCTGCCCGGGCCGCCGGGTGCCAGCAGGCTTCCCCTCGGCCGGATCCCCGCCACTCGTTGTAGCGGGGCACGCCCAGCTCGCGGATGCGCAGGTGCTAAGCAGGTCGCCAGCAGTCTTGCGCGTAACCCCGCGAGTCCTTCCTGGTCACCGTATCCAGGTACGTGCAGGACTTCTGAGCCGCTGCTTCGCAGGCTTCCTCTCGGCCGGATCCCCGCTACCGGCGCGGACCGGCCGTGCCGGCCCGGGCGTCGAGGACCGCCTGGTAGACCGAGCGGCGTGGGGCGCCGGCGGCCCTGGCCACCTCGCTGATGGCGGCCCTGGTGGTCGCGCCCGCCTCGACCAGCCGGGCCACCTCGGCGGCGAGGTCGACCGCCCGCGGGCCGGGGTCGGGGGCGCCCCCGATCACGATGGTCAGCTCGCCCCGGGGACCCTGGGCCTCGAGCCGGTCGCGCACCTCCGCGAGCCGGCCGCGCAGCGCCTCCTCGTGGAGCTTGGTCAGCTCCCTGGCGACCGCCGCCGGGCGGTCGGGGCCGAACGCCTCCGCCATCGCGGCCAGGGTGGCCAGCACGCGGTGCGGGGCCTCGAAGAACACCATCGTGCGGCGCTCGCCGGCCAGCTCGGCGAGGCGCCGGTCGCGCGGCCCGGGCTTGCGGGGCAGGAAGCCCTCGAAGCAGAAGCGGTCGGTGGGCAGCCCGCTGAGCACGAGCGCGGCCAGGACCGCGCTCGGACCCGGGACCACCTCGACCGGCAGGCCGCGGTCCAGGCAGGCGCCGATCAGGTCGTGGCCGGGGTCGGAGACGCCCGGCATGCCGGCGTCGCTGACCAGGACGACCCGCTTGCCGGCGGCGATCTCGCCGGCCAGCTCGACGGCCCGGTCGCGCTCGTTCGCCTCGTGGTAGCTCACCATGCGCGCCTTCACGCCCAGGTGGGCCAGGAGCTTGCCGGTCTGCCTGGTGTCCTCGCAGGCGACCAGGTCGGCCTCGGCGAGCGCCCTGGCCAACCTGGGTGACGCGTCGCCCAGGTTGCCGATCGGCGTGCCGCACACGACCAGCCGTCCCACCTGCTGTGTCATCGGCGCCCCCGTCCCGCGTCCCGCACGCCCGGCCGCACTCCCGTGCGGGGCAGGACCACCGTACCCGGCGTGCGGGGCAGAACCACCACCGTACCCGGCGTGCGGGGCAGAACCACCACCGTACCCGGCGTGCGGGGCAGCGACCACTGCCGGGCGTACCGGGCACACTCGCCGGGCGGGGCAGCGACCGCCGCCGGGCGTCCGGGCACACTCGCCGTGCGGAGCAGCGACCGCCGGGCGTACGGGGTGTCCCCGGCGGCGTGTCCTGGGCGGCGTGTCCTGGGCGGGGGTCCCCGGCGGGGTGTACCGGGCGGGGGGTCCCCGGCGGGGTGTACCGGGCGGGGGGTCCCCGGCGGGGTGTACCGGGCGGGGTGTACCGGGCGGGGGGTCCCGGGACCACGGCCTGGCTCAAGCGCGCCGGGCCGGGCGCAACAGGCAGACGTCGCCGAACTCGTGCCAGAGGTAGCCGGAGCGCACGGCGGTGTCGTAGGCGGCCCGGAGCGTCTCGGGCGCCACGAAGGCGCCGAGCATGTCGAGGTGGCTCGCCTCCGGCTCGTGGAACCCGGTCAGCAGGCCGTCGACCACCTCGAGGCGGCGCCCAGGGGCGATCCGCAGCCGGGTCACCCCGGAGGAGGCGGCCACCTCGCCGTCGAAGGCGGCCGTCTCGAGCGCCCGGACCACGGTGGTGCCGACCGCGGTCACCCGGCCGTCCAGGGCCCGGCAGCGGTTGATCGCCCGCGCGGCGGACGGGGGCACCCGGTACTGCTCGGCCGGCACGAACTCCCGGTCGACGGCCCGGTCGCCGTAGGTGGACAGCCCGGCGTGCAGGCTGACCGAGACCAGCCCGATGCCCCGGCGGCGCAGGTCCTGCAGGGTCTGCACGGTGAACGGCCGCGCCGCGCTGGCCATCTCGGCCGACCCGGGGGCGGCCGCGAACAGCGTCTGGTAGTGGTGAAGGCCCCAGGCCCGGGGCACGTAGGCGTACCGGACGGGGCGGCCTGCCCGGTGCAGGGCGTCCAGCAGCGCCGGGCCGCTCGCGTCGAACCGGAGCCAGACCAGCGGCCGCGCCTCCTCATGGCGACCGAGGACGGTGGCGGCGAGGCCTGGGCCGAACCGGAGCCGCTCGCCGGCTGCCAGGGGCGGCAGGAACGGCCGCGCGTCGGTCGCCACCAGCGCCGGGTCGGTGCCGTCGGGAGGCACCCCGAGCGGGAGCGCGGCCCAGCGGTCCCCGTCCCGCGCGGCCAGGCGGACCTCGACCTGAGCCCCGGACCGGGTGCGGCCGAGCAGGCTCGCGGGCAGGGTCCGGGAGTCGTTCACCACCAGCAGGTCGCCCGGCTCGAGCAGCCAGGGCAGCTCGTCGAACCGGTGGTGCCCGACCGCGCCGGTCGCCCGGTCGACCACGAGCAGGCGGACCCGGTCGCGACGTAGCCCACGCGCCTCCGGGGGCGCCGGAGCCTCCAGCTCCGGCGGAAGGGTGAACCTGACGTCGCTCCGCACCGCCTACCCCCTCACATGCCGCCCGCCGCGGCCCCGGGCCGGGCCGCGTCGCTCCTCGGTCCGGCCGGGGCCCGGGTGCTCACCCGTCACCGCCCCCCGGCGGCGGGGACGAACGAGGCTGCCTCGAGCCGCTCGCCGTTCACCGTCGCCGACTCGGGGCTGGCCAGGTGGACGAAGATCTCGGTACGGTCCTCGGGCCTGGCCAGGTCGGCCGGGTCGTCGTCGGGCAGGGCGGCCGAGTGCATGTCGGTGGCCATGTCCCCGGGGTCGACCGAGTTGACCCGGACGCCGGTGCCGTCCAGCTCGCTGGCCCAGATGCGGGTGAGCTGGTCGAGGGCGGCTTTGGAGAGCCCGTAGGCGCCCCAGCCCGCGTAGCCGACCACGCCGGCGTCGCTGGAGACGTTGACCACGCTCCCCCGCTGGGCGGCCAGCATCGGGCCGAGCAGGGCCCGGGTGAGCAGGAACGGCCCGGTCACGTTGACGGCGAGGACGCGGTCGAGCGCGGCCGGGTCGGTGTCGATCAGGTAGGGCATCGGGGTCGGGCCAAGCTCGGATGCGTTGTTGACGAGCACGTCGACCCGCCCGAACGTCGCCATGGCGGTCGCGGCCACCCGCTCGACGTCGGCCGGGACGCCGACGTCGGCCGGGACGGCCACTGCCCGGGCGCCGAGCGCCTCGATCTCGGCCCGGACCGCTTCGAGCAGCTCGGAGCGGCGGGCGACGAGCAGCAGGTCGGCTCCCTCACGGGCGAACGCGAGCGCGATGGCGCGCCCGAGCCCCTGGGATGCGCCCGTGACCAGGGCGGTCGTACCGGCCAGGCGGCCAGTTGGAGATGCGGGCATCGCGAACCTCCGTTGGTCAGCTTCGCTGGGCCGCATGGTGCGCCTGCCTTGACTCTTTTGTCAACGTAAGTATTGAATAATTCGGGTGCCGGCATTCGGGGTGCCGGCATTCGGGGTGCCGGCATTCGGGGTGCCGGCCCACGGCCCCGGCCCGCTCCGCACGCTGGCCAAGTCATGGCGCCCCGTCGAGACCTGGACCTCAGGCTGAACTACCGCATCCTCGGTGGCCTGGTGATCGTCCTCGAGGTCGCCCTCGTCCACGGCCGCCTGCTCGGCGAGCGCCCGCGGCCCCGACTCCGACCACCTGCCCGGACCCACTGCCGCAGACCGAATCACCCGGAAGCAGCCGGCACGGTCTGGTACCATCCTGGCGCTGCCACGGGGGTGTAGCTCAGCCCGGCAGAGCGCCTCCCTCGCACGGAGGAAGCCAGGGGTTCAAATCCCCTCACCTCCACCGCACCCCGGATGACCAGCTGAAACGCTGGTCATCTTCGCGTCCGGACCTCCTCTGGGTGGCCGCATAACGCTTGGAAGTCACCTCACTTCGCTACGTTCTGGGCCATGAATCAGCAGCCGCCGGACCGGCTCCTGCGCTCCTTCGAGCGGTACCTGCGCGCCACCAACCGCTCCGAGCGGACCGTGGGCAACTACCTGGAGAGCCTCCATCAGGTCGAGGCGTTCCTCCGGCCCCGCGGCGTGCGCCTGCGCGACGCCAGCCGCGCCGACCTTGAGGACTTCCTCGCCGACCTGCTCGCCCGCCGCTCCGCCGCCACCGCCGCGACCCGCTACAAGGTCCTGCGGGTCCTCTACCGGTGGCTCGAAGAGGACGAGGACCTCCCCAACCCGATGGCAAAGATGCGCCCGCCGCTCGTGCCCGAGCAGCCCATCCCGGTGATCCCCGGCGACGGGCTGCGCCGGCTGCTCAAGGCATGCGAGGGCAAGGGCTTCGAGGCCCGCCGGGACACCGCGCTGATCATGCTGCTGCTGGACACCGGCGCCCGCCGGGACGAGCTGATGAGCCGCACGCTCGCCGACCTCGACCAGGACCTGGACGTGCTCCTGGTCCTCGGCAAGGGCCGCCGCGAGCGCGCCCTGCCCTACGGGCACAAGGCCGCGCTGGCGCTGGACCGCTACCTGCGGGTCCGCGAGCGCCACAAGGACGCCCATCTGCCCTGGCTGTGGCTGGGACTACGCGGCCGGCTCACCGCGTGGGGTCTGGTGCGCATGCTCGACCGTCGTGGCCTGCAGGCTGGGCTGCCCGGCCTGCACCCCCACCAGTTTCGCCACACGTTCGCCCACCAGTGGCTGGCCGAGGGCGGTACTGAGGTGGACCTGATGCGCCTGGCGGGGTGGCGGTCGCGGGCGATGGTGGCCCGCTACGGCGCCAGCGCCGCCGACGCCCGCGCCCGCGACGCCCACCGCCGCCTCTCCCCCGGCGACCGCCTGTAGGTCCCCAAAGAACAGCGAGCTTGGGAAGCACTGTCGGCCGGAGAAGGCAGTGCTGGTCGAAGCCGAATGCTCAGGCCAGGGCCGGCACGGCAGATGCCAAGGTTGACCGCTGTTGACCGCTCGTGCCCGTTCGTCAGGGCACATCGAGGGCACGCTGGGTTGCTGCGGTCCCGTCCGAGCGCCGACGCCGTACGGCGGTCCCTTCCTTCACGGCCGACCGATCGTCTGGTCCGATCAGGTCAAGTTTTCTATCCTTCCAGCGTGAGAGCAGAACTAGCCTCCAACAGTCATCCAGGTAGGTGGAGATGCCGAAGCCCCTTGAGACAATTCTCATTACCAATGCAGTTCGCTCGCTTGTCCCAGGGACAACGTTCGCGGTCTCGCCCCAGCCGTATCTTGATCACGAGATCTCGGTATTGAAGCCAGCTCTCATCTATGCGGATAAAATCAGACTACGAAGCTACTTGATTGACCTAAGAAGCATGGCCCACTGGGTCAATTTCTCAAGTAGGATGCCCCAGCAATTCGTCTACGCTTGTCTCTCAGTTGCGCGCACTTGGCCGCCCGAACTGATGGCGCTGTATGGGATCAACCCAGCCATCGCACCTTCAAAGAGCACTGCGGCTCGGTACAGAAAGCGTGCTCAGATGGCACTCAAGGACGACGACAGTCTTGAGCCACTATGGAGGTTTGAGGAAAAATGGCGCCCCTTCTGTATAGCAGTATACAATGGCTTTATGGGTGCTGCTGCTCGCTTCGCTAGTGAGTGTGATCTTTCGGATCTGAATCTTGCCATAGAGGCGGGTGTGCTAACCGTATCTGGCTGGTCAGACGAGCCGCCGGAATTTGGCGAGGACGAGCAACAATATGTCAATAGAGCTAGCTGGGCGCTTCAGGATGAGCTTCGCTTGTCCGAACAAACCTTTTTGTTGGATGCAGGGGCAATGCGTTCCCTCCGTTATCCGAGTGCTGATAAGGAACTTGAAATCACCCGTCGATTGCTCTGTAGCCTGCCGACGTTTTCGCGCGCGACAGTTAATGAACTCCTCGATATTCGAAAGGAATTGAAGAGTCCGCTTATTCGGTTTCGAGGAGCAGTCAGGGCTTGTAATCAAATAAGTTAGACAAGATGGCAGTTTGCTCCTACACTGCCTTGATGCAGACCGACGAGGAAATCCTTGCCCAGAAGTTCGCGGCGGTGCTGCCACACCTTGACGAACGACAGCG
>Ga0210378_10000041_pt1 | contig 56563 bp, 67 predicted proteins | sample PLM1_60_b1redo_FD_155465 | JGI IMG/M metagenome (GOLD analysis project Ga0210378, IMG submission 155465) | Groundwater sediment microbial communities from an aquifer in East River, Colorado, USA - PLM1_60_b1 redo | ecosystem: Environmental > Terrestrial > Soil > Riparian zone | place: USA: East... | reverse complement strand
GTTTAGACCGTCGTGAGACAGGTCGGTCTCTGCCTGACAGGGGTGTAGTTGTTTGAGGGGAAGTTGCCCATAGTACGAGAGGAACAGGGCAGCGCAGCCTCTGGTTTATCAGTTGTCCGACAGGGCAAGCTGAGCCGCTAAGCTGTTTAGGATAACTCCTGAAAGCATCTAAGGAGGAAACCTTTCCCGAGAAAAGACAGCCTTCTGTAAAGAGGAGGGCAGCTATAGAAGATAGCATTGATAGAATGGAGGTGTACGCATCGAGCTTTTTGCGAGATGTTCAGCCTGCCATTACTAATAGCCCAACGCACCTTATCTAAAAATAACTAGATGATTGGATTCAAAATCATTCAATACGATAGAATTCACTATTTTGTTCAGTTCATCAAATTGTTCTTTTGTATGACACCTTTTTTTATTTCTTTTTGATATTTCATAATCGTAATAAATAGGTCTTGTAAAGGATTGTTATAGTGATATCCAACAGTCTAAGGGATCTGTATAAAAAAAAAACTCATAACTCAAGAAAATTTTATAATGATTCTGTAAAGATCTTCCCTGGAGGTATTAGTCATAATATTCGATTTTTTAGACCCTATCCATTTTTTGTGAATAAGGCAACAAATAAACATCTCATTGACGTTGATGGCAATAGGTATGTAGACTACTGGATGGGACATTGGGCATTAATTCTAGGTCATTCCCCAAATGTAGTTGTTAAAAAGCTTGATAGGCAAATACGTCAGGGTACGCTATACGGTACTGCGAATGATATTAGCATTAAGCTAGGAGAAACCATAAAAAAATCGATCCCTACTAGCGAACTTTTAAGATTTTGCACTACAGGGTCTGAAGCTACAATGTATGCAATTAGAATTGCTAGGGCTGTGACTAAAAAGAGGATTATCTGTAAAACTATTGGTGGTTGGCATGGATTTAATACAGATTTGATGCAGTCTGTGAATTATCCATTTGAAATTGATGAAGGAGTAGGTATGACTGGCAGGGAGGGTGATTTTGTTGAATCAATTCCATTTAATGATTTAGACAGATCTATCAGATTACTAGAAAGTGTAAAGGATGATTTGGCATGCATAATTATAGAACCGTTATTAGGAGGTGGAGGTTGTATTCCTGCAGATATCAATTTCTTGAAAGGTTTGGAAGAGTATTGCAAAAGAAATGATATATTATTTATTTTAGATGAAATTGTTACTGGATTTAGACTGAATTTTGGAAGTGTTTCCTCTCTATATCATTTGAATCCAGATATGATTACACTCGGAAAAATTGTTGGAGGAGGCCTTCCAATAGGAGTAGTATGTGGCAAAAAGGAGATAATGAAAGTAGCTAATCCTGTAGAGAATAGAAATAAGGAACAGCTATGTTATATTGGTGGTGGAACTTTTTCTTCAAATCCTCTAACAATGACTGCTGGATACGCCACCTTAGATTACATCAGCAAAAATCGTCAAACAGTTTATAATAAAATTAATAAGTTAGGAGATATAGCAAGGAATGGTTTAAAAAAATTATTTTCAGATTATGGATTGAAAACAGAGGTAACCGGCATTGGTTCCCTTTTTCTTACACATTTTCTCTCAAATAAAGTAAGTGAAATAACGAACGCAAATGATGTAGCTTTGTCTGATAATGATACGCTTACTAAATATCATTTCTCATTGATGGCAAAATATGGTATATTCTTCCTGCCTCACAAGATGGGCGCTATCTCAATTGTTCATGATGTAAAAGATATTCAGAGTCTCATCAATGCCACCGAAAAAATAATTGAATCGGATATCTTGATGATAATGAAAAACTAGTAGAGTTCAAATTTGTTATGAAATTTAAATTTACTATCTTGAAGGCAAAAGATACAGGATAACGAGTCCTTCATCAGTTTTGCAATAAATTAGTTGATATAGTACCAATAAATTCCATTATACTTGATCATCTTGGGGAAGGTTAAACATCTCTCAACTTTTTCAAGAAGCAAAACTAGTCTTGATTTTCAAAATTTTAAAATCTCTGATAAGAAAAAAATATGGGTAGAAGCTTTTGGATGTTCGGCTAATTTTGGAGATGCAGAAATAATCAAAGGTATACTTTACAATAACGGATATGACTTGACTTCCAGTAGAAAAAATTCAGACCTTAACATCATAGTCACATGCGCCGTAAAGGATGCTACCGAACACAGAATGATTTCAAAAATAAAAGAATATTCAAAAGAAAAACCGCTAGTTGTTGCTGGGTGTCTTCCAAAGACAAGTAAAAAACTGGTTGAATCCTTTTCTCCTTATTCATCTCTTTTAGGCCCACAGTCGTTAGATAGAACGCTGGATGTAGTTGATGCTTCTTTAAACGGTCAAAAAGTTGTGGCATTAGAAGACTCCGTGTCAACAAAGGTAAATCTTCCAAGAATCAGGCTAAATCCAGTAGTCAGTATTATTGAAATATCCAGTGGATGCCTTAGCGAATGTAGTTTTTGCCAAACGAAATTAGCAAAAGGGACTCTAAAGAGCTATAGAATTGGTGAAATAGTAAGACAAGTAGAAGATGATCTAGCAGCAAATTGTAAGGAAATTTGGTTAACTTCAACAGACAATGGTTGTTATGGATTGGATATGAAAACTGATCTAGTTGAGTTACTAGAAAAGTGTTCCAATATTGAGGGAGAATATAAAATCCGTGTTGGCATGATGAATCCAATGTATGTTCCAAGGTTTCTAGATAGATTGATTCATCTTTATCAGCATAATGACAAGCTCTTCAAGTTTCTTCATATGCCGGTTCAGAGTGGGAGTGAAAAAATTCTGCGTAAAATGAAAAGGGGACACACTGCTAAAATTTTTCTTGATGTGGTAAAAGAACTAAGAAAAAAGATCCCAGAGATAACAATTGCTACAGATATTATTACTGGATTCCCCTCAGAATCCGAAGGAGATTTTGAAGAGACGCTAAGCCTTATTGAAGAATGCCAACCAGACGTCGTTAATTCTTCAAGATTTAGTCCTCGTCCTGGAACGGTTGCGTCAAAATATCCAAGATTAAGTACAAAGATTGTAAGAGAAAGAAGTACCAGACTACATCAGACAATCAGGAAAACATCAATGAGAAGAAATCATTTATGGTACGGATGGAACGGTAAGATTTTGATCGATGAACTTTTAGAGAATGGCAAGATAGAAGGTAGAAATTACGCATACAGGCCTGTAATAATCGATTTATCAAAAGTAAAAAAATTTAATCCAAAATGGTTACTCGGACAGTATCTATCAGTAAAAGTGGTAGAAATTTCAAATTATACCTTGTTAGGAGAATTAACTTTCTAATTCCTATACTTTTATCAACATTTTTGTACCAAATAAGATATTTGATTTAATCAACTAAATTTTTATTCTAATAATCAATGTTCTGATTAGGAGTTGATTTGATTGTCAGAGGATTGTATTGAATTAAGAAAACCTGCGTTGTTAATTGGAATCGGTAAAATTGGCAAAGATATCGTATCGAAATTAAACGGTGTGGAACATGATTTTTTATTAATAAGCAACAATAAAGGAGACCTTGAAGTTTCCAGCTCGCTTCATATTGATTGTAAATCTTGGATAAATCCTTCGACTTACAAAATCCGATCTTTTCTAGAGTTTCATAAAGAAGAGATATGCTCAAAATTATCAGAATACCAAACCATTATTTTAGTAACTAGTTTAGGGGAAAAAACAGGTATTGCGATTGCACCTCTAATTTCGCATATTGCAAAGGACATACTCAACAAAAGACTTATCTCAGTTGTGACCATGCCATTTGGTCATGAAAAGGATCGATTATTTCAAGCTAGCATATCGCTAAAAAGAATATCATTAGATTCTGACATTAACTTTGTTGTTGACAATGACGCTTATGGGGAAATAAATCCTCACCTCACAATTGCAGATTGTTCGAAAATAACGGATGAAATAGTCCTCAATGCGATCAAATTAATTCCCCAGATAACATTGAACTTGGGAACAAACCTAGTTTATGGAACTTTGAAAGAGAACAATATTGAGGTCGGCATAAAAGATCTAATTGCACAACTTTATTCATCATTGGGTACATCCTCAATAACAAAATCTGTTCTATATGTAAATGGTGCAAGAAATGAGCCAATTGGAAGACTAAATGAAATGTTGAGTAATTTTCAAAATTCAATGGAGGGAGATACAAATGATGTTTCGTTTGTAGTTACTGATTCTTCTAGAAACAACATGCATCTCATAGCGTCAATAAAAGGAAGAACAAAATTTGATTCCTACGATCCCCTCAATCTCATACCTGACGAAAACATTTTAGATTGGGATATACCCGAATCACATCCGAACATAAATCTACCGTTACCCTTAATCGATTAGTTAGAAATTCATTATATCTGAAGGAATTTCAACTACATACTTTTCAGAAATTAGTTCAAAATTTAATTCAACAGTCTAAATAATTTCTTTATTTTCTATTTACTTTTTTGCGTTTCTTCTTCTTTTTCTGCTGTGACTACTGACTCCTCTGTTGCTGACTCCTCAGTTTCTGGCTCTGACATTTTTTCTTCGATAAATGAACTGACTACAACTGTATCGTCATCTTCTTTTATCATTCTCAACCTTATCTTCCTAGGTGGGTTAGTTTTTCCTCTAGACCAGATATGTCTATTCAAATCTTGATCTATCTTGACTTTGTCAGTGTGCATATGGTGTTGTGTAAATTCCTTTATGATGTTTATTACTCTATCAGTTCTTCTGTATTTTGGAGTATCCCAGGCCTTCGCTAAATTCACCGTGTATATTCTTGTTGTATTTTCTTCAGACATTTTATCTCACTCTATTCTATCTATCCGACGTTCACATCCGTCCTTCTCCAAGCTCTCCGCTTTGGATTCGTTCTAACGTGACGATGGGTTCTAATTATTACCCAGGCTGGCACAGGTCTATTTTGCTTGACTCTCCTTATCAGTCTCTTTTTTCTCGATGTATTCTTTCGTGCAGCCATTTTTTTAGACTGGTTTTTTGCCTAATTTTAAGTGTTGGTTTATTTTCTTGACCTTAGGTCTGAATCAGAATCAGGCAACTATGTTACGCCTAACATCCGTTGATGCCAGTGGAGGATTGATTCGAATATCTGACAGGTCAACCCAAATAAAAGACAAGATTAATTCCCAACTAGGAGATGATAAAGTAAATGGAGACAGAATTTGTTTGTTCTATCTGCTACCAATTTTTGAGGACTATCTACGATAAGAGGAAAATGAAGTATGTACATGTGATACCGGACCATACATTATCTAAAGAAAGCTGCAAGAGCATGTATCATAAAAAACTAACTGATTCGTTTAAGAGCTGATACAACTTTTCAAATGATTTTTTAATCAATCATTTCTAAATATTTTTCTGTCGATAGTTGGGTAGACCAATGATGTTTCTCTTTAGTTTTTGACCATAATTTTTCCTTCCATTATACCGGGGTGAATTGAGCAATAGTATCTATAAGAGCCTATTTTATCTGATGCAATTATTGTCGTAAAATCTTGTCCACTAGAAATAAATCCGGTATTTATATTCATTTCATCAATTATAAAATCATGCTTTCTAAAATCTTGATTTGCAATAGTAATTTTTAATGGCTGATTGATTTTAACAGTAATATCTGGATTAGTAACATTAAATTTATTATCTTTCATTAACAATAGTATTCCCTCACTTTTGGACAATTGGGTAGTATTATGAGAAATTAGATTCCCAATTCCCCATAATGAACCAACAACGATAAAGGAAATCGCGATAATAGCTATAATGTTATTGTTCAAGCCAATTTCTAAATTAGAAATTGGTATTGACAAATATTAAAATTGATCAATAATATTTTTAGAAATCAAATATTTTGTAAAGATATAAAATAATTAGAAGGTTAAAATGTATCTGCGACAGGTCGACTATTCCGTACTAGTTTCTGTTTTGGCATCAGCACTTGCTGGTGCGCTCTCAGTCTGACTCTGATTACTTTCAGAATCATTGACAATCTCTGCCGTTGCAAATCTATTTCCGACCTGGATTATCTTTATCTTTGTGTTTTGGCCGACCTTTCCATTCTTTACGAATATTACAAATCGCTGTATCCTTGCAATTCCATCTCCTTTTCTACTTAACTCCGTGATCTGAACGTCGTATTCCTTTCCAACTTCCACTGGTTTTGGTCCAAACATGTCGTTTGTCTTAAATCCGTTATAACTCATAGTTAACCTTGTCAAATATATAATCCACATATAAACTGTCAAAATTTGTCGAAATCAAGTTCCTATTCTGAAATTTTCATTGCACAAACTTCTTAGACATTCAATAGCTGATAGTGATGCCAGATAACTAGTTTTGGGATTTGTAGGACTCGGCACATTCTGAACAATAATATGGATTTCTCCAAAGCTCCCTTTACCTAGTATCTCATGCCTGTTTACCGATATCATCGGGTCTGCTATGATCTTTACTCGAGTCTTCTCTAAACCAATTCCAGCCAATGCAATTGAAACCGCTACATTAACATTTTGAGGAAATAATTGTATAGCTGTAATAGCATTCCCTTCAAAGAGGACTTTTTCATTTGAAATCTCTTCCAATTTTATTATTGAGTTTTTGAAAAATGGAGCGCCTACAAATGATTTGGGATGCTTTGTTGTTGTAATAGTTAAATAATCTAGATATTTTTTTACGCTCCTAATGGAGTCTAATCCCGCTATGGCACCAGTAGGTATCAATATTCTAGTATTATTCAAGTTCGATAAATTTTGCAATTCTGACAAATATTCTTTATCTGAAAAAGCGCCTACACTCAACACCATAAGATCCTTCTTTGACTCGATGATTTTTTTACCATATTCCCTAACAGCTTCTTTTGAGGCACATTCAATTACAATGTCTAAACTGGTATAAATCGGAGAATTATAGAATTCATTAAAATCTGAAAATAAGTGCAATTGACTATCATAATCGACTGAGCTAATGACTTGAGATTCTTTATCAAATAATGCTACGATTTTGGCATTTGGAATCTCTTGTCTTCTTATTGCTGCTATGATCTCTCTACCAATGCTACCATAGCCTATTACTCCAACTTTTTTTTCCATCTTTTATTAGTTTCACTTATTCAATATTTGGATTTACATAATTCCTAGTTTATACTGAAAGATGTCCGAAATAAGATAAAAGCGTAGATATTCAAATCAACGTCTTCTACCCATACGTTCTGGTTTTCTTTGTCCAGGTTGACGTCTTTTTTCAAATCTCTTGACAAAATTTATCTTGTTTCTTAATTTTGATATTGGGCTCACTCTCTTCTTTCCTTCAATTTTGGGAGTTTGACCTCTTACTTTTCCCGCCTTTGTTAACGATCCATGAGTTGGCATTTGACTTATGTTGACTGTGATATAATATATCTATTACTGCACAATTTTTCCTATTTTCTCAAAATTAAATCTATGTGGCAAGTATTGCCCTTACCATATGTGAAATAGGCAATGTTATCCTAAATTATCTAGCTTTAAATCTATAATCATGTAAAACAAGCGCATCAGATGACATTAGTCCAATCAATGCATTTCGATCAGATAAACTCACTGAAGAAAGAGCGCAACGCTGTCGTTTTGGCACACAATTACCAAATTCCAGAAGTCCAAGATGTAGCTGATTTTATTGGCGATTCATTGGCATTGTCACGAGAAGCTGCCAAAACAGATGCTGACATTATTGTGTTTTGTGGCGTACATTTTATGGCAGAAACTGCTTCTATACTATGCCCTGAAAAGATAGTCCTTATCCCCGATCTAGAGGCAGGTTGCTCACTTGCATCGACTATTAATTCATATGAATTAAAGAAATGGAAAGAAGAACATCCTAATGCTGTCGTGGTAAGTTATGTTAATACCAGCGCAGATGTAAAAGCCCTTTCTGATTATTGTTGTACTTCATCTAATGCAGTTAAGGTTGTAAACAGCATACCCATTGATACCGATATCTTATTCTTACCTGACATGTTTCTAGGTTCATACGTAGGACAGGTCACTGGCAGGAAGAATCTGTATGTATGGCCAGGAGAGTGTCATGTTCATGCGGGTATCACTACAGCTGACATTAATAATATATTTCAAAAATACAAAAATGCAGAATTCATGATCCATCCTGAATGTGGATGTACTTCATCAACCTTGTACAGTTTGGCATCTGGTGATATTTCTAAAAAAGCTCACATATTGTCTACTGAAGGAATGATGCAACATGCTAAAAAATCAGATAGTAGTCAATTTGTTGTAGCAACAGAGACAGGTATCATGTATAGAATGAAGAAAGAAAATCCAGACAAAATGTTCATACCAGTTAAGGAAAATGCCGTCTGTAAATATATGAAAAAAATAACAATAGAAAAAGTAGTGGATTCTCTTGTACATAAACAATATGAGGTCAAGGTTCCAAAACATATTGCAGATAGAGCGAGAACTCCTATTGAGCGTATGTTGACGATATCCTGATCAAGGAGTCGATAATATCATTATTGAAGTAACGAAATTTGATAATAATTAATAATTTAATTAATTGATTTCCATGGAAAAATCAATTGACTGACTAGAATGAGTTAATGAGCCTACTGATATCATATCTGGTAAAGCAGTTGCATAATCTTTGATATTTGAAATATTCACACCTCCTGAAATTTCTACTAAAATTTTTTCTCGTAAACCAGATCTCTTCAAATACGATATGGTTTTCTGAGCTTCTTGGGGTGAAAAATTATCTAGCATTATAATATCTGCACCACTTTTAATAGCCTCTACTGACGATTTCGTATCGCTAACTTCACATTCTATCATGATATTTTTACCAGCTTTCAGTTTAGCCTTTAATATAGAACGTCTAATCGAACTGGTTACCGCATGATGATTATCCTTTATTAGTATCATTTCGTCTAAAGAATTTCTATGTGCATATCCTCCGCCCAATACTATTGATTTCTTGTCAAAGAATCTTAAACCCGGTGCAGTCTTTCTGGTGCCCGTGATCTTTATATCATTTGATACAGTTCTTACTATATCCACAAATTTCTTAGTATCGGTAGCAATTCCGCTCATACGCATTATCAAATTTAACGCGGTCCTTTCGGCTTTTAGAATCGACCTCGTATTTCCCTTGATCTTCATGACCTTCCGACCATTTTTTACAATATCGCCGTCTTTAACTAGTGCGTTTGATTTACAATTGCAAATATCAAATATTGTACGAACTTCCTCCAGCCCTGCAACCACTGCAACTTCTGATTTACAAATAATAGACGACGAGGATTTCGAATCTTCATCGACTATGTACTCACTTGTGAGATCGCCTTGTCCGATATCTTCTCTGAGAAATCTAATGAGGGATTCTCGTAAATTAAAATATTGATTTAGATCTTTTGATTTTTTTTTAAAAGTCAAATCAAGTTACTTTTAGTGCATATTTATGTGGAGTTGATATTTGAAGTGTGGATGCGACCAGTGAATTCTTTGAATCAAATATTACTATTGTACCCGACCAGTCAGACGAAAGTTCGGTAGACTTGCAGACGGGACATACCTTTCCAACAGTAATTGCTTTACATTTTTTACATGCGAGTTCCTTAGCCATTTAAGCTGGCACTGTCCCTTTCTTTTCTTTTTGGCTAGTTGTGACAGGGGTTTTAGCCTTCTTTATCTCTTCTTCAATCCACTCAAGAGCACCCAGAAATGGCTGTCTACAGGTAATTCCAATTTTGCCCATGGCCGAGCCTTTCCCCAAACTAATTGCAGTTACTCTAGCTCTGAGCTTTGAACCAATCTTAAGCGATTTGGCTGATTGATTTGCAACTATCACCCCTTGCTTGACATCGCTTTTCAGATAATCATCCGTAATTTGAGAAAGGTGTAACAGTGCATCAGTAGGCCCTATCCTTACAAATGCACCAAAATCCGTAATTTCAACAATTTCTCCTTCCACAATTTCTTGCAATTTGGGATAAAATGTTAAGGCCTTAAAGGACACCTTGTGAAAGGTGGCACCATCACCGGAAACCAATTTTCCAACCTTATTTGTTATTGCATCAATAATCATAATAACATAGCCCAATTCGGGATTTATCATACTTTCATATTTCTCCCTGAGAATTTCCATCGTGGTCTCATTAAGAGATTTTTTCATCATACTGGGAGGTATTCTTACAACATCATCCATGTGTATTATCGCAAACATTACTTATTGTCAATTGGTTTAAATTATCAATTTATGAACCTTTTCATTATTCTTAAATTTTAGTATCAAGGTGCATACTATTGTATGATTTAAATATTCTCGGGAAGAGTACGATAGTATGGTCTCAATAGAGCAAATCATGTCAAAATTACAAACAATAGAAGATCCCGAATTGCATAAAGACATAGTGTCAATGGGCATGATTAAAGACCTTACGATTAACGATGGAAAAGTTGGATTTACATTAGAACTTACTACCCCTGCTTGCCCTTTTAATAGTGAAATAGAAGAATCGGTTCGCAATTCTATTATGGACCTGGGGATTAAGGATCTTGATCTCAAAGTAACTGCAAGAGTAATGGAAGGACGTTCAATTTCAATGGATGAATTGCTTCCTGGTGTCAAGAACATACTTGCTGTTGCAAGTGGTAAAGGAGGTGTAGGAAAAACAACAGTTTCTGTTAACCTCGCTCTGGCTTTGTCAAAGACCGGTGCTAAAGTTGGTTTATTAGATGCTGATGTCTATGGCCCAAGTATTCCTCTGATGTTAGGACTCAAAAACGCACCTGAAGTAATTAATAGTAAAATAGAACCTGTCTTGGCTCAAGGAGTAAAAGTGATTTCAATGGGATTCTTTTATGAACAATCACAGCAAGCAGGAATCTATAGAGGTCCAATAGTGGCTGGAATTGTAAAACAATTTCTAACTGATGTAAACTGGGGTGAGCTTGATTATTTAATAATTGATTTACCCCCGGGTACTGGAGACGCACCATTAACAGTAGCACAAACAATACCTATAACTGGAATAATTATAGTTACTACTCCTCAAGATGTGGCAATGAATGTCGCAGTAAAGGCGGTGGGCATGTTTAACAAATTGAATGTACCTATTATAGGAGTCTTAGAAAATATGAGCTATTTTGAATGTCAACATTGTAATAATAAGATAAGTATTTTCGGTACTGGAGGTGGTCAGAAAGTTAGTGAGCAGTTCAATGTTCCTTTCATTGGGGAAATTCCTCTCCATCAACAGATAATGACTGCAAGTGACAGCGGTAACCCAGTAACAATTTCAGAAGCATATAATGGCCAGGCAATCATATTTGACAAAATTGCCCGTACTGTTGCTGGAAGAATCAGTATTATCGCCTCTGAATTGCAGGATCAAGAAAAATCAGCAAATGAACAGCCAAAAGAAAAAGAACCTCAAAGTGTCAATACCGCCTGATATTCTTAAAGAACTGAAAAAACCATTAGGTAAGTTAATTTTAGATAGTGATATCACAGAAAAAAAAATAAGAAATGAAATTGATGGCCCTAACCATAAGATAATAACAATAGGCGACCGTTCTACAGACAGATTTATTTCCTTTGATATTTTTCCTAACCTGGCTATAATTGACGGAGTTGAAAGAAGGCAAAACAAAAGTTCTACTTTGCCTGATAAACTGAATGATCTAAAAGCTAAAGGCATAACAAGAATTTCTTGTATTAATCCAGCTGGATCTATTACACATGAGGCAGTCACTAAAATCAAATTTGCACTTTCGGTTGAGAAGAACTTTGTTTTGCAGGTTGTTGGTGAAGAGGATTTATTGACTCTACCTGTCTGTTACTTTGCACCGCGTAATTCAGTAGTATGTTATGGCCAGCCATTGAAAGGATTAGTTATTATCAAGGTCAATGACTCTATACGGCGAAAAGCTAAAGAATTAATGAAATCAATAAATAATAAATTATTAACGGGGTATGATGATGTGGTGGCTGTTTGAAATAGAAGTGATCGAAAAAACATAATTTTCTGACCCCGCTAAGATCATTTTTTGTGGAAATTTCAAAATTATAATACTAAGCTTTTGCACGACGTGAACAATATTCATACGTGACAAGAGCACTCGCATTTTGACATCTTTACGTCAAAAGAGCAGTCATGATCCGATCCGCATGAATCCCCTATCGGCCATTCACCAGGGCATTCGGTATGACGATTCCTTTTACAAAAGAAGGTAAGTGTCATTTGAATTCAACTGGAATATTGTTGTTTGAATATTTGAATATTTATATTTCAAGATATGAGATAAACATAAAGTATATTATTTGAATAAATTTTATAAAGTATTACATGAGCAGCAAGGTTGCTATTATTTGTATTACTAAAAATGGAATCAATATATCAAAAAGAATAAAAGAAAAAATTCCATCAGCATCAATTTATGCACAGTCAAAACATAAAGATTCTTCTGATGGGATTATCTGGTTCGAAAAAAATACAAAAAATATGATTGAAGAGGTCTTCAAAGAATATGATAGTATCATATGCATTTTTTCATTGGGAGCTGTCATCCGTTTAATATCAAATCTTTTGGTGGATAAGAAGACAGACCCTGCAGTTATCGTGATAGATGATAAAGCAAATTTTGTCATAAGTGCACTGTCTGGTCACTTGGGAGGTGCAAATGCGTTATCTAAATCCATTGCAGATATTTTGAATTCAACAGCTGTAATCACCACCGCCGCAGATGTTAATGAAACAATAGCAGTTGATCTTTTAGGTAAAAACTTTGAATGGCGTATCGAAAACTTTGAAAACGTTACCAAGGTTAGTGCACATATGGTAAATGAAGAAAAAATAGGAGTTTACCAAGATACTGGCGAAACAAAATGGTGGGATAAAGAATTACCAAAAAACGTAACAATAATACAAAATATTGATGAATTGAAATCAGATAATTTCAAGGCAGGTTTGATCATCTCTGATAAAATCATAACAGATCCCCTGGTGATTAGAAAATCTGTAATTTATAGACCAAAGAGTCTTGTTGTAGGATTGGGTTTTCACTGGGACACCGCTGAGAAAGATATAGAGGATGGAATTATGAAAGTGTTGACGGAGAATGGTTTGTCTTTTCTTAGCATCAGAAATCTCTCAACCATAAGTAGGGAAAAGTCTAGTACCTCACTAGGATCCTTCTCGGATAAACATGGAATTCCTCTAGACTTTTTTGATAAAGAGAAACTAAATAAGGTGATGGTCCCGAACCCCTCGGACGTCGTAAAAAAATACGAAGGAACGTCAAGTGTTTCAGAAGCTTCATCCATACTTAGTTCAGGTGGTGAGCTTATAGTCACGAAGCAAAAATTCCCTCCCAATCTTACAGTTGCAGTCTGTCGGATAAATTACACTAAGGGAGGTAAGTAGTGTGAATAGGGCTCTGTTACTAATTGATAGAGGCAGTAGGGAACCTGAGGCTAAAGAAGAACTTTCACAATTGTGCACTTTGATTAAGCAAGAAAGTGAATACGTCTATGTGGGTCATTGCTTTCTTGAGGTTATACCCCCCTACATTGAAGAGGGCATTAATACATGTATCTCCAACAATGTAGATTCTATTACCGTCATGCCCTACTTCCTATATCCAGGAATGAAGCTGAAAGACTCTGTAATAAAGACAGCTAAAATATGTTACGATAAAAAAATAAAGGTGGTGATTGCCAAACCCTTGAGCTATCATACTACACTTAATTCGCTTATAAGAGATAGAATTAGTTTTACCAGAGAAAAAAATAAGATAGTACCAGCAGATAACAAGTGCGACATACTTGTAATAGGTCACGGAAGCAGCGACAAGAGTGCTAGGACGGCATTTGTACATACGGTTAATAAATTAAAACCATATTTTAGAAGTGTTACTTTTTGTTTTCTGGAACTGGATGAACCACGGATAGCTAATGGGATAGAAAAAATAATTTCCAGCAATCCTAATGCAATGATCATCGTTCCCTACTTCCTACACAAAGGAGCCCACATAAAAAATGACGTTGTCAAAGATATCAAATTTGCTTTGGCAAAATATAATCTAAAAAATATTCCGGTATATATTACAGAGCATTTTGGAGTAGACCCAAAACTAGTAAATATGGTACTTGAAAGGGCAAAGGAGGCAGAGGAAAAAGTTGGCTGAAAGTAACGACACAGTAAAAAGGGCAATCAGGGCAAAGTCTAGGGACTTGTCAGAGGCTTCCTTGGGTATAGAAGAAAAGAGTATGAAAATAATTGAATCAGAGATAGGAACTCATGGTTATAGCACATTACAATGGAATATTGTCAGACGTGTTATTCATGCTACTGCCGATTTTGATTTTGCAAAACCTGACAAAAATAGAATTATCTTCTCAGCTAACGCCATAGAAAACGCCTTTGAGGCATTCAAAAAGGGGTGCTACATTGTTGTTGATGTTGATATGGTATTGTCAGGAATAAATAAAAAATCTGTTGCAAAAATTGGGACCGACGTGATATGTAACATAACTAACAAGGACGTACTCAACATATCCAAAAATGAGAATAAAACTAGATCTAAAGTGGCAATGAGATACTCATCAAAGGAAATTGACGGTGGAATTGTTGTGATAGGAAATGCGCCAACTGCTTTATATGAGGTAATTGAAATGATAAGGGAAGATATAGCAAGGCCATCACTTGTCATTGGTATACCTGTAGGCTTTGTTTCAGCTGCAGAATCGAAATTTGAACTATCAAAGACTAATATCGAATTTATAACAAATACTGGAAGAAAAGGTGGAAGTCCTGCAGCCTCTTCAATAATTAACGCCTTAATGCTCATGCATATCAATAATGTGAATTGATGAGGATGAGTATCAATACCAGGGCTGCACATACTGCAGAACATGCTTTCATAGGATCGCTGCAAAAAATATTAAACAAGACTTTGAGTGTGAGAAAAGTAGAACACAAGGATTCACACAATATCGCATTTATAAAGGCGTCAGAAGTAGAACTGGATTTTGATAGCATAGTTTTGGCTGAAAAGGAAGTTAATCGACTCATAATAGAAGGACGAAAAATATTCCATCACTCATTCTCTTCACTGAATGAAGCCAAGAAGGAATTTCCACGTTTGAGAGCCAATGAACCACGGTTGACCAATGTCGATAAAATTACTGTAGTTGAAATCGAAAACCATGATCTTTCTGCCTGCTCCATGGAACATGTCAGTAATCTATCTGACTGTATATTTTTTTTGGTAACTAACATGTCAATTAATGGTTCTGATTATGAGATAAGGTTTCTGGTTGGTAAAAGTGCGATGGATGAAGCAGTCAAAATGACAGAAAAAATTAATATTATTTGCAAACAAGTAGGATCAAATTATAATACTGTAGAAACGACTATTAAGAAGCTGTTCAGAGAAAGAGAACACTATTACAACCAGTTAAAAAAATTAACAAATAAGGTACTGGCTGATATACCGATTCAGCACTTTGATAAACAGAATATAACTGTAGTATCCACAATCCTCGACAATATGGATTGGCGAACTATTCAAACCTTCGTAGCAGAAAGAATACTTGAAGCAAGAACAATTGTTATTCTAATTAATACAGATGACAATGATATGGCAAATCTTGTATTTGCAAGGAGTGATGATGTTAATCTAGATTGTCCTAAAATTTTTGAAGACCTTAGAAAGGATCAAAAAATAGGGAAGGGCGGTGGTAAGCCAAATTTCATTAATGCAAAAATAACAAAAACAATGTCAGACCAAATTGTAGAAGGTCTAATCAGTAAATCGTTAAAGTATCTATCCTCGTAAATTGGTTTTAGAACTCATTATTGCTAGAACAACCCTCTGAATGAAAGCTAGCGAATTATTGACAACAACAGACGATTACAGTGTCAAGAATTGTTAGTTCAGAGCAAATTATAAAGAAGCAAGTTTATTTTTACTAGTTTCAATTGTTTCAATTTGAACAATTAATTTTCAAAATAATTCACCAACGAATCCTGTCCAGATATATCCTTAAGATCAGCTACTACAACACCCATTCTCCTGATATTATCAAGAGAAATGGAATTGTTGTTAATCATCTCCTTTATAATAAATAATGAATTCTTGTGCAATTCGTCAAAGGATGCTGAGTATAGTTTTAGACTTTTCGAGAATGAAACATGCTGGAGGTTTTCTAAAATCAAAATTATAGTAAGGATCCTGAAAGCCTGTCCTTTATTCCTTAAATTTTCATATACAGATGTACAAAGACTGGCAGCCGTCAAGTTAATCTGTTCAAAGTTAGCTATATCTTTTTTTAGGGTAACTATTTTACCTATTTGTTTTGATGTTCCCCGAACTTTTATCTGAGAATAGTCGATTGCATTTGATGCATTTACCAGAAAAGTTGCAGTTTTGTAGCCTAAGGCATCCCTCAATTCAAAAATACTCTTATTTGAAATATCCGAAATGGAGTCAATTCCTAATGATTCCAGCTTCTTGGCAGTTTTTGGACCTACTCCCGGTATATCCTCAATCTTACAATTTGATATAAAGTTCTTGGAGTGCTCTCGACTAACAACCGTTATTCCATTGGGTTTATTCATACCAGATGCTATTTTTGATATTAGTTTATTAGGTCCCACTCCAATGGAACAGGTCAGATTGATCTGGTCTTTGATATTTTTTTGCAGCGAGTTAGCAAAAATTTTTGCATCATCAAAATCCGAATTGGTGATCTTTGTAAAATCCACATAACACTCATCAACACTGACTTGTTCAAATAATTCTCCATAATTCTCAATTATTCTCATGGCATTTCTGGATATGTCATGGTAGTATGGCATATCAGTAGGAAGAAATATTGCTTCTACGTCCTTTAGTTTTGACTTTGCTAGTCTAATTGGCATTGCCGCCTTAACACCGTATTTTCGTGCTTCATAATTGCAGGTACTGACCACCCCGGAATCCTCTTCTCGTCCTGAATATACGCAAACAACACTTGGAATATTTCTTAATTCTGGCTTCCTTATTTCTTCACACTGTGCATAGAAATAATCAAAATCAATATGAAATATTATTTTTTCTCCTATCTCATTTAAAGATATATTCTCATTCAATACTAATTCATTAAATAATTCTTGGAATAAAAAATTATTCCAGCTTGTGCTAACATATGTGAAAGTGGGAATTTATATATTTCAATGGTAGTAATATTGTTTGATACATGTTATGATATTATCTTATAGTCAATGAATTTATTTTCTTGTTGATGATTTCAGTATTTTTTTCGACATTCCGTAAATATAAAAGATTACCAATACGTCTTGGATTCAGTTTTGACAAGGTCAATATACCAGAATAAAAAATATGTTTTACTCTCATCGCTTTTACTTTTGATATTCGTAACTCCTCTTGGAAGCATTATACTTTTGCCTGCTGGCGCAGAACCTCAAGCAAAAGGCGAATCAACTGCCGATACTAAAGTATCAGATTCCGATAATAGTAACATACAAGATAGAGATGTCCCGGTCGCCAAGATGGTTTATAAGAATAAGTCCTATGAAATGTCACCATTCGTAGTTGTGGAAAATGAAAATTTGAAAAGACTCAATTTTCCGCAATTACCTGATGATTCCCAACCCGTAGCCCAGATATCATCAGACGAAAATATTTCATTTAATTTTTTAACAAAACCGAGAGAAATGAATGCGTTTTTTGTTGACTATGATGCAGACACAACAGAAATGACTCCTCTTCATAGAGTAGGAAAAAATCAGTTCAGTTTTGATGGTGTATATGGACCAAATACTCTAGAGCTCAGGGTAATATATCCTGACGGGAAATATGTGACGTATACATGCTTGATAGAAGTTAAGAAGCCTGAAGTTAAAGAAGTAAATCTATCATCGGACAATAATGGAATAATGAATAGTAGTGATGGTTCATATGGAAATCTTCAATCATATGATCCTGATTCATCTGGTTTTGATCAGAAATCTCCAACAGAGGAACACGTACTAAATCAATATGATAATAAGGTAAATTTGGGCAATGTTGAACAACATGACCAAAATGCAGACTTAGATATGCTAAATAGTGATCAAAAGTCGACAAACACTTGTGAATATAATGAAATTCCAATAGCGGACGTACAAACTGATAGAAATACTAACAACTCTGATGTCAACTCTACTAATTCGACACATAAACCAAGGTGGACTGCAATGGATCTGGGTCAACAACAAAATATATGTGGTATTAAAGTAACTTTTGCAAACGTAGACAATGAGATAAAATTCTTCACACTAGAATTCTCAAATGATGGAAAACAATATACCCAAGCTGAATATTACTCAACAACAGGCACTAACTCGCCTTCAGAAATTTATGACCTAAAAGAAGGCCCTGTTAAGGCTCGATTTATTAAAATAACTGAATTGGATATAACCGATTCAAACAAATGGATATCAGATCTTAAAGTTTTGGGAAACACTGAACTATGAAATCCATGATGGCCTGAAAATTTAGCTCACCAAGTCCTTCTTTTTAACACTTCTTTGTTGAATTCCGTATAGAATTTATTTTATCTAATAAATAATAGATTTATTGGAATATCCTGTTATTGTTGAAAAGGAAGGTATAAAGATCAAACCTGAAAATATGATTGTTGATAAAATGTATTACTGTATTTACGACAACAAAGTCTATATTTTTTACAAAGATGAAGAAAATCTCACGCACTGTTACGAAGTCGATGATCCTCTGGTAGTCCAAGAAATAATTAATAATCCAGATAAATTGGAAGATATTCTGCTAAAGCATTCAAAGGAATGACAAATCAAACTAATATATTTAGGATTATACGAATTTTTGGTATATTGGTAAGTATTTAACTTTTAGTTATCAGATAATAAGTGATCGAGTTATAAGCAAATTTGATAAAGTAGAACTCATAAAGTTCTATATGTGTGTAGCGTCCTTGGAGTCTCGGCAAATATCTCCTAAAGAAGGGTTGGTAGCGATAGTAGATGATGACTCGGACATTAGCATGCTATTTGCAGACGCTTTGCGTGGGGTTGATGGTGGAATTTCGGTTTTCACTTTTAATGACTCTTTAGAGGCTCTAAAGCATTTTACAAATAATAAAGAAAAATATATTCTAGTTATTTGCGATCTAATGATGCCTGGTCTAAACGGATTGGATCTGGTAAAGAAGATAAAAAAACTTAGTCCTAAAACTAGAACCATGATAACCAGTGGTTATGAAATTGAACCTGGTGAACTTCAAATCGACATAAAGAAGGGAATAATAGACAGAATTATTCAAAAACCAATTAGTATGAACGGTTTACGTCAGGAAGTAAAAAACCAAATTAACTCTTGCCAGTTAAGAATTAATAAAAAATAGATCTCCCTGCTTAGAATCTCTTGTCGTCTCTACACGAACGACATCTATACACGAACGATCATGATAAAGCAATAGAAGAAGCATTCAATTTATATCTTAAGACCAAGATGCCCGCAATAGATAATAAGATTCCATTATCACCGCTAGACAATAAATGAGTGACATAACGAAAAAAGATGATGGACCTTTAACAGAAGAACGCCTTTTTCTGTTAAGGAGACAAATGAAAGGAAGACGATATTGTATGGATGAAGAAACAGAAATAATTTTTCTAGCAACTTTAGAAGACGTCAAGAAATATCATTATCGTCTTATTGAAAATTATTCCTTGGATGAATGGCTAGCAGATGCAGAAAATGACTATGAAAAATGGGCATTTACAAAATTTTATGGAGATCTCACTTATCTAAATGCTCTGGTTGAAAGCGATAGCGATGATAAACCTTAACATTTTTATTCCTGCTAAGAAGATATTTTATAATTTCTAAAGAAGGCAAGTTAGTTAGTTTAAACACCATTAAATTAACTTAAATTCAAATTTTTAAATTAAACTATATATACACTTTAATTAGGATTTTATCATTTGCTCTAATAACATGACTTCAAGGGCTGAAACAAGAAGGGCAAATAATGAAATCTTGATAGGAAAGAAGCCTTTGATGACATATGTGACTGCAACATTGGTTCAATTAGCAAATGAACCAACAGTTCTTGTAAAAGCCAGAGGAAGAAGCATAACCCATGCAGTAGACGTAGCACAAATTATTGTTAAGCGTATGGGTAATATAGGATATAAAATTGGGCATGTAAAAATAGATTCACAAATGATTCAATCTGAAGACGGTAGAGAGCGAAATGTTTCAACAATAGAAATAGAGATATCAAGGTAAAGTTTTGACTTTTAATTTAGCATAATTAAGATTTCAGCAAGTGCAGTAGTAGCAGGTCTTATATTATATCTAATCATAGTCTTCTGATATTCATGTAAACAAGCCAATACAGTTAATAGAAAATAAATCTATGATTTATATTCAATAAATGGTAACAGAATATTCTCTTCCAAAAATATCATCAATTAGTTTATGAATATGTTTGATATCTCTATAAAATCTAATTTCCGACATATCAGTTAAATCTGAACATATTTCAACAAAAAATCCTGATGTTCTCTTATTTATATACATCTTCTTCTTCGTATTCTTAGTTGACTCTATTAGTACTCCCTCATCAATGTCCAAATTTAGTAATTCATGTGATAATTTTTTTGAAACCATTACTATTGAGGGCAATGATGATTCGGAGCTAGTAACCTTTGAATTTTAATCTTGTCTTTTTAATATGGATGATGGTCTTTCAACAGATGTTTTCTATTAAGATTTCTCAAACGAAACTGGTCTTTCATTGTTAGATAAAAAGCCTGTTAAAATAGAATGCAAACAGTTGCCATAAGTAGTGTAATTAGTGGATTATCTGAATAGGTCGATTAGTCTATTCTGGAGCAAAACGTAATTTCTATCAATAACTATTCCGACATATTTTATTTTTCCTTTCTGAAATACTACCGCAATTTGAGAAATAATGTTTGTCCTTTCATATGGAAATCTACCCTCCTTGTGCGCAATTGAAATTTCATCAGGATGAATAAATAAAGGCATTTTGGAGACCTTTAGATTTTTTCTCTCTCGCATGTGATTTAACAATTTGATGACAAGTTCTAAATCATGATCCACATTAGGTAACTCAATATTCTCTTTAAAAGTGATATTTTTACTAGTTTCATAATCAGGGGCATTTACCCATGCGATTCTATAAACGGTGGGAAGTTTGGTCCAATTATCGTTGAATTCTGAAATTTCAGAAAGAAGATATTGGATCTCCGTCACAGATGTCTTTAAATTTGATTCAATTTGTCTACGTTGATTTAAAATTATTTTCGCAATTTGTTCCTTTACATCTTCAATATTTTTGATCTGTTTGTTGTATGATAACAACATAAGGTTACACGATTATTGCAATACTACACATACATTTACGATTTGCTACTGAGATTTAGCCTTGGTGAATAAACTACTGGTAAAGGCAAATATACACTACGGTCACGAGCCTTTTCAGTCAAGAAAATTTCAATCCACTTGGACTTGTATACCCTATAAGATCCTGACCTAATATTACATCTTGTTCTGGTGGAATGTATTCTATAACACCATGTTTTTCTATTCCAGGATCCTTCTTCTGTGTTACAAGAGCTACTATTATAAAAGCAACAAACGATACTATTGGCGGTATCATTGTATCAAGACCAGCAAGTTCTGGGGGAGTTGTGAAAAATAGTAACAATCTGAGACCAGATCCCAAGATCAAAGATGTGATGGCAGCATACCAATTTGATTTCTTCCAAAACAAACCCAAAGTAAGAGGAGCCCACGCGCCAGCAAAGACAATATCAAAGGCTAAAATGAGATAGACACCAGGCTGGGGCAATAGATAGCCCAGAGTAAATGCAGCAGCCATCATTGGAATAGTAAATATTCTTGTAGTTCTCAACAGTTTTCTATCGTCCATACCTGGTTTCTTGAACCATTTTTTCAATATGTCTCGTTGTATAATGTTTCTTGACATGACGCTTGATATTGCAAGTAGTCCTCCATTAGCCGTTGACATGGATGCACCCAATACTCCCATTAATAGGGCAATTCCTATGGCAAATGGTACGTGATTTATAGCCAAGTCAGGATATGCTGTAAACGGATCGGCTAAATTAGGAAGGAAATATAATGCGACTATTCCCATCATGCTTGTGGGAATTATTGTAAGTGCAGTTAATCCTCCTCCCATGAAAGCCCCCCGTTGTGCTGTCTTGCCATCTTTGGCTGCAAAAACTCTTTCCATAAAATCAAGCGCGACTATGTCACCAAGACCTAATGCTAAAATTCCTGCCCAATTAACGAGGGCTCCATTTCCCATATCAGTTAGTCCTGAAAGATCAAGGTAAGAAGGTGGTGCATTACCTAGTATGGTACCAAAATCGACTCCTGAAAATCCCCCAGCAAAAAATATAAAAGCGGCCCAAAATGCAGCTATTGCTAGATAAATTTGGAATATATCTGTATATGCAGAAGAAAAGAGGCCACCGGCAAAAGTGTAAACTAGTACAACCAGTGCTGCTATGAGCATTGCCCAGAAGAAATCAATATGTAATACAGCAGAAAGGATAAATCCACTAGCAGCAAAGTTACCAGCCACCAGAACTATAAAGCTAATCATCATAAGTATAGCCGAGATACCTTCCGGTCCTGCTCCAAACCTTCTATAGTAAAAGTCAGGAAGAGTAAGCATTGACATCTTGTTCAATTTTTTGCCATAAAATGCCCCTGTAAGGACCAAACATACGGCAAGTCCTATAGGAATAACAGCCCCGGCCCAAAAGCCAAATTGGTATACCAGAGAAACATTACCAAGAGAAGAATTTCCGTCTATTGATTGAGCGGCCAGCATTGTACCTACAAAAAAAAGCGGAAGACTCTTGCCAGCAATCATAAATCTTCTACTGCTCTTCTTTACTAGCCTTGAGGTTAATGTCCCAACAACCAAAGATGCAGCCAAAAAAGCAATAACACCGACTCCGTACCAGTCAAGTGATGCCATCCATCACATTTTATTTTCATATATATAAGGATTTAATACAAAAGAAAAAATTAACTAAGAAATTTACAATTCTTGAAAGATTTATAATAATTATTTCTAAAAAGTGATAACTCTGATAGAGTTCTGCAATTGGCTGTTGGCTTCCAGTATTGATGCAAGATTTTTGCTGGATTTTCACTGATGTTCAGCAATATTTAAAAAATATAATACAATTAAAAAAATAGACAAAATATGGGTATGGAATTTTATGGCAAGTCCTACAAAAGTAACGATGAGCCAATTTTTGTTGGAATACCTACTTTCTTGAAACTACCTTGGCTAAGAAGTCACGAAGAGCTAAAAAGCGTCAAACCAGATGTAGCTGTAATTGGAGAACCTTTTGACTTTGGTACTACAATTCGACCTGGAGCAAGATACGGTCCACGAGCAATCAGGGCTGCGTCAACTGTACCATCACCACCGTATGAGCATTTTAATATAGAAACAGGAGTTGATCCATTTGGAGTTTTTAGAACTGTAGACTATGGTGATGTAGTCGTGTCACCTGGTGATGTCGTTGAATCCCACAGAAGAATGACAGATAAAGTCAAAGAGGTTCTAGATATAGACGGCATTCCAATTATGCTTGGGGGAGATCATTCTATAACTTTTGCAAACGTTCGTGCATTCGCCAAGAAGTATAAAAATATCGGAATGATCCATATTGATACACATGCCGATTGTGCCCCACAAGGATTGTGTGGATTCAAGTATGATCATGGTGCACATATTAGAAGAATAATGGAGCTTGGCTGTCTCAAAGGAAAGAACTATACTCTGATAGGACCACGTGGGTATTGGCCTGGACCTGACTTGTATAAATGGATGGCTGACCAGGATTTCCAGTGGTTCACAATGCTAGATGTTGAAGAGCTGGGTATTGATAAGATAGCAAAAGAGGCTGCGGACAGAGCAAATGATAACGTTGATGCAGTGTATATAAGCTGGGACATAGATACTTTTGATCCCGCTTATGCTCCCGGTACAGGAGAGCCTGAACCAAATGGCTTGACATCAAGGGAGGGCATGAGGCTGATGCGGCTTCTATCTACCTCGTTTGATCCATCTAGATTTGCATTTGATTTGGTTGAAGTAGCCCCCAATTATGACGTAAGTGATGGTAACTCATATAATGGTGGGATCACCTCAGGTTTAGCAAACAGACTAATTGTCGAACTATTGGCAGGATTATCACTAACCAAGAAGGGCTTGACTGAAGGAAACCCAGTGAGACCGAAATTCTACAGGGGACAGGGTAATACCTATGACTTTGGTAAAGGACCAAAGGCCAATATTCCAAAGAGACCTTCACTAAGCTATGGTAAAGATGCCAAAAAATAATTAATGGACTTGTTAAAGTATTCTGATAGAAGTGACAGTTACAGTGCAAGGAGAACCCGATACAGCTCCTTTCACAAGAATTTATCAGTTTTACAATAAGACGGACTACATCATACTGTCCAATTCGATCAAGACTATAAATAAAAAATTATCAAGAAAAATGAAGATAAACATCAACGAGACATTATACATTTATCTTAAATACGTCATTGATCAATTGCATTCGCATAAGAAAAGAAATGAAATAATAAAAAATTCTTCAAAGCTCTTAACACCGGATCAGGTGATGATTGGCGTACCGGAAAGCCTCAGAAAGATTAATTTCAACATTAAACTTGAGAGCACACAAAGACTGCGCATAACTATAAAAGAACCTATTTCAACTACGAGCTATATTCTTGCTCCTTAATCGAAAAATAATCTAATTTTGTACCAGATAGCCAATTTAGAATATAATCTAGAAATGCGAATCCAATTTTGTATGGTAGAAAGTGGTCCTAAATACAACAAGATCACTTTTCAAGCGATGTGCTAAAGTATATAATTATAATGGACACGACACCTACCGACTTGAATTTAGATCAGTAATAGTGATGCATAGGTCTCTGTTGTTTTCCTAATCTATCAAAATGATCATGTGGTTTATTTCCGCCCTTATGTGAATGTGTAGTACCGTCGATATGGGTATGACTATGTCCATGGATTTCAACTGGTTTTTTCATAAGTACGTCATCTACTCGCATAAGCAAGATAACCACTTCTGTAGCAGTAATAAGAACCTGTTCCTTTACCATTAGCGGCTCAGCTACATGCAAATTCATCATATTGTCTACTTTTCTTTCAATTGCATTAATCCCATACCAGTCATGACTGTTGTTGTATTGATAATCTCTCCTTGATTTTTTTCTATCGTTTAACAGAGATTGAGCATAGACTTTTTGCCTCAAATGGGTCCCTACATCCATCGTATTCATTCCGGCATTTTTGGCTATCGTTAGTGGAATCTCTTCAAGGGCTTCTGCAAATTTTTGGATCACAATTTGTTCCTTACCAGAAAATAGATACGAACGGTCCTTAATCAATTGGGCAATGAATGCCTCTATCGCACCACCTCCAGGAACAATTTTTGGTTCCATAATGAAATTTCTCAAAACATAGATAGAATCCAGGACTGTACGATGAAATTCATCAAGGATTTTCTTAGAACTAGCGCGTAAAAGAAACGTAATTGACTTTGGATTCTTACACCCATCAACGAAAACCATTTTATCATCACCTACAATTTTTTCGTATACCTCTGCAGCATAACCAATATCGGTGCTGCTTATCGTATCAAGATCTCTGACAACTTTGGCTCCAGTAGCCTTTGCCAACCATAATAAATCGTTTTCTTTAACTCTTCTAACAGTTAATATTCTGTTCTTGGCAAAATGATTCAATGCAAGGGGATCAATGCCTCCACGAGAAAAAATCACATTAGCACCAGACTTGATTACAAATTGAATCTTTTGAACCAAGTTACGAGTCTTGCTATCAAGGAAAAGTGTAACTTCGGTCGGATCTGAAATTCTAATTTCTGCATCAGTCTTAGTGCGTTCATCTTGAACGTCATTGTCAAGTAGTAAAATCTGTGCATTTTCGATAATTCGAGGCATCGACGATTCATCTATTGTTTTGTCTATTACTGTTCCAAGAACAAGTTGCATATCAGAACTAATTCCTATTTTTTCTTCGATTTTGATATCATCTACATCAAGATAGCTTTTTGAAAAATCGGCAACCCTACATATTCCGTCAACAACAAGACTGGGAATTTTCATCTCTTCAGTAAAGTGAGAAACTGCTTTTGAACTCAAACAAGTATTAACAAGGTATTTCATTATCTTTCTGTCATAATTTGTTGATTCCTTGGCAACTCTCCTAATAATTCTAATTGCCATCTTCAACGCATTATGATAACCGTCTGAGATTAATGCGGGAGAAATACCCATTTCCAATAAATCTTCTGCTTTTTCAACTAGCGCTCCTGCAATCACCACAACTGAGGTAGTACCGTCTCCGACAGCGTTATCTACTGCATTGGACGCTTCAATTATTACCTTTGCAGCTGGATGTTCAACATCAATCTTTCTTAGAAAGGTTGCACCATCCTTAGTAACGGTCACTTCACCAAGAATATCAATAAACATTTTTTCAAGTCCTCGGGGTCCCAGAAAACCTTTTACAAGATCAGCAATTAATCTTGCAGCAAGAAGATTATACCTCATGGCTTGAGTGCCATACGTTCTCTTTACACCATTACCAAATAACTGAAAATTTTTACTCTCCATGGATAATTAATCTCAACTTGATAAATTGAGATCAATTATAAATATATGACTTTATAATAAATTTTGAACTTAAAATGTTTCTATCCCCACGAGATATTGATAAATTATACATTTTTATGAGCGCAGAAGTCGCACGAAAAAGAAAAACAAGAGGTTTAAAACTCAATTATTCTGAATCGGTAGCACTAATAGCTGATCACATTGTTGAAGGGGCACGAGATGGCAGTTCGGTTTCTGAACTTATGAAATCAGGGAGACATGTGTTACAAAAGGATGATGTATTACCCGGAGTACCGGAACTAGTACAAAGTGTTCAAGTAGAAGCAACCTTTGATGATGGTACCAAACTAGTAACCGTTCACAATCCCATTATTTGATTAATGGAGTCTGCAAAGAATGATTCCCGGTGAATACCTTTTGTCTAAGAATCCAATAGTGGCTAATGTAGGAAAAAAAACAATAAAAATTAATGTAAAAAACACAGGAGATAGACCGATTCAGGTAGGTTCTCATATGCACTTTTTTGAAACAAACAAAGCCTTAGTATTTCAGAGGAGTAAAACTTTCGGATTTCATCTAAATATTCCGTCGGGAACTTCGCTACGATTTGAACCGGGAGATTCAAGAATTGTACAGTTAACAGAATTTGGTGGAAAAAGAATTGTTTTTGGTTTTAATAGTCTTGTTAATGGTAAGCTTACTAACAAACAAAAAGAAATTTCCCTCTCGAAGTTAAAGAAAAAAGGGTTCATGGAGGCAAAATAGATATGGTTCTAAAAATTCCTAGGAAACAATATGTTGAACTATACGGGCCGACAAAAGGAGACAGAATCAGACTAGGAGATACAGATCTTATAATAGAGATTGAAAAAGATCTGATAACATATGGAGACGAACTTGTTTTTGGAGGGGGCAAGAGTATTCGAGATGGAATGGGACAGGCAAGTGGAATAGAAAGCAAATATTCACTAGATCTTGTGATTACAAACACTATACTAATGGATCCAATGATAGGTATTATCAAAACAGATATTGGTATTAAAGATGGATTGATTTTGGGTATAGGCAAGGCCGGAAATCCCAATGTGATGGATGGAGTATCTGATAACATGATTGTCTCTTCAAATACAGAAGTTATTTCAGGCGAACACACTATTTGCACTGCAGGAACGATTGATACTCATATACATTTTATTTCACCTCAACAAATCGTAGAAGCAATATGCAGTGGTACTACTACGATGATAGGTGGTGGAACTGGTCCTTCTGAAGGTACTAAAGCCACTACTTGTAGTCCAGGACCTTGGAATATTCATAGAATGTTAGAATCCTTGGATGAATTTCCATTGAATTTTGGATTGTTGGGAAAAGGAAATGACTCACTAGAACCATCACTATTAGAACAAATTAATGAAGGGGCTTGTGGCCTGAAGCTACATGAAGATTGGGGCTCAACTCCTGCTACCATTGACGCAGCATTAAAGGTTGCAGATAAAACCGATACACAGATAGCAATCCATACCGACACCCTGAATGAATGTGGATATGTAGATGATACAATAAAAGCAATCTCGGGTAGAACGATTCATACATATCATACCGAGGGGGCCGGTGGAGGACATGCTCCAGATATACTAAAAATTGCCGGTGAAGTGAATGTACTGCCTTCATCAACGAACCCAACAAGACCATTTACTGAAAACACTCTCGACGAACATCTTGACATGATGATGGTCTGTCATCATCTGAATCCTTCAATAGCAGAAGATGTTGCATTTGCTGAATCCAGAATAAGAGCTGAAACCATAGCCGCAGAAGATGTGCTACATGATTTAGGTGCGCTTAGCATGTATTCTTCTGATAGTCAGGCTATGGGTAGAGTTGGTGAAGTAACAACTAGAGCTTGGCAAACGGCAGACAAAATGAAAAAGATGTCAGGAAGATTAAAACAAGAGAAAGGCAATAATGACAATCTACGTGTCAAGAGATATCTAGCAAAACTTACGATTAATCCTGCAATAACACATGGAATTTCAGAGTATGTAGGCTCACTTCAAGCACGGAAAATAGCCGATATTGTAATTTGGACACCACAATTTTTCGGCATAAAACCCAAGCTCATTATTAAAGGAGGTTTTATCGCATATTCTCTCATGGGAGATCCAAACGCTTCGATTCCAACTCCAGAGCCCGTATATTATCGACCAATGTTTGGAGCCATGGGTAAAGCTAAATATTCTACATCAGTAACATTTACTTCAAAGAGGGCTATAAGAAATGGTCTCCAAAAGAAACTAGGTCTAAAGAAAAAACTTTTACCTGTGAAAAACTGTCGCAACATATCGAAGAAAAGTATGATATACAATAATCTGATACCTAAAATAGAAATCGATCCTGAAACGTATGTTGTTAAAGTAGATGGAAACATAGCGACTACCGAAGCCGCAAAAAAGCTATCATTGTCACGGTTGTACAATCTATTTTAATTTTTCAAAATGTCTTAAAATCATAATGCTTATATATTTTGCAAATACATTTTGATTTATGAATCCCGTCCGTACAGAAAAGGAAGTCGAATCAGTAGCAAAAAAAGCAACAGAGGCTCTCTATGGGGACAATATTGAAGATTTTAAGATTAGAACTCTTCTTCCATTTCCAACTGAACAAAATAGAGAAGCTTGGGACGCTCAAGTTACTTTCTTACTCGATGGTCTACAATATACGGTTGACCTCTTGATTAACGAAAAAAATGGACAGATAACAAATACAAGGCTTATAGATACAATGGTTCCGTTATAAAATTAAAGTTATTGGAACTATATCCGGAATTTCCTGCTGGATACATTGTAATGCGCTTTTTTCAGTCAGTTAATAGTACAACTGACTCTCCTACCCTTTTTAGAAAAACATATTTAATCAGAATAAAAATATGAGCTCCCAGACACTCTACTTAGCAAAAAAGAAGAGGCTTGTAGGGCTTTTTGTTCTTGCAAGTGTCGCAATACTTTTTCTAGTTATTCCAAATTTAGTTGGAATTGAGATTGCGTTACCATTGAGACTTACTTCTCTAGGTCTTTTGGCAGTTTATGTTTTACTTTCTTTTGAAATAGTTCATAGAACTACCATTGCAATGGTAGGAGCCACTTTTGTAATAATTATAGCTATCACCACTGGACTGTTTGACGCATCTATGAGTTTGGAATTTGTAATCAGTTCGATTGATTTCAATACAATTGGTCTTTTATTAGGAATGATGATAATCGTGGTAATATTGGGTGAAACTGGAATATTTGAATACCTTGGTCTAAGGATGAGTAAAGCATCAAAGGGGAATATGTGGAGGTTAATGGTTATGTTCTGCGTCTTTACAGCGACAGTTTCTATGTTTATAGATAATGTTACTACAATCCTGTTAATAGTTCCAATCACCATTTCAATATTCAGGACTCTCAGGATATCTCCAATCCCATTTATAATGGCACAGGTACTTGCGTCAAATGTAGGAGGTACGGCAACACTAATTGGTGACCCACCCAATATACTAATCGGATCTGCCGTGAACATAGATTTTAATTCATTTATTATCAATATGGGCCCTACCGTAGCTATTTCTCTATTAGCTTCTCTATTTATTTTAAAATTTCAATTTAGAAAAGATCTTGGGCAAAAACCGCATAATCTTGAGGATTTGTTATCTCAGGACGAAAAGGTTCTTATAAAGGATAGATCTGTATTAAAAAAATCACTAGCTGTACTAACTGCAGTTATTATTCTTTTTGTTATACATGGTAGTATCAATATAGAGCCTTCCATTATAGCTCTGAGCGGTGCAGGGATACTTATGCTTGTGGCAAAGTCGAGGCCTGAGCACATCTTGAATCAGGTTGATTGGTCTACCTTGATCTTCCTTGCTGGTCTTTTCATTATAATTAGCGGAGCAGAAAAAGCAGGTTTAATAGATCTATTGTCCAATGCTGCATTACAAATTAGCGGCGGTAATCCTTGGATATTGTTCTTCATGATTATTTGGTTATCTGCAATAGGTAGTGCATTTATAGACAACATTCCGTTTGCTGCTACGATGATTCCCCTCATATCCGCGATTAGCAACACTGAGTCGATTACTGCAGTCTTTGGAAGTCTTGCTATCAATCCATTGTGGTGGGCATTATCACTTGGAGTTGGATTCGGAGGAAATGGTACATTAGTAGGTTCAAGTGCAGGGATAGTTGCCACAGGGTTAGCCGAAATAAAAGGCTACAAAATTACGTTTAATAAATTTCTTAGAGTGGGATTTCCTTTCATGATAGCGAGTGTCGCAGTTGGTTCCATTGTATTACTCATAGACGTGTTAATAAGACTGAATCTCGCAGCATGACAACAAGAAATTTTAGGATGTTTTTGCTAATTAGATGAATTTGAATCGCCCCAGATTGATTTTTCCTATGAGCAAAATGAAAATATAAAATATTTCAAAATTCTGAATAGATGGAACAATTAATATTTAACGATCTCCTTGATCTTTTCAAAAAGAAATGCGTAGTCCATTTTTTTGTCAGAAATCTTATCTTTTTAATAACCGAAAAGACATGATAAAAACTGAAAATATTACTACGGCGCTAATTAGAAAAGTAGCTGCTCCAATCTGATTATACAAGAGTCCTCCCGCAATTAACCCAATGATACTTGCTAAGCCCCCAACACTACCTGCAACACCCTGAACCGCTCCCTGAAGAACTGTTCCTGCACGTTTTGAAAGAATAGACATGAAAGAGGGCCACATGAGGCCGTTACCAAGTGCAAATAAAATCACAGCCACAAACACAGATATAATGTTATTTGAAACAAATAAAACAAAATTTGTACCTAAAATTATACTACCAATAATAACTAGTTTTTCCTCAGAAAATTTTTTTAATGCTTTACGTAATACAGGTCCCTGGATGAAGACCATTATTCCACTTAATACTGCATAAAATATCCCCAACTGTGTTACTGACCATTTTAGATCATTTACTGCGTGAGTCGGAAATGAAGCATAGTATATATTGAATCCAAGAAATATCAAGAAATATAATACAAGCAAAAACGGAATGTATTCGAGTTTGAAAACATCTCTCATTTTAGGTTTAACAGGGCTAACGGGCTCATAGCAATCTTTACACTCCTGCGCAAAAACCTTTCTAATAGTACCTTCTTCGGGGACTAATATTGGATTTGATATAGACCTCGATTCTTTTAATAGAAAGGCTATTACAACTAACGTAATCAAAGATAGTAATAGCGCTGCTAGAACTGGTAGTATTGCTCCATAAATTGTTCCACCTAAAATTCCAGCTATAGCAGGACCTAAAATGAATCCCAGATTAGAAGATATTGCCATTTTTCCAAAGTTCTTACTCCTGCTTTCATCTGATGAAATATCCGAAAGGTAGGCATTTGCAACCGAAATATTTCCACCAGTAATTCCGTCAATTGCCCTTGCAAGAAATATGAGAAGCAATGGAACAACAATAACAATTGTTCCGAGATAGATGGAGTTAATATTAAAGCTCTGTCCAAAAGGCAAAATTAAAGCAAAAAGAAATAATATCCAACCAATTGCTGTTCCTGCGTTGCTTAACAAAAGTATCTTTTTTCTTCCATAAATATCAGACCACCTTCCTAAAATTGGAGCTCCAATAAGTTGGAAAGCAGGGTAAGTTGCTGCCAGTAGGCCATAAACAATAGAATTACCTCCAAATTTCATGACTAAAAACACTAGGAAAGGCAAAACAATACTAAATCCTAGAGTACCTATAAAATTAACCAAAAATATAGGAAAAAGTCTAGTCGGTTTCTCACTACCACTCATAATTTAGACATTAGTAATGTAGATAGAAGTATTGAAAAATGTTTACCTATTTTCATTTGTAAACAAAGGTGCTATTTTGCATAACAATTAATATTTTGTTATCTCAATGATTAGCTGATTGAGAATCTTTGATACGCTCACAAAAAGTAAGATTTCATTGAGGCCTACAAACAAGGTAATTAGAATTTTTGTTTGTGGTCCTACTCTTTATGAGAATTGTCACTTAGGACATGCAAGAGTATTTGTACTGGTAGATCTAATTATTAGATTACTTAAATCAAGAAACTATATTCCTCATGTAATAGTAAACGTTACTGATATCGACCCAAAGTTAAACGAAAATAATAATATCAATCCTGACGTTATATTTAAGGCATTTATTGATGATGTAAATAAACTTGAAATCAGCGATTTGATATATGCTAAAACTAGTGAATATGTAAAAGAAGCAATGGATTTGACGGAGGTACTGATCAAGAGGAAGTTGGCTTATTCTGTAAATGGAAACGTATACCTAGAATCCTCCAAATTCAAAGCATATGGTGCTCTTTCACATTTATCCAAAAGTGAATTATCGGATCAAAGATATGACATTGATATTAATAAGCGAAGCGTAACAGATAATTTTTTATGGAACACTAGTGATGACTATGGAATAGAATTTAATGATAAGATCTTGGGAGATGGAACCCCTTGGTGGCACACGCAGGACACTGCAGTGGCAATGTTCCATTTTAATGGTAATTATGATATACATGTTGGGGGTATTGATTTATGCTATCCACATCATGAAATGTTGCTCTCAAATTTGATAGCACTTTCACGGAAAGAAAGACCTGTAAAGTGCTGGGTGCATGTCGGTATTTTGGATATTGAGAATAAAAAGATGTCCAAGTCTTCTGGTAATGCAATTTATATCAGAGAACTATTGAAAAAATACGATACAAATACACTCAAACTTTATTTTTACTCACATTCCTATAAGAAATTAATAAATCTTAAATTCTCAGAATTAAATAAATTCGACAGAATAAATAATATGATTAGAGATTTAGTGTTAAGCTCAGATTATGAGAATGAAGACTATGATGTTGCAAATGAGAAAGTTAGTTATGCAAAAGAATCAGATACAATAAAAAAATTTAAAAATTATATTGAGGATGATCTAAATACGCCCAATGCATTACAGTTGTTCTTAGATACGGTAACGCAGGAAGATAAAATGAATGATGCAAAAAAGATGATGAAAATTTTTGGACTTAGGTATTGAATATACTGATGATAATGAATCATCTTTTTGTTCTCTGTGGAGCAGAATTCATAAAAAAATAGATTGCGTAGAATTATTTTCAAATCCTGAACTGGGAGATGATTATTTTTTTAATAGATTGAATATTAAGAATTGGTGTAATAATGTTGATGATATCCTAAATTATATAAAGACTAATTACAACTACAACCTAAATAGTTATCATATACATATGATTTGCAATAATGAAAATTCTGCTAGGTTGAATAAACCTAAATTCGGTACAATGAAAATCTTGAGTCTTGATGTTAACAAATATGTTATGCACAGTAATAAATATATTGAAATTGATATTGTTGATAGGAATTCCTTAAAGTTGTGGATTGATGTTTTTTGTAGATCCTTCGATTCACTAAATATAAAAGATGAAGTAAGAACCATTATTTCTAAACAATTTAAAAGGCTTACATTATTGGTAGCACATTATTGCTTAAATCAAGTAAAGTATCCTGCAGGATGTTGTTTATTATTTGAAAAAAATGAAAGTATTGGTTTGTACTGTTTGGGAACCACTCAAGATTTTAGAAGGAAGGGTGTAGCAAGAGAATTGATTAACAATGCAGTAAAAATGGCAAAGAATAATGACTACAATTCAATCATTGTGCAGACTTTGGCTAAAGAAAGATATGAAGAATTCTACAAAAGGTTAGGATTTAGAACGATATACAAAAAGATGCTGTATACCTTTTACCTGAATTAGAAGAAAATTATGTTATTGAATTATCAGTTTATACATCTTCAAAAATGCAAGCTGGATGAAAATCCGGTGTCAATATGAATATTTAAATTAACATTGCTATTCAGAATTCAAGGGCTCGTAGCGCAGTTCATTTCAAGGGTTGAAGTGAGCGCAAAATGGATAGCGCGGACGCCCCCTAAGCGTCAGGTCGAGGGTTCAAATCCCTCCGGGCCCGCATGTAATTACATGCTTTTAATACGTCAATGGATTACAAACATGCTGTGGAAACTCAATTTGCGGCATTGACACCATGAAAATTTTGTTTTTGCGTTAAAGGCAAAAGAATCGAAAAGACAATATCCACATAGACTTGATAAATTTTTAACATTTATTGGATTGCAAGGTACAATTGAGGAGAAATGTACTAAACTCTATGAATTGAGTAAAAATAATATTGAGCTATTGCAGTCATATTTGATTAGGTTCATAAATTCACAAAAGGAAAGAATTGAAAATAGGGAGATTGCAGAAGGAACACTTTGCAATTATATCAAAGCAATTAAACTATTTTTCTCTATGAACGATATTATAATCAACTGGAAAAAATTAGGCAAAGGTATTCCACAAGAAAAACAAAGTGCTCATGATCGTGTTCCGACAATGGATGAAATTCACAAATTGCAGGAGCATCCTGATAGAAGGATCAAAATTATCGTTTATATCATGATTAGCTCTGGAATAAGAGTAGGATCTTGGGATTTCCTGAAGTGGAAGCATGTTATTCCTATAAGAAAGAACAATATTCTCGTAGCAGCAAAGCTAATTGTAAAAAATACTAAAATAAATAACAGAGAATATTACACTTTCATAACCCCAGAAGCCTATAATACACTGAAAGATTACATGGATTTCAGAGAATTGCATGGAGAGAAAATCACTCCTGAATCTTTCTTAATCAGAGATACCTGGCAAAAAATTGATAGGAATCATGGTTATAGGATAGGTCTTGCTAAATTTCCAAAAAAGATGAACAGTGTTTCAATAAGGAACATGATTTATGAAGCATGGAAAGTACAAGGTGTTAGAGATAAACTTTCAAATCCAAAACAGAAAAGACATGAATTCAAATCGACTCACTCATTTAGAAAGATTTTTGAAACTAAATGTCAAAAAGCAAAAATGAATCACAATAATATAAAGTTGCTAATGGATCATTCGTTAGGCGAATCACAAAACTATCATCGGCCTACTGAGGATGAGATACTGGAGGATTACTTGAATGTTATTGACTTCTTAACAATAAATGAAGAGAATAGATTACTTAAAAAAGTTCAAACTCTGCAGATTGAAAAATCAAGGATTGATAGGTTGGAATCGGATTTACAAAGGCTGCAAGAAAAATATTTAAGATATAGCTAATTATTCGGTACGTTTTTGCTATTAAGAGATGCAAGAAAGTCAATTCTAACACCATCTATTTTTCGTATAAAAGTATCCCATTTATCTAATTGTATACCTTTTTGTTCAGCATACGTTTCGACAGATTCTAAATCGAAGGCTTTTATTTTATTATTCTTATGTTTATTATGAATTGAGTCGCTCAGGTCTCTGATGCTTGAATCTAGTGACACTGCATCGTCTCTGAAGTATGGTGATTGCTTTGCCAGTAGTAACATCAACTTGATTATCTTGCCATAAAGTAATTGTAAATCTTTAGCGGAATGAATTTTCGTGTATGTCTTAAATGTGTAAAGCCTAATTATGGTTTCCATTAGTTCCATGTAAGGGTAGACATAAAATCTAAAAAGATCAGAAAGTTCCATAGGGAAATTTTCATCTGTCTTATCCCATTCTTTTGTTATTTTAGATAGATTCTCTTCCATAACATAAATGATATTTTCAATTTCGGATAATCCCTTGTCAATTGCCATAAATTCATTATCATAATTAATTCGCAGTTTGTGGAAACCACTTTCTCCTTCCTTTAATGAATCTCTTATCTCATCCCTATCCTTCAGATCACGTAACTTTTTCAGGGTGGTTATTTTAGAACACATCCTGTTATCGTGCATTGCTTTCACTATTTGATTCTCTGTTACGTCAGGATGTCGTTTGATGAATTTCAAAATTGCCTCATGTTTCTTATCTAGACGCTTAGGTTCTGTTAGATAGATATTCTCAAATGTCAAGTTAGTTGTATAGTTGTATATCGGAATATATATATCTTGTACATTGCAATTAGATCATGAATAATAATGCATTCCGCACAACACAATGACAAAATCTTAAATTTATTGAAAATAATCAAACAAAAAATACTGTCTTATGAAATCGTACTACGGAAACCCCCAAGATTCAGCTTAAAAAAGTAATCGTGACCAGCTTGAAAGAAATTAACGCAACAAAACAAAATTCGGTTTTCGACAAATTGGAAAAAATAATGTTCATCCTAAACAAGCATGTGGACGAGGAACCCAAGTGTAATCATAATATACATCAGATAATAGGAGAAATTTTTCAGGAATTATAAAAATAAGGGAATATTTTGACAATCCAACCATTAAGAGAAATTGACGTTTCGTCAACTCCATCATCCAGAGGGATCCAGAGGACAGGAATAGAGGGTAAAACAGTCGTCGTTGCTTATAATGAACTTCCAATCCGATTTCAAATCAATCAAGAATCCTGGTTAACAACAGTTGAGGGCTTTAAAATCAACGCTGAACAGATTATTAAAGATAAGGAAACTGTTGATTCTACAATATTATGTTTAAGCAGGATTTGGTTCAAAATAGTAGGTTTAGATAATGCTGTTGACAAACGTGAGTACGTAAATAGTCTCAAAAAGGAACCAAATAGAACTGAACAAATTATAAACGTTACTGAAATAGAATCAAAGATCCCTGATAAAAATTATGTTGAATTCATAATTGGTATTGTAAGAAATACCGTAAAGCAAGAAGATTCAGTTATTAGGCAGATCCTTTACACTGGAATGACTTCTTATACCATAGAGCCGGTCAACCCAGGGATATCAGCTCCAACAAGTAAAGTAAGTAAAAAAAGAGATATAGAAAAGGGAGTTAAAATAGAAGAAGAATCGAGTAACGGATATTTTAAAGATGAATTTTTCTTATGTTTGACTAAGGTACCTGCAAAAATTACTAGTAATAAGGTAGAAGGTCTGTTCAAATGTGGAGGACTTTTTGTTTCTAATAAGAAGTACTACATACAAGCAATAGAAAAGATGTATAGAATCCCTTTAACAGAACAACATCCTAAATCGAAAGAGGAAGCAGTTCCATTCATTATTAATTTGTCAGATTTATCTCCTACAGTGAAAAGCCAATTGAAACAATATTGTGAATTACACAATAAGCGACAAGTTACATTGTTGCTAAAACAAGTAGTGATCCGCTTATTCGAGAATCTTGATTATGATTACGCTCACATGTCTGTGATGAAAAAACTAAGGATTGCGATAGAGCCATGAACTCTGATTCTATGTTTAATAGTGTTTTTGGTTCTGGATTTGACGATGATGATGAAAATAATCCACAAACAGTATTGGAAGCCAAACGAGTACATAGCGACAAAATTACCGTTTTAGGGACAATAGTAAGTGTTTCAGAGATGTATATAATGTTAATTGAAGACCGTAATAATAATGGTAAACCAGAATACAGGAATGCTAAATCAATTCAATTAGAAGATAGTGAAAAACTAGATGAAATTGAACGACTAGATGTGATACTCTATGATGACATGATTAGGAATGTAACCGCAGGTGAAGTGGTAAAGATCACTGGCGATATGCGAATTGAAGATAAGAAAGGTAATGCCAAAAGCAAGAAAAAAATAAATGTATTGCATGCCACTGGCATAAAATACATAAACAGAAAAGATGTTGTTGTAACCGAAAATGACATCAAAAATTTCCATAAATTTGCCAAGATTCCCAATCTAATAGTACGACTCACTTCCATGTTTGCAACGAACGTAATTGGACATGACGATGTGAAGCTCGGTTTACTGCGATCAATTGTTGGAGGGGTCGACCATGGAAAGAAAGGAGGAGGAAGAATAGATACCCTAGAAGTAGGTGATCCAGGAACTGCAAAAAGTACATTGGCTCAAGAGGTCACTGAGATTAAACCTAATTCCAGATTCGTTAGTGCTCCCCATGCAAGTACAAAGACCTTGACGGCTATTGTTGATAAAGAGAATAATGGAATAGTATTGAATCTAGGTGCGATTCCGTTGTCAAAAGGAGGGATATGCGCCATTAATGAAATTACTTCATTTCCACTTGAAGATCAAAGCCGATTACTTGACGTCCTTGCTGAGGGTAAACTTCCAATAGATAAACATGGTCGACACTATGAAATACCTTCACCTACAACAATAATAGCAACAGCCAATCCAATTCAGACAACGTGGAATAATTCTCAAACTATATCAAATGATGAAATAGAATTAAGAAAAAATCTGTTGGATCGTTTCACACAGATTTATGGGTTTAGAGATAATATGACAGCAGAACAAACAAAAGGATTTGTTAATCAGATGAATAAGATCAGACAGCGAAGACCTCATAATTATAACTTTTTAAGGAAATATCTAATGGTTGCCAGCAACATAAGGGATGTCGAGGTAACACGTGAAGCTGAATATATGTTGAATACGTTTTGGATAAATGCTAAAGAAAAAGGCTTACTGAACATTAGAATGTATTATGGTTTATTTAAAATTGCAGAAGCCCAAGCTAAATTACAACTAAAGGATGAGATTGATGAAGGAATTGCCAAGCAAACCATCGAATCTGTTCAACTTATGATGGCTCAATATGGTCCCACTGTGGGAATGGTAACGGGTCTAAGAGAAATTACATATAGCACATTTTTAGACAATCTCAAAAACACTAAAAGTGGTATAACAATAGAAGAATTATGTAAAAAAGCATGCAATGAAAATCAGGAATTAGCGGAATATCTAGGTAGTAGATGGTCAGTTGAACACAATCATAAACTTAGACATATCATAGACATGCTGTTGAACCACTCTAATGTCAGAAAAACTGGGCAAAAACCAATGGTTTTAAAATGGGTATCTGACCTTTCTGACTATACTGACCTTGCTGAGATCAATAACACATATTCATCACAACAACAGGACCAGCCAGAAGATTGTAATAAATAAGAAACTGCGTCAGTAATGTCAGCACTGTCAGATGCGGAACCAACACCAAATACTGCAGATCCGGGTTCATGCAATTGATGGATCGGAATTAGGTGAACTATTTGGGCCGGAGTCCTGTTTTGCATCAAGTCTTAATGTGAGATCCATTAATTGTTTTAATAATTTGTCAAACATTACTTCACACAAATCCAAAAGTTTATCCTGATCTATTTCAGCTATTTCATCTTTAATTATCATTTGTATATCCGGATCTTTTCTTATTGATTCAATTACGGAGGCAACGGCTAAAGATAGTATCCATTTACGATCCTTCATACTTAAATCTAGTTTTTCTCTAGCAAACTGTTCAAATTTTGTGTAGTATCCATCACTGTCCTTCAATCTTGAGATATAATTCTCAAGCTGCTTTATTTCACTGTTCAAATTTTCAATGTGTGAGCTTTTTGCCGCACTGATATCATTATACTTATCAATCTGCTCTAATAGTTCTGTATATTTCTTCTTTGTAGACAGTAAAGAATCATTTGCAACATGCCTTTGCTTTAACAAATAATCGAATTGATGTTCTAGTTCATGAATTTCTTCTTTTAGAAAAATGCGTTTATCTGCGTAATGAACAATATTGATGATATCCTTCTTACTGAGATCATATTTTTTCATAACGTCATGAACGGTTGATAATAGAGAAACATCATCACCAACTTTTTTGTACAAATCCAGCAATTTGTAAAAGCGTGATAGCTTCAAAAACTGTTTGTAAATGCTCTCGGTTTTGGTAGGAGACAGGTCTAATGATAGTGCGACCTTTACTGGATCATTTCCCTTTTTAAAAAGTTCTAAAGCTTGAGATACTTTTGATTTCTCTTTACTCTTAGGATGTAACTCCTGATTTAGTCTTTTTATGACAGAGCCAATATCACCAAATGACATATGAACTTCTTTTGCTATTTCCCTCATTGTTTTACCTTCCCCGTATAGCTGACATACAAGTTGGTGTTTTTCTTCCCTATTCATAATGCGTCTTAACAAATAGTGTTAATTTGTTTATAACAATTACAATTTGATATTTCTTTGTTACTTACTTGCTACTATTGATTTCTATTGTTTTTCCTTACATTATTATGAGTTAAGTACATTTGAAAAATAAAACGTAGTTTACTGACACGTATAGTTTGTGAAACTATTTAACGATTAATAAAAACGTGTTATATTTCAAACAAGCAACTGGAATTGCAAATGCAGAATTTAGAAAGGAATGATCAAATCACATCCTGAACACTCAAGGGTCAAGATTTGCAGCTCCAAAGTTCAATGACTTTTGCGGCCGGATTTAAGAAAAGTTAGCTCATGTCCTGAGTATAGTCTAATCATCTTTGTAAAAGCAGGTATACAACTAAATATTGATCAATAGTTAATTGGAGTAACTCTTTTTTTCCCATATTTCATCTGTACATCGACCAACCAATCTATATCGGCAGGTGACTTTGTCAATTTTGCAATATTTATTACATCTCTGACGTCTGCTCTGTAAAGACTGCAGACAAAAAACTAGGGTTAAACCATGGCATCGTTCCAAAATGTTAGATTCAAAGAGAATCTAATTATCTTTACCTTAGTAATGATGTCCATCTGCTTACTAGTAGCCATTAGGTGGCTAAATTAAAGTCGGAATTTCCAATTATATTCCGCTATGATATTTAATCAAATCCCCTTGTGTCCATGTTTCCATACACTGCAAGATTAGGTGACCCCGTTTACGGGCAAAATCAAATCCCAAAATTGTATCAAATTTGATCAAAACCTCCAAGGATGTTTTGATAACGCTGTTCTTTACCAATTTTTGAGAGCAGCTCATAATAACAATAGTTGTCTTTATATTCGATACATTGAATATAAGTTTGTGATATAACATGTTAGGAGAACAAATTGCAAAGTTGAAAGGAAAGATACTAGGTCAAAGAGTGTTAGATGTTGAAGGTCCTACGATGGAAACAAATGTAGCAATCAACGGAACTTATAAAGGGACGCAAGTAAATGAAACACTAACATTTGTAAGTACTCCGACACCCACAGGAGTAATTCATGGTGAAGGGAAGGGAATAATTATGACTGTAGAAGGTGAAATGGCAACCTACACAGGTGAGGCATTCGGAAGAATTACTTCTTCAGGTGGAACAAGCTGGCGGGGGTCAGTATTCTATAGTACACAATCAAATGGTAAGATTGCATTCCTAAATAACTTGGTTGGAATTTTTGAGGTCGAAATTGATGCTGAGGGGAATTTTTCTAATGACACGTGGGAATGGAAATAAATAATTCAGTAATTACTTCTCCATTTTCTTTATTCATGTATTATTCATTTTAGAATAAATCTTGGTCCATTTTTAGAGGTCAAATTTGATTCACAAACCACTGCCCCCATTTTAGGAAAATAGTTCAACCCTCTTGCCAGTAAGATTCAAATCCCGACGGGCGCGTACCGACAAGACTTAATTCATATTCAATTCCTATGGTTACGGAAATAACGTTACTATAATATATATCATAAAATTGTTTCTGCATTAGCCCTTTTCTTACTAAAATATGGTAGGTCACTCTTGTAAAAAATGAACCCACTCCCCTCTTTGCTTTATTGTAATTTCTCGTTTTGTATTTCATTAATCTCCTTAGTAAGAGTAATATCTCTTTTAGTTACAGCATTAACATCAAATGACTTTAAGAAACTCTAACAGTCTTCCAGTTAATTGTAATAATTGGATGATGGTCAAGATTTTCAGCAACTTTTGCAACTTCATTTACAAAATAAATTGCGTTAATAAAGCTGGAGAATTGGAGTGATTTAACAAGCTTTCCATCTTTGAATTCCCATTTGTTGTCCAATTCCTGTATAATGCTTTTTTCTATCTCCTTATTAGATAACATATACGGACACCTGTTGTATTTAGAAAGGTAATAATTAAAAAAATTGTTGGTCAACCACATTATTCCCCAACCAGAAATTTGAACAGTTACATGATTATATTGCGATTGAATATTCACTCATAGGAGACGGGCCATTTTATATAATAATTCATCTATACGAAATTGCTATGAATTGCTTTAACTGCTACACAGAATTTCATCCAACACGTTCAAAGTCATTATGTCCAAATTGCGGCTTCTGTTACTGGTGCAGAGAATTCACATGTTTTCATCATGACCTAAATAATGGCCGGCAGAAGAAACAATAAGGATCCTTATTAGTGATCTCGTGAGTAAATCTAATTTCTTCTGGAATTGTGCTAGCAATTCTTTAGAACAATAGCAGGAAGAGTTAGGTATAGTCTTCGAAACTTAACTCGGTCTCTTGAATGGGATCAAATTCATACTTATATACTTTTATTGATGCAGCTTATCATACTTTAATTTTAATATCATGAGAATAATATTCAGAATAAACCCCGCAGCATTCGTGCCAATTATTACAGGATCCCTCCTTATTATACCGTATATTACCCATAAGAACATTCCACTTGCTATAAGAGCCATCAAATAGATTGAAACGTCTAACATTCTTTTTGTTTTATAGGCCTTATGTAGTTGAGGAATGAAGGAAGATAGGACTAATATCCCGGCGGTAATACCGATAAGATCAGTCAAGAAAACAAAATCTTCCATCTATACAAATCACGGAGGATTAGAAAGATCTTAAATAATATAAGTGATATTAGAAAATTAATTATCCGGATAAATATTCAGCTATAAGTCTTCGATTTGGACCCGAATTGTTAACAATATGGTTCCCCATGGGCTCATAAAGTAGCGTTTTATCTTTATTTTACATCTAACGAAAATCTTAGTTTTAGAAACAGTGAATTAGGTTCCGATTGAATATTCAGTCATATCCCTCCGGGCCCGTTCCGATATCAGTGCTTTTAAGTGGGTTTCGAGAATAATCTGGTGGACAGAAAAGATTGAGAAAAACAAAAGTACCAGAGGTATCCAGACTGGACCCTTGGATTCTATTCGTTAACGCTATGAGAGCTCCAATGACAAGAGATAGATATCAGACAAGAGTAGCAAAATTCTTTAACTTTATCGGAATACCAGGAAAAACATTAGAGCAAAAAGCCAGAAACTTTGCCAAAAAAGGAAAAATTGATACAGATTGGGCATTAAGTAAAATTTTGAAGTTTGTATACTATCAAAGAGAACGAGTTGAAAAAAAGGAAATATCTGGAGCCACAGTTATAAACTATACAAAAAGTATCAAACTGTTTTGTGAAATGGCAGACATACCAATTACATGGAAGAAAATAACGCGTGGACTCCCGAGGGGGAAGAAATATGCCGATGATAGAATTCCCACTTTGGAAGAATTAAAACAACTCGTAGATTATCCTGACAGAAGAATTAAGGCCATAGTCTACACGATGGCTTCTTCTGGGATAAGAGTCGGAGCTTGGGATTATCTTCGCTGGTCTCACTTAAGACCTATAGAAAAAAACGGAGAAGTAATTGCCGGTAAAATGATTGTCTATGCGGGCGAAGATGATGAATACTTTACTTTTATTTCTCCAAGCGCTTGGTCAGAGCTATCAAGTTGGAGACAATATATAGAAGCTTCTGGTGCATCGTGTCTGCGTGTCTCTATACCTCGCATTATCAATTCACCGTCATATGTAATTCCAAAGTAATGCTTCAAGGCTTCTAACTTTTGGTCGGCTTCTAAAGATATCTATTTGGTAATGCCATTTTGGATTAAGGTGCGTTTGCCAATACTGTAACAAATAATAAAGATAATGTTCAAAGCCAAACAAAGGACTTAAAATGGAAATCAAATTAAGCGGTTCACAGCCGTCCACCAAAGGGTCGGCTGAGTATTTTACTGGCACTGTACGCGTTGACCCCCTGTTCCAAGCAAGCGAGCCAGCGCGGGCGGTAGGCGCTGCTGTCACGTTTGAGCCTGGTTCCCGTACTGCATGGCACACCCATCCGCTAGGCCAGATCCTGATTCTAACGGCGGGTTGCGGTATAGTGCAACGCTGGGATGGCCCAGTCGAGAAAATTCGTCCAGGTGACATTGTTTCGATCCCGCCTGGTGAGAAACACTGGCACGGTGCTACAGCGACCACAGCCATGACCCATATCGCCATTCAGGAACAGCTCGACGGTAAGACGGCCGAATGGATGGAGAGGGTCAGCGACGAACAATACCAAAATGGTGGTCACGATAATTAGCGATATGGAAGCAGACCTCATCCACATCCACATCCATTCGGGAACTACTCACCAAAGTTTGTCTAAATAGTATGTTTACCTAATCAATAGAGGAGTAATAAATGGGAAATAAACTTGAAGGAAAAATTGCACGAGGGTTACCAAAAGTTAGGAGTTTTGCCGATGACAGGGCTCCAACTATAGATGAAATTCGTAAAATGATGGAATATCCTGATAGAAGAATCAAGGCAATTATATGTACTATGGCTTCTTCTGGTATCAGACTTGGAGCGTTGGATTATTTGCATTGGAAGGACGTGGAACCTATTATGAAAGACGGCTGCCAAAATCTTTTATCTTTTGGAGTCAATTTGTTTTTTAATATTTTTAAATCCAACAATTTGACTTTTCAATCCCTAAAACAGATTAGTGTGAAATTCCACACTGTTCCTACCCAACCAGATATAAAATTAGTCCTAATAGAATGGGTCTAAAAATCGTGTCAAAAATGATTCACATATTCTCTGAATATTGTATATTAAATAAAATCATCTTAACGTTTGTATGTCAAATGGTTCTTGTATAGAATGCAACATGTACAACATCTTTTTGATATAATTTTGCTTTGAAGGAACCTCGGTCAATTTCTGTTGATAAAACTCGATCAAATGGTTTATGAAGCAATCCATTTCTTCCTTAGTTTGTGATGGATAGGTGAGTATCTTGGCGTACCAGTATTCTACTAGTGCATCTTCACCATATTTTTGTTCCAATTCCAGAAGAGATGAAAAATTGGAATGACATTTTCTACATAGTCCACCGTGTGCATCAGCATATGATTTTTCTGTCACATGACCACACTTTGCTTTCATGATTATTACCAATAGGAGTAAAGACAGCAAATATAAATCATAATTAACCGTCGTCTCAATGCAACAATGAGCTAAATGGAACTTTCATAAATAAAACAATAAAAGAGTAATTCAATGAACAAAGTACTTATTAATGATGAATTGTATATAATAAGAGATAAGTCTTGTCCAATGAAGGATATAATATTGATGAAGGTAGTAAGGATTATTTGGAAGGCGCGTCTAAGTTTAAGCCCATAAAGGTCGAACTGAAAGTTTCAAACCCAAAAGGGACAGATGAAGTCCATTACTGGGTCAACGAAATTACAAATCAATATGCGGACTTTGTTATAACAAATGTCAAATCTGATCCCAACAAAGTATCTTTTGACATAGGTTCGCCCAGCATGGAGGATCTGACGGCTAAAGATATTGAGTTCAGATTAAAAGAGTATCTAGACATGAATATACCCCCTTTCGAAGTCAAGGAATTAAATGTGCAGTAGAGAATAAAACTCATTTTTTATGATTTTCAAAAACTATGAGCTCATATATTAGCTATTTTTGTTCATAAGTATTTCTCATTTAACACTGTGCTGGCTATTGAGATACATTAAAATATAATTAGTAGATGCTCCTAAACATATGCTATATGTCAAAACCTGAATAGACCTCAGTACAACAAATGAAATAGGCTTGACTGTTAGAGGCAGAAAGTCAGGTCAAGATATATCGACACCTGTTTGGTTTGTTCATGAAGATGACAAATTGTATTTACTTCCGGTGCAGGGTTCTGATACAAATTGGTATAGAAATGTGTTAAAAAATCCAACCGTGAAAATTTCTGCACACGGACAAGAGTTAAGCCTGAAAGCAAAAACGATAACCGATGAGAACAAAGGTAAAGAAATAGTAAACAAATTTAGGTCGAAATACGGCAATTTTGATGTTAAAAAATATTACTCCAAATTTGATGTGGCATTAGAGTTTGTTCTAAAATAGTAGTATAAAAGGAATTTAATTTGTTTTATAGACTATAATATTATGTAATCGAAGTATAGATCATGACTGCTCAAGATCTCTGTACTAATTGTCAACATGCTAGGGCGAGCCACAAAAACGATTTGGGAGAAAGTGGCACTACATGTTCCTGGCCCGACTGTGACTGTAAGCAATTCGTAGAGTGAGAAAATTACCATTCAAGGAATAGAAAAAAAGTTATCAATATTTCTATTTTGCTTGCACAAGAATAGGACTAGCAAAATCGAAGTCGTGTAATCCATTTCTTATTATTGTTGCATCTGTGCACGGAATATTATTCTCCATAAAAATTGACCACATCGTCTCACATACTCTACATTTATATTCACCTGGAGCAACGTCTGGTTTTATTTTTCTTGCCATAATATAATTATGACAAAGCAGGTATAACTACCCTTGCTTTTATTTCAACACATGTAGATTGTTCGGAATTGATGTCTAGAAGATTACTATTTAATGGTTATAGCTCTAGTAGAAACAAAGAATTCAGTGGTTAGAAAGTCAGATAAATGGGGTCAGTGTCACCATACGAGAGAACTGCATGTTTTTGATACAGATGGTACTTATTGTTAATATGTAAAAGATTTGAGGAATCGGTGTAAAGTCTAATCGTGGGAAGATGGGAATATTGTGTCAGATGTGGACATATTCGAGGTTCACACTATTACGTCGAGGGTAAAGATTATCATCATTGTTTGATGTGTAAATGTAAACAATTTGAACAAGATTAAATAAATTAATTAATTGTTCATTCATTCTTCTTCTCTAGTTCATCCATGATATCAATCATATCATCTATTACATAGTAGACCATTCCTAGATAGTTCCACAGATATGCTTGTTCTGTTTCATTAAGTTCCAAGTATAAGCCTTTTCTAAATTCCCTAGTAGGTCTTATGAGGTCAAATAAAACGTCTTGCGTTGGTGTATATTTTCTATTTGTTAATGCCTTGATTAATTCCCTTGTGCGATAAATGATCGTTGTATATTTAATGGCTTTTTCTTCTTCTTCGGAGAATTCTACGGGTTCTAGAACAATTTCATTAACACCTTGTTCTGTTACATTTTTTACAACAGATTTTCGTTTAGACGTTACGTCTTTCTTCACTTTTCTCTTTTTCATTTGTTCATTCATTCAAGGATTTCATAATCATCCTTGGTGACAATAAGGCCCGAGTTGTTACCTGAATCCCATTCAACGTTTATGGCCATTTTATTAAGATTTAAGAAAGTGCATTTGATTGTTCCCATATCACCAGATTTTAATTTGGTATGAAGATCATCTGTATGAATAAGTTTGACGCGTTTGCCACATAGTCTTTCATCAAACATTGTAGTCGACATTCGATCATATGGCAGATAGATTTTTCCCTCTCTCTGACTCTGGTTGTTCTTCATTTATTATCTATAACGTGCTAAAGGAATATTATTATCCATTGCTATCACTTTGACATGTTTGACGGTACCGTTAAGTCTGAAAGGATATAATATTAAATAGATAATAGCAATTATGGGTCTAAAAGAATATATCGTTGGATGCGGACATATTCAACGTTACCATAAATATGTTCAAGGTGATGATGATCATCATAGTTTGATGTGTAAATGCAAAGGATTTGAAGATGATTAAGTAAATTATTCAGTCATTTTAGGCTAGCCTTTTCAAAATATTTTGCATTTGGATAATCCGGTTCAGCAGCACTATCATTATATGAAAATAAATCCTTGACAAATTTATCGTTTGACAAATCTACATCATCCATATTGAATTTGCGACAGATTACATCATTAACTTGTTTGGTTGTCTTCAAATTTGCTACACATAAAATAACCTCATCTTTATCAAGTGCGTTTACTTTTACAACTGATGTAATAGCAAATATTACACTAGCAATTAATAATATCATTTTAATTTTATTCATTTCAATTCCTCTATTAAGTCATCTTCTAATAATAAGGCCAGTTTCTCGCATTCTAATACCCGCAAGTACCAGATTTGTTCATTCAACGACTTAATTTTACTAATGTTCATTTATTTATTTGTTGACTGGTGCGAGGGAGGTCTTAATATCCGTTGTTACGTTGATGGAGCAAACCCTGGTTTCATACGTCAATTAAAAATTTCACTAGATGACAATCCCAACTCAGACTACAAAGATGATAATGGATCCACGAATGAAGTTATTTCAGTATCCTTTGGTGCATATCATAAACAATTATTGCAGAACTTGTATATGCTTATGAATAAAGGAATACTAGCAATACCTCCAGAAAATGATAAACTAATTACCAGTCTGTTTACTGCAAAATCAAGTGAATATTCCTTAGATAAAGAAGCAACTGCTTACGATGACGTATTAGACGGATTAAGGTTATCCCTTAAGATGTTTCATATAAAATAAAAAAGGGGAAAGGATTATGCGGAAGCGGCATTACTCTTAGCTAACTTAGTACACAGATTCAAATGTCCTTTTTCTTCCTTAAGAATGGCCCTGACTTTTGTTCCGAACTTCTTATTTTTTACATCCTTTGCAATTGAGCTCAGAACTTCATAATGGGCTACTTCGCCTCCTTCTGCTAGACATAAGAACTCTAAAGCTTCTTGTGTATCTGGTTCCTCTCCAAGATATGTTTCCATTATTTTGGACGCTTTCTCGGCTGTTTCTACTGCTTTTTCTTCAATAGTGGACGAATCGAATCCATCACTTTCTGTTAGCTCTTGGACCAATACCTCCATCTCCTCTTCCTGTTCGCTTGCCTGCTCCTTCATTTTCGATAGTTTATTCATGTGTTCTGGTTCCAATAAACCGCGTGAATGTAATTGCTCTACTGCCTTTTGAGCTGCTTTTTCTAAACCTAATGCCTCGCCTATTTTTTCTTGTATCATTTCTTTATCTGCCATACTTATATTACCACATCATTCTTTAATAATGAGTTAACCCGTGTGCACAGCAACCGTCATTCGGTCAGTTAATTGTGGTAACAAGTTCCAAATCAACTAAACAAATTGCCGTGTTTGAAGTCTTAAATTATTTGTTGTAGATTACTTATTGTGGAAGACACATACGAAAAAGTAAAAGATGAAGTTAAAAAAGCCGCAAAGAAAGTTACAAATTCTGATACATATTTAGGTTCAGACGATAAAAAGGAAAATAGAGAAAATGAAAAGGGCGGAAAGGAGCCAATGAATCCGGAAGATATAGCTGATCACGAACCTACTGCGGTCAAGAGAGATAAGAATCACCGAAGTTCGGGCGACCCAGTTTAATCTTTCCTTTTTTGAGATACATAGGAGAAGTAATTCATACTTATTTAACCTATAAACTGATTTTAAAGAGAAATCAGTAATCAAAACTAGTCATCTGAAACGCATCATAGGGTTAAATATTTCTGGAATCCATCTAGCATGTTGTTACCAATTAAAGACCTTATCATTCCTTTTTTTGTAGTTATACTCTTTATGATTGGTACCGATGTCGGTGCACAGAATATATCTACGTCAACAAACATGACACAATGATCAAGTATAACAAATCAAGAATAGAAAAACTTAGAGCTTAGTATTTCATTTCTATATTAGAACCTACTTTTAGAACCGATAGCGTCGTGGATACCGGTTCTATGTAAATCAAAGTTGACAAACATTCTATAATAAGAATTTTGATTATAAGGTCTTAAAGGAAATAATTGTATGATCGATAAAAAATTAAATGGTTGTAGCGAAGGATAAGTATGTGTCTGCCAATAGCTTTTCGTTAATAGCACTCAATTTATTACCTGATTGTATGTTTTTTTCCATTTTATCCAGCTCTTCATTTGCCTTTTGCTTATAATATTGCACTGAATTCTCATGCATATCGCGAAAACTTTCACTCACCTTTTTCATCAACTCATTATAATCAGCTGATAATTCATGATGGAGTTCTCCCTCTAGCTTATCTTTCCTTGCAATTAACTCATTTAGATCATTTGACATATAATTACTATGATTTCGTAACATATATATAAACATGTCTCCAACCACCATGATTATTTGGGTCAATGTCTTTTTCTAACACATAGTAAAAGGTGCAACATTCCCCTTTACTAGGAAACTTAACCTTATTAACAAAAATAAATAGAAAAAATTTAGGTTCACTGGACCGCCTACTAAGCAAAATGGATTAGCTATTAGTATTGTATGTTTCCTTTAAGAAAAATATTCGTTTTATTGGTGCATACAGAATTAATTGTTTGTTTCCAAATATTAGAAAACTGCATTAGGGCCAAATAAATGTCTGTGACACTAAACACATAGATAGATATACGATTAGCGTGTATTATAAACATGCATAAGTTTTTTTATGGAAATGATCCTCGTAATAATAAACCTAGACCAACCCCAATAGTGCGACCAGTGAATAGATCTAAGGAGCAACTCAAAGAATTTCGAGACATTATTTCAAACCCTAGAACATCTCAAGATGCAAAAAAAAGGTTTATGGTTGAGAAAGCCGGCGGTTATTGTTCTATGTGTGGTGATATAGCAACTCAAATAGCAAGTTATGATATGATTGATGCTACGCTTGTGGAAAAGTATTGTGACACTTGTCTAGCAAGGGGAATTAATTAAAAATTGACTATTTTAAGCAAGATTGACATCCAAGTATAGCAGTAGTTTAAACACACAAGAATCATTTTATGTCCATATTCAAAAGCCAAATATGGGTTAGTAGAACCCTAGTACATGAAGGGAACTAATCCCGATAAACCTTCCATATACTGACAACTTGTTACGAAGGCAGGATAGTTATTAAAGATAAGTAAAGCCTCCATATTTCGACTCGTATTATACACTGGTATAGCAATCAATGATAACAAGTTCCGTATGAATATTCAGTCGTATCCCGATGGGCTCATTATTTTTCAGTTTTAGTTAGTCACTTCAAATCCTTCAAATCCGTTCATTACCATAGAATGGTCTTCTTTTTTACAACATTTGCAATGAAGTTTGAAGCAATCTCTACCCATCTTATGGTTGCATTCCTTACACGTGCAAATGCTATCAAAAAAATCTACATTCTTATGATGATTGTCGACCGTCATCTATGATCATTAATTACTACACTACAATAAATTACATCCTTTTTAAAAATATGGTCAAGGGTTCGTTTAGGTTCTTAAGATAGCACTGGGTGAAAAGTAACAGATTATATGTTATAAATTGAAATTATGCCCTGATCTGTCCCCTGCAAACTTCCAAGAAATAATTTCCAAGATCAATTTCGTTGGGGTGATTCTTTAATTCATCTTACATAGCCAAGACCACTTTACCTCTCGGATGTACATCCCTTTGGTAATCGAGTGCATCACCTGTCTCATCCAGTGAAAACTCCTTCTCTACATTTACCCTTATGTTATTTTGATCCACCCATTGTGTCAATTTAGTTAAATGTTCCCTATCGGCTTGTGTGAATCGAAATACAGCTTTGACGCCGTGTTGGTTCATTAGCTCTGAATCAGGCTGCTCTAGCATTGAAACAATTATCCCACCCTTCATCAAAACTTTGAAAGATCTTCTGTAAGTGTCACCGCCTACAGTATCAAACACTGCATCATAGTCAGGTAGCAGATCTTCAAAGGTCTGAGACTTGTAGTCTATCACTATATCTGCACCCAGTTCTTGGACAAAAGACTTGTCATTCGCACTTACTGTTGTCGCTACGTATGCTCCCAAGTTCTTGGCAAGCTGAATAGCGATTAATCCGATGCCTCCCGCACCGCCATGAATTAGAATTTTTTGACCCTTTGATAGTTTAATATCTTCAGTTAGTGCTCGCCAAGCAGCGACTCCCACAAGTGGCAAGCCTGCCGCTTCGAGAAAGCTTAACCTTTTTGGTTTGTTGGCAATACTTTCGATTTTTGCCAGAGCTATTTCTGCAAAAGCTCCGGATCCGCCGCTTGTCACTCCAGCCTGTCCATATACCTCATCTCCCCGCTTAAAATCTGAAGGAGAGACACCCTCTCCAACTTGTTTAATAACTCCAGAAAAATCCATCCCCAAGGTTGATGGGAATTGAAGTGATACCAATTGTTGCAAGTATCCTTCACGAATTTTCCAGTCTGCTGGATTTACGCCGGCTGCTTTTATCGTGACTAAAACTTTTCCGGGAGATATTGTCGGTTCTGACGTGCTTTGATTAATCTCGATAACATCACTGCCTCCATATTTGTTAATTTGAGCTGATTTCATTATAGATATGAAGGCGGTATGAGACATTTAAGAGTAGATGCCCTATCGCTTAGACTTACGGAGTTACCTTTATGCCCAAAAAGTATTATACAAGTTCGAGCCCTTTTACATGCAAGGTTCGAATCCCGACGTCTGTGAATCAAATTTATTCCTAATCCCTCAGAATCCTGACGGATACAACTCAAATATCAATTCCTATCATTAGGAAAATATATAACGTTACCAGAATTCAGGAAAATAAATAATGTAATCAATAAATTAAAACATACTAATAATTAGACGAGAAACAACTATCTATGGAGATATAATAATAAAAGGCTATGGATTAAACACAATGCTTCTATTGATTCCCTTAGGAGAATTTAAGTTAAGAAAATACTAATGTAATACATTAATAGTATAAACACCAAAGGAGGCGTATAATGGGGATTAACAAGGAGACAAAGAGTCTTGGTATGCCTTGGGAGAAAGAATATGGTTACGCTCAGGCGGTCAAAGTTGGGGATACTATCTATCTATCGGGACAAGTAAGTCATGACGATGAGGGCAAAATCGTCGGTCTCAGAGATATGGAGGCACAGATGCGCCAAGCATATGCAAATATCAAGAAGGTGCTCGCAGAATATGGCGCAACAATGGATAACGTAGTAGATGAGATACTCTTCGTGACGGATATGGATATAGCCTTTGCAGCGGCAGTCAAGTGCAGACGAGAGGTCTTTTCTGGCACTCCAATTGTGGCAAGTACTATTGTGCAAATACAACGTCTTGCCTTCCCAGATCTCATGATTGAGATTAAATGTGTAGCCAAGTTGGAGCGATGAATTACAGTATCAAGAAAAGCTTTAAAGCTTAGTAATCCTCTCTTATAGAAGAACCTTCTTTTAGAATCGATAGCGTCGTGGGTACCGACGAATCCTTTCATAAACTGACTTCATTCTAGTTAAGGGGTAATTGAAGTATGAGAGGGGTGCGGCATTAGATAGTTGAAGCACGTAGAAGTTTGTAGAGCGAAAAAAACGCATTCGAACCTATATTAGTTTCTAAGCATATCAGATACCAATATTAGTAAAGATATTCTTCTTTTTCTTTTATTAACAGAATTACTATACTACTGTATGTCTGTGCAATAGCCACGTTTACGGCGTAAACCATAAATAAGAAATTTGCCCCTGAAGATTCATAGAGTGAATCTAAAATGAATGAAGTTATAGAAAGAGTTAATCAAACTTACTCGATTTTTGAAGCCGATCCATTGCATAGTGAATTAAGAATTCTAGATTGGATTTTGTATCAAGTTTGTAGTAACCAAATAAAGGAAATGAGCGCTTCCCAATAATAGTTAGAATTTCGAAATTTAAAACTAAACATAAAAGCAACTGACGGGCGCTGTTTGCTTTCAATGCTAATGAACAAGAAACGACCACGCCCACTAGTTGCCTATGTTTAGTAACCCATGCTTAAGTGACGTATTATATAAAAACTTGGATAGAAAGAAACATAAGAATTTGTCAGTAACCAATTTATTTTATTTTTCTACACTATTCTAAGTCTTATTTTTAAATGACCAAACTTCATAAAATGATTTGTTAGACGCTCTCAGACTCAGTTTGAAAGGTTATAATATTAAATAATACTCATTTATTTGGAATTATTGGTAGAGTTTTGTTTTGTTTGTAAATTTTAGCATTTTCTACATACCCTTTTGAGCCGTCTGGTTTCTTCCATTCTAAAGATATTTCGTAATATTTCATGCCTTTGAAATTATCAATAGAGGACGTCATCATAAATGTAGATTTATGATCTGGTTTAAGAGTACGAACATGCGGATAGGTAAATTGGGTTCCTATAATACCCTTATTTTTATCATAAACAGTTAATGTCACTACTACAGATTTGGCAGTATCATTTCCTTTATTTTGAACCTGCCCTTCTAAAACACGATAACCAAATGATGCGTTGTTTAATTTCTGACGTAGTAAAACTATTCCAGTAAAATTAGAATTCTCCGATGAAGTAGTATTTGATGAGAAATTGGAAGAATTTGTTGCATTGCATTTAGTCTGAAAATTCTCGAAAAATTGGCCATACGCAAAATCAGCGCTCTCGAATTGCATACCACCCATGAATAATACGAATGTCAAAGTTATCGTCGCAAGTGAGATTTTGAAGTCCAATATATCACTGCTTTTCTCTAGGGGAACAGAAAAGTTTTTCGTAGTAAATTAGAATTTTCTATTTGCCCATTAATATGATAAGTCCTGTCACTAAACTAGCCGAAACTAGAGCAAATGTTATCATGATTCACTTTTGAAATTCATAGCATAAACTCATTTATCTATCTATCTCACTTTTCAATTATGTCTTGATTATATGGATTTTCGTTAGTGATAATATGGTATATTCTTATCATCGGGATGTACATGCTTTTTTCAACTTCATCATCGTCAATACCAGAGACCTTCTGAATCATTATACCAGTGTTTAGCTTATTATGCTTCACAATAATTTTCTCAAACCTACGAACTGTCCAATCGGATATAATTTCGTCTTTCGAATCATTTGAAATATGAGCATGTTTAGAGCTATCGGTTGTATACCTTAATCCAATCTTGCTTTTCTTGCCGTCCTTACTGATAAATGGACCGATGTATATCGTAGAGTAATTATCATATGTGTCTAACCATAACTGAATATCGTTTACTTCATTATCTTCATAGTATATTTTTGGTTCAACTATTTTTTGATGTTGGATGGCATCTTCCATTTCTTTTTCCCTTAATGATTTTCTCTGTGCTTCTCTCTTATCGAATATCCTTAAACCTGGGGCTTTCTCCTTTTTATCATCAGTCATTTATTTGACCACCATATTATCAATAAGTTTATTTTGTATATTTGAATGTGCGTATACGGCCTTTTCTATTGTATCATCTATTTCCTGGAAAGTAACTCCCTGGTATACATGAACAGTAGTATTATGTCCCTTCAGATTCAAAACTGTTCTTCAGTTCTGCTAAATCTGTCATTTACTTATTTCACCACATTCTCCACAGACGGAACTATTGCCTTCTAACCATTCACCGCATTTTTTACAATGTGTTCTATAATAATCTCCATCATCTACAATCAACGCTAGTATAACAATTTGCTGATCATATCAGCCAAAATGACGTTCAGATAATTATTTATTTATCGAAATGTAAAGATAAGGGTACTACTCAGAAGTAAGGGAATTAGTTCGGGGTTGATGTAAATGGCTCAATTGAAGAAGCGAATTTTGATAGTCGATGAAGAAAAAGACGTAGGCGGAACTTTTGAAACGATACTCGAAAATTATGGATTTGATATAGATTACTTTAC
>Ga0210378_10000040_pt1 | contig 57422 bp, 58 predicted proteins | sample PLM1_60_b1redo_FD_155465 | JGI IMG/M metagenome (GOLD analysis project Ga0210378, IMG submission 155465) | Groundwater sediment microbial communities from an aquifer in East River, Colorado, USA - PLM1_60_b1 redo | ecosystem: Environmental > Terrestrial > Soil > Riparian zone | place: USA: East... | reverse complement strand
GCCGGCGGGCGAGCCGGCGAAACCCGCCGACGGCGCCGCTCCCCCGGCCGATGCCGCCGCTCCCCCGGCCGATGCCGCCGCTCCCCCGGCCGACGGCACCGCTCCCCCGGCCGACGGCACCGCTCCCCCGGCCGACGGCACCGCTCCCCCGGCCGACGGCACCGCTCCCCCGGCCGACGGCACCGCTCCCCCGGCCGACGGCACCGCTCCCCCGGCCGACGGTGCGGTCCCGGAGGGCGCGGACGGTCTCGCCATCGACGAGCCGGTCGAGCTGACCGCCGCCGGCGCGGGCAGCGAGGAGGTCGAGGCCGAAGAGTTCACCTGGGACGAGGAGGACGAGGAGTCCGAGGCGCTGCGGCAGGCACGCAAGGACGCGGAGCTCACCGCGTCCGCCGACTCCGTCCGGGCGTACCTCAAGCAGATCGGCAAGGTGGCCCTGCTCAACGCCGAGGAGGAGGTCGACCTCGCCAAGCGGATCGAGGCCGGCCTCTACGCGGCCGAGCGGGTGCGCCGCCTGGAGGACGCCAAGGCGGCCGGCAAGAAGGGCGAGCAGCTCTCGCCGCAGCTGCGCCGCGACCTGCTGTGGATCGTCCGCGACGGCGAGCGCGCGAAGAACCACCTGCTCGAGGCCAACCTGCGGCTCGTCGTCTCGCTGGCCAAGCGCTACACCGGCCGCGGGATGGCGTTCCTCGATCTGATCCAGGAGGGCAACCTGGGCCTGATCCGGGCGGTCGAGAAGTTCGACTACACCAAGGGCTACAAGTTCTCCACGTACGCCACCTGGTGGATCCGGCAGGCGATCACCCGCGCGATGGCCGACCAGGCCCGCACCATCCGGATCCCGGTGCACATGGTCGAGGTGATCAACAAGCTCGGCCGCATCCAGCGCGAGCTGCTCCAGGACCTCGGGCGGGAGCCCACCCCGGAGGAGCTGGCCAAGGAGATGGACATCACCCCGGAGAAGGTGCTGGAGATCCAGCAGTACGCCCGCGAGCCCATCTCGCTGGACCAGACCATCGGCGACGAGGGCGACAGCCAGCTCGGCGACTTCATCGAGGACTCCGAAGCGGTCGTCGCGGTCGACGCGGTCTCGTTCACGCTGCTGCAGGACCAGCTCCAATCGGTGCTGCAGACGCTGTCCGAGCGCGAGGCGGGCGTGGTCCGGCTCCGCTTCGGCCTCACCGACGGCCAGCCGCGCACCCTGGACGAGATCGGGCAGGTCTACGGCGTGACCCGGGAGCGGATCAGGCAGATCGAGTCCAAGACGATGTCGAAGCTGCGGCACCCGTCCCGCTCCCAGGTGCTCCGCGACTACCTCGACTGAGCGAACCGGCCGTCTGACACGCTGACTTGCGGAAATGCCGGCCAGCACGGCCGAGTAGACACCGCACAGCGTTGTCAGTCAAGATACCGCCGTGCCGCGCCGCCGATCCTCGACTGAGCCGACCCCGCCCGACCTGGCGGCGCTGCTGCCGTCGTGGGAGCTGCACCTGCGGGCCGAGCGGAAGAGCCCGCAGACGGTGAAGGTGTACGGCGACGGGGTGCGCCGGTTCCTCGGCTGGTGCAAGGCGACGGGCCGCCGGACACCGACGCTCGACCGGCCCACCGTGACCGCGTTCGTCGCCGACCTGCTCGACGCCGGCGCCGAAGCCGCCACCGCCCGGGCCCGGCAGCTGGCGCTGCGCCGGTTCTCCGCGTGGCTCGTCGACGAGGGTGAGACCGGCACCGATCAGCTGCTCGGCGTCCGGCCGCCCAAGCTCGACGTGAAGGTCACCCCGCACCTGGACGACGACCAGGTCCGGGCGCTGATCAAGGCGTGCGCCGGCGCGGAGATGTGGCACCGCCGGGACGAGGCGCTGGTGCGGCTCATGGTGGAGACCGGGATGCGCGCCGGCGAGGTCGTCGCCCTGGCGCTCGGCGACGTCGACCTGGCCCCCGGCGGGCTGGTCACCGTCCGCCGCAAGGGCGGCAAGGGCCGGACGGTGCCGATCGGGCCGCAGACCGCGAAGGCGATCGACCGCTACCTCCGTGCCCGCCGGTCGCACCGGCTCGCCTCGACGCCGGCGCTGTGGCTCGGCGACCGGGGCAAGGAGTTCACCTACGCCGGGCTGCACAAGGGGCTGCGGGAACGCGCGGCCGCGGCCGGGCTGGCCGGGTTCCACCCGCACGTACTGCGGCACACCGCCGCGTCCCGGTGGCTGGCCGCGGGCGGCTCCGAGGGCGGGCTGATGGCGGTCGCCGGCTGGTCCCGCCGCGACATGATCGACCGGTACGTCGCCTCCACCTCGGCCGCCCTGGCGGCGGACGAGGCGCGCCGGCTCGGCCTGGGTGACCGGCTGTGAGCGTCCTGCCACCGGAGGACCGGCGGGAGCTGTCGGCGTTCGGGGCCGGTCCCCGGCTCCAGGACCCGGCCAGCATCCCCGAGCTGATGGTCGTGCTCGACGCGGTCCGCGGCGGCGCCAAGCTGTCCCGGCCCGTGCTCGAGCACATCCGCGTGTTCGCCCGCGCGCGGATGTGCTCACCCTGGGCGGTGCTCGGGGTGGTCCTCGCCCGGGTGGTCGCGTCCGTGCCGCCGTTCGTGGTGCTCCCCCCGGTCATCGGGTCCGCCGCGTCGCTGAACCTGTTCGTTGCCCTGGTCGGCGCCTCCGGCGGCGGGAAGGGCGCCGCCGAGGACGCTGTCACCCTGAACGGGCCCGACGTGGCCACGGTCGGGTCCGGGGAGGGCATCGCGCACCTGTACGCGCACCGGGAGAAAGGCGAGGTGGTCCGGGACCGGGACGCTGTGCTGTTCACCGTCCCCGAGGTCGACAACCTCGTCGCCCTGGGCCAGCGGCAGGGCTCGACACTGCTGCCGCAACTGCGGGTCGCGTGGATGGGCGAGCGGCTCGGGTTCTCCTACGCGGACAAGGCGAAGGCGTTGCCGATTCCCCGGCACAGCTACCGGATGGGGCTGGTGCTGGGCGTCCAGCCCGGCCGCGCCGGGCTGCTGAACGACGCCGACGGGGGACCCCGCAACGGTTCGTGTGCCTGCCGGCCACCGACCCGTCCGCCCCGGACAGCCCGCCGGCGTGCCCGAAGCCGCTCGGCTGGACGCGGCCCGCACCTCGGAAGGCCACCGCTGGGGGGCTCGCCGCGCTAAGCATCCCGGACGCGGCGACACAGGCGATCGTCGCGCACCGGCGGGCCCTCCGCGGGACCGGCGAGCAACGCGCCGAGCATCCTGTTCGGCAACCTGCGCGCCGGCTACATGGTCGCCGACCGGGCTCGCATGACGATCCAGCGGCTCACGCAGCGCTACGCGGAGCTGGGCCTGGTCGGGCTGCTGGTGAGGCACCGAGTGGGCGGGAACGTGGTCAGAGCCGATGCCATGGCGGCGTACCTGCTGTGACCGAGAGCCGGGCGTCAACGTCACCCCGCGCGGGCCACCTTCGACCGCGACGGGGAGCGAAGGTAGTCGAGGTGCCTCCGAGGGCTCCGCAAGACGCTACCTGCGCCCACACGAGGGCGGGGTGCGCCATCCAGGACCGGCCGCCCCGCCCTCGGCACCGCGTGACGGTGACGATCTGATGCCCCGCGCCCGCACCGATCCCGGGCACAGCGCCCGCTACAACTGGGACCACCGGCGCGAGCGGGCCAGGCGCATGGCCTACCTGCGGGCGCACCCCGGCTGGCTGACCTGCCCGCGCTGTCTTGCGCCCGTCTTCCCGCACGAGGACCTGCACCTCGACCACGACTCGACCGGCACCGGCTACCTGCCCGGCCTGAGCCACGCCCGGGACAACACGCAGGCCGGCGGTCGGGTCGGCAACGCCCGGCGCTGGCGCGGTCGGCCCGGGCCGACCAGGTCGGTCGCCGTCAACGACTGGTCGACGCCGCGAAGGCTGCCGGAGTATTGAACCGGACAGGGGGTGGTCGACCGTTCTGAAACCGCCGGCCGCCACCCCCGTCGCCCTGGCGGCTTCCCCCCTGGCCCGAGCGGAACGGCGAACGGGGTCCACAGTGGACGGCCCATCCCCCGGCTTCGGGCCTGCACAGAATCCCGCCACGGCGACGGGGGTCGCAGGCGGCGCGGCGAAGCTCGGCTCCCCACCCCCCGTCACGGCGCGTGACCGCCGCACCGGCGCCGGCTCTCAGACCGCCGCGCGCGGTGCCACCATCAGCGGCCATGGCCATTGCCGCTCGTCCTGTCCATCGTCGCGGTCCTGGTCAGCGCCGCCAGCGCGCCTGGTACGCGCGCCGGCAGGCGACCGCCGCCGAGCAGACCGTAGTCTTCGACGCCATCGGGTTGCTCGCCGGACGATGCTGAGGAGGGCCGACAGTGGCCGAAGCCGACCAAGGGTCCGCTGCCGGACAGGGTTCGTCCAGCGGAGGAGAGGCGCCGGCCGAGAAGGTCCAGATGCCGACTCCGTCGGCGGAGCCGCAGCCCGATCCCTCCCGGTGGACCGAGGTCGTAAGAAGCCGGACCCCGCGCCGTCCGCCGCGGACGAAGGGCAGGTGAGCGGGCCCCGGGTGCAAGGGACGGGGCCGCAGATAGAGCGGATCAGCCGGTCGACGGGCCGAGCGAGTTCACCGCGTTGAAGGCCGGGCCGCTGCGTGAGGTGCTGGACCCGCTGACCCAGCTGGTCCCGTCGACCATGCTCCCGTTGTCCTGGTAGTCAGGTGCAGTCTCGGCTGAGGGCTGTACCGTCAGACGGAAGGACAGATCGGCCAGTGGCCCGCCGACAACGGCATCCGAAGCAGGGGCTTGAGCAGCTACTGGCCGACGCCGAGGGGAGGGGGTGGCGGATCGTCCGCGGCAAGGGCTACTTCATGATGCTGTGCCCGTGCGGCAAGCATCGGAAGACGGTCAAGCTGTCGCCGTCGAATCCGAACTACGAGCGGGAGTGCGGGCAGTTGCGCCGAGCGACATGCTGGGACCAGGAGGAGGGCCGATGAACTACCGAGTGACCCTGCGCCTGTTCACCAACGCCAGGGGGGATGACCTGGACGCGCACCTCGGTCCGCTCTACGAGGAGCTGCTCGGCCTTCACGGCATCGAGGACCCCGACCTCGCGGCCAACGTCGAGGTCGGGAAGGTCGAGGCGATGATGGTCGTCGACGCGGAGGACGAGCTGGACGCTCTAGAGCAGGCGGTAGCAGGGTTCCGTACCGCCGTCCACGCCCTCGGCGACACGCACAAGGACCTGCACCCGCAGCTCGTCCCCAAGGACGCCGTCTCTGTTGTGGCAGAGGACCGCGAGCCGGTCGGCGCCTAGCAGCAGCCCCCGCCCGGATCAAGGGACGGGGGCCGCGGGGTCGGGATGGTCAGTTGACCCTGGCCTGCGCTTCCCACTGCTGGCAGAACACCTCGACGTCCTCCCGGCCGACGACCGAGCAGAGCGCGTGCGCGAGCAGGCCGATGGTCTGCACCGCGTCGTCCCGCCCGAGGTCGCCGAGCAGTACGCCGAGCTGGTCGACGTCCACCGCGTTGACCGCGCGGACGATCGCCGTGGTGCGCAGGATCCGGGCGCGGCCGTCAGGGGTCACCGGTTCGTCCTCCTCCGTGAGGCCGCGGGCCGTCGCGGACACCGCGGCGGAGCGCAGCAGCTCGGCCAGTCGGGTGGCGCCGGTGGCGCTCAGGTCGATCACGGCGCCGACGCCGGTCCCGGCGGCGCGCAGTCGCAGCGTCGACCTGGACGCGGTGGGCACCTCGACGCTGAGCATGACGTGCTCGTCGCTGTAGTCGGGGGGTGGGATCATCTCGGGCACGGCGCCTCCAGGGGCGTCGAGGTCCCGGTTGGCCCTTCACCGGCTGGCCGGGACCGCCTGGTCGGCGGTCCGCTCAGTCGGGGATATCGCACCCCGGAACGCTCGGCCCGAACCGCGTAACCGCAGGTCAGGCATAGCGTTGAGTCGTCCCTACTCCGCGACTACCTCGACTGAGAGGCATCGCTGAGACGTACGTCTCGGTTGTTCGCGGCGGGCTGAACGGGGGAACGAGGCGAGATCCCGGGTAGTTGTCCCCGACGTGACCGACAACTCGAAGGGAACGCCGTGACGCCGACATTGACGCCCACGACCTCCCCCGCGGCTCCTTCGGCCGGCGACCGCTGCGACCGGTGCCGCGCCCAGGCCAAGGTCCGGGTCGTCCTTCCGGGCGGCGGCGACCTGGTCTTCTGCGGGCACCACGCCCGGGCGTACGAGACCAGGATCCGCGAGGTGGCGGTCGAGGTCGTCGAGGCCGAGGACGACTGACCCGAGATCCGTACAGTCCGACCTTCGAGGCCGCCCGGAGAGCTCTCCGGGCGGCCTCGCCGTCGCTGCGGGATCCACCAGCCCAATGGGGCGGGCCGCCGGAACCTCAGTGCGACTTCTCCTTTTTGCTACGTTGTGTCCCATGTTCTGGTGTCGTCCCGTAACACCGGGGGAACAAACGCCAGGCATCGTGAGTGAACAGGTGCCGAGCCCGTCAGGGTGGGCGCCCGCCGAGAGGGGAGAGCCCGACATGACTCCGACCCTGATCCCGGACAGCACCGCCATCCTGACCGCCGCCGACCGCTGCGACCGCTGCGGCGCCCGCGCCACCACCCGCGTCGTCCTCCCCGGCGGTGCCGACCTCGTCTTCTGCGGCCACCACTCCCGCCGCTACGACGAGGCGCTGCGCGCCGTGGCGGTGGAGGTCGTCACCGCCGGCTGACCGACTCAGCCCCCGGGTACGAAACCGATCGTCCCGGTCGGCGCTCCGGGCGCCGGCAGCGGCCGGCCGGCCTCGCCGAGGAACTCCAGGGTCGCGGCGACGCGTCCGGCGAAGCCGGTGAAGTCCTCGAGGCCGGCGACGTCCGGCGTGGACGCGGTCAGCACGGCGAGCCAGCCCGCCGCCGGCTCCGGCGCCGGCACGAGGTGCTGGACGACGACCACCTCCTGCCGGCGGGCGGTCAGCGGCACCGGCGCGAGCTGCCGGTTCACCACCCGCACCGCCTCCCCGTACGGCAGCGGGATCCGGCGCACGCCGCGCCGCGCCGGGTCCTCCCCCGGCGCCGCGTCGTCCTCCCGGAAGAAGGTCGTCAGGCCGTCCAGGTCGACCCCGCCGGCGAAGCGACGCCAGGCCAGGGTGAGGCTGGCACCGATCATCTCGCCGGGAGACGCGCCGGCGCCGGCCAGGTACGACGCCAGGAAGACACCGGCCTCCCGGTGCTCGGCGACCACCCGCTGCAACACCTGCCGGGCCCGCGTCCGCTGCCTGGCCGCGCCGGGCACCGCCGCCGAGCGCTCGTCGAGCAGGCGCTCGAGCGACGCGTCCGAGCTGGCCGGGTCCAGGTCGAGCGAGGTGAACCGGTCCGGCACGTCGAGCCGGAAGCCGATCGGGGGCCGAGGCGCGGCCGGGTCGACCCCGACCTCGGTCGGGTCGGCCGGAGCCGTCACGTCGGCCCCGCGGCGGCGTCGGCGACCGCCGCGTCGGCCTGCTGGTAGCCGCCGGCCGCGGCGGTCGTCTTCTCCGCCACCGCCTGGGCGGTCTCGCCGATCTTCTTCAACGAGTACTCCCACCTGTCCCTGAAGTGGTGCACCGCCGAGGAGAGCTCGCCGTCGCCGGTCTGGCCCTCGCCGAGCCCGTCCAGGCCGTCCTGCGCGCCGGACACCGTCTGGCCGATCGACGTCAACTGGGTCGACAGCGCCCTGAGAGTGCCGACCTCAACCTCGAACCCATCCGCCATGAATCCACCCGAATCAGATCAATACTGGCTTACCGGACGACGATGCTATAACGTCCCGCCTGCCGAGGTCCAACGACCGTACCGGGGAGACAGGGATGGCGATGCGGGAGTTCCCCGCGCTGGGCTTCGACCCGGCACCCGGCGACGCCGCGACGGTGTCGGCCGCCGCCCGTCAGGTCGACGGTGCGGCCCGGACCTTGGGTGACGCGTCGGGGAACGTGTCCCGGCTGAATTCGTCGGGGTGGACCGGGGAGGCGGCGGAGGCCTTCCGCGGTCGGCTCGAGGATCTGCCGCGTGACCTGGACCTGGCCGCCCGCTCCCACCAGACCACGGCACGGACGCTGTCGGACTACAGCTCGGGGCTGCAGACCCGGCAACGCCGCCCGGGCGAGCTGGAGCTGCGGGCGGAGGAATTGACGCGGCAGCAGGCGGCGGCGATCGGTGCGGTGAACCGGATCACCGCGCAGCGGGCACCGGACGGCAGCGCCGAGCAGGCGACCCTGAACTCCCGGTACGTGTCGGCGAAGTCCCGCACGGACGGACTGGCCGCCGAGCTGGCCCAGGTGATCGGCGACGCCCGTCGCCTGCACGGTGAGCACCGGACCGCCGCCCGCGCCGCCGCCCGGGTGATCCGCGACGTCGCGGATGCGCCATACCGGGAGCCGGGGTGGCTGTCCCGGGCGTGGGACTCGGTCAAGGGCTGGATCAAGGACAACGCGGACGTCCTGCGCACGATCTCGACCGTGCTCAAGGGTGTCTCCGCGGTCCTCGGCGTGCTGTCGCTGGTGCCCGGCCTGCAGTTCCTCGCCCCGTTCGCGCTGCTCACCGCCGGCGCCCGCGCTGCTGATCGACATCGGCGTCAAGGTCGCCACCGGCGAAGGCTCCTGGACCGCCATCGGCCTCGACGCCGCCCTCACCGTCCTGCCCGGCGGCAAGATCCTCTCCGGCCTCAGAGGCGCCAAGGCCGCCGCCCGCAGCGGCGACGACGTCGCCCGCGCCCTCGGCTCCACCGACGACGCGGCGCGAGGCCTGCGCGGCGCCGCGGGCGACATCCGCTCCACCGCGGTCTCGCTCGAGAAGCGGGTCTGCGCCGCCGACCCGGTGGACGTCGCCACCGGGCGGATGGTCCTGCGGCAGGTCGACGTCGAGCTGCCCGGCCTGCTGCCGCTGCTGGCCCGCACCCACGTCTCGTCGTACCGGGTCGGCCGCTCGCTCGGCCCCTCCTGGGCGTCCACTCTGGACCTGCGGCTGGAGGTCGACGACCAGGGCGTGTGCTTCGCCGACGACGACGGCACCATCCTCGTCTACCCGCCGCCGCCCGCCGGCGGGACGCCGGTGCTGCCGGTCGAGGGGCCCGCGGCTGCCGCTCACCCGGCAGCCGGACGGCGCGCTGACCGTGACCCGGCCGGACCCCGGCCACACCCTGCACTTCGGCCGCGACCCCGGCGACGGGCTGCTGCTGGCCGCGGTGACCGACCGGCTCGGGCACCGCATCGACATCGAGCGCGACTCCGCGGGCACCCCGGTCGAGGTGCGGCACTCCGGCGGCTACCGGATCGCCGTCGACTCCGCCGCCGGCCTGGTGACGAGTCTCCGGTTGCGCCACGGCGGCGGCTCGACCGACCTGGTCCGGTACGGCTACGACGAGGCCCGCCGGCTCACCGCGGTGATCAACTCCTCCGGCCTGCCGCTGCGGTTCGGCTACGACGGCGACGGGCGGATCGTGCGGTGGGAGGACCGCAACGGCAGCTGGTACGCGTACGACTTCGACGCCGACGGCCGCTGCGTGCGGACGGCGGGCGCGGGCGGCGCCCTGACCGCCGCCTTCTCGTACGACGGGGAGGCCCGGGTCACCGTGGTGACCGACTCCCTCGGCCACGACCGCGAGTACCACCTCAACGACGCCCTGCAGGTCGTCCGCGAGGGTGGACCCGCTCGGCCAGGTCACCGTCTCGGCGTGGGACCGGTACGACCGGCTGCTGTCCCGCACCGACGCGCTCGGCCGCACGACCCGGTACGGGTACGACGCCGAGGGCCGCGTGACCCGCGTCGAGCGGGCCGACGGCCCGGCCGCGACGGCCTGGTACGGGCCGCTCGGCTCCCCCGTCACGGTCGTCGACCCCGACGGGGCGACCTGGCGCTACGAGCACGACGAGCGGGGTCTGGTCACCGTCGCCACCGATCCGGCCGGGGCGACCACCCGCTACGCCTACGACGCCCTCGGCCACGTCACCGCGGTCACCGACGCCCTGCGGCACACCCGGCGCGTGGAGACCGACGCCGCCGGCCTGCCCACCGCCGTCACCGACCCGCTGGGCGCCACCACCCGCTACCGGCGCGACGCCTTCGGCCGGGTGGTCGAGGTCGTCGACCCGCTCGACCAGGCCACCCGTCTGGAGTGGACGGTCGAGGGCAGGCTCGCCGCCCGCACCCTCCCGGACGGCGGCACCGAGCGGTGGGCGTACGACGGCGAGGGCAACGAGGTCGCCTACACCGACGCCCTGGGGCAGGTCACCCGCACGGAGATCCGCGGCTTCGACCTCCCCACCGCCCGGACCACCCCCGACGGCGCCCGCACCGGGTACGCCTACGACACCGAGCTGCGCCTGGTCAGGGTCACCAACCCGGTCGGCCTCAGCTGGTGCTACGACTACGACCCCGCCGGACGCCTCGTCCGCGAGACCGACTTCAACGGCCGCACCGTCTGCTACAGCTACGACCACGCCGGTCAGCTCGCCGGGCACGTCAACGGCGCGGGCCAGAGCCTCCGCTACCGGCGGGATCCGCTCGGCCATGTGGTGGAGGAGCGGGCTGACGACAGCACCATGACCTTCGAGCGCGACCCGGTGGGCCGGATCCTGCGCGCAACCGGTCCCGAGGTCGAGGTCACCCTCAGCCGGGACCCGCTCGGGCGCGTCGTCGCCGAGACCTGCAACGGCCGCACGGTCGAGTCGCGCTACGACCTGCTCGGCCGGCGGGTGTGGAGGCGTACCCCGTCCGGCGCCGAGAGCACCTGGGAGCTCGGCGCTGACGACCGACCTGTCGCCCTCCACGCCGGCGACCACACCGTCCTGTTCGACCATGACGCCGCCGGACGCGAGACCGAGCGCCGGGTGGGCGCCACCGCCCTGACCCAGACCTGGGATCAGACGTCCCGTCTGCAGAGCCAGAGCGTGTCCACACGTGGCGCTCGGGCGTCTCGGCGTCGGACCTACCGCTACCGGCCGGACGGGTACGTGGTCGGCATCGGTGACCGGAGGTTCGATCTCGACCAGGCGGGGCGTGTCACCGGCGTCGACGGTCCGGACTCGACGGAGAGGTACGCCTACGACCCCGCCGGGGTGCTGGTGTCCGCGCAGTGGCCGTCCTCGGAGCCGATCGGGGCGGCTGAGCGGGACTACGGCGGCACCCAGGTCCGGCGGGCCGGCGCCATCCGCTACGAGTACGACGTCCAGGGCCGGATCGTCCTCAGGCAGCACAAGCGCCTCTCCGCCAGGCCCGACACCTGGCGGTACACCTGGAACTCGGCGGATCGGCTCGTCGGCGTCCTCACTCCTGACCGGAGGACCTGGCGGTACCGGTACGACCCGTTCGGTCGACGGATCACCAAGCAACGCCTCGGACAGAACGGCGACGTCGTCGAGCAGGTCGACTTCGCCTGGGACTGCCCGGTCCTGGCCGAGCAACGGTCCTCGACCGGCCCGGTCCTCTGCTGGGACACCCGCCCGGGCGAGCACCGTCCACTCGTCCAGCGCGAGCGCTCAGCGCTGCGGGATGCCGCGCAGGCCGACGTGGACGAGCGCTTCTATGCGATCGTCACCGACCTGGTGGGGGCCCCGACGGAGTTGGTCGGGGCGGACGGAGAGCTCGCGTGGCAGGCCTGTTCGACGCTGTGGGGCGCCGTGACCGGGACGGGCACCGTCGACTGTCCGCTCCGGTTCCCGGGGCAGTACGCCGACCCCGAGAGCGGGCTCCACTACAACGTGCTGCGCCACTACGACCCCGCGACCGCCCGGTACGTGAGCCCCGACCCGCTGGGCCTGGGCGGCGGGCCGGATCCCCATGCCTACGTCCCCAACCCGACCAGGTGGCTCGACCCGCTGGGCCTCACCCCCTGCGGCACGGAGCTGTACCGGCCTCCGAGACGCCGACACTGACGCTCCGCGACGCCGTTGTGCGGCTGCGGAACGAGGGCATCGCCCGTGAGAGGCTGCAGGAGCAGCTGGAAGCACTGCGGGCCCGTCTTCGACACGAGCAGCGTGAGGAGGACGAGGACGCGGTGCTGGAGGTCCTGGACTTCCTCACCGGCTGGAGCAGCCCGCACATGACGATCGACTAGCACGGGCCCCGCTCCACCAGCCGGCTGCTCGATCGCGGTTGCCGGGGCGACGGGTCACCAGGACTGGAGGGTGGCGATCCGCTGCCCGAGCTGGTCGACGCTGGCGACCGCGGTGGGAGGTCCGCCGCAGGCGCGGCGGAGCTCGGAGTGGATGGTGCCGTGCGGGCGGCCGGTGCGGTGGTGGTGCGCGGCGACCAGGGCGTTGAGCTGGCGGCGCAGGGCGGCGCGGCGCTCGTGGGCGGGCACCGGGCCCGCCGGCGAGGCGGCCGGCGACGGGGATGCCGCCCGTCCGCGGCGCTTCTCCTCGGCGACCTGCTTCGCCTGCCGGTCCCGCAGCAGCAGCGCCACCTGGGCCGGCTCGAGCAGGCCCGGGAGCCCGAGATACTCCTCCTCCTCGGGCGTTCCGGGCGTGGCGCCGGTCCCGAACGACGCCCCGTCGAAGATCACCTGGTCCAGGTGTGCCGACGCCCCGAGCGCCGTGAACGCGCGGTCCTCCTCGCCCGGCGGGTCCCGCCGGACCTGCGCCGCCGCCAGCGCCTCGTCGTCCCAGCCGAGCTCTTCGGACGAGGACGACCGGCGCCCGAGCACGTGGTCCCGCACCGCCTCCAACTCCTCCGCGAGCCGGAGCAGCGGCGGCACCGAGGGCAGGAAGACCGACGCCGTCTCCCCGGCCCGGCGCGCCCGCACGAAGCGCCCGACCGCCTGCGCGAAGAACAGCGGCGTGGACGCCGACGTGGCGTAGACGCCGACCGCCAGCCGCGGCACGTCCACCCCCTCGCTGACCATCCGCACCGCGACCATCCACCGCTGCGACGACGCGGCGAACCGCGCGATCCGCGCCGACGCGCCCCGGTCGTCGGACAGCACCACCACCGGGGGCTCCCCGATGATCTCCCGCAGCCGCCCGGCGTACGCCCGCGCGGCGGCCTGGTCCGACGCGATCACCAGCCCGCCCGCGTCCGGCATCCCGCCGACCCGCAGCTGCGACAGCCGGGTGTCCGCCGCGGCGAGCACCGCCGGCACCCAGTCCCCGGCCGGGTCCAGCGCCGTCCGCCACGCCCGGGCCACGTGCTCGGCCGTGCCCGGATCCCCCAGCCGCGCGGACAGCTCGTCCCCGGCCCGGGTCCGCCACCGCGCCTCCCCCGAGTACGCCAGGAAGATCACCGGCCGCACCACGCCGTCCCGCAGCGCCTCGCCGTAGCCGTACGCGTGGTCGGCGACCGAGCGGAGCGCCCCGTCCGGCTCCGGCTCGTACCGCACGAACGGGATCGGGTTCTCGTCCGACCGGAACGGCGTCCCGGTCAGCGCCAGCCGCCGCGCCGCCGGCGCGAACGACTCCCGCACCGCGTCACCCCATGACAGGGCGTCTCCGGCGTGGTGCACCTCGTCCAGCACCACCAACGTGCGACGCGCCGCCGTCCGCGCCCGGTGCAGGCCGGGTGCGGCCGCCACCTGCGCGTACGTCAGCACCGCGCCGCGGAAATCGCCCGCCGTCGCCCCGTCGGCGTTGCGGAAGGTCGGGTCGAGCGGGATGCCGAGGACCGCGGCTGCCGCCGCCCACTGGGTCTTGAGGTGCTCGGTCGGGGTCACCACGGTCACCGCCGCGACCGTCCGGTCGGCGAGCAGCTCCGCTGCGACCCGCAGCGCGAGTGCGGTCTTGCCCGCGCCCGGCGTCGCCACCGCCAGGAAGTCCCCGGGCCGGCGCAGCAGGTACGCCGAGAGCGCCCTCCGCTGCCAGGTCCGCAGCGGCGGACCGGCCCGCCGGTCGGGCGTCGGTGCTGGCTGCGTGGCGGTCACGCTTTCCCCTCCCGGCGGGTCGGCACGGCATCGGCCCGCGTCCGCCAGAGCGCGGAAGAGCGGCCCGGGACAGCGAGCACCCCCGGCGGGGGCGTCCCCGACGAGGGCCCGATCACCGTACCCAAGCCGGCGGTCGACGGCGCGCCGCGCTCCCCCGGCGTGTCCGGACCGCCGGGGCCGGGCACACTTGCCGCTGATGACCGCCACCCGTGACCCGGTGACCCGGCGGCGGCCTGGAGTCGCCGGTGTCGCGGCGGTACGACGGGTGCTCGGGCGCGGCTCCCGCCGCCCGCGGCAGGCGGCGGCGGCCGTACGGGAGGCGGCGAGGCCGGTGGCCCGACAGCGGCACGTGCACCTCATCCGCCGCACCCTGGCCAAGGCGTGGGACGACCGGGTCCTCGGGCTGTCCGCAGAGGCCGCGTTCTGGCAGTTGCTGTCGCTGCCGCCGCTGTTCCTCGCCCTGCTCGGCAGCATCGGCTACCTGTCCGGGCTGCTGGGGCCGGACACGGTCGCCGACATCGAGGCGACGCTGCTGGAGGCATTCTCCCGCGCCTTCACCCCGTCGGTGGTCGACCAGGTCATCGCCCCGACGGTGAACGAGGTGCTCCGCGAGGGCCGGGCCGGCGTGGTCAGCATCGGCTTCCTGATCGGCCTGTGGGCCGGCTCGTCCGCCACGTCCACCTTCGTCAACACCGTGACGATCGCGTACGGGATGCGCGACCTGCGCGGCGCCGTGCACAGCCGGCTGCTGGCACTCGGCCTCTACCTGCTGACCGTGGTCATCGGGGTGGTGCTGCTGCCGGTGATGGTGCTCGGGCCGAGCCGGCTGGTCGCCCTCTTCCCGCAGTCGATCCGCTCCGACCTGGAGACCGTGGTCAGCGCCGCCTACTGGCCGGCGGTGGCCGGGCTGCTGCTGCTGGGCCTGGTGACCTTCTACCACCTCGCTCCGCCGCGCCGGCTGCCGTGGCATCACGGCGTCCCGGGCGCGATCCTGGCCGCCGTCGTCTTCCTGCTCGGCAGCCTCGGCCTGCGGGCGTACATCGGCTTCGTCGTCGGCCAGGGCTTCACGTACGGCGCGCTGGCCGCGCCGATCGGCGCGCTGCTGTTCTTCTACGTGCTCGCGCTGGCCGTCCTGCTCGGCGCGGAGCTGAACGCGACCATGGAGCAGCAGTGGCCGAGCCGGCCGAGCCGGCCGGGCGGCGGGGCGCCGGCGGAGCCGGAGCCGGGCTCGGACATGCCCTAGTGTCCTGTGAGCGGAGTCTCGTGCCGGTTGCGGCGATCCAGGCGTCGGTCCGGCAAGGCCGAGGAGTCGCCGATACCTCTGTCGTATCGGCGGCGACGAACCATGCCCATGCTCGTCTCCGACGAGGCACGCCGGTCGGCGTCTGGGCGTCGCAGGCGGTGCAAGGACTTCGCTCACAGGGCACTAGCGGTCCGGGTCGCCGTCCTCGCCGGGCGGCAGGCTCTCCCAGATCTCCTTGCACTCAGGGCAGACCGGGTACTTCTTCGGGTCCCGCGACGGCGTCCACACCTTGCCGCACAGGGCGCGCACCGGGGTGCCGTTGACGAGCGCCTCCATCAGCTTGTTCTTGGGGACGTAGTGAGAGAAGCGCTCGGAGTCGCCGGGCTCCGGGCGGAGGTCGGGCCGGGAGTCGGTGCGCTCCTCGACCGCCGTGCGGATGCCGGGCTCGGGCAGCGTGGTCACGCCTCCATCCTGCCATCCCGGCCCGCCCGCGGGGCCGGCAGCGTGGCTCTCCGGCCGCTCAGCCGGTCGCCGCCCGCTCCCCCGGTCGGTGCTCTGACCGGGTCGGGTCCCGGCGGTCCGGGCCGGACCGGGCGTCGGACGGTGAGTCCACGCGGTCGAACTCGTCGAAGAGGTCCGACAGGCTCATGCCGAGGGCGTCGGCCAGCTTGAACACCCGGTCGAGGGACGGCGAGTACGCCGCGTTCTCGACGCGGTTGATCGACTGTCGGTCGCAGCCCGCACGCTCGGCGAGCTTCTCCTGGGACAGGCCCAGCGACTTGCGCTTCGCGCGGACCACCGCACCGAACGCCAGGCGTCGCCTTTGGACGGAAGGGTTCGGAGAGGGCGGCACCCGCTGAGTTTCGTCAGAGGATTAGGTCCGGTCTGTATCAGGGCTGGCGCAGTGTGCCTCATATCCGTGCTGCTCGCGATCATTGCCTGCCGGGAGAAGCACCCCAACCGGACAGTCCGGGGCAGTCGGGGGCAGACCAGGCGTCAGCCCTCGATGACCCGGCCCTCACCCTGCGGTGCCTCGATCGCCCGCCCCCGATCGGGACGCCCGGCGTACCGGTTGACCTTGCGCGCCTTCCTCGGCGGCCGGTCGTTCGCGATCAGCACCGCCATCCACGGCAGCACCACCCCGCCGACCACGAAAATCGCCATCAGCCACCAGGTCCGGTAGAACACCGCGGCGAACACCAGGCAGACCGCCCTGGTGCTCATCATGATCGCGTACTTCTTCCGGCGGGCATGGAACTGGTCATCCAGGCTGGGCTGGGCCTCGGTGATCAGCACCGGCTCGCCGTCCCGGCCCCGCGTCGACCTCACTGCGCTGCGCCTCCCCGGACGGCGGCGTGGGACGCTCCCGACCGCCTCCCATCGTCCCACCGCGCCGGGCCGGCCGCACCCCACGACCAGTCCTCCTCGCGCGGTCAGGCCTTCGCCTTTGCGGCCGCCTTCATCTGCTGCTTGTACTCGCGGACCCGCCGCAGCGACTCGGCGTCGGTGATGTCGGCGACGGACTTGTACGAGCCGTCCTCGCCGTACTGCCCGGCTGCCTCCTGCCACCCCTCCGGCGTCACGCCGTACTGCTTGCCGAGCAGGGCGGTGAAGATCTGCGCCTTCTGGGCGCCGAAGCCGGGCAGTGCCGCGAGCCGCTTGCGCAACTCGGCGCCGTCCTCCGCTGTCTTCCAGACGTTCGCCGCGTCGCCGTCGTACTCGTCGGCCACGATCCGGCAGAGCGCCTGCACCCGCTTGGCCATCGACCCGGGGAAGCGGTGCAGCGCCGGCGTCCGGGAGAAGATCGCCCCCATCTCGTCCGGGTCGAAGTCGGCGATCTCCCGCGCGTCGAGGGCGTGCCCCAGTCGCTGGGTCAACACATACGGGCTGGAGAACGCGTGTTCCAACGGAATTTGTTGATCAAGGAGCATGCCGATCAGGAGGGCCAGCGGGTCCCGGTCGAGCAGGGCGTCCGCCTCGGGCTGCTGGCTGAGCATGAGACCCATGCCGGCAGGCTAGGCCACGGCCGAATCGGCGTGCGCCCGGCGACCAACCTGGCCGGCGGCTACCGGGCGTGGCGGGCGGCCGGCCTGCCCGCCGTCCCCGGCGGCTCCCCCGGCCTGCCGTAACCTGCCCACCCGTGCGGGCGGTGGTGCAGCGGGTGTCCTCGGCGAGCGTGACGGTCGACGGCGAGATGGTCGGCGCGATCGGCGCCGGCCTGCTGCTGCTGGTCGGCGTCACCCACACCGACGACCCGGCCACCGCGGCGACCATGGCCCGCAAGGTGCACGAGCTGCGGATCCTGGACGGCGAGCGGTCCGCCGCCGACGCCGGCTCGCCACTGCTCGTGGTCAGCCAGTTCACCCTGTACGCGGACACCCGCAAGGGCCGCCGCCCGACCTGGAACGCCGCCGCCCCGGGCCCGGTCGCCGAGCCGCTGGTCGAGGCCGTCGTGGCGGCGCTGCGGGAGCGGGGCGCGCACGTCGAGACCGGCGTATTCGGCGCGCGCATGCAGGTCGCGCTGGTCAACGACGGCCCGGTGACGATCCTGGTCGAGGTGTGAGGATCTGAGGCACCTGTTTGGATGGGGACGACACGAGGCCCTGGCCAGGGCGTACGCGCTCGCCGGGGACCGTGGAGCGGCTGCCGCCGAGCTGGCCCGGGCGCGCGAGGCGCTGGCCCGGGTGACGGACCCGGAGGACCGGCAGGTGGTGGAGAGGGACCTGGCGGGGCATCCCTGTGTGACACCTGAGATGAGGCGTGACTGAACCACGGCAGGGAACACCGCGTCGTTCCAGACGTTGACATCAACGTACGACGGCAACCCTGACCGGGAGATCGCTCAGTGACCCTTCCTCGCACCGACTCTGCCATGCCGCGCCGCCGCGCGTCGGTGGAGCCGCGCATCATGTCGCGGCCGCACCGCACCCAGCGGCCGACGGTACGGTCCGACGCGGCCGACGCCGTGGACCCCGCCGCGGTGGTCGAGGAGACCGACGAGCGCCTGCCCGACCTGGACGAGCAGAGCGCGGCGGTCTCCGCCGACCTGGTCCGGGTCTACCTCAACGAGATCGGCAAGGTCCGCCTGCTCAACGCCGAGCAGGAGGTCGAGCTGTCCAAGCGCATCGAGGCCGGCCTGTACGCCGACCACCTGCTCGGCGACAAGGCCGTGAAGCTGACCGCGGCGAAGCGCCGTGACCTGCAGGCCCTGGCCGCGGACGGCCGCCGGGCCAAGGAGCACCTGCTGCAGGCCAACCTGCGGCTCGTGGTCTCGCTGGCCAAGCGGTACACGGGCCACGGGCTGCCGTTCCTGGACCTGATCCAGGAGGGCAACCTCGGCCTGGTCCGCGCGGTGGAGAAGTTCGACTACACCAAGGGCTTCAAGTTCTCGACGTACGCGACCTGGTGGATCCGGCAGGCGATCACCCGCGCCATGGCGGACCAGGGCCGCACCATCCGGCTGCCGGTCCACCTGGTGGAGCAGGTGAACAAGCTGGAGCGGACCCGCCGGCTGCTGCACCAGCAGCTCGGCCGCGACGCGACCGAGGAGGAGCTGGGGCTCGAGCTCGACATCACCCCGGAGCGGGTGACCGAGCTGTTCCAGTACGGGCGCGACCTGGTCAGCCTGGACCAGACCGTCGGCGACGACGAGGACGCCCAGCTCGGCGACTTCATCGAGGACGCCGACGCGACGGATGCGCAGGACGCGGTGGAGTTCGGCTTCATGCGCGAGCAGCTCGACGCGGTGCTCGGCACCCTGGAGAGCCGCGAGCGCCAGGTGCTGCGCATGCGGTACGGGCTGGACGACGGCCGGCCGCGGACGCTGGACGAGATCGGGAAGGCCTTCGGGCTGTCCCGGGAGCGGATCCGGCAGATCGAGCGGGACACGATGGCGAAGCTGCGCCACCCGTCCCGGTCGCAGGCCCTGCGCGACTACGTGGAGTAGCCCGGCCCGTCCCGAGGCCCCGCCGGATCCCGGCGGGGCCCTCGGCGTCTCAGATCCGTGTGTCCAGCGCGTCGATCGCGCCGTGCAGGTGCGCGGCGGCGACCTCGATGTCGTAGTACTCGTACTGGCCCGCCCGCGACTCCGCGGTGAGGACGGCGCAGCGGTGGACCCGCTCGAAGTCCCCGTACGGGAACTTGTACCGGCTCTTCCTGTCCTCGTCCTGCTCGTCGTCGACGCCGAGGTACCACCGGGCGTACTCGCCGATGCCGTGCTCGGCGATGTACTCGTTCTCCTGCCTGGCGGACGGCTGGTGTTCGCTCCAGTCGTCCCGCTGGTCGTGCACCACCATGCCCTGGTCCACCAGCCGCCTGGCGTGCGCGTACCCGCGCTCGTTCAGCTTCACTGCCATGGTGGGCCGGTGTTCCCGCCATCGATCATCTCAACCGGCGGGGGCCGGGCTCGGGCGCCGGACGAGACCCCGCCGTGGGAAAATCCCCACCGGGGTCTCGTCGTCCCAACAGGAGTCCGACATGAGTCAGCGCAAGTCCGCCGCGGTCGTCCTCGGGGTGACCGCCCTGCTGGCGCCGTCGCTGTCGGCGTGCTCGGCCGGGGACGAGGAGTCGGAGAACCAGGCGGTCTGCGTCGATCGCACGACCGAGCAGCGGGTGTCCGACGAGCAGTGCGACCCCGACGACGAGGCGAACGTCGGCATCGGCGGCATCTTCTTCTGGTACTTCCTGGCCACCCGGGGCGGCGCCTTCTTCCCGGGGATCGGCCAGCGTGTCTCGGGCGGCACCTACTCGGTGCCCCGAGGGACGTACACGCGCGGCGGCGTTCCGCGGGCCGGCGGCAACGTCCCACGCGGCGGCTTCGGTGGCGGGACCCGGGCGGGGGGCTCCGGGGGCTGATGCGCCGGGAGCAGTCGACGCCGCGGCGGGACTGGCGCCGCACCGTCGAGTCGCAGGGGCTGGTCTACCCGGTGACCGCGAAGGACGACGGCACGGAGGTGCCGTACTGGTTCGAGGGCGCCGCGTACGTTCTGGACGAGTGGGAGGTCGAGCACCTCGAGGACGTCACCGAGCGGCTGCACGGCATGTGTGTCGAGGCGGCGCACCACCTCGTCACCGGCTCCTTCGGCAATCTCGGGCTGTCGGAGCGGACGCTCGCGGCGGCGCGCGACTCGCTCGTCGGCGACCCGGTGTCGATCTACGGGCGCTTCGACTTGCGCTACGACGGCCAGGGCCCGGCCCAGCTGTACGAGTACAACGCCGACACCCCGACCGGGCTGATCGAGTCCTCGGTCGCCCAGTGGTACTGGGTGCAGGACGTCCACCCCGAGCGCGACCAGTGGAACTCGCTGCACGAGCGGCTGGTCGCTGCCTGGCGAAAGAACGCCCGCCGGCTGGGGCCGGTGCTGCACCTGGCGCACTCCGAGGCGGAGACCTCCGGCGAGGAGTGGATGACCGTCGCGTACCTGCGCGACACGGCGGACCAGGCCGGGCTGAACACGGTCGGCATGACCATGGAGCAGATCGGCTTCGACCACGACCTTCGCCGCTTCGTCGACCACGAGGGCCGGGTGATCGAGAGCTGCTTCAAGCTCTACCCGTGGGAGGACATGGTCACCGACGAGTTCGGCGACCGGGTCCTCGCCGACCCGGACTCCACCCGGTGGATCGAGCCGCTGTGGAAGGTCCTGCTGTCGAACAAGGCGCTGCTCGCCGCGCTGTGGTACCTCTACCCCGGCCACGAGAACCTGCTGCCGGCCTACCTGGACAAGCCGTGGGGCATGGACTCCTGGATCGCCAAGCCGCTGCACGGTCGCGAGGGCGACGGCATGCGGTGGGTGCTGGACGGCGTCGAGCACGAGTCGGTCGACCAGCACTACGGCCGCGAGGGCTACTGCTACCAGCTCTGGTCGCCGCCGCCGGACTTCGACGGGAACCGGCCGGTCCTCGGCTCCTGGCTGGTCGACGGCAACTCGGCCGGACTGGGCGTCCGCGAGTCCGACGGCCCGATCACCGACTACTACGCCCGCTTCCTGCCGCACTACATCGACGCGCCGACGCCGGGCGCGGACCAGCGAGCAGCCTGGCTGCGCGAGGACGGCGTGAAGACCTGATCGGCCGGCCGAGCCCCAGGGCGGACGTGCCCTAGGATCCCGTCCCGATGCTGGAGAACCTGCTGGCTGCCGTCGTGTACCTCGGGGTGGGCGTCGCTCTGCTGATCCTCGCCGCACTCGTCGTGGACCTGCTGACCCCGGGCCGGCTCGTGTCGCACGTGGTCGAGGAGCGGTCCTACAGCGCGGCGCTCGTGCTCGCCGCCGCCCTGCTCGGCCAGGGCTTGGTCATCTTCACCGCGATCTGGACCAACGCGGAGACCGGGTTCGGGGACGCGCTGCTGTGGACCGTCGCGTTCGGACTGCTCGGCATCGCGCTGACCGCGGTCGCGTTCACGCTGGTCGACCTGCTCACGCCCGGCAGGCTCGGGACGATCCTAAGCCAGCCCGGACCGGTCCAACCGGTGGCGATCGTGGCCGCCGCCGCCCACCTGGCGGTGGCCGCGATCGTCGTCGCCTCCATCGCCTGACCGTCGACCCGGGCCGAGCCGCCGTTCGACGGCCGACGGCGCCCGCCGCAGCCTCAGCGCAGCCGGCGGGGGCCGGGCTCGGCCCGGGCGGTCGGCGGCCCGACGGTCACCCGGGCGGACAGCACGGCGAGACCGTCGCGGGCGACCAGGACGGGGTTGAGCTCGAGGGCGAGCACCTCGGGGAGGTCCTCGGCGAGCCGGGACACCCGCAGCAGCAGGTCGGTGAGTGCGGCGGTGTCGACCGGCTCGGCGCCGCGGTGCCCGGACAGCAGCGGCGCCGCCCGCGGCGCCCGGACCAGGGCGGCGGCGTCGGTGTCGGACAGCGGCACCGGCGCGTACGCGCGGTCGCCGAGCAGGTCGGTCGCCACCCCCGCGATCCCGAACGAGACCAGCGCGCCGAACGACGGGTCGTCGAGCACCTCGACCACCGTCGCCACGCCGGGCGGCGCCATCCGCTGCACGACCACCGGCCCCCCCTCTCGCCCGACCCGGGCGCTGGTCGCCGCGCCCGCGCCGCCCGCCCCGCTGCCGCCGGGACGGCCCCGCCCGTCGGCCTCGGCGGCCCCGTCGGCCTCGGCCCCGTCGGCGTCGGCAGGAAGCCCGTCGACGCCGGCAGGCAGCCCGTCGACGCCGGCAGGCAGCCCGTGCGCGCCGTCGAGCCCGGCGAGGGCGGCGACCGCCGCCCGCACTGCCGCCTCGCCGGCCAGGTCGAGCCGGACCGCGCCCAGGTCCGGCCGGTGCCGGAGCGACTCCGCCGTCGCCTTCACCGCGACCGGGAAGCCGAGCTCGACGGCCGCGGCCACGGCGTCGTCCGCGGTCGCCGCCACCCGCTGCGGCTGCGGCGTCAACCCGTACGCGGCCAGTAGCCGACCCGCCTCCGCACCGGTCAGCTCCCGGCCGCCGGGCCTCTCGGCCAGGACGCCTGCCACCTGCGCGCGGGCCGCGCCGGTGTCGACGTCCGGCAGCTCGGGCATCTCGCCGGCCGGCCGACGGCGCCACTCGGCGTACCGGGAGGCGGCCGCGAGGGCGCGCACCGCCCGCTCGGGGGTCGGGTACGACGGGACCGAGCCGCGGGCGGTGTCCCCGTCCGGGCCGGCACGGCGCAGCGGCGCCGGCACGCCCTCGGTGCCGAGGAAGGTCGACAGCACCGGCACCCGGGAGGACGTGGCGATCTCGGCCAGCGCCCGCGCGTAGTCCTCCCCCGGCGTCGCCAGCACCGGCGCGAAGACGGCGACCACCGCGTCCGCGCTCTCCACCGCGGACCGCACTCCTGCCGCGAAGCCGGCCACGTCGACGTCCGGGCCGAGGTCGGTGGGGGCTCCGGCGATCTCCAGCCCGGCACCGAGGCAGGCGTCCGCGACCAGCGCCCCCAGCGCGGAGGAGTTGGTGACCGCGGCCACCCGCCGGCCGGTCGGCAGCGGCTGGTACGCGAGCAGTTGCGCGACGTCGAAGAGCTCGGTCAGCGTGTCCACCCGAATGACCCCGGAGCCCTCGAAGAGTGCCTGCACCCGCTCCTCCGGCACCGGCACCGAGCCGCGGGCCAGCGCCGGCGCGGCCAGCGCGTACCGGCCGGTCTTGACGGCCACCACCGGCTTGGTGCGCGCCACCCGCCGGGCCAGTCGGGCGAACTTGCGCGGGTTGCCGAAGCTCTCCAGGTAGAGCAGGACGACCTCGGTGGCCGGGTCCCGCTCCCAGTACTGCAGCAGGTCGTTGCCGCTGACGTCGGCCCGGTTGCCGGCGGAGACGAAGGTGGACAGGCCCAGCCCCCAGCGGGCCGCGGCAGCGAGGATGGCCACCCCCAACGCGCCGGACTGGCAGAAGAAGCCGACCCGGCCGCGACCCGGGGCGGTCGGGGCGATCGTCGCGTTGAGCCGGACGGCGGGGTCGGCGTTGACCACGCCCAGGCAGTTCGGGCCGACCACCCGCATGCCCTGCGCCCGGGCGGCGGTGACCAGCGCGCGCTCCAACTCCCGCCCGGCCGCGTCCCGCTCGCCGAAGCCGCCGGACACCACGACCAGGCCGCGCACGTGCTTGCGCGCACACTCCTCGACCACCCCGGCCACCGACGCGGCCGGCACCGCCACCACCGCCAGGTCCACGTCATCCGGCACGTCCAGCACGCTGGCGTACGCCCGGACGCCGCCCACGTGCCGCGCCTCGGGGTGCACCGGGAAGACCGGGCCCTGGAAGCCGTACGCCATCAGGTTGGCGAAGACGACGTGCCCGACCTTGGCCGGATCGGTGCTGGCGCCGATCACGGCCACCGATCGCGGAGTGAGCAGCCGTTCGATCGAGCGCGACTCGGCCCGCCGCTCCCGCTCGGCGGCGACCGCCCGGGACTCGTCGGTCGGTGCGATCGGGAAGCTCAGGTGCACGACCCCGGAGTCGTACTCGTAGGCGGCGTGGTAGCCGGCGTCGGCGAAGGTCCGGACCATCCGCGAGTTCTCCGCCAGCACCTCGGCGACGAAGCGCTGGATGCCGCGCTCGCGCGCGGCGGCGGCGAGGTGCTCGAGCAGGAGCGAGCCGATGCCGCGGCCCTGGTGCGCGTCGTCGACGACGAACGCCACCTCGGCGTCCGCGGCGCCGCCGAGCCGGTCGTAGCGCCCGACGCCGATCAGGTCGTCGCCGAGCAGCGCGACCAGCGCCACCCGGTCGCGGTGGTCGACGTGCGTGAAGTGGTGCAGGTCGCGCTCGGACAGCTGCGGGTACGGGGCGAAGTAGCGCAGGTAGCGGGTGCGCTCGGACAGCCGGGAGTGCAGCGCGACCAGCCGGTCGGCGTCGTCGGGGCGGATCGGCCGCACGTGCACCACGCCGCCGTCGGCCACCGCGACGTCCGCCTCCCAGGCGGCCGGGTACTCCTCTTCTGGCACCGCCGGCTCCTGCTCAGTCGCGCGGGTCGTCGGGGTCGAGGCCGTGCAGCGGGTAGACCGCACGCCGGGTCGCCGCGATCGCCCGGTCGAGTGGGCTGTCCTCCCCCGGCTGCCAGGGCCGCCACGAGACGCCCTGCGCAGGCGGGTCCAGGTCGGTCATGGCTGCCGGCGGCGGCGTGCGCAGGCCGCGGCGGCGGACCTCCTCCACCCAGGCGGCGGGCACCGGGGTGCGCGGGTCGACCCGGCTGCCGGCGGCCTCCGCGAGCAGGTGTGTCCAGGCCCGCGGTACGCAGCGGACCAGCCCGTAGCCACCGCCGCCGAGGGCGACCCAGCGCCCGTCGCACAGCTCGTCGGCCAGCTCGTGCAGGGCGCGGTACGAGTCGCGCTGGCCGTCGACGGTGAGCGCCAGCTCGGCCAGCGGGTCCTCGAAGTGGGTGTCGCAGCCGCACTGGGTGACCAGGATCTGCGGCCGCCAGGCGCGCAGGACGCCCGGCACCACCGCGTGGAACGCGCGGTGCCAGCCCTCGTCGTCGGTGCCGGCGGGCAGCGCGACGTTCACGCTGGTGCCGGCCGCGTCCCCGCGGCCGACCTCGTCCGGGAAGCCGGTGCCGGGGAAGAGGCTCAGCGGCGTCTGGTGCAGGCTGATCGTGAGCACCCGCGGGTCGCCGTAGAAGGCGGCCTGCACGCCGTCGCCGTGGTGCACGTCGACGTCGACGTACGCGACCCGCTCCGCGCCGAGCTGGAGCAGCCGGGCGATCGAGATGGCCGCGTCGTTGAAGACGCAGAAGCCGGAGGCGCGGGCTCGCATGGCGTGGTGCAGCCCGCCGGCGATGTTGACCGCGTGCCGTACCCGGCCCTCCCAGACCCGCTCGGCGGCGAGCACGCTGCCGCCTGCGATCAGCGCCGACGCCTCGAACATCCGCGGGAAGACCGGGTTGTCCGGCGAGTCGAAGCCGTGCCCGACGCCCCACGGGTCGTACGGCGCGCGGCGGACCACGTCCAGGTAGGCCGGGTCGTGCACGAGGGTGAGCAGGTCGTCGCCGGCGGGCCGCGGGGCGACCAGCTCGACCCGCGGGCCGTCCAGGACGCCGAGCTCGCGGGCGAGCGAGACCGTCAGCGCGAGCCGGACCGGATGCAGCGGGTGGTCGCCGCCGAGGTCGTACTCCAGGTAGCCGTCGTCCCAGACCACCGTCACGGCGTCGCTCACGCCACGACGCTACCCACCGGCGGGCCGTCGCCGAGCCCCTCGGGGAGCTCGGCCGGGCCGGGATGCGTATCTCGCCCCGGTTCACCCCGTAAGCTGAACCCACACCGCGGCGCGGCAGCCGGACCCGGGAGGTCGTCGGCGGCATCCTGCCGCGCCTGGGTGTGTCGCGAGACGACAGGAGGACCGGCGCGATGACGGCCCGACGGATCCTGGTGGGGTTCGCCCTGCTGACGGCGGCCGCTGGCGCCGCCGCGTGTGCCCAGGTCGTGCCGGGCACCGGCACCATCGCCGCGGACGCCCGCGCCGGCGGCGACCCGACGGGCTCGTCCTCGCCCTCGTCCTCTCCGTCGTCGGGCGACTCGACCGAGTCCCCGTCCTCCTCGTCGCCGTCGCCCTCGTCGTCCAGCTCCGGCGGGACCAGCCCGGTCTGTCAGGCCCTGGACAAGGGCGCGGTCGAGGACGCCTTCGGCACGTCGGTGACCTTCAACCGGTCGCAGAGCAGCGGCTGCCAGATCCGGGCCGACGACGGCCGGTCGATGATCGTCGCGGTCTTCGACTACCTGACGCTGTCGGAGTACAAGAAGGCAGGCAGCACCGAGCTCGAGGTCGGCGGCCATCCGGCGATCCGCACCTCGACCACGATCATCTACGTCGGGCGGTCGAAGGACCCGGACGCCGAGGGCCTGCTCGCCGCGTACTTCAGCGGCCTGCGCGACAGCGGCGACGCGATCGCGGTGAAGGTGCTCGCGCAGCTGATCCAGAAGTACGCGAAGTAGCGCGGCCGGCTCAGCCCTCTCCCGTACCCGCGCGGACCGCGGTCGGGCCTCGATGCGACGTAGCATCTCAGGTGACGAGCCGGAGGACAGTTGAGCCATCACAGCGACCTGATCGACACCACCGAGATGTACCTCCGCACGGTGTACGAGCTGGAGGAGGAGGGTGTGACCCCCCTCCGCGCCCGAATCGCCGAACGGCTGAAGCAGAGTGGCCCCACGGTGAGCCAGACCGTCGCCCGGATGGAGCGCGACGGGCTGCTCACCGTCGAGGGCGACCGGCACCTCGAGCTGACGCCGGAGGGCCGGCGGCACGCGATCGCGGTCATGCGCAAGCACCGCCTCGCCGAGTGCCTGCTGATCGACGTCATCGGCATGGAGTGGGAAGAGGTGCACATCGAGGCCTGCCGCTGGGAGCACGTGATGTCCGAGGCGGTCGAGCGCCGGATCGTCGTGCTCCTCGGCACCCCCACCTCGTGCCCGCACGGCAACCCGATCCCGGGCCTGGACGAGATCGGCGCGCTCCCGGCGGCGTCGGCCGGGTCCGCGCCCGAGGCCGACGGCCTGCTCACGATGGAGGAGGCGGCCCGACAGGGCTCCCCGAGCGCCGTCGTGCGGCGGATCAGCGAGCAGATCCAGCCGGACGCCGACATGATGCGCGGGCTGCGCGAGGCCGGCGTGCAGCCGGGCCGGACGGTGACGCTGTCCCCGGTGGACCGCGGCCTGCTGGTCAGCTCCGACAGCGGCGCGATGACGGTGGACGGGCTGGTGGCGCGGCACGTCTTCGTGACGGTCGCCTGAGCCGTCCCGATCAGGTCGTCAGGGTCCCCGTAGCACGCTCGTCGTCGAGTGCGCCTGGTCGTTGTCGTACGGCTCCAGGGAGATGTCGACGACGTTGAAGACCGTCCAGGTCGATCGCCGCCGGTCGGGCGGATGCGTGGGCGCATCCGGATAATCGGACGACTAGGGTCGGAGCACCGCCCCACACGACAGAAGGAACTGCGCTGATGGCTGAGCAGGACCGGTCCCGGACGCGCGAGCGGGACGAGGACCGCGACGGGTCGGAGTCCGTGGATCCACCGCGGCCCGAACGGGGCGACCGCGGGACGCCGTTCGACGACCTCGGCGAGTACGTGGCCCTCCGCCGCGTCAGCGGGCTCGCCGTCTCCCCCGACGGCGGCCGGCTCGTCACCACGGTCGCCGAGCCGGCGCCCGACGGCAAGCGCTACGCGTCGTCTCTCTGGGAGGTCGACCCGGGCGGCCGCCGCCCGGCGCGGCGGCTCACCCGCTCCGCACCCGGCGAGACGCAGCCCGCCTTCCTTCCCGACGGCCGGCTGCTGTTCGCCTCACGTCGCCCGGACGCGGAGGCCAAGGAGGATGACTCCGAGGACCACGCGGCGCTGTGGCTGCTGCCGGAGGCCGGCGAGGCCCGGCAGGTGGCCCGGCGCGGGGGGAGCGTCGGTGACGTGGCCGTAGCCCGTGACTCGGGTGACGTCGTCTTCACCGCGGCCGCGCTGCCGGGCACCGGCACGGTCGAGGACGACGAGGCACGCCGCAAGGCGCGCAAGGACGCCGGCGTCACCGCGATCCTCTACGAGCGCCACCCCGTCCGGCACTGGGACCACGACCTCGGACCCGACGAGTCGCATGTCCTGTCCGCCGGCCCGGTGCCGGCGGACGAGGGCGGGCTGACCCCGGTACGGGACCTGACGCCGGTGGCGGAGGGACGGGTCCAGGAAGGGCTCGCGATCTCACCGGACGGCCGGACGATCGCCGTCGGCTGGCGGATCGACGACGCTCCCGCCGCCAACCGGCTGTCGCTCGCGCTGATCGACACCGTGAGCGGCGAGCGCCGCTTCGTCGAGGAGGAGGGCCAACTCGTCGAAGACCCTGCCTTCTCCCCGGACGGGCGGATGCTGGCCTGCGTCCAGGAAGGCATCGGCGACTGGGAGGTCGCCCCGCACCGCACGCTCCGCCTGGTCGACGTCCGGACCGGCGACCTCGGCCGCGACCTGCTTCCCGGCACGGCGCTCTGGCCGAGCCGGCCGGTCTTCGCGCCCGACGCCGGGTCGCTCTATTTCGTCGCCGACGAGCGCGGCCACGCCCCGGCGTTCCGGCTCGACCTGGCGAGCGGCGACGTCACCCGGCTCACGGCGTCAGGGGCCTACACGGACCTCGTCGTCGCACCGGACGGCAGCACCCTCTACGCCCTGCGGTCGGCGGTCGACTCACCTCCCACGCCGGTCCGCATCGATCCGACCCTGGCCGAGCAGGACCCGACGCGGCTGCCCGGTCCGGTCGGGGACCTGCCCCTGCCGGGCTCGCTGACCGAGCTCACCACCGCCGCGGACGACGGCGTCGACCTGCGGGCCTGGCTCGCCGTGCCCGACGGGGCGTCGCCCGAGCGGCCCGCGCCGCTGCTGCTGTGGATCCACGGCGGCCCGCTGGGCAGCTGGAACGCCTGGTCCTGGCGGTGGAACCCCTGGCTGATGGTCGCCCGGGGCTACGCGGTCCTCCTCCCCGACCCGGCCCTGTCCACCGGCTACGGCGACGACTTCATCCAGCGTGGGTGGGGGACGTGGGGAGGCCGCCCCTTCACCGACCTGATGGCGGTGACGGACGCCGCCGTCGCCCGCGACGACGTCGACAGCACGCGGACGGCGGCGATGGGCGGCTCCTTCGGCGGCTACATGGCCAACTGGGTCGCCACCCAGACGGACCGTTTCCGGGCGATCGTCACGCACGCGAGCCTCTGGCACCTGGACGCCTTCGCGGGCACGACGGACGAGCCGTCGTACTGGTACCGCGAGTTCGGCGACCCGCTGGAGAAGCAGGAGCGCTACCTGGAGAACTCGCCGCACCTGCGAGCGGAGAGCATCCGCACCCCGATGCTGGTGATCCACGGTGACCGGGACTACCGGGTGCCGATCGGCGAGGCACTGCGCCTCTGGTACGACCTCGGCCGCTTCTCCGTGCCGGCCAAATTCCTCTACTTCCCGGACGAGAACCACTGGATCCTCACGCCCGGGCATGCCCGGGTGTGGTACGAGACCGTGCTGGCCTTCCTCGCCCAGCACGTGCTCGGTGAGCAGTGGAGGCGGCCCGACCTGCTCTGACCTGGGCCGCCGGTCACCGGCCGGTACCATCGGGGCGACCCTGCGAGCCGGTGCCGCCTCGCCACCAGCGAGACGATCCTCGACCCAGGGAGGTGCACGGTGGTCGCGAACCCCTGGGGGTTCCTGCGGCACCCGCGGACCGAGGCGCCGAAGCGCCCCGTCGCGGAGCGGCTGCGCGACTGGGATCCCGTGTACGGCCGGCCTACGGCCGACAACGTGCGGATCCAGGCCAGCCGGTGCATGGACTGTGGCGTCGCCTTCTGCCACGCCGGCTGCCCCCTGGGGAACCTGATCCCGGAGTGGAACGAGCTGGTCGCCGACGACGACTGGTACGCCGCCATCGAGCGGCTGCACGCGACCAACAACTTTCCCGAGTTCACCGGTTGGCTGTGCCCGGCACCCTGCGAGGCGTCCTGCGTGCTCGCGATCAACGCCGAGCCGGTCGCGATCAAGCAGGTCGAGCTCGCGATCATCGACCGGGCCTATGACGAAGGCTGGGTCCGCCCCCGATCCGCCGCCGAGCGCACCGGCCGTCGCGTCGCCGTCATCGGCTCCGGACCGGCCGGACTGGCCTGCGCCCAGCAGCTGACCCGAGCCGGCCACGAGGTCGTCGTCTACGAGCGCTCCGACCGGCTCGGTGGGTTGCTGCGCTACGGCATCCCGGACTTCAAGATGCCCAAGCGGGCGATCGACCAGCGGCTCGCCCAGCTCGTCGCCGAGGGGACCGACCTGCGCGCCGGGGTCGACATCGGCGGGCCGGGCGGGGTCGACCCGGTCGAGCTCCGCGCCGGGATGGACGCGGTGGTGCTGGCGACCGGGGCGCTGCGCCCGCGGGAGCTGGAGGTCCCGGGCAGGGAGCTGGCCGGGGTCCACCAGGCGATGGACTACCTGCCGCAGGCGAACCGGGTCCGGACCGGCGACCTGGCGGCACCCGCCATCGACGCGGCCGGCAGGAACGTCGTCATCATCGGCGGCGGCGACACCGCCGCCGACTGCCTCGGCACCGCCAACCGGCAGGGAGCGGCGAGCGTCACCCAGTTGGACCACAACCCCAGGCCGCCGCAGGCCCGGGACGTGACAGCGAACCCGTGGCCGCAGTGGCCCAAGGTGCACCGGACGTCGGCCGCGCACGAGGAGGGTGTGGTCGAGTCCTGGGCGCGCGAGGCGGTCGCCTTCCTCCCGGACGAGCACGGGCACGTCCGGGTCGTGGTGACCCAGGAGGTGCAGATTCTGCGCGTCGACGGACGGCGAATCTTCCGGCCCTTCCCGGACAGCCGCGCGGAGGTCCCCTGCGAGCTGGTGCTCCTCGCGGCCGGCTTCGTCGGCGCCGAGCGGGGCTCCCTGCTGGACCGGCTCGGCGTCGAGGTCGACAGCGAGCGGGGCACGATGCGGGTACGCGGGGGCTGGGAGACCGCGGCCGACGGCGTGTTCGCGTGCGGCGATGCCACCCGCGGCGCCAGCCTCGTGGTCTGGGCCATCGCCGAAGGGCGGGCCTGCGCGGCGGCGGTCGACACCGCGCTGACCGGACGTACGGAGCTGCCGGCCCCCGTGCGGCCTGGCGCGCGCCCGCTCTGAGCGGACAGCCCGGCGAACCGAATCCGACCGGCGGGCGGTCATGACCGGAGCCGCCCGCCGGCCGGCTCTGCCGCCCCCAGCAGCGGCAGCGTCCGCGGATCGGCCCCGGCACGGAGGAGCTCGGCGAGCATGCCGCTCGCCCGGTGCTCAGGGTCCTCCTCGAGGGCGCACTGGACCGCCACCCTGGCCGAGATGCCCTCGCCCCGACGCCAGGCCGTCCAGCCGAACAGGAACAGCGGCTCGACCCGGTACGGGGTGACGGCGTGCCGGGCGAGGTGTCGCCAGAGCGCGAGCCACCGCTCGTCGGCACCGCCCTCGACCCGTTCCCAGCAACGGTCACGGACGGCGCGGTCGACCAGCGCGACCACGAGTCCGGCGGTCTCCGCTCGTGAGACCCGGGACGTGACGATCCGCTCGCCCGCGGTCTCGAAGCGTCCCTCGACCGCCTGCCGCCAGGGGCCGATGCCGCCTTGCTCGGCCACCTGTGTCACGAAGCGCGCCTCCGCCCGCTCGAGGTGCCGGCGGAGTCGCGGGGCCGCGCCGCTCGGCGGGGCGAGATCCGCCGCGACGGCCGCGGGATCGGCCAGCACCCGAAGGCCGGCGCGCCGCGCGCCCGCGAGTGCCGGTGACCGGGGATCCCCGACCGGGCGGCCTCCCGGTCCACAACAGCCCCCCGGCCGGCAGACATACGACCACCATCGGCCGGATGACACGTACAGGGCGTCGAGCAGCTCGACACCCCGGCGTCCGAGAGCTTCGGTCAGGATGCCGACGCCCCCTCGTTCCGGTAGGCCTCCGGACCCGTCCGGCCGGTCGCCGTAGACGACGAGCACGGCCTTCTCTACCGCGCCGCCGACACGGCGGGCCAGCTCGACCCACCCTGGCCGCCCCGCGGCGACCAGCCGAGTCACGTCGACGCGGACGATGAGCTCGACCCTCGCCCCGCGAAGCCCGACGATCACGACGCTGCCCTCCGGCCGCACTCCGAGCAGGTGCGGAACCACCTGCAGAAGCTCGCCGGGTCCCGAGACCCGGATCTCGGCGCACGCCCCGTCCGTGGCGTCGGAGCGGAAGGACGTCCTGCTGGTCACGCGTCGACCGTGGCGGAGGACGCCACCCCTCGGCAGAGCCTCGGACCAAGTTGTGGAGGACGCCTGGACCTGTGGACGGCCGCTTGACGAACCGGCCGGGATGTGTTTCTCCGGCCGGGGGTGGGTAGACGACCTCGGCCATCGTCGGCGAGGAGGAGCTGAGATGAGTGAGCCGGGCGGATCCGAGGTCCTTCCGGACCCCGATGCGGCGGAGGACTTCGCCGACGAGATCAGCGTCGATCCCACGCAGGACGAGATCCGGCACTACCAGCGGCTCGAGGGTGATGCGACAGACGAGGACGAGACGGTCGCGCCCGAGGCCGTCCCGGCGGATCCGTCTGTGAGCTGACCGCGGCCCCGGACGCGGCGAGCGCCTGCCGCGGACTGACGCGCGCGGCCCGGAGTCGCCCCCGTCACGCCGCCCGGGCAGGTCGATCAGCTCTCCGAGAGGCCCTGCTCACGGCGTTACGAACGGCGTTACGAACGGCGTTACTGCCGGCGTACCCACGGTCCGGAATCGTCCGGAGGTCCTGTCAGCGGGACCATGGCGCCGGTGTCGCCGAGCAGACCAGCAGGTCCTCCGTGGGAACGAGCGTGGGCAGCAGCCAGCCGTCGACATCGGTCCCCGCCGCGACATGAACGGGTGCGACGTCATCCCACCCGGCGAGGCGCCGGGTCCCGTCATCGTCCACCAGCAGCTCGAACGGACCCGACTCGAGAACGGCCAGCCGGTGCCGGCGGATGCGGCTCCACAGTCGCAGCAGGCGGCACTCACCCGGCGGCAGGAGCGTCGCCCGGCTCGCCAGATAGCCGGCCGCGGCCGACGCCAGCGGGTCCGTCCCGGAGGCGAAGAGCCGGGGCTCCCGCTCGACCCCGCCCCCCGAGCTCGGCGGAATGCAGCCGGACCAGGGTCGCCGGGACCACCGGTGCAACCGCCGGCGCAGCCATCGGGCGTGTGCCGCGCCGGCCAGCCGGGATCTTGGACAGCCTCGCCTGCCCGCGCACCCCAGGACGCACCAGAGCGCACCCCACTCCGCCACCGGGTCGGGACGCCCAAGCTTGATCACGAGGTCCCACGCCAGGTCCGGGCGCCCGGCGTCCTCCGCCAGGTCGATACCGATCTCGATCGCGGACCGCCGGAACTCCCGCGGCCGGATGACGCCCTGGATGACGGCGAAGGCCTGATCGGCCGCAGCCGTGCGGGCCAGCGACACGGCGAGCAGAACCGCCGGCCCGACGTCGCGAGGCGGACGCGCGCGCTCGACCAGCAACCGCCACAGCCGCTCCCCCTCGACGGCCGCCACCCACCAGGCGTGTCGACACAGCTCGTCGTCCAGCAGCACCTCGAGGAGGAGCCGTACCTCAGCTGCGGTGATCCGACCATCGTGCGCCTCGAACCGTCGGGCTCCCTCGGACAGCGTCAACAGTCGCTCGGCGAGCTCCGGGGCGACGTCCAGATCGGCGGCCGTCGAGCGCACGAAGCGGGCCTGTTGCTCGGGTGTGCGCGGAGGGGACATGGCGGCACCGTGGCAACGCCGGCGCGGGTCGGGAAGACCCGATCCGCAATCTGTGGACGACCGAGTTGCTTGTGGACAACAGTTTGCGATGCCCTGCCGGGCCGCCGTACGAATCCCGCATGCCGCCGGACCTCCGCCCGCCGCGCCGACCCACCCGGCGACCCGCGCGCCTGCTGGTGGCCGTGCGGCACGCCACGACAGGGGGCCGCACGTCGATGCGGCGGGCGGCGGATCCCTCACTTCGCGTCGGCATAGCAGCGGACCGCACAGACCTCGAGCGGAAACCGGACCGGTGTCTCGCCGAAGACCAGGCGGCTCGCTTCCTCCGCGGCCTCGGTCAGCGCCGTGGACGCCAGCAGCGCCGCCTCCTCGGGGCAGTGCACCATCACCTCGTCGTGCTGGAAGAACACGATCTCGGCACCGGGAGCGGCTCCGGCCAGCAGCCGACGACGGAGCGAGGCGAGCAGCACGCCGGCCCAGTCCGCGGCGCTCGCCTGCACCACGAAGTTGCGCGTGAAGCGGCCACGGTCACGGGCGGTCTGGCGGGCCCGCGCCCGCTCGGCCTCGCCCGCGCCGGGCAGCGACGCCTGTTCCTGGGCTTCGCGCCACCCTGGGGACGGTGGCGGGCAGGTGCGACCCAGCCGGGACCGGACGAGCCGGCCGGCCTCGCCGTCCCTCGCGGCGGACTCGACGTACCCGACCGCGGCCGGGAAGCGGCGCCGGAGCACCGCGAGCACCGGCGCGGCGTCGCCTCCGGTGGCGCCGTAGAGGGTGCCGAGCAGCGCCACCTTCGCCCGGGAGCGGTCCCCGCCGTAGGCATCGGCCGCCAGCGCCGCGTAGAGATCGGTCGCCGCCGCAGCTCCCGCCATCCGCTCGTCGCCGGCGAGCGCGGCGAGCACGCGCGGCTCGAGCTGGGCGGCGTCCGCCACGACAAGCAGGTGTCCGGGATCCGCGACGACGGCCCGGCGCACGGCGTGCGGGATCTGCAGAGCTCCTCCGCCCCGGCTGGCCCACCGTCCCGACACCACTCCCCCGACCACCCAGTCGGGCCGGAAGCGCCCGTCACGCACCCAGATGTCCAGCCAGCTCCAGCCGTTGGCCGTGTGCAGCCTGGCCAACTCCTTGTACTCCAGCAGCGGCGCGACGGCGGGGTGGTCGATCCGGCGGAGCAGGAACGATCGCGCGGAAGCGACGGGCACCCCGGCCCGGGCGAAGGCCTGCACCACCTCCGCCGGCGAGTCGGGATTGACCCGCCCGCCGCCGAAGGCGGCGGCGATCCGGTCGGCGAGCTCGGTCAGCCGCCGCGGCGGCAGGCCGGCGGCGGGACGGGCACCGAGTGCCGCCGTGAGCAGGGCGTCGTGGATGTCGGTCCGCCACGGAACACCGGCACTGGTCATCTCGGCCGCCACCAGGCCGCAGGCCGACTCGGCGGCGACGAGCATCCGGAGCCGGTCCGGCGAGTCCGCCGCGCCGAGCCGGCGGAGCTGGTCGGCGTGCACGGCGACGGCGGCGTCGATCATGGAGGCGCCGCCCGGCAGCTCCGCCACGGTGGTCTCGAAGAGCGCCTGCTGCGCTCGCCGCGCCGGAGGCGGGGGATCCGCCGGGACCGGCCGATCGGTCAGTCGCGCCCAAGCAGCCGTGAGCGAGCGCGGCTCGCCCCAGCGGCCGGCCGCGCCCAGCAGCACGGCCTCGACCAGCGCAAGGTCGACGCACCGGTGGACCACCACACCCGCGGACAGCAGGTCCGGATAGAGGTCCTCCCCGGATGGCCAGACCCACCTGGGATGGTCGATCCGTTCCCGCTCGGCGACGGCGGTGGCCAGGTCGTCGACCTGCTCGGCAGCGCCGAGCGGCGCCCCCGCCTCGTCTACGGGCCGCAGCCAGCCTTGCCCGCCCGGCCCTCGGGGCACCGCGACCCACCGCACCAGCACATCATCAGCGGACCCTCCGACGATCCGGCCCCCGCCGTGACGAATGGGGCGGACGATGGCTGTTCGAGCGAGCGGTCTCCGGGCGACCAGGCCGGTCAGTCGGTGCTGGCCCACCGCGGGGCGCGGGGCGTGGTGGGTCAGCGTGAGGTTCGCGCGGCGTCCACCCCGGCGGACTGCCCGTTCGCGGCAGGAGTCGGCTGGACCTGGCGGTACTCGCCGAGCAGCAGCGACTCGACGGCGGAGAGCTCCTGGCGCAGCCACTGGACGAGCTCGAGGCGCTCCCGCAACCGCTCGGCCGGCAACGGCACGCGGCCGGGGCGGACCCGGGTCAGCGTGGCGAGGACACGGTGCAGCGACTCGGCCAGGTCTGCGTCCGAGTCGAGATCTTCTCCGGCTGAAGGTTGGACCACCAAGACCGTTCGTTTCCCGGGGGTCGCGAGGTTCAAACCGAGCGCTCCCCGCACCGACGGCTCCGCCCAAGGCCGGCCGGCTGCCGTGTACGACAGACGAGCGAAGGTGCCGCGCGGGGAAGCAGGAGCGGGATGCGAGGGCTTGTGCCGGACAGTGCGGGCCCATGACGAGCGGGCGGTGAGCATGCCGGAAGACGGTCGACGGGCGGGGCCACCCGGGGCGGCGCGGTCGAGCGGCACCGGTCAAGGCGCGGGCGACGGCCCGGGCCGGTCGGCCCGTCCGCTGCCACCGGGGCGGGACGGTTCGGAAGCGCCCGTCCAGACCAGCCCGTTCGACCAGGCAGCGGTCCGGTCCAGCGCCGGTGACCGGGAGGCGCGGCGGGTCGCGCTGACGTTGGGGGTGCTCTTCGGCCTGGCAGCCACCGGATCGTCCGCGGCGGCGGTGGTGCTCCCGGATCTGCAGGCGGGGTTGCGGCTCACCCATCCGGCGGCGGCCTGGGTGCTGAGCATGTACGCGCTCGCGCTGGCCGTCACGACCGCCGTGTACGGGCGCATCGCGGACGTCGTCGGCGTGCGCAAGCCGCTCGTGGCCGGCGTGCTGGTGATGGCCACCGGTGCGGGGCTCTCCGCGGTGGCGCCCGCGCTGCCGCTGCTGCTGGTCGGCCGGCTGCTGCAGGGCGCCGGCGCGGGATCGGTGCCGGTGCTGGCCACCGCCCTGATCTCGGCCCGCTTCACCGGGATCGCGCGGACCACCGCGCTGGGCCGGGTGGCCGGCGCGTCGGCGGCGGTAGCCGCGCTCGGCCCGCTGCTCGGCGGCGCCATCGCCTCGGTCGGCGGCTGGCGGGCGGTCGTCGCCCTGCCGGCGGTCGGGCTGCTCCTGCTGCCGTCCGCGGCCCGCTCGGCGCCCTCCGCGGGCGTCGGCGGCCGGGTCGACCTTCGTGGCGCCACGCTGGTCGCCACCACCGCGGCGGGTCTCATCCTCCTGCTCCAGTCCGCCTCCGCCGGCGCCACCCTCGCCGCGGTGGGCGGGGCGCTGCTGTTGGCCGGGATCCCGCTCACGGCGCGGCACGTCCGCCACCGGCCGGACGGCTTTCTGCCGCGCTTCGTGGTGACCCGCGGCGCCGTCCTCCGAGCCTCCCTCGCCGGCGCCTCCGTGCCGGCGGCGTGGTTCGCGCTACTGCTGGCGGTGCCCACAGCGCTAGACGCCCGCGGCTGGAGCCCGCTGCAGATCGGGCTCGCACTGGTCCCGGCGGCGGCGCTGGGCCTCGCCGCCGCCCAGGTGGCCGGAAGCGTGCTGCACCGGCTCGGGGCTCGGGCGACGCTCGCCGGCTCGGCTCTGCTCGCCGCCGCCTCGCTGCTGGTGGCTGCCGTGGCCGTCGACGCCGGCTGGCCGGCGCTGCTCGCCGCCAGCGTGGGCGGGGTCACGGTCGCCTTCAGCGTGGGGCAGCCGGCGATGGTGTCCGCGGTGGGCTCGGCGGTGCCCACACCGGTGCGCGGCATCGCGCTGGGGGTGGCGACGCTCGCCTTCCTGGCCGGCGGCAGCCTCGGGTCCGCGGCGGTCGGCGGGCTCGCCGACGTCATCGGCGGCCCGGCGGCGCTCTGCGCGGTGGCCGTGCTGCCGGTGGTGGCAGCGGTCGTCGCCGCGTTCGCCGGCCGCCGGCGGGAGGAGTAGACCGACCTCCCGACACGGTCTCGGCCAGAGAAGTCGTGTACCTCCCCCCGCGTCGGGTACCTGGCCCGCATCCGCGCGGTGGGGAAGCGCGGCGAGGAGGAGGTAAAACGATGGCCTACCAGGATCCCGGCCCGGGATCGGCAGTCGGCGACGGCACGACCGGGACCACCGACGTCGCGAAGGAGCAGGCGGGACGGGTCGGCCAGACCACGTCGCAGGCCGCCGGGCAGGTGGCGCAGACCACCAGGGAGCAGGCCCAGGACGTCGTCGGTGAGGCGAAACAGCAGGCCCGCGACCTGGCCGGCGAGGCGCGGACGCAGGTCCGCGACCAGGCCGGCAGGCAGCAGGCCCGCGCGGTCCAGGGGTTGCACGCGCTGGGCGACGAACTGGACCAGATGGCGAGCCAGGGCGGGCAGTCCGGCCTGGCCACCGAAGTGGCCCGGCAGGTGTCCGGTCGCACCCGTGACCTGGCGCGCTACCTCGAGGGCCGCGAGCCCGCCGACCTGCTGGACGAGATCCGGGCGTACGCCAGGCGGCGGCCGGTGGTCTTCCTGGCCGGGGCGGCTCTCGCCGGCGTGGTGGCGGGTCGGCTGACCAAGGGCATCGCGGCCGGCGGCGTGGACGACGGCGGACCGCGGTCCCTGACACCGGGGTACGACACCGGCGAGCGGTACGGCGGGCAGTACGGGACCGACGCGGCTCCGGGCTACCCGTCCCCGGCCTACGAGGGCGCGGGCTACCAGGGCGCCGGCTCTCAGGGCACGGGCTACCCGTCCCCGGCCTACGAGGGCGCGGGCTACCAGGGCGCCGGCTCTCAGGGCACGGGCTACCCGTCCCCGGCCTACGAAGGCGCGGGCTACCGGGGCGCCGGCTACGAGAGCTCGGACGACGACAGCACCGGCGACCGCTTCCGGTCGACGGACGCGGGTGGCACCGCCTACCCGCCCGCGCCCGACCAGGGCTACGCGCCGGCGCCGGATCCGTCGTACCAGGCGGACCCGAGCCCGGCGCCCGACCCGACCCTCGACCCGCAGCAGCCACCTGCCCGGGGGTGGACGCCGTGACGGACGCCGGCGCGTACGCGGCCGACACCGGTCGTCCGGACGTGGAGGGCCGGTCGGTCGGCGAGCTGCTCGGCGAGGTGACCGGCGACCTGTCGCGCCTGATGCGCCAGGAGGTCGCGCTCGCCAAGGTGGAGCTGAAGGAGGAGGCGACCAAGACCGGGAAGGCGAGCGGCATGCTCGCCGGCGCCGGTGCGGTGGGCTACCTGGTGCTGGTCTTCCTGTCGCTGGCGCTGATGTTCGCCCTGGACAACGTGATGGGGATCGGCTGGGCGGCGCTGCTGACCGCCGTGCTGCTCGGCATCGTCTCGGCGGTGCTCTTCGTGCTGGGCCGCAACCGGCTCAAGCAGGTCAACCCCACGCCCGAGCAGACCGTCGAGACGCTGAAGGAGGACGTGCAATGGGCGAGGAATCGGAACAGCTGAGGCGCGAGATCGAGGCGACCCGGCGGGAGCTCGGCACGGACGTCGACGCGCTGACCGAGAAGGTGTCGCCCAAGCGCGTCGTCGAGCGGCGGGTGGACAGGGCGAGGGACGCGGTCGGCAGTCTGAAGGAGAAGGTCATGGGCACTACGTCGGACGCCACGTCGTCTGCCGGCAACGGTCTGTCCTCCGCCGCCTCGAGCATCGGCGACGCCACGGGTTCCGCGGTGGGCAGCGTTCAGGGCGCAGCCAGCTCGGCCACGTCGTCCGTCGCGGACACCGCGTCGTCGACAGCGCAGGCGGCCCGCCGGCAAGCCGAGGGCAATCCGCTCGCCGCCGGCGTCATCGCCTTCGGCGTCGGCTGGCTGGTCTCCTCGCTGCTGCCCGCGTCGCAGCGGGAGCGGGAGGTCGCCGCGAAGGTCAAGGACCAGGCGCAGCCCGCCCTCCAGCCGGTGGCCCAGAAGGCCGGCGAGGCGCTGTCGGAGGTCAGGGACAACCTCCGGGAGCCCGCGCAGCAGGCGGCGCAGTCGGTGAAGGAGACGGCCACCGACGCGGCGGGCTCGGTCAGGGACGAGGCCAGGTCGTCCGCCTCCGAGGTCAGGGACGAGGCGCGCGATGCTGGCCGGCAGGTCCGGCAGCAGAGCCCCGCGTCCGGCGGCTGAGGACGCCGCGGCCTGGGGGCGGGGACCCGGTCGGGGTCCCCGCTCCCATTGCCTGTCGGCCAGGACTTTCGCGGGCGGGTGGTCGAGAGGATCATCCGGAAGATGAGCGAGGGTGTGGGCGCCGAGCAGACGGCCCGGGAGGTCGAGGCGGAAGCGCCGGGACCGGCCGAGCAGATGCCGCCGGACGGGCGGCCACTCACACCCGGCATCACCCCGTCGCCGTTCCCGCCGATCGCCGACTACGCCTTCCTGTCCGACTGCGAGACGACGGCGCTGGTGGCCCCGAACGGCGCGGTCGAGTGGCTGTGCGCGCCACGGCTGGACTCCCCGAGCGTCTTCGGCGCGATACTCGACCGGGGTGCCGGCTCGTTCCGGCTGGGAGCGGCCGAGGCCGAGGTGCCGCAGGACCGCCGCTACCTGCCCGGCACGCTGGTGCTGGAGACCAGTTGGAACGTCGGCGAGGGCTGGATCATCGTGCGCGACGCCCTGCTCGTCGGGCCCTGGCGGGTCAAGGACCCGGACCGGTCGGCGTACCGGCGGCCGCCGACGGACTACGCCGCCGAGCACGTGCTCGTGCGCACCGTCCGGTGCGTCAACGGCGAGGTCCAGCTGCTGATGGAGTGCGAGCCGGCGTTCGACTACGGGATGCACCACGCGACCTGGGAGCACACCGAGTCCGGCTACCACCAGGCGATGGCGCGGGCGGAGAGCGACGGCGACCTGCGACTGACGCTGAGCACGGACCTGCGGCTGGGCTTCGAGGGGCAGCGCGCCGTCGCCCGTACGCTGCTGAAGGAGGGCGAGGTCCGCTTCTGCGCGCTGTCGTGGAGCGACGCGAAGCCGCCCAAGACGTACAAGCAGGCGTACAGGCGGCTCACCTGGACGGCACACCACTGGCAGCACTGGCTGGCCGGCGGCCGCATCCCGGACCACCCGTGGAAGATCCACCTCGCCCGCAGCGCACTGACCCTCAAGGGCCTCAGCTACGCGCCCACCGGCGCGATCGCGGCCGCCGCGACGACGTCGCTGCCGGAGACGCCGGGCGGCGAGCGCAACTACGACTACCGGTACAGCTGGATCCGGGACTCGACCTTCGCGCTGTGGGGCCTCTACACGCTCAACTTCGACTGGGAGGCGACCGACTTCTACCACTTCATCACCGACGTGGCGGAGCGGGACGGCGACCTGCAGATCGTGTACGGCGTGGGCGGCGAGCGGGACCTGGTCGAGCGGGAGCTGCCGCACCTGCACGGGTACGAGGGGGCGCGGCCGGTCCGGGTCGGCAACGAGGCCTACCGGCAGCGGCAGAACGACGTGTGGGGCGCGGTGCTCGACTCGGTCTACCTGCACACGAAGTCGCGTGACCGGCTGGACGACCGGGTCTGGCCGGTGTTGAAGCGGCAGGTGGAGAACGCGATCGCGCACTGGCGGGAGCCGGACAGCGGCATCTGGGAGGTGCGCGGCGAGCCGAAGCACTTCACCTCGTCGAAGGTCATGTGCTGGGTGGCGCTCGACCGCGGGGCCCGGCTGGCCCGGCTGCGCGAGGAGTGGGAGCTGGCCCGCCGCTGGCAGGCGATCGCCGACGAGATCCGGGAAGACGTGCTGGCCAACGCGGTCGACGAGCGCGGCGTGCTGACCCAGCACTACGACAGCGACGCCCTGGACGCGTCGATGCTGCTGGTCCCGCTGCTGCGCTTCCTGCCCCCCGACGACCCGCGGGTCCGCAGGACGGTCCTGGCGATCGCCGACGACCTGACGGTCGAGGGCCTGGTGCTGCGCTACCAGGTCAAGGAGACCGACGACGGCTTCAGCGGCGAGGAGGGCACCTTCACCATCTGCTCGTTCTGGCTGGTCTCGGCGCTCTGCGAGATCGGCGAGCACGCGCGGGCCCGGGCGCTGTGCGAGAAGCTGCTCGGCTTCGCGAGCCCGCTGCTGCTCTACGCGGAGGAGTTGGACCCACGCACCGGCCGGCACCTCGGCAACTTCCCTCAGGCGTTCACCCACCTCGCCCTGATCAACGCGGTGATGCACGTGATCCGGCTGGACGAGACCGGCACCTTCGGCGCGCACGGCAGGAGGCCGCCGAGCAGCTGACCCGCTACCCTGCGCCGGTGTCTCGCATCGTCCTGTTCGGCGCCACCGGCTACACCGGCCGGCTGGTCGCGGCCGCCCTGGTCGCGCGCGGGGCCCGACCCGTGCTCGCGGCCCGCAGCCGGGAGCGCGCCGACGCGCTGGCGGCCGAGCTGGCAGCCGCCGGCGGAGCCGTGCCCGAGGTCGCCGAGGCGGACGTCCACCGGCCGGAGACGGTCCGCGCACTGGTCGGCCGCGGCGACGTCCTGATCTCGACGGTCGGCCCGTTCGCCAGGTGGGGGGCGGCGGCCGTCGAGGCGGCCGTGGACGCCGGCGCTCACTACCTCGACTCGACCGGCGAGCCGGGCTTCATCCGGGAGGTCTTCGAGCGGTGGGGGTCGCGCGCGGCCGGTGCCGGAGCGGCCCTCGTGCCCGCCTTCGGGTACGACTGGGTGCCCGGGAACCTCGCCGGTGCGCTCGCGCTCCGCGACGCCGGCGACGCGGCCGTCCGGCTCGACATCGGCTACTTCGTGACCGGCTCGGCCGGCCCGGGCGCGCTCAGCGGCGGCACGCTCGCCTCCGCGGCCGGCGTGCTGGGCGCGCCGGGCTACGCGTGGCGGGGCGGCCGGCTGGTCGACGAGCCTCCGGCCCGCCACCACCGGGTGTACGAGGTGCGCGGCCGGGCCCGCGGCGGGCTGAGCGTGGCCGGGTCCGAGCACCTCGCGCTCCCCCGCCTCGCACCCGGCCTGCGGGACGTGACGGTGCACCTGGGCTGGTTCGGGCCGGCGGCCCGCCCGGTGCAGGCGCTCTCCCAGGTGACCCGGGTCCCGTTTCTGCCGCGGCTGCTGGGCGCGGCCGGGTCGCGGCTGCCGCGCGGGTCGACCGGCGGGCCGGACGAGGCCGCGCGGCGCCGGACCGGGTCGCACGTGCAGGCGCTGGCGTACGACGGGGACGGCCGGGAGCTGGCCCGGGTGGTGCTGGAAGGACCGAACCCGTACACGCTGACCGGCGACCTGCTCGCCTGGGCCGGCGTCCTGGCGAGGGACGGCGGCCTGACCGGCACCGGGGCGCTCGGTCCCGTGCAGGCGGTCGGGCTGGACGCGCTGGCCGCGGGCGCCGCAGGGGTCGGGCTGGTCCGGCGGTGACCGCCGCGGCAGGTGCGGCAGGTGCGGCAGGCGCGGCCGGGCGGCGGTAGCGTCGGCGGATGGCCGCATTCGAGTATCGCGTCGTGGAACTCCGCGAGGGCCTGATCGGCGGGAAGATGTCGGGCGACAAGCTGGAGCGGGTGCTCAACGACCACGCCCGGGAAGGCTGGCAGCTCAGGGCGATCACCTCCGTCGAGGTGAAGGGCCGGGTCGGCCCGGGCGGCGTGGAGGGCCTGCTGGTCACCTTCGAGCGGGTCCGAGGCTGAGCGGGCGGAGCACCGATCGGCCTGCTCGACCAGGCTGCCGTCGCCGCCGTACGGCGCGTCTGCGGGGCGTGACGGAACCGGTTCGGCCACCCGGGCCGAACGGGTGACGTGAGGTCGGTGGCCGAGAGTCCGTCGCCACCCTCCCGGTCCGACGAGGACGCGTGGTGCGCCGAGCTCGTCCGGCGGGTGGGGGCCGGGGACGCCCGCGCGCTCGAGCAGCTGTACGACCGCTACGCCCGGCCGGCGTACTCGCTGGCCCGCCGGGTCACCGGCGACCCGGCCTTCGCCGAGGAGGTCGTGCAGGAGGTGTTCCTGGCCGTGTGGCGGCAGCCGGAGCGGTTCCAGCCGAGCCGGGGGGGCTTCGCCAGCTGGCTGCTCGCGGCGGTGCACCACAAGTCGGTGGACGCGGTCCGGCGGGAGGAGGCGGTCCGGCGCCGGGCCCTGGCCCTGCAGGCGGTCGGCGGCCTGGACGCATCCGACCCGCCGACCGACCGAACCGAGGACGTGGTCGAGGAGAGGCTGCGCGGCGAGCGGGTACGGCAGGCGCTGCGCAAGCTGCCCGACTCGCAGCGGGAGGCGCTGACGCTGGCCTACTACGGCGGCTACACGCAGCGCGAGATCGCCTCGTTGACCCGGACGCCGCTCGGGACCGTGAAGACCCGTATGCACCGGGCGATGCACCAGCTGAGGACCGCGCTGGACGACCTCGCCGACCTGGCCGACCTGACCGTGACGGACCGCGCCGAAGGGGGGACGCGGTGAGCGCGCCGACCCTGCCCGCCGGGCACGACGAGTACGAGGCGCTCGCGGTCGCGTGGGCGATCGCCGCGCTGGAGCCGGCCGACCGGGACCGGTTCGGGGAGCACCGGGCAGGCTGCGGGCGGTGCGCCGACGCGGTGGCCGACGCGCTGGACGTGGCCGTCGAGCTCGCGTACTGCGTGCCGGACAGCGAGCCGCCCGCGGAGCTGAAGGGCCGTCTGCTGGCGGCCGCCGCGCTGGATCGGCCGGCGAAGCCGGGTGGGGCCCTGCCGCCCGCGGACCGGGTGGCCGCCCTCAGCGCCCGGGCCGGCGACCGCACCGTGGCCACCGTCGTCCTGCGCGGCGGCACCGCGGACGTGGTCACCGACGTCCTGGCGCCGAACGCCGGTCGCGGCACGTCGTACGTGCTGTGGGGCGTGCCGGCCGGCGGTGCCGGCGCCCCGACCGCGCTCGGCAGCTTCGAGGTGACCGGTGGCCTGCACTCCTACCCGGTCCGGCTCGTCCGGGCGCCCGGCGGGTACCCGGTCCTGGCGATCAGCGAGGAGGATGCCGGCAGCCTGCCGGCGACCCCGAACCCGGTCATCGCCCGCGGCGCGCTCAGCCGCTGAGCGCGCCGCGGGCGGGGCCCGGCCGACCCGCCGGCGGCCAGCCGCTCGTCCAGCGCGGCGACCAGCCGCCGCGGCGCGACCGTCCGGTACGCGTCGGTGACCACGTCGGCCACCTCGTCCCAGTCGACCGGCACGTCGAGGTGGACGCCGAGCCAGCCGCGACCGCCCACGTACGGCGGGACGAAGTAGCGCCCGGGCTCGGCCGCGACCCGGGCCTGCTGCGCACCCGGCGGCGCGGCACACCAGAAGCCGAGCCGGTCGTCGTGGTGCCGGTCGGCGTAGGTGACGAAGACCTTCCTGTCGCGCACGAACCAGGTCGGCTCGCCGTGGCTGAGCCGCTCCGTCGCCTCCGGCAGCGCCAGGCAGCGCCGCCGCACCCGCTTCAGGATCTCGGCCTCCCGCACCCGGCGACCGTACCGCCGCCCTCGACGGCCACGCTCCGCCGACCCGCGGTCCTCACTCCTCCCCGCGACGGCGCCCCCGCCGGCGCGACCCGAGGCGCCGCACCCGCTCGGTCATCGCCCGCCGCACCGCCTGCCGCTGCCGCTCGCTGGCCCGCAGCGGCCGCAACTCCTCCTCCGGCGGGTTGACCGCCGCGGCCACCTCGACCCGGAAGCGGTCCAGGGCGGCGAGCAGCGCCCCGTACTGCTCCCACGCCCCGGGGTCGACCGTCGGGTCGACCAGGAGCATCGACGCCAGCCGGTCCCGCCGCCGCAGCAGCTCGTCCAGCAGCCGCTCCACCCGCCGCCGCGCCGCCTCGGTCTGCAGCGTCCCGGCCGCCACCTCACCGCCCTCCCACACCGCCTCGGCGGCGACGTCCAGCACCTCGGCCAGCACCCGGCGGACCTCCTCGCCGTACGCGGTCGACTCCTCCTCCGCCGGCACGTAGTAGGTCCGGTCCAGCAGCGCCCGGCACAGGCTGCGCAGCGAGACGTACGCGTGCTCCAGGCCGCTGAGCGCGAGACGCAGCCGCGGCTGGACCCGGCGGGCGACGCCGCCGCGGGGGTTGAGCCGGGCGCTCTGCTCGGCCCGGGCCAGCGTCTCGTCGGCCCGCTCCACCTCGGCGCCGAGCGCCCGCGCCTCGGCCAGCCAGTGGTCGGCGGCGTGCCGCGACCAGCCCTCCCGCAGCTGCGCGGCCAGGGCCCGGAGGAAGCCGGCGATCCGGTCCGCCAGCTCGGCGATGGCGTCCTCGGCCGGCTGGACGTAGAGCGGCGGCGCGATCACGAGGTTGACCAGGACGCCCACCGCGGTGCCGATCAGCGTCTCGTAGACCCGGTCGACCGCGAGCGCCTCGGCGTTGCTGCTGACCGCGAGCACCAGCATGGCGCTGATCGGCACCTCCATCAGGTGCGGCCCGAGCCGAAGCACCCGCCCGACGACGATGGACAGCAGCACGACCGTGCCGAGGCTCCACCAGGTCAGCCCGACCAGCGAGCCGATCCCGACCGCGACCAGCACGCCGGCCAGCACGCTGAGGATCCGCTCCCACCCGTGCTGGAACGTCTCGTACATGGTCAGCTGCACGACCAGCAGCGCGGTGAGCGGCGCGAGCACCGGCTCCGCGCTGGTGTTCAGCGCGTCGGCCACCACGAACGACAGCACCGCCGCGAGGGTCGTCTTGGCGGTGCGCAGGCCGGGCGTGCGGCCGCGGCGGAAGAGGATGCCGCGCAGGCGGCGGCGCACCACCGTCGGGAGCCGGGCCACCGGACGAGTGAAGCCGACCGCCCGCCGCGCGGTCGAGGCGGGGGTGCCCGCCGGCGGATCAGCCCGCCGGCAGGTGCCGGCGGGACTGCACCACCCGGAAGCGGCCGGCGACGAAGTGCGCGTCGGTGTACGCGGCGTTCGCCGCCGGGTTCGCGCCGGTGGCGTGGAAGTCCGAGAACGCCGCCGACTGGTTCACGTAGACGCCACCGGTCAGGTTCTCCGACAGCGCGACCCCGGCGTCCAGCGCGGCCTCCCGGGCCCGCGCGACGACCTTGTCGTCCGTGGAGTAGACGGAGGCGGTCAGCGCGCCGCGGGTGGCCGCCGTGCGGCGGAAGACCTCCAGGCTCTGGTCGGTCGAGTCCGTCGTCACCAGGAAGGCGACCGGCCCGAAGCACTCGGAGCCGTACGCCTCGGACCCGTCCGCGGAGACCCGGACGACGACCGGCGTCCGGACGCGGGCGTCCGGGAAGGCCGGGTGCGGGACCGTCCGCGCCGGCACCACCACCTCGCCCAGCGCGCCGGCACCGTCCACCCGGGACAGCACGTCGTCGTTGACGATCGCGCCGAGCAGCTCGACCGCCTGCGCGTCCTCCCCCAGCAGCCTGTCGATCGCCGCCCCGAGGTCGCGGGCCAGCTCGTCCACCGACCTGCGGCCGTCCCCGGTCGCCACCCCGTCCCGCGGCACCAGCAGGTTCTGCGGTGTGGTGCACATCTGTCCACTGTAGAGGGACAGGGAGAAGGCGAGGTTCGCCAGCATGCCGGCGTAGTCGTCCGTCGAGTCGACGACGACCGCGTTCACGCCGGCCTTCTCCGTGTAGACCGCCGCCTGCCGCGCGTTGTCCTCCAGCCAGTCCCCGTACGCCGTCGAGCCGGTGAAGTCGACGATCCGCACCTCGGGCCGGGTGGCCAGCTCGGAGGCGACCCGACCGCCGGGCTCCTCGGCGACCAGGGTGACCAGGTCGCGGGCGAAGCCGGCCTCGGCCAGCACGTCCCGCGCGATCGACACCGTGACGGCCAGCGGCAGGATCGCGGCCGGGTGCGGCTTGACCACCACCGCGTTGCCGGTGGCGAGGCTCGCGAAGAGCCCGGGGTACGAGTTCCAGGTCGGGAACGTGGTGCAGCCGACCACCAGGGCCACCCCGCGCGGCACCACGGTGTACGTCTTCTCCATCACCAGCGCCGGCCGCTTGCCCTGCGGCTTCTCCCAGCGCGCCGTGACCGGCACCCGGGTCTGCTCGGCGTACGCGTACGCCACCGCCTCCAGCGCCCGGTCCTGCGCGTGCGGGCCACCGGCCTGGAAGGCCATCACGAAGGCCTGCCCGCTGGTGTGCATGACGGCGCTGGCGATCTCGAAGCTGCGGGCGTTGATGCGCTGGACGATCTCGACGCAGACCGCCGCGCGCACCCGCGGCCCGGCGTCCCGCCAGGCGGGGATCGCGGCCTGCGCGGAGGCGAGCAGCGCGTCCAGGTCCGCCCGCGGGTAGCTGATCCCCAGCTCCGGCCCGTACGGCGAGCGCTCCGCACCGACCCAACCCACGGTGCCGGCCTGGTCGAGCTCGAAGCGGCGGCCGAGGTGCGCCTCGTACGCCGCCTTCCCGGCCTCGGCCGCGTCCTCGCCGTACACGCGGGGGCTCGGCGACTCGGGGAAGGCCGACCAGTACCCGCGCTCGGAGATCGCGGTGAGCGCCCGCTCCAGCGTCCCGGCGTGCCTGCTGACGAAGTCCTGGGCCGCGATCCCGGTCATGCGTCACTCCTCGTCGAGTGCGGGCTGGGTCAGCCCAACCTATCCCGCCGGGCCGCGGGGCCGAGGCGGTGTCACAGCCAGCGGCGGCGGACCGCCTCGACGCCCGCCTGGAAGCGGCTGGAGGCACCCAGCCGGGCCATGATGTCGGCGACGTGCCGGCGGTACGTGCGGTCAGAGACGTTGAGCTGGCGGGCGGCGGCCTCGTCCTTGACCCCGCTGCTCATCAGCATCAGCACCGCGCGGTCCAGCTCGGACGCCACCGGCGCCGCGGACTCCAGCGCCTGGTCCAGGTCCTGCGCGGTCGACCACAGCGACTCGAAGAGCGTCACCAGGTTGGCGGTGATCGCCGGCTCCCGGACGACCAGCGCGCCGCCGCTGGGCCGGCGCGGGTCCACCGGCAGGAACGACACCGCCCGGTCGAAGACCACCAGCCGGTGTGGCAGCGTGTCGGCGACCCGCACCTCCGCGCCGTGCCGGACCAGCGTCTGCAGGTAGCCGCGCATGGCCTCGCTGGCGAGCTGCCGGCGGGTGTGCAGCAGCCGGCAGCGCACGCCACGGTCGAGCAGGGCCAGGTCGTGCTGCAGCGCGTCGGCCAGCGCACGGGGCGACACCGGCGGGCCCGGCACGACGCTGAGCGCCTCCTGGTGGCAGCGCGCGGACAGCTCCCGCAGCACCTCCAGCACCCGGTCGACGTCCTCGATCCGGCGCACCTCGCGGACGGTCGCCGCCGCGGCGTCGTCATCCCGGACCAGCCGGGCCAGCTCGACCCTGGCCTGCAGCAGCTGCCGCTCCCGCCGGGTCAGCTCGGCCTGCTCGAGGGAGAGCAGGGCGTCCAGCGCGACGTCGGGGTTCACCGGGACGTAGACCCGACCGGCGGCGGGCTCGCGGATCAGGGACAGCTCGACCAGCCGGCGCAGCGCGTACGCACCGCCGGACCGTCGACGCCGAGCCGGCGGGCCAGGGCGTCCAGGTCGGCGTCGGGATCGGCGAGCAGCGCCCGGTAGACGGACTCCGACAGCCCGTCCAGGCCGAGGATCTCCAACGCCACGGGCTGCCGCTCCCCGCTCGGGTGACGGGTCGACCCTAACCGGGGCGAAGGGGTAGCCACAACGCAGCGGTGGCCCGCCGGCGGCAGCCGCGAGGACCGGGCCGGGCGGGCGGGGACGCGCCCGGCCGGACCCGGCCGCGTGCCGGCCGGACCCGTCGAGGGCTCGGGCCGGCGGCCCGGACCGCCTGCGCCAGCTTTCCGACCGGGACGGAGGCCGGCGCGCGTGCGACGGTGGGCGGGCACTGGTGACCGTGCCCGCCGCGGATCGCCCGGGCAAGCTCGCGGAGCGGGTCTGACCAGTCCCGGCCGCGGCGCGCGGACGTACTGGAGCAGTCGTGCACGGATCCGGCACGGAAGCTGTCCGGTTCCGGTCATGAGGAGGGCTCCCGCCCTCCCGGGAGCGGGGACGACCGGCGTGTCCGGTCCAGGACACGTACGGCGTCCCGGTGGCAGGAACCGGCCGACTGATGGGCAGACTGCGCCGCGCCGACCGACACTGCCGGCGCCACGCCGACATATCCCGGGAGCCGCCGTGAAGCTTCTCCGTGCGCTTGTCGCGGCCGCAGCGGCGCTCGCCGCGGCCGCCGCCGTCCAGCTGGCGACATCCTCGCCGGCCTCGGCGGCCTCGGCCACCCCGGACTGCCTCAACTGCTGGGAGTGGAACGTCCCCGCTCCCTGAGGACAGCGGCCGGTCGCCGCCCCGGACATGCCCAAGTGTCCTGTGAGCGGAGTCTCGTGCCGGTTGCGGCGATCCAGGCGTCGGTCCGGCAGGACCAGCTTTCCGGCGCCTCGCGGGACGGACACTAGGGCCGGGCGCGCCCGCCTGCCAGACTGCGGACAGGGCCGCGCGGGTCCGGCGGCCCCCGCCGAGGAGACGCTGCGAGGTGGCCATGTCGACAGTGCAGCCGGGGGTCGTCGTCGGGCTCGACGTCGGCGGGACGGCCATCAACGCCACGGTGCTGGACGGCTTCGGCACCTTCCTCGTGCCCACCCTGCAGGAGTCCCCGAGCCGGGTGCTGGAGGGCCCCGCGGTCGCGGTCGAGGCCCTCGCCGGCGCCATGGACGACGTGCTGCGCGGCACCGGCCTGCGGCCCGAGGCCGTCCGCGCGGTGGGACTGGACACCCCGGGGCCGGCGAGCGCCGACGGCGTGATCTCCTTGAAGGGCGGGACCAACTTCAGCCAGCCGGAGTGGCACGGCTTCGACATCCGCGGCGCGCTCGCGACCCGGCTCGGGCTGCCGGTGATCTACACGAACGACGCGAACGCCGCCGCCCTCTACGCGCACCACGTCCACTTCGGACCGGACGCGGAGCGGCGGTCCTCGGTGGCCGCGATCGTGGGCACCGGGCTCGGCGGCGGGGTGGTGGAGAGCGGCCGGGTGGTGCAGGGCGCGGCCGGGATGGCCGGCGAGCTCGGGCACGTGCAGATCCCGACGCACGGGTTGCTCGCCGACCGCCAGCCGGTGCCGGTGTGCAACTGCGGCTTCGTCGGCGACGCGGAGAGCGTCGCGTCGCTGACCGGCATCGAGAAGAACCTGCTGCCGTACTGGTTGACCCGCTACCCGGACCACGAGCTGGGCCGACTCGGGTCGGTGCGGGCCGCGGCCAAGCTGGTCCGCAAGTACGCCGAGGCGGGCGACCCGCTCGCCCTGCAGGTCTTCGAGCAGCAGGCCGCCGCGCTGGGCCGGCTGTTCACGATCGCGGCGAACTTCACCGACCCGCACGCGTACTTCCTCGGCGGCGGCGTGGTGGAGACCGAGCCGCACTTCCGCGAGTGGTTCCTCGGCCGGGTCCGCGAGCACACGCTGCTCCGGCAGGAGCAGGAGAAGGTCGCGACCCTCGAGCTGGTGCCGGACCGGGACATGGCCGGCGCCCGAGGCGCCGCCATCGCCGCCCGGGACGCCTACGAGACCCGCGCGCCGCGGGAGGCCCCGAGCTGACCACCCGCCGGCGGCTCAGCCCTGGCGCACGAGAACCCGGTCGACGGCGGTGACGCCGGCCCGCTTGGTCCAGCTGAGCCGGCCGCGGGCGCTGCCGGAGTAGACCCCCGAGGTCGGCGCCACGTCGGCGTAGTCCCGGCCGACCGCGACCGGCAGGTGCCGGGCGCCGACGCGGCAGCCGTTCGTCGGGTCGACCGCGAACGCCCGCGCGCCGCACCCGTCGCGCACCAGCACCTCGACCCACGCGTGGCTGCCGCCGGCCTGGCCCAGCAGGTGCCCGGAGACGTACCGGGCCGGAACGCGGGCCGCGCGGACCAGCGCCAGCAGCGCGTGCGCGAAGTCCTGGCACACCCCGCGCCCCGCCGCGTAGGCCTCCGCCGCCGTCGTCGTCACCGAGGTCGCGTCGAACGCGAAGTCCAGGTCGGCGCGGACCTGGGCGCTGCAGGCCTCGGCGAACTCCGCGTCGTCCGCGGTCGACGACCGCAGCTCGACGGCCACCGCCCGCAGCGCGGCGTCCGGCCGGGTGAGCCGGGTCGGGCGCAGGTGCCGCGGCGCGGCCAGCGCCGCCGCCGGCAGCCGTACGTCCCCCGGCGGGCCGTCCCGCTCCACGACCGCCGCGACGGTGAACTCCACCGACTCCGGCACGACCGGCACCCGGACGTCGGCCACGAGGTTGCCGTCCCGGTCCTCGCGAGCGGTGCTGCGCGCGCCCGGCGCCGTCACACTCACGTCGTACGCCCGGCGGCGCAGCGGGCCGTGCCGGTCGCGCGGCACCGCGACCAGCCGCTGCCGCAGGTCGTACGCCGGGCCGTCGTAGTCGTACCGGAAGCGCTGGTGCAGCAGGTACCGCACCTGCGACGCCGAGTCGAGATCGAGGGTGGACAGGTCGAGCAACGGCTGGTCGGGCCAGCCCGTCACCGCACCTCCTCCGCCCACACGTCCATCCGCTCCAGCACCGGCCCCCCGAAGGTCGTCACCATCGCCACGTCGAGGGCGTCCCTGCCCCGCCCGATGAGGACCCGGCCCTTGCGCGGCTCGTTGTTGCGCGGGTCGAAGGTGAACCAGGTCCCGTCCAGGTACACCTCGATCCAGGCGGCGAAGTCCATCGGCTCCGGCGCCGGCTCCACCTCGATCTCGGGCAGGTAGCCGAAGACGTACCGGGCCGGGATGTTCAGCGCGCGGCAGAAGGTGAGCGCCACGTGCGCGAAGTCCCGGCAGACGCCCTGCCCGGCGGCGTAGACGTCGGCCGCGGTGGTCAGCGGCGAGCTGCTGCCCGCGGTGAAGGTGAGGTGGGAGTTGACGTGGTCACAGATCGCCCGCACCCGCCGGTAGCCCGGCTTCATCGACCCGAACAGCCGCCACACCTCGTCCCCGAGCACCTCCGGCAGCACGTAGCGGCTCGGCATGGTGTAGACCAGCGCGTCGTCCGGCAGTTCGGCGACCGGCGTCTCCGCCGCGTCGGGGTCGACTTCCTCCGTCGCGTCCGGCACTGACACCAGCGCGTCGAAGCGCAGCGTCGATGCGCCGGCCGGCAGCGTCAGCCGCTGGCAGCCGTTGCCGTAGAGGTCCCGGTAGCCGTGCCGGAGCAGCTCCGGGTCGCTGTCCCAGCCCTGCCGCTGCACGACGGCCGGGCCCTCCTCGTACGGCTGCACCTGGAACACTGCCGGGGTCTCGATACTCGCCGCGTACCGGAACTCGCAGCCCACCCGCACCTCGCGCCGCTGGTCCATGTCCGGATGCTCCCTCACGTCGGTTTCTGGAACGTTACGCAAAGTCCCCGTAACACGACGGGGGTAGAAACAGGACGTGGAGGGACTGCTCGCGGGGTACCGCAGCGACGCGTTCGACGAGATGGTCGACGCGGAAGGCACGCCGTACCCGCACACCAAGTCGCTCTACGAGGCGTTGCAGCTGCTGTCCGCCGCCGACCTGACCGAGCGCGGCGCGGCCCGGGCGCGCAGCTTCCTGGAGCAGGGCATCACGTTCTCCTCCTCCGGGCGGGAGTGGGTCTTCCCGCTCGACCTCATCCCCCGGCTCGTCCCGGAGCAGGAGTGGGAGCACGTCGAGGCCGGGGTCGTGCAGCGGGTGCGGGCGCTGGAGGCGTTCCTCGCCGACGTGTACGGCGAGCGCCAGGTGCTCGCCGACGGGGTCGTGCCGCACTCGCTGGTGGTGACGAGCAGCAACTTCGCCCGCGCCGCCGCCGGCATCCGCCCGGCGTCCGGGGTGCGGGTGCACCTGGCCGGCATCGACCTGGTCCGCGGTTCCGACGGGGTCATGCGGGTGCTGGAGGACAACCTGCGGGTGCCGTCCGGGATCTCGTACGTGGTGGAGAACCGGGAGGCGCTCACCCGGGTGTTCCCCGGCCTGTTCCTGGAGCAGCAGGTGCAGCCGGTCGCCGGCTTCGTCGCGACGCTGCTGGACTCGCTGCGCGCCGCCGCCCCGGTCGCCGTGGACGACCCGACCGTCGTGCTGCTCACCCCGGGCGTGCACAACTCCGCGTACTTCGAGCACGCCTTCCTGGCCCGGAAGATGGGCATCGAGCTGGTCGAGGGCCGCGACCTGCTCTGCCGCGACAACGTGCTCTACATGCGCACCACCAGCGGGCAGCGTCGGGTGGACGTCGTCTACCGGCGGATCGACGACGACTTCCTGGACCCGCTGCAGTTCCGGCCGGACTCGATGATCGGCTGCCCGGGGCTGCTGAACGCCGCCCGCGCCGGCGCCGTGACGATCGCGAACGCGGTCGGCAGCGGCGTCGCCGACGACAAGCTGACGTACACGTACGTGCCGGCGATGATCGAGTACTACCTCGGGGAGAAGCCGCTGCTGCCGAACGTGCCGACGTTCCGGCTGGACGACGACGACGTCCGGGCCGACTGCCTGGCCCGGGCCGACCAGCTGGTCTTCAAGCCGGTGGACGGGTCCGGCGGGCACGGCATCGTGATCGGTCCACATGCGACGGAGGCGGAGCTGGAGGAGGTCGCCGCCAGGGTGCGGGCCCTCCCCCGGGCGTGGATCGCGCAGGAGCTGGTGATGCTCTCCACCGTGCCGTCCCAGGACGGCGACCGGCTGGTCCCCCGGCACGTGGATCTCCGTCCGTTCGCGACGAACGACGGCGACACGGTGCACGTGCTGCCGGGCGGGCTGACCCGGGTGGCGCTGCGGGAGGGCAGCCTGGTGGTCAACTCCAGCCAGGGCGGCGGCTCCAAGGACACCTGGGTGCTCACCTCCCGGCCGACCCGTTCGTCCAGTGTGGACGGTCCGCTGAACCTGGTCCCGGCTGCGCTGCCGGCGGACGCGCCCGACCCCGGCCCGGCCGCCGAGCAGGCTGGACAGCAGCAACAGCAGGGCGAGCAGCAACAGGGGCCGGGGTGCTGAGCCGGGCCGCCGAGGCACTGCTCTGGATCGGGCGGTACGTGGAGCGGGCCGAGGACACCGCCCGGCTGCTGGACGTGCACTTCCACCAGATCGTCGTCGACCCGGCGGTGGACGAGGTCGAGACCTGCCGGGTGGTGGCGACCGTGATGGGGCTGCACGACCGGGCGCCGGAGACCGCTCGCGGCGTGCTCGAGCTGCTCGCCTTCGACGCGGACAACGCCAGCTCCATCGTGGGGTCCCTCACCGCCGCCCGGGAGAACGCCCGCGGGGTGCGGGAGGCGCTGTCGAGCGAGATCTGGGAGTGCCTGAACGGGACCCACCTGGAGTTGCCGCGCCGGGTGTCCGCGGCCCGCCAGTTCGGGCCCGCGCCGTTCTTCTCGTACGTGCGGCAGCGGGCGGCGATGCTGTCCGGGTACATCGCCTCGACGATCAGTCGGGACGCCGGTTACGACTTCCTCGCGCTGGGCCGCAGTCTGGAGCGGGCGGACATGACCGCTCGGCTGCTGGCGGCCGCGGTGAGCACGCCCTACCGCGGGGACGACTGGGTGACCACGCTGCGGGCCTGCTCGGCGCACGAGGCGTACCTGCGGACGTACCAGCGTGGCATCGAGTCCCGGCTGGCGTTGGAGTTCCTGCTGCTGGACCGGCTCTTCCCCCGTTCGGTGCTGCATGCGCTGACCGTCGGAGAGGAGGCGCTGGCCCGGCTCGACCCGAGCTCGGGCCGGATCTCCCGTGGGGACGACGCACGCCGGCTGATCGGCCGGGTCCGTACCGACCTGGAGTTCCTGCCGCTGGAACGGCTCCTGGACGGGCTGCCCGAGCGGCTGCACGGCATCCAGCGCGGGATGTCGGACGTGAGCGAGGCGGTGGCCCGGCGCTACTTCGCCAGCGCCGCGGTGGTCGGCTGGAGCCTCGAGGAGGCACCACGGTGACGGCCGCACGGCTCGTCACCTCCGAGCGAGTGCGGCCCCGGCCGCGCGAGCGGGAGACACCGTGAGCTGGCGGATCGCGGTCCGGCACCGTACCGGCTACCACTACGGCACGCCGGCGCGCGCGTCGTACAACGAGGTGCGGATGACGCCGGCGACCGTCGGCGAGCAGCACACGCTCGCGTCCCGGTTGGACACCACGCCGGAGGCCCGGCCGCTGAAGTACGTCGACTACTGGGGGACGGTGGTGCACGCCTTCGACGTGCACGTGCCGCACACGGAGTTGGTGGTGACCGCCGCGTCCGTGGTGGAGACGCCGGGGCCGCGACCGGCGCCGCCGGAGACCGGCTGGGACCAGCTGGCCGACTCCCGGGTACGGGACCGCTTCGCGGAGCTGCTCGCGCCGTCCCGGTACGTGATCTCCGAGTCCGAAGTGGACGCGGTCGCGCTGGAGCTGCGGGCGGCGCACCCGCCGGCGGAGGCCGGCCGGCGGGCGGGCGGCTGGGTCAACGACACGCTCGACTACGTGCGCGGGGTGACCCAGGTGGGCACCACGTCGGCGGAGGCGCGGGCCGGCGGGCGCGGCGTCTGCCAGGACTTCTCGCACCTGGCCCTGGCGCTGCTGCGGGCCACCGGGCTGCCGGCCCGGTACGTCTCCGGCTACCTGCACCCGGGCCGGGACGCGGGGCTCAACGAGCCGGTGCGCGCCGAGAGCCACGCGTGGGTGGAGTTCTGGGCCGGCGACTGGGTGCCGGTCGACCCGTCGAACCTGTCCGAGGTGGCCGAGCGGCACGTCCTCCTCGCCCGTGGCCGGGACTACGCCGACGTCCGGCCGCTGGCCGGGGTCTACTCCGGGCCGGCCGTCCAGGCGCTCGGCGTCACCGTGGACCTCACCCGCCTGCGCTGACGCTCCCGCAGCCGGCCGGCTGACAGTCCACAGCGGACGCACAGCGCGGTCAAGGGGTCCGCCCAGCCGTTCGCAGCACGGTCGAGGCCATGACGACGACGGCCCTGCCGCCCCATCCCGACCCCCGCCCGCGCCCGGCGCCGGGCGGGATGACGGCACGGCCCGCGCTGGACGTGGTGGTGCCCGTGCACGACGAGGAGGCCGGCATCGAGTCCTGTGTGCGCCGGCTGCACGGGCACCTGTGCGCGAACTTTCCGTACCGCTTCCGCGTCACCGTCGCCGACAACGCCAGCACCGACGGCACGCTCGCCGTGGCGGAGCGGCTGGCCGCCGAGCTGCCCGGGGTGACCGCGGTGCACCTGCCGGAGAAGGGCCGCGGCCGGGCGTTGCGGGCGGTCTGGTCCACCTCGGACGCGCCGGTGCTGGCCTACCTGGACGTCGACCTGTCCACCGACCTCGCCGCGCTGGCCCCGCTGGTCGCGCCGCTCCTGAGTGGACACTCCGACCTGGCCATCGGCACCCGGCTGCACCGCGGCTCCCGGGTGGTGCGCGGCGCGAAGCGCGAGATCGTCTCCCGCTGCTACAACCTCATCCTGCGCGGCACCCTGGCCGCCCGCTTCTCGGACGCGCAGTGCGGCTTCAAGGCCATCCGGGCCGACGTGGCGGCCCGGCTGCTGCCGCTGGTGGAGGACCAGGGCTGGTTCTTCGACACCGAGCTGCTGGTGCTGGCGGAGCGCGGCGGGCTGCGTATCCACGAGGTGCCGGTCGACTGGGTGGACGACCCGGACAGCCGGGTGGACATCCTCGCGACGGCGGTCGCCGACCTGAAGGGCGTGGCCCGGCTGGCCCACGCGCTGGCGGCGGGCCGGTTGCCGGTGGCGCGGCTGCGGGCCCAGCTCGGCCGGGCGCCGCTGGAGCCGGTCACCGAGGGCGTGCCGCCCGGCCTGACCCGGCAGCTGGTCCGGTTCGCCGGGGTGGGGGTGGCCAGCACGCTGGCGTACCTGCTGCTCTA